>JAAUYL010099222.1_pt1 | contig 78006 bp, 81 predicted proteins | sample 7278011 | NCBI WGS metagenome assembly JAAUYL01 (sample SAMN14350225, study PRJNA611818) | marine sediment metagenome | isolation source: surface marine sediment (1.8m) | place: French Polynesia: Moorea | collected 2018-08
ACTGCCCATGCGGCCCTTGAGTAAGTGCACTAATCAGCAATTTTTAATATTTTCAAATTTTTCCTCACACCAAGATTTCATTGTTGTATCTTACAGAAAGCAAGCTTTAGAATCAACATCAACAAAAGTAAGTGAAAGCCCAGCACATTCAAGCTTTCATAAAATTCCATTATTCCAATTACAACTTTGTCGTCAGCCCACATCCATGGCCATGAAGCTGGAAGAGACAGTAGCTTTCACCCACTATCTGAGGAATTGCAGAACAGTCCATGAAATGCGCCATCCCGGAGCCAAGATTGACGAGAACTACTTCGTCTACATGGCCAAAACGAAGTGGTCGCAGATGAGCGACGATCAAAAGAGATCCTTTCACGCTTTCAAAGTGGACGAGTTAAGGTAAGTTTTATTCCTGACAAGTTCAAGCTGAAAGTCAAGTTGAAAATCTGTTCAGATTGCCAGAAATGTCCGAGCAAAAGCCAGCTCCAAAGCTGGTGTCGCCATACATGACGTTCGCTACAGAAGTAAAGTCGCAAATCAAGAGGGAGCATCCCGACATGAAGATGACAGACCTGATCAAGATTGTGGACTTGAAATGGAAGCAGTTGAGCAAAGATGAAAGGAAGGCCTACGACGGACAATGACGCATTGCCACTGTAGGAAAATAAAATTAAAAAGTGCATTTCAAAATTTCGCAATTCATAAGTTAGTAGTGGATCGAGGCCGTGAGTTGGGGCAACCAGGACTTGTCGCAAACGGACACCGTTCGCATGAACGGGCTGCTGGTAGTCACGATCTCGTGATAGACAACGATTTCAGGCCCCTCCCGTCTCTTGTAGAGCGCGCTCGACGGGTGAATGAAGACCAACTTCTTGTTCTGGAGAGTGCGATAGCCCTGTCGCCTGCCAGACCACTGAAACGAGTCATCCCTGAAGGCAACGTGGTTGGGAAGGCCGGTCGAAAGAGCACGTCTGATGTTCCTCACTTTCCTGCAAAACAACAGGAAAGAAACGATGGTCTCTTTGATTTCGAATTCATCTTACTCTCTGGTTGCGTTGATCAGCGGGATTCCATGGACCGCCATGATGGCGGAGAGTTGGTTCCTGATGTCGAGGGCTTTCTCCAGTTCTCTCTGGGAGACAAAACAGGCCTTGGCCCAATCGGCGGAACAGCCGCTCTCCATCCACTGGTTGTACACATTCAACAGACTCAGGTGGTCCCCCATGTAATCATTGAAGAGCTCGTACTTGATCTTGTCCGCCTCCTTCACGTTCCTTCTTTGGCGGTTGAACACGTGCTGCAATGAAGTTAAATAATTATGAACTGCATACTTTCTGCATTTCCATGATTAGAAATGTTTACTTACTCTGACTGACAACATGGCAACAATGGTCAAGACCTCCTCCGAGCATTCCATTTCGGCAGCCTTGAGCAAAATCTTGGACAGATTCGGGGACAACGGGAACTCGGCCATCTTGTACCCCAGGTCGGTGACGTCTCCGTTGGGAAGCACTGCGCCTAACTCCTTCAGCCTCTCCATCGCGTAGGCAACCTTATCTGGCTTGGGAGGATCCATGAATCCAAACCCGCAAACATCGTCGATGCCCATGGATTTCAAAATCTACTCGTAAATAGACACATGTCATAACGAAATTCAATTGAACAGGATTTACCTACCAGAACAATGGAGATGAGATTAATTCTGTGAACGGCGGGCGAAGGACAAGGGGGCATCCTGTTGTAATCGGTGCTGGTGTACATCCTTTGCGAATCCAAGATTTCAAGCATTATTGGAAGAAGATCAGAAAAAATGCTTACCTGTAACACACCCCAGGGGCAGTCCTACCAGCCCTGCCGGTCCTCTGGGCAGCCTGAGCCTTCGAGATGGTCGTGATCTTGAGCGTGTCGATACCGTTCTCATAAACACTTTCCTTGAAGAGCCCGGCATCAATGACAAAATGGATCCCGTCGACGGTGATGGACGTTTCAGCAATGTTGGTAGCCAAAATGGCTCGTCGTCGCCCTTTCTTCGGCGCATTGAAGATCTCAGCCTGGGCTTCATAGGGCAAGGCCGCGTAAACCTGGAGGGTCACGAGGTCCTCGCATTGGGTGTTCAAAGCAGTGGTCACCGTTTCAATATCCTCTCGACCAGGAAGGAAAACGAGGATGTCTCCTCCTTCCCGTGTGTTTTCGTCGTGATGGATTTCCTGGATTTTATCAATGACCAGGTCAAGATAATGTTCTGGCTTTCTCGCGCGAAGCCAGAGAGGCTTGTGGGCCTCCAGCAGCCCGGTCGTCGGGTTGAACGTCGGCTTCGGCAAGTACTGAACGGACACCGGGTGGATTTTGCCTGGGATTTTTATAACGGGACAGTTGTCGAAATACTTGACAAACTTGTCAATATCAAGCGTGGCCGAAGTGATGATGACTTTCAGCTCGGGTCGCTTCTGAATAGCTTTCTTCAGGAGGCCCAACAAGATGTCCGTGTGAAGCGTACGCTCGTGAGCCTCGTCCAGGATGATGCATTCGTAATTCTCGAAGAGCGGGTCCTTGAGACACTCCATGACGAGGAGGCCGTCCGTCAAGTATTTGACCAACGTCGATTCGCTCGTCATGTCCTCAAAGCGAATCGCGTAGCCAACCAACTCTCCAACGTAGGTGTCCATCTCAGCCGCCACCCTCTGGCAAACGGACACAGCCGCTACCCTCCTGAAATGATATTGACTATAAGGCTCTTCTTTTGGAAAAACTATAGAATGTGTTGAAATACTTACCTTGGTTGAGTAATCGCAATGGCACCTTCGATGACGCCAGCCTCCAAGAAAAACTGCGGCATCTGGGTGCTCTTGCCAGACCCGGTTTCGCCGACGACCACGACAACTTGGAAACTCCTAATAGCAGCGATAAGCTCCTCCTTGTGGTCAAAAATAGGCAGTTCGGACCTCGCCTTTTGCAGCTCATCGTGAGTCATAGGCTTGCGAGATCTTGAGCTAATCTGGTAGAACTTTTTAGTGACTGGATCTTGCCACTTGTAGAACTCCTCCGCCTCAAGCCGACAATCGGGCGAGTTTTCAAACTCATCAGAGCTGGAGCAAGACATGACAAATGATGCTGATGACAAAGTGGATCACAGGTTTGAAGAGACAAAATGTCAAAAGACTAAGACTCAAAGAAGTCGAATCGAAAGTCGAAACTCGAAAGTCTCCAAATGGCAAATTCCGACCAAAAATAAACAAACTTTTAACAAGACGGAAACTTTCCGCATAGCATTTAATCTATGCTATGTGGTCCAACTTTGGTCCAACACGAACCTATTTATCAACAATAATGAAGCTTTAGACGCGCGTTTTGAAATCAAAATTCAAAACAAAACTCATCTTGAAGAAAACCCTGAAGAAAACCAAAGAATTAGGAGAATTAGCCGAAAACAAAACGTTAACCGCAAAGCAAATGAAAGTGGTGAAAGGAAGGCGGAAGCGCATTATACCGGGGCGGAAGTTGTTTGAATTGGGCTTTCGCCAACGGGCTACGCCTCCAGGACTTGATTTGATAAGTGATCTTCCCAAATCCCACATTATGCAAGACAACACATTCATGAGAGTGCTGTGCGTCAGCCTTTTCATCACAGGCCTTGACAGCTTACCCCCAGAACATCGAATTCAGAAACGTTCCATCCTGTGCTCCAACATCCTGGAGTGCTCGTCTCTCCTCTTCTCCATCGTCAATCCAAGGTAAGACGACAATAAAGCATTTTTTTGTCAATTCGATTTGGAGAGCCTCCTCCTCTTCCACATTTCCCAAGGTACATCACAGATCTCCAAGGATTTCATGACAGAACAGTGTCGTTTCCGCACGAATTTAAGGAAAACTCGGCCATGCAATTGGAGTTAATTCGTGAAAATATCCGCAACGAGTACGAGGCGGCCAGGCTCAAGGAAGAGGTCGACAGATTGGAGCTTCTAAAAGTGCGCCGCAAAATAGACTCCGTTCACAAGCTCCGTGATGCAGCGTCTGCCAAGCTTTCCTGAGACGAGAAAAATTTCAAATTTGCCCGTGTTTTTGATGACGAAGTCAAACGTTTTTATGAGAGCAGGCCGACTCTCGAACTATAAAGGTCGGTCTGTACAACATCATTTCGCGCCATGATATTTCCGAGGGGAAGTGAGCGAAGAATTTCGGGAAAACGGGATTTTTGTCAGTCTTGGCCTTCGCCCATTAACTTCTCCTTTGAGAGCCTTGTATCAACAAGAAATGCATCAACACGACTGACGAGTGAATCGATCCCGACATTTTCATAGTGAAAAAAATGTGAAATACAATGACTAACTTTTTGTGGCCGCTGCCACTAAAATGAGACGCTTTTTATGCTTGCTTTCGTGATCATAAAAGCAAAAGGGACAATGGAATGGCAGGCAGGATAACAAAAATACGAGCTGTACTTTCCACTCAGCAACGTGACAAATCTCGTTTAGAGACCGAATAAATTGATTCTGAGTGCCACTGAAAAAATATATGGTCGATGGAGGAGACTTGTTGGGATCACATGGAAAAGCTATTAACTTTATTGAGCTGCCCTAGAAAGCACAGCTGACACGGTTTCACATTATTTTTGAGCCAAAAATGCAATATGATCAACTTTTCTGTGTTTGACTTGATGTGGACTCGGTGCTGCCCGATCTCAGCCTCGTTGTCTTCCGCCACGAGAGCATCCTCTTCTTGGTCTCGTCCTTGGACAAGTCCAACTGCTTGACCGAGAGGGGAGCACTATTTGCCTTGGTCAGGGGTCTTTGTTTTTTGTTGGTTCTCCAGCTCACGTTCATGCTTGACGAGGATGAGTCCTTCCCCGAGAGAGTCCTGGAATGCCAGGAGGGTTTTGCACCAGGTTTGACTTTCATCTTCACCCAGGGATGTTTCTCTGAAACAGGCGGTCGTCAAAAACAGCAAAGAACACATGTTAAACACAGGCAGTTCTTGCTAATTACTTACCTGCGTCTGACAGCTCGCGGGGGATACTTTTGTGAAACGAGGCCGAACTCGAGGAATTTCGATTTTTCCTCCTCTTTGTATCAACAACAACGTCGTCTTTGTCGTCATCGTCGACGACGACTTTGTCGGGCAGCTCATTTTCGCTACTTGTCCGATTTGCTTTTGCCGCCGATCTCCCATGGGAAGCGCAAAATGTCTCGAGGAGAGGTGAAAGCAGTTGTCTCAGACTCATAACTTGTAGTGAAAATTGTAAGTTTACACACGAATTAGGTAAAACTCCATATTCCTTTTTCTTGGACTGATAATCATCTTCGTTAAATACTTGGGAAATGCTTTGCAGTTTCTTGAGCTATCGGCTGTTTGCTTCTGGATAAGCTCGGGTTGAGCTGTCTCTTCGTTCAGCATTCACCTATATTTTACGACGACAAAGTCTCAAAGGAGGATTTTTTGCATCAATACTCTTTCGTTCAGAGGTCTTTGTCTATGTTTGCCGTTTAACTCAATAGCGTATATATGTTCTTAATTTGGCTTGCAAGCATATATTTTTAGTCTTTTCGCTGTGAAACGGGGTCACTTGGGCACAAAACGATTTCACGGTTTTTTTTTGAGTACGTTCCTCTGAGAGATTTTTGCACTGCTATTTGCGATTTACTTAGACTGTAATCAGCAACGTTTTCGACATTTACAAATATTTTTGCGGACACCTTTTTTCATATTGACACTGGATCAGGTGCATTTTTAGCGGTTATGGTACGATGCACTTTGGTTACCTACCACTAATGCAAAATGTCATGTTTTGCAGCAGGAGCCTCTGCTTTAATGCGATAATGGACGCGAGGAAATAAAAAAAATGCTATGCACTTCTTTCCATAACAGTTATACTCTGACGTGTGCTTTCACATTGAGCTTCAGAGGAGAACTGATTTAGAAAGCGGCTTCATCTCTGCTTTTGAAGAGAAGATAGAGTCACGAACACGCGGCTCACACCCACATATTTTTTACGTGAAACATTGATGAAAATCTCGGAAGTAAGTGCTTGTGGTAATTTAATATGCTGGTCACATTTTTACAAAAATATTTATAAGATTAAAATACTTTGATTTTTTACACTGTTATATTTGCAATCCTGTAACGTACTGAATCCAGTCGATGAATTTGTGGACCAGCACTTGTCCTGAGGGGTAGCCCTTTTCGCAGCCGCCATTGGCACCAAATGAAACAATGCCAACCTAAGTAACACAAAGGTAGATTTGTGGTGGATTTTTTTGTGGTTTGCTTACTTGCACCCATGAGCCATCCTCGTCCAGGACGAGAGCTGGACCGCCAGAATCACCGTAGCAAGATCCTCTACTGGAATCGCCCGACGTGCACATCATCGTCTCCGTGATCATCGGGCCGAAGAGGTTGCTGCAGACGCTGTTGTTGAGGACTTGAACCGTGACCTCGTGGAGGCCATTGGGATAGAGGCCATCTGCAAGGCTGAAAATCAGAAATGGCAATGCTTGACTTTTGTGCAATTTACCATCATTGGTCATTCCCCATCCTATGACAGTGGCGTTCCTGCCGACGATGTCGAGGCCGGCCGTGTCCAGGGTGGTTGTGTTCTCGCCCGATCCGTAGGCTGAGGTTCCGAAGCCCGTCTCCCCCATGGGCGGCAAGCAAAGGGGACTGATAAACTTCGTGAACGAAACGTCATGCTCAAGCCTGAGCAGTCCGATATCATTGTTCAAGACGGTTGGGTCGTTGAAATCTAAGCAAATAAACCAATTGCCATAATATAAAGCATTAAGATGGTTATCGAGAGACAATACCAGGATGGATGACAGCTTCCTTGACCAGCATGAACTTTTGCTCGTAGCTCAACGAGTATAAGTCATGATCACCGAGAAGGACTGCCATGTTCTCAATCGACACAGAGCTAATGCAATGAGCGCTAGTCAAGATCCAGGATGGCGAGATTATCGTGCCCCCACAGGTGTGGCAATACTCGGGCCCGCAAACGCGCAAGATCGAAACCTAAATAGTTACGTTGCTTAAATTAAAGATAATACAAACAGACAGGGACAAATTACCATCCATGGAAATTGATGCTCCACGGTCTCCATTCCTCCGACGATTCTGTTGGAGGTCAAGGTTCTCGAAACGGAGTTGGCAGTACCACAAGATCCGCTCCATAAACCACCAAACAAATTAGTCCCCATGTAGTCTGGATCGTTTGGGTTGGCGGACACATCCAAACCGGGACCAGAATTCATTGTCACGCATTGATGATGGCTTGGATCACGGAAAAATCCCTCGTCATAATTTGTCCCCTGATTGCCACTGCCGCCATCACCAACATCAACTATTCCTTTCGGGTGGGAGGGAGAGGTTAATACTCGTAAAAAAGGGTGCGCGGGGTTTAACAAAAAATACCATCGTTGTCAGAGGAGTCGTCGAAAGAATTGATGGCTGCGATTCCATTTGGCTGGATCGCCCTGAATCTACATTTGAATCCGCGATACCGAAAGAGGCCGTCGGATGTGAATGTCAAGAGCAATTTGTGACCTTTGGTCGAATAAATTGGTGAACCCTCGCCGCAAAATCGTGGAGCCTCGTTAGTAGACAAGTTGCTGTCCATGTTGGGCTCTTCAATCGTGATAAAATCATGCTGGCATTTCGAATTTAGGCGACCCTGAGAAGTACGCGTTCAGTAATTGTTCAGTAAAAGAACAGTTGATTAGAATCTTGACATTTTGTACCTGGAGTCCAAAGTCGTCACAAGTTAGTTTTATCGTATGGTTTGCGGGGACTGTGACATCATAGACACAAGTCTGGTTAAAAGAAATGAATCAATTTATGCGTTTGGCAATGAGAAAGAGAAAGATAAAGTTTGCCTTTTTGTTTGGGTAATACAGAGGATAGCCGGGAGATTTTAAAATCCCACTCAAGCCTTGGAAGGTCCCGCCACAAAAGTGGTAGCTTGACCAGTCGTGATAGCTGGCCTCGACACCTCTCTTTGTTCTGGACTTGGTGACATCAAAATACTGGACGACAACCTCTTCCTCATTTTCATCGTTGCCAGCTTCGATTCCTCTTTCCTGGACAACCGGAAACAACGGGCTCATTTTGATGTTGTACACGGACACCCGTCGACGCCCACGGGGTACGGAGTGACTCCTTTGCATCACCTTGGTTGGATCCAACCAGGTGACAATGTGGGTGTGGTTGTCCGGGCTCTCGATGTCAACGACGGCCATCGGCTCGTCCGTCGTCACCTCGTCCTCCCTGATGTCGTTGTTGTCGTCGAGCTTGGCATGTAGAGGTCGGTACTGAATTTCCGCATCCTTGAAGCTGGTGGTGGTGAAGCCCCTGGTTGGGGTCGGCTCAGGAATCGGAGAGGTTGTCGTTGACATGACAATGCTGGCGCCAGTAGTGGTGTCGTCAAGAGTTGTCTCGACAACTCGCTCCGCTTCATCCTCGCCATATTTGATTGGAACCCATCCGATCGTGGTGGTCTCTTCTTCGCTTTCGCCTCTTTCAAGATGCTGAAAGTTTATGGGCACCCATCCCACTGTCGTGGTTTCCTGAAAAATATAATGTTTTAAAAAATCTGTGAAATTGGGCAAGGTGAAAATTCCACTCACTTCTTTTTCTATGGCGGCAGCTTGACAGAGGATTATGGTGGCAGTCAGAGAGACCAATATTGGTATCAAGGATCCAGTTATGGACCTCATATCTGGCCCACTACCTCATTCCGACTGCTCCGAGGAAAATATTGAACACAAGTTTAAAAGAATATTCTACTAATGAAGTCCCGCTAATTATCTAGGTTAAACGTTGGAACCTTCAATTAAAGATCAAAGTTGGAACGAAAAAACTTCTTCAAAGAAATAATTTACAAACGCTGATTGACGTTTGCTTTATTGACTCCTTCGTTACACAGCTATCTTGCTAATTTAGAGCTCTACGAACAGTTTGCTCGCTGACAACATCTACTTTAATTATGATGATAATTGACAATCATCTCCTCTAAGAGGAAAGTCGATTGAAATACTCTTTGTCAATCGTCTGGCAATGATCAACAAGGCTCTTGTGCTGGCGGACAATGCTGGCCAATCTGGTGTCTGGGAGGGGAGTTGTAAGAATGCTAAAGAGATGTCCAAATACGAGTGCGTCCAACTCTGTTGGCCTGAAATATTAAGATACCATCAGTGATCACTGCTTCAAGTACAACAAAAAGATTTGTCTATTACTTGTCATTGAAAAAGTATTGGTGATTGTCCAGACGCTCGCTCAAGGCCTGGCAGCATTGCTCTACTTCAGAGTAGACCTGCTCGATGTTCTTACTAGCCCATCCCAGGGCGGCAAGCTTTTTGTTGACTTGTCGTTGCTTCTGCCAGATCAGAACGTGATTCAGAGGCCAAGGGTAAACTGACCCATAGCGAGGCTTCGTGACCTCCGTCATGGTGACCTCGTCGTTCCAGCTGACATACAACTCTGCGTTGCCAAGAACATTGCCAACCAGGCTCATGTAAGCTCGCATGTCGGCCTTTTGTGCCGAATCCAAATGCTCCGTCAATGTGATGCCTTTCGTGTTGACAAAGGCCACAATCGGATCCAACTCTGAGATGACAAACTTGTTGGCTCTGATGAACGGAACTCGTCCTAGAAAAGAACAGAAAAATGAGCTAGATTCTTGATAAAACTTATTCCTTGAATCTTTAACGCACCAGACGGAGACATATGCTCTGCGTTCGCCCTCATTTCAATGGTATATTCCAGACCACACATGTTTAAAAAGGCCTGCAGAGCAAGGATGTTGGCGTTGTCGTGAATCAACACTTGTTCGGCTTCAAATGGCTGGAACAACTGCACGTCTTTGGGCCATGGCTCGGCAGCTTGACATCAAATAGAAATGGACACATTTTAAAAACACAAATTTAGACTGCAAAACTGTTTTGAGCTTACCACCAACTTCGAGCTGAAGGGCCTCTGAGACGAGAACATTGGCCGACGTCATTGTGGCTGTAAGATGGAGCTGTGGATTCTCTTTTCTTTTTTAAGCACAGCAAAACACAGTCGCAAGATTTTTAGGCTATTTCCTGGAATCGATTTGTTTTATTATTTTTTTCAAAATTGAGCTTTTCTTGCTTTTTTTTTCTGCTTTCTTTGGAAAATCCAAAACCAAAAGTAAATATTTTGACAGGAAGTGTTGCCAGAGTAAAAAATATTTTTTCAGAAAAGGCCAGAAATGTTTTAACTCATATCTGTGAAAATTCGTTTGGGAATACCAGTTGACGGCTGCAATCAATCCCAGCCTTTAATACATATGTATTTAGTTTAAGTTTCGTTAATTTTCACTTTCAATTTCTAAACTCCATTTTGACAGGAGCCACACGAATGTCTGGCAACGCTGGTCGAGGGAGTTTGTACTTTTTGCCCCGTGAGATAAACAGAAAATTCATCCATTTTCTTCTGAACTGAACGAATTTGACCAGAGGCTCGAGGGTCGGATTTTCGACGTGTCTCCGTGAAGGATGGATAATTCGGTAATTTGACAGGGCATGCCAACTCTGTTCAAAGCTGCTAATATCGTCCTTACTTAGTCCTGTCAAGTCAAGTGTCAATAACAGTCCGTCTTTTAACCATGGATAACGCTAACGCAAAGGTGAATGGGGCTTCCAAGTTCTGTTCGTGTGTCAAGTAATTTGATTCAAGCGTTGCCTCATAGTTTTATTTCATGCAGTTTTTACCCATCGCCGTTGGGGTCGGCGTGATTGCCATCACTGCGATCATTGCAAAGGTTTTCATCGACAAGAAGTCGAAGAAGATCACGCTCGAGGATCCGAACAAGAAGTACCCGCTCAAGCTGATCGAGAGACAAGAGGTCAGCCATGACACAAGGCGATTCGTTTTCGAGCTCCCGTCAAAGGATCACATCCTCGGTCTGCCTGTGGGACAGCACATCTACCTCTCCGCCAAGATTGACGGGTCTCTTGTCGTCCGGCCTTACACCCCTGTCACAAGCGACGAGGACCTCGGTCACATGGATTTGATTATTAAGGTGATGTTTAGATCGAGTAAATATTTTGTCAAACTGTCATTAACAGCGCTTGTTTGGTTCAGGTGTACTTCAAAAATGTCCATCCCAAGTTCCCCGATGGCGGAAAGATGTCGCAGCACTTGGAGAACATGAAGATCGGCGACACGATTGACGTGAGAGGACCCAGCGGTCTCCTGGTCTACAATGGTCGCGGAGAGTTCGCAATCAAGGCTGACAAGAAGTCGCCGGCTAAAATTGTGAAGGCCAGAAAAGTTTCGATGGTGGCAGGTAAGTCTTACCGTCTTGTCATCTTGCAAAGCATAAAATGATTCTTTTTTGAAAGGTGGCACTGGAATCACCCCGATGCTGCAATTGGTCACGGCCGTCTTCCGCGACCCAAGTGACAAGACCAGCTTGTCCCTTATTTTCGCCAACCAATCTGAGGACGACATCCTTGTGCGTGAAGAGCTGGAGTCGATTCAACGCGATCATCCGGACCGCTTCAAGCTCTGGTACACCGTGGACAGGCCTAAGCCAGGTTAGTTTGCATTTCACAAGGTTTTTTTAGATATGGTACGTAAAAAAACATATTTTCTCTCGATTTGCAGACTGGAAGTACAGCAGTGGCTTCATCAATGCAGAGATGATCGAAGAGCACTTCTTTGCTCCATCCAGTGACAACTTGGTCCTCATGTGCGGACCTCCACCAATGATCAACTTTGCTTGTCAGCCCAATTTGGACAAGCTTGGCTACTCCAAGGAGATGAGATTTGCCTACTAAGTAAAAGGCTCAAAACGCAAAGGCAGCTACAGCATTTTTGAGAAAGTCGAAGTTTATCTTTTCATATAATATATCCATTTGGACCCAAAACACAAAACGATGTAGGTAAATCTGAGTGAAACAGAGGCGATCCCAAAATATAGTCAACATTCAGGCCTTTCATTGTCACATTGACAGATTTATTATCAGCTGAATTCATTCTTTTTTTAAGGATCTCAACTCGATTGCTCTGGACATGACCAAAATCTAAGTAGTGACCATTTGATCAATCCCGGAAAAATAAGAATTTTATTACTTCAGCTACAAGCACCGTAAGACTAATTTAAGAACGGGAAATATTTCTTTAATCAATCAGGAATATTTTGAGGAGGACTGAGGTTAGTTTTGTAGGTAGGTATGCCTTCTTTGGTCTCGCTTGGCTTGATTTTCATCTTTCACATCACCGAGATTCTCAATTAAAAGTCTTTTTGTGGTCGCTGTCTGAATGGATTCCATTGGAAAAGAGGGATATCTGGATCAATCGCTTTGGAAAGTAGCACTCTTCATTTACAATTTGCTTTTGCAGCACTTTAACATGGATTCGAAGATTTACTTTGTCGGACCGGAAGCGTTCATATCAGTAGGAATTGAGGTTCATTTTCTTCTTTTTTTATTTGAAAGAGCCTTTGTTCTTCGTGCAGTCGTTGGCCTTCAAGGCCTCGTGTGAGTCTGTGCTTTCTTCTTACGAGCTGACAACATATCGTAGAAAGGATTGTGACTGATGCTTTGCCTGCAAAGATAATTTCAAATATTGCTGAAAGTCTTTGGGGATGGCATTGGCAATCTTGAAAATTCGGGGATTGAGGAAGAAAAACGCAGTCGTCTCAACCTTTTTCTTTTTCTTTTGTTGGGTGGGTAATGTGTTAATGAGACTTTATCAAATGATCAAATGTTATTGGGCCAAAAAAACCGGGGATGTTTTTAACTCTAGTCTAACCCCTTCACATGTCTTCTAGCTCTTGATGGAGCTGCAGTGTTTGAGCAAAAGCCAAACAGTTTGAAGAAGCCCCCTCCAGGATGGTGAGGTCGCATTATGTGTGGAGTACAGTTTACTGAAGCCATCGAGGACGAACAGGAGGCCAAGAGGTTAGATGATTCGTCATCATCACTGCTGTCGCTCTCATCTTCTGTGAGCCTTTGATTTCTGTTTTCAAGTATCATATATGAAATATTGAGCAATAGGCATGATCCTGGCTATTTTCCATAGACAAGCGATTCCTAGTTACTTCAGTAACCCTTACCAATATCAATGTGAGTACAAGTGTAATACTTACTGAATGCATTTGATCCATTCATCCTTTTCTTCTTCTGTGGAGGCTGACATCCTGTAGACAGAGTGTTTACCTGTAAAATATTCAAAATTTCATGAAACAAACTATCTACAAAACAATGCACTCTTGTTTTGAAACCAAATCTTACCTTCAACAACCTTGCCTTCAGAGTCTGTCTTGCAGGCCTTGATCACTTCATTGTTGGCTGAATAGAGCTCAAAGCAATACTGCTTTGATCTATCTGTGACCTCTCGAACCCTGATATTCTCCAATGGGATGATGCCCCTGGGCTCCTTGTCAGTAGTGAACTCAAAGTAGTAGAGGCAATTGTCATTCAAAATAAACCATCTCCGCTTCCAGGACTTGTAACGGCCACCCTGTTTCCACAACCACCCTTCCCTATCGGGGTTGAAGAAGGTGTGCATGAGGTCATTGCCATCATCCTCTGGGATCTTGAATGGCTCCGTCTTGATGCTATCGTAAAGTGACACCAGGAGTTCACGTGGCAAATCGCCCCCATCATTGATGCCACGATTCATTGAGATGAACTGGTCAACTGAAGGTTTGTCTTTAACGCTTGGGTTGTGCAAAGATGTGTTGAGCATGATCACAGCGAAGGAGAGGACATAGCAGGTGTCAGAGTTGGTGAAAATATCAGGGTTCAATTGGCAATATCTGAAAATGGAATGAATATAGATTTTGTCTGCATATAAATGTAGACCAACTCTAACCTCTGGGCAAAGCTTTCCATCATCCTGTCAATTTTCTGGGCTTCTCCTGGCAAACGAAAGCTCCAGAGAAACTGCCTTAAAGCTTGGACAAGAATGAGGTCTGTGAAATCATGTAGCTCCACAAAGGCTTTCAGGACAGCCTCGTTGAAGTCATTCTTCTCGCCAAGGTAGTCACCAATCATGGTCTTGTTGAGGCCCTCTCCTTTGTACAGGAAGGCCGCCACATCCTCCGGTGTCTCTTTTACAAGGTCATGGCTGATGAGGAACTCAATCCCCTTCTTTGGATCCATGTTAAACTTTTTCTTTCCCATTTGGAGATTCTTTATCTTGGCACCTTCCTCAGTGTCCATGGCTTCAATCTCAGAGTTGACTTCTGTTAGCTCCTCCTTTAGCTGGGAGATCTCACTGAGGAGCTCCTCTTTCCGCTTGCGAATGTTGAGCAAGACCTCTTGCTCATCTGAGGTCAAGTCAGGGTAGCTTTGGGCAATGTCACCCACTGTCAAATTCATGGTGATAACACTGAGTGGCAGCGTCATTTATGTAAAGCAAATCTGAAAGGAAAAGCAGACACGTATCAGCACCAAGTTCAGAAATTTTGCTCAGGCAGTACGACGAGGAACAAGCTCTGGTTTAACACATCATCGAACAACTACGGAGCAACCCATTTTGGGTGTGGATCTCGCCAGAATTGGATGTGTGAATCAACAAAGGCTTGCTGCAGTACCTTGACTTTTGCGGTCGGATTGAAGATGGTGGGCCGCTCTTGGCTTAAGTGACAGCCATCCGGGACACAAGACAACTTCGTAGAACTGTTTTTGTGCACCTTCTCAAGGGGGAAAACCCTTGTTATTTTTTTAACTCACTTTTTGAATGGTGGTCTGCTGATGCAGCTGCTCAACGAAGACGATTTTCACTTAATACATTCGGTCCCGTCTCGTACACCTTTTGGAGTGTGTGAGCGAGACCTGCGCAGCAGTGTCGACGACGGAGCAATCAGATGATGTACAATGCGTCGTGTCGGCAGGTTGGGCAGGACAGTCCTCCACAAGGAGTCCGTTGAAGGTGAGAAGGAGGATGTTCGTGATGTGCGAAATCCTCTCTGTATCCTGAACTGAACTCAAATTATACTTGTCTTGACAGATAAATGGCAATGAACGTCGAAAGTCGGAATCGAAAATTGAAATTTTTGGTTGGGAAAAAAACGTTAAACGAGAAAAATTGAGAAGAGTGAGAGTTCTGTTTTTCTTTGCAAAAGTTTTATGAAAAGCATTGAAGCGCCCTCTAATCGCCTGACAACAAGCTTTGGTATTTAGGTTATGTCATCAATAACAAGTCACTGAAGGAACTTTTAATATGATTTATTCCATAGTTGTGGACATTCCTTGCATATTCTAAAATTAACCTTCTAAATTATATCATTATAAATCTGTACTAAATAAAGATTTGCTCATAACTCTGCAACATTTTCCAAAACACTTCTTTTAATGTGCCTTACGAAATTGCCTTTAAGCTACATATTAAAGTTACGTTTTTCTTCCATTACGCGGCGCTAGCTGCAATGCTCGCTCACGGTTGACTTGCGTCAATCGAGCTGATCTACTGAAAGGCCAAAGTCTCAGTTACGCATATTTTGTTTATTTGTTTACTTTCGAAAATTGACGCTTTCCAAAAACGGAAGTTGAAATTAATTGGATTTTCTCGGATTGGAATGCAAGGAATGTGCTGATTTGGAGACAAAGACAAGCTCTGTTTTGTGAAAAGTTCCATCACGGCTTCGCTCCTGTTCCGTCACCGGTCTGACGTCATACTTGCAGCAGTCGAGGTCCGTACAATTACATAAGCGATCGGCAAGACGGCAACCATTGTGATCGCCGAGTTGCCTCGTTCCTTTCGCTTTTGTTGCCAGGCACGGACGGAGGTGATATAATCGACCTTCATCAAAATTTCATCATTTCTGGACAATCAAGATGAAGATCTGGACCACAGAGCACGTCTTCGGCCACAGCTGGGAGACGGTGACGAAGAGCCAGTGGCAAAAGTACCCCAATCCCCACAACACGTCCGTGTTGGGGACCGACGTCATCGACAGATTCGTCAAGGATGGCAAACTACATTCCCATCGCATCCTCACTTCCGACTGGGGCCTAGCCCCGTGGGTTCAAACTCTGATAGGTGCCAACAGGTAAGCAAGAACAACGACGTTAAAACAGCAATCTTGGTAAAGCACTAAATCGTTCGATTGCTTTTTGCCTTTTCAGAGAAACACACGGGTATGAATATTCCGTAGTCGATCCCAAGGCTCGAACCATGGAGCTGACTTCTACAAATCTCACCTTCTGCAACTTCGTCTCCATGCGGGAGCGCATGAAATACGCCCCGCATCCCGACGATCCAGCGAACAAGACGCTCATGACGATGGAGATGGTTGTGACTGTCCAAGGAGTGCCTCTGACGTCCTACATGGAAAGCATAATCTTGAACACAGTGTCGAACAATGCCGGCAAAGGCCGCGCGGCCATAGAGTGGGTGGTGGACAAATTCGAAACGGAAAAGAGGAGCCTCAGCGACTCGTTAGACAAGCTCAAGCTGGAGGTGGTCGACCTGAAGCACCTGGTTGCTGACAACGTCATCGCCACTGCCGCAGCCTCCATTGACGAGCTCAGCTTGAAAGTGCGACCTCCGATCCTGAGCGCCAAAGAAGTCGACTGTGGTCCTTCCGAAATTGATTCCTCCAGTTTATGATGTCTCCCAAATGGATTTCATTTTAGAGCATCACAAAACCAATCATCAAAGTCAGAACGAGCGACCAGCTCCCCCATTATGCTGTGAAGATTAGAATCCTTCATGCCATCAATGATTGTTCCAAGAAATCGAGCTATCGAAATATTATTCTAAAAGTTTATGATCACACTGTTCACCACAGTATTGCTTGCAATCTAGAGAAGAAATATATGACAATTTTAGTTGGTTGTCTTTCGAACATAAAATCCAAGAATAACTTTACCAATCCTGTTTCCCATATTTTTTGGTTGCTGAGCCACAACCAGGAAATGGAAACACACAACTTTTATGGCCGTTCATGAATCATGACTTTGTCTTCCCCATGACTCCTCCGTGAGTCGTGATAAATAAGTGTCGAAATTTTGCTTCTTGGTCTCTTGGCTTGTAAAACTTAAAACTTTCACAAGTACCCAACTCTCTGAATATGGAAATATTATCTCCTGCATGCCAGGTCATGCTCATGTGTAGGTACACTATGGACTCGTGGTTTTCTTCTATACTACAGTCCTTGCGACTTAACCAAAGCTGGCACTCTGGAGATCTATTCTTACCTGTTTTCTGATCTGAGAAAGTTGCAGTCACTGCGAGAGGAAAATTCAGCGCAAGACCATATACCTTCTTCGTACACCTACCCTAAAACGCGAGAGAAAATATGAGGAGTCGTCGAGTGCACAAAATAGAAAATGATGTACCTTAACCACACGTTCACTCTTTTCTTACAAGCATAGTTCACTTTCAGCCAGGACCCCGTCAGGATGGGTCTTCTCTTGAAAATTATCTTGCCGTTGGCATTTTTCGAGGCCGCCGTCCTCGGCCTCCGGGACAAGGTGCCCTGCATCGAGAACGACAAGTTCTACCGAAATCCGAACAGAGACGCGGCCCACGTCTGGAGTACGACGGAGTGCTCCAAGTATCACTTTTGCGTGGAGAGCGAGGTCTTTGATTTCGAGTGCTCAACCGGGCTCACCTTCGATGTCAACAGACAGATCTGTGACTTCAAGGACAAGGTTGGCAATTGTGACATCACCGCTGAGGAGACCACACCCCGGCCTTTGTTCAAGACAGACGAACCGATTTGTCCAACTGGAGAGCATGCTTGCGCTGACGGAACCTGTCTTGCCACAGCCCTATTTTGTGATGGTCATCCAGGTATTCTACTTGATTCTGATCATGTTTTCGTGAAACTTGATTTTTCAATATTTTCAGATTGTTACGATGGAAGTGATGAAGGCTGGTGCGATCCCGAGCACGATCCCAATGCTGCCGACTCTTGTGACTATGCCAATTGCTCCTTGCCGGACTGCTTTTGCTCAGTCGATGGAACTCTTGTACCCGGCGGCCTTGATCCGAAAGATGTACCCCAGTTGATTTCCATCACGTTTGACGACGCGGTCAACGACGAAAACTGGAAGTTGTATCAGGTAGAAATCCCATATTGATCCGTTGGTGTCAATATACCATGGACAACCTTTTAGGAGAGACTGTTTTCCAAGAGCTACAAGAACCCGAACGGGTGCCCGATTCACGGGACGTTCTACGTGTCTCACGAGTACACCAACTACGCCATGGTCAACAAACTGGCCAATCAAGGTCACGAGATCGCCGTCCATTCTATCACCCACAGGAGTCCCGAATCCTGGTGGGAGGGCAATGCCACCATAGAGGATTGGTTTGACGAGATGGTCGGACAGGTCAGGTTTTCATACATTTTTCTTTGTGAAAATGAACAATAACATTACTTTTCAGGCGAATATCATCAATCGGTTCGGCGGGGTCAAAATGGAGGAGATCCGTGGTTTGAGAGTCCCCTACTTGAAACCCGGCTGGAATCGGCAATTCTTGATGATGAAAGAATTTGGTTTCGTTTATGACAGTTCAATACCTGCACCAATGTCAGACCCACCTCTTTGGCCATATACACTCGACTACAAAATCCCGCACAAATGCGTCGGACGCAGAAAATGCCCGTCGAGATCGTTCCCAGGAATTTGGGTAAGGTGGCACTTTTGCTAAATGTTTATCTGCAAACACTTTTCGCTGTCTGGTAGCGCTGAAGAAAAACAAAACTCTGTGTAGCATCAACTCGCGCCGGGCGTTATCCGATTGGCTTTTTGTTTACTTTTCAGGAATTGCCTCTGAACCAGTTGGTCTTTGAGGAGTACGGCTGCGCTTTCGTTGACAGTTGTCCGCCATACTTTTCGCAAGATGAGATTTTCGACATTTTCATGACGAACTTCTATCGCCATTACAATTCGAACCGGGCTCCTCTCGGACTCTATTTCCATTCGACGTGGTTTAAAGCCAAGAAAAACAGGCGGGCTTTCCGAAAATTCCTCGAAGAAATGGTTGCCCGACCCGACGTCTATCTTGTCTCCAGTTGGGAAGTGATTCAGTGGATGAGAAATCCAACACCTCAGAGCTCTGTAAATCTAATCTAAAAGTAAAAAAATCTTGCAAAATCACATTTTGCTTTGATTTCAGATGAACACTTTCAAAGACTGGAAAGACTGCGAAGCCCCGATTCCGATTGAAGAGCAGGCCTGCAACATCCCTAAAGTATGCAAATTGTTCTCGAGAGAGTTGAGGAAACAACGATACTTGTATACGTGCAAGTCTTGTCCGGACACTTATCCCTGGATCAAGAACGAGTTCGGCATGGATTTCAAAAAGAAGAAGTGATCGACTAAAAAATGTAATCCTGTTTGTTTTTCACGATAATTCGATAATTCTTTTGAAGCCAAAAATCCCAGATTTTTTTTGCCGTACGCGTGTTTCAGACCTCACACATGCATTTATTTAAGTATGTGGGACACTGAAAGTGTTGAAATAAACTCGAATAGAATCAGATTTTTTGAGCTTTGGCCATGCTCCAATTTCTGAGTTGAGTTTTGCCCACGTGCGGTTTTCAGAGAAGCACTATAACATGTATGCTCATACACGTCTCACATGTAAGTATACTTACGTCAGGAGATCCCGGTTTTTGTCTGCATACATGCTCGTGTCGTCGTTCATCGTTCAGAAGCGACTGCACCAGATACTATAGTAAAAGAGACGCGCGATATCATAGCTTTCGCTATTCGTCAAAAACTGAGTTCCGGAACAAAGAACTTTTAGTCATGACTTTTTTGTGTCAAATTAGCTCAGCTTGGAGAATTAACCTTGTTGTGTGGGCCTCAGAAGCAAAAGAGCAAAATAATTAAAAGAAATTAAAGCAAACAATTGCAAGACTACAAAAGTATTCATGGGCCAGGATTGGTGAAGTAGAATTTTTTTCCATTCACATTACCTTCTACAATTAGAAATGCCATCAGAAATTAAATAACAATTAAAACTTTAAATGATTGATTGCATACTTTTCTCTACTTTAAAGGCAAAGTGCAAATATTACTTCTTTTACGAAAATAATGTACCAGTAATTTCATTGCTCAAATCTCTCGCTCTGACGTCACTGGAAAGCGAGAGATTTTTACTATCCCGTATCTCTAATACTGTATCTCTGGACTGCACTCTCGCAAGCCGCAACGCTAAACAGTTTTCCCTTTATTTGGCTGTAGGGTGCATACACAGTCAAGTCGACGATCCGCTGTTGTCGAAATGAGCTGCCCAAACTTTGTCAGACTTTGAGGCATACAAAAGTACAGTGATTCAGATCAAATAATATTGCAGCAGATATATTTGATTTGATTTTCACCATTTCTAGAGGACATTGCAAAGACCCATATATTTATTTAGAGTGTCATATTGAATATTTTAGTGTGACAACAAAACAATAGCACATTGTTTTGCAAAAGTTTCCAGTTCAGAAGGCATAGCCAAATTGCCACACCCTTCGTTAAGTATCTGAATATCGTATCTGCCCATGAGGAGGACGATCATCATGGCAGCTGGGAAAGAAATGCTCAAGACCCTGGACAACTACATCATCGTCGACATCGGCGCCAACCTCACCAACAAGAAGTTCTCCAGAGACCTCGACGCTGTCGTGCAAAGGGCAAAGGACGCAGGTGAGGAAAAGCTTTCGAGCTTGACATTTCACACATTATTTATGCGTAGGCATACATTGACATTTATGTTTATAAGTACTTTTTAATGGCTTCTCAAGGACATTTCGCTTACTTTCTTATTTATATGAAGGTGTGACAAAAATTATGGTGACAGGCACTTCAATGCAATCTTCGAAAGATTCTCTCAGGCTGTCCAGACTTTATCCCGGTGTACTTTATGCCACAGCTGGTAATTTTTAGAACTTGTTATTTAATTAATGATTTGTCAATGACTGTCATAAATGATTTAGGTATCCACCCACACGATGCAAAGTCCTGGGACGAGGATGTCGACACTCTGAAAAATCTGCGCGACCTCGCCAAAAATCCGGAGGTCGTCGCGATCGGCGAGTGTGGCCTCGACTTCAACAGGAACTTTTCGCCGCCCGAGGCCCAGCTTGATGCATTTGAAAAACAGGTTGGAAGAATCAAACAAACCGGAAGTGGCTGTCAATCAATTGTATTTTGAATTTAGATCCAATTGGCTTGTGAACTGGGAAAACCTCTTTTTCTCCATGAGCGTGACGCCCATGTAGAGCTGGTCGAGCTTTTGACTCGCTACCGGGACAGGCTGCCAACGTGCGTGATCCACTGTTTCACCGGGACCAAAGAGCAGGCCTTGACGTACTTGAACATGGGGTTCTACATTGGTCTGACCGGGTACCTCTGGAAAGACAAGTCCGAGGATGGCGTGCGAAAGATCCTCCAGGATAACATCATTCCTCTTGACCGGCTCATGGTCGAAACCGACAGTCCATTCATGTATCCCAACACTCGTGCCTCAAAACTGCCACAGCATGTCAAGGATGCGATGACGGAAAAGTAAGCATAATTAAATAGCTCTTGATTACGATACTTTCACGAGTTATTCTTTTCAGGTCCAACACTTTCCTTCAACGCTATTGCACTTTTCAGAGGAACGAGCCGTGCTCCTTGCCAGTGACTGTCGAAATGATTGCAGCCTACTTGAACAAGACTCCGGAGGAGATCGCGCTTGCCACGACGTTCAATGCATTGAAAGTGTTCGGATTGTCGGCCTAGGAAAAATTGTGAACTCTGATGATGCAACAATCATCTGTGATATTTAGATTTTTTAGTAATATACAGCTTTATTTAAAAGGGAATGTTCTGAGATTTCTTATTCTATTAACGACATAAAATTAAGTGTAATTTTATGGCACAATTAATTGCAACACGTTGGGTTATGCTAGTTTTGTTTTTTGGTATGCGTTGGATAATGCAGTTTACATCTGACTTAAAGTTGCAAAATAATCACAAAAAATTAATGGAAAAATTACCTTGTAACCGAAATTATTTATTATAATGACACTGAGATTCGTTGAGATCTGTCGTTGGTATTCGCTTCACTTCGTTAATTTTCATCCATAGTTTCTTCAGGGTTTGACTGATTTGAAGATTCGTGCTCCTCTTGAGCAAGCTCTTGTTCTAGAGTCTCGCCGTCAACAGCCTCGTCGTCCTCTTCGACCTCGGCCTGATCTTGCTCTTCAAAATCAACGGCAACCTCGATAGTGGTATCGTTGTCGTTGTCCTCAGCCTCTTCTTCGAAGTCGGCTTCAGTTGTCTCTTCGTTGTCGTTATTGGCGTCCGTGTCGATCACGCGCTGTTCCATTTTCTTCTCACAAGACTTCTGATGGCGGCCAAGAATGTACAGGTTGTTGGATCTGAACTCATTGCACGATGGACAAGTCACATACGGCTTGGCCTCGTGTGGACTCTTTGCAACTGTTTTTGATGGTGACGCCGGATTGCTGCTGTCATTCGAGTCCGATCTCACTTGGGAGATCTTTACTCGCAACGGAGGCACTTTGCGGTCAGTTGCGTCCTGATCCGACTCGTCCATGACTTCCTTCTTGATCTTGACAGACTTGCTGGTGGCAGCCTCTCCAACATTGTGCACTGACGAAAGATGTCGCTTCATGAGTGCCGACCTCACGTGTGTGACGTTGCACTCGGGGAACGGGCACTTTTCAGGCTCAGATGGCACCGGCCTCGAACCGGGGAGGCCCTCCTCGTAGTAAAAATCGTCACTCATGATGGCCTCAGCCTTCTGTTGCGGAGTCATCTCAGAAGAGAGCGGATCAGTCGGTGACTCGGCCTCGGAGGAGGTCACGTTCGCATTGGGATCGTTGGTCGAGGAGTTGACAAGTCTCCTTGAGCTGGCGCTGAGCGTGGCGATCTTCTTTCCAGACGCTGACGACGGGGTGATTGTCAAAGAAGTCTCTACAAAAGAGGACGACTGCGAGGCCAGCATCTGCTGATTATCGATGAGCCTCTTTGCATTGAGATCGATGACTGGAGCTTTGGGTTTTCTTGGTTCAACTCCGTGTTGTCGTGCGATCTCGCAGGACAAAACAGTGTGCCTCCTTCGATTCGATTGGTTAGAGAACGACTTGCCGCAATACTGACAGGGGTATCCCGTGGCTGCCGATCCCTTCTTGGGGAACGGGGGTGGCCGTGACACTTTTGGGGTTAGGACTCCTGCTCCTCCTACTGCTACATCGTTACCTCCACCACCACCACCGCTGTTACTCTTGGCAAACTTGATCTTCATGTTGTGAACGGTACGACAGTGCTCAACGAAGGCCTGTCTTCGGTTGAAGTCACGCTCACATGGTTGGCAATACTTGTTCCTCGGATCCTGGATGTCGCTCTTGGGAGGGTTGGGCAAAGACGACCCTGTGACCCCGATTGAGCTCTCGTCCAGAGGATTGTCATATTGCTCGACACTGCTGTTGTCATCGTACAAGAAGTGGCTGCCAAAGTTCAAGCTGGCCGAGTCATTCTCCTCGATCATGGTGGCAGGCTCGACAGTGTCAGGCATCTCGGCCTCCTCGTCGGGAATCGCGCCGTACTGCTGCTCGTACTCCCCGGGGCTCATGTTGTGGACGTTCTGCAAGTGGAGGCTGATGTTCTTGAGGTTGTGTTTGACCTCGGCGTGGCAGACCCCGCAGAAAAAGTACTCGGTGTGGATCTCGCAGTCGCCATATTGGGCCTCGTATTCCGGGAGGCTGAGGCCGTGGACCTTGATGATGTGCTCACGAACGTGTCGTTTTTCAGAGCTCAGCTTACCTGTCGACGAAATTTTTTCAGTACACAATTTGAGATTAAGGAGGAAAAATATGAATTTAGTATTAATTTATTACCGCAGAGAGCGCAACGGAATCGACACTTGTTCCATCGCGACGGCTTCTTGCCATCATCCAGAACTCCGCTGTCAACATAGTCGTCACCTTGGGGAACCGGAACGGTCGTCGGGTCAATACCATCCACAATAATCTCTTCGTCATGATGTTGTTGTGCACTGTATTCACCCCCGTCAACCTCTTCAGTCATTGGCTGAACCTGTTGTCCAACTGCAGCCCCTCCATCCATGTCCTCGACGGCGAGGATGTCGTTGGCATTGGTTCCAATCTGTGTTTCATAATCCATCAGCGTAATCTTGTGGACGTCCTTCATGTGAGCGTAGATGTTTTGGCGGCAGAACTTCATCTCCGATCCGCACAGCTCGCAGCGGAATTTTTTGGTCACGATCTCTGTCGTTCCATACTGCCTCGTGTATTCCTCCATAGAATGGCCATGCTGTGTCGCGATGTGAAGCCTCATCTGCCTCGAATCGACAGTGATCAGTTCGCAGAGGCCGCAAGAAAACTTGCATCGATTCCACTTGTCCCTCTCGGTATTAATGGGACCTGTGGGAACGATGTTATCGTTCATGAGGTTGGCATGGACCCCGCCGTTGGAGGCCGGAGGCGGTGGCCTCGACGACCTCTTTGCGAGTGACGAAACTCGGTTGATTTTCGGTGGCGCCTGAATATTCACGCTGGCCGTGGCCATGGCTGCGGCCGCGGCGACCGACTTTCTGATCTCATGCTTCAAGCTGGGCTCCGGGATGACCTGATAGGGCCAGTCCTCGGGTTGCATGATCGTCTGTTCGTACTCTTCGATGTCCATATTGTGGCTCATTTTCAAATGCGGAGCAATGCAGTCCTTGACGAACTTGGTGCGAGCCGGACAAAGGCGGCATTGGAACCAGTTGGTCTCGACCTCGATGTCAGGGTAGTTGGACTCCTTGTACTCCTTGATAGGGATGCCGTGCGTGTTATGGATGTGGCTGGTCATGGAGCTCCTGGACATGGTGGTCCTTTTGCAGAAGCAGCACTCGTACTTGCACTGGTTCCACTTGCTCACCCCGCTCGGGGTGTAGAGGGTGCGTTTGCCCGAGTTCTCGACAATCACCGGCATCTCCATGTTGGCCTTCTTGCTCCTGCTCTGTCCTCCACCGTTGAATTGAAGCTCAACTTCGGCCTTGCGCTTGAGGGTCTGCTGGGTTTGGCGCTCGATCTCCAGCTTCCGTTTCATCGCCTCATCTTGGAGGCGCTTCTGGACGGTGTTGCCCGAGATCGTGGCGCCCGACTTGGTCTTAAACCTCATGTTATGAACTGTGGTACAATGTTCGATGAAACTGCGTCTGGAGTCGAATGTGATCGTGCAGGAAGAGCAGGTTTTATTCGTCTTATCCTGTATGTCACTCTTTGGCGGCTTCGGCAAGCTCGGGTCGAAGGCCGTCAAGAACGAGGGCATGTCCGCCGTGGCCGCGGGCGATCCGGCCTCCGCTGATGTCGCCGATCGACTCACTGGTGTCATTGTCAAACTTGTTGTTCCCATTATGCGAGGTTTGGGAGTCAGCGGCGGTGGCCTCGGCAATGCAGATTTCGGAGGCTGTTTGAAACTCTCCTCCTCGCCGAACAGCGACTCGTACTCGTGCTCGGTGATCTTATGAGCATTCTTCAAGTGCTCCTTCAAGTACTTGACGTTGACGTTGCACACCTTGCATTCGAAAGTTTCAGGTGCCGGCAGATCTTCTGGAACTTCGCCCCGTCGCATGCGACGGATTCGATCCAAATACATTGCCCAATTGATGCCGTGGACATTCTTCAAATGCGTGTGCACTGTGTTTCTGTCATACTTCACGACGCGGCCGCAGATCTTGCACTCGAAAGGAGCCGACTCGACCTCGCACCGTCCATATTGTTCCTTGTAATCTCGCCACACCATGTTATGCTTTGTCTGAAAATGCAATGAAAATTAGTCATGAATCATGATGAATAGAATAAGGAGAATACCTGGATATGGCCGTAAAACGCTCCATTGTCGTTGAATGTCTTCGGACAAAGGGCACAGTTGAAGATCGAGGCAGACCTTCTGGTCAGCGCAATCTCCTCCTCGGCAGCATCATAAGCTTTGGCCAGCTCCTCTGGGTCTTCGTGTCTGTGCTTGAGGCGCAAGTGCAGGTTGAGCTGATAGTCCTTTTTGAAGGATTCGTCGCAACCGAAATAACATTGCAAATCTGTAGAAAGCGATCCAGAGTTGCCGTAGTTGTTGTTCCCGGACGAGAAAGAGCCGCCAACGCCGGAGGGAGACGAGCCTCCGGGAGGAGTGACCGAGTCCGACGGTGTCATTTCATATGACACTCGCTTGTTGCTGATCTTGCCCAAACTCGAACCTCGTTTGCCAGCCTCGACGGCATTTCGAGCGGCCGCCATCTCCTCGTAGACATCCTCTCCGATTTGATGCGAACGCTCGATGTGCTTTTTGAGATCCATGCACTCACGATCGCAAATCAAACACTTGAAAACTTCTCGTTCAGGCAGGACCTCAGAGAGGTTGTCAACTTCGCCGCGATTCTTCTTGTCGATCAACTCGTCATAGGTGTCCTCGTTGATCTGATGTTTCTTGCTCAGATGCTCTCTCTTGTACTTAACGCTGACACCGCAGATGGCGCATTCAAATAGCTCCGGAGAAGGCAAGTAATCGCCAACCGACTCGCCACGACGCAGTCTAACAAGGATCTCTTGATACTCGCGCCAAGAAATAAGGTGGACCATTTTCATGTGCGCTCCGATAATGTTGCGCGTGTGCTTCACTTCCTTGTCGCAGAGCTCGCACTTGAACATCCGAATGATGACTTCGGAGCTTCCGTGCTGTTCACGATACAGAGCTCTTGACATCTGATGGACATCTTTGATGTGTCGAGTGAAGTTTGCAACCTAAGAATAATCGGCGCGACATTACAATGAACTTCAATCTGGACAAAAGAGTTTTCACTTACCGAGTTGTATTTACTGCCACACATGGCACAACGATGAACGCATCCGTCCAGCTTGGATTTTGTCAACACCTCCTTGGCCTTGGCCATCTCGGCCGGGTCCGCGTCCTTGTGATTCAACATGAGATGAAGCTTCAGACGATAGTCTTTACGGAATTGCTCGCTGCAAAAATAGCAGGTGAACGTTGATGAAAACGAGTTGGGGCCCCAGTCTTTTCCGATCGGTTTGCGTTTGGCCTTGTCGAGGGCAAAGGTCGGCTTAGAGTTCGACAGGGAGCTGTTGGGACCGTCTCCGTTCTTGTTTGCCATTGCTGCAGCCTGCTCCTCTTCGTCGTGTTGATCAGCGGCCTCTTTTCGTTTTAGGTAATCTTCTTCGGACATCTCAACGGTGGTGGTGCTTTCAATCTCGTCCTGAGTAAGATCGTGACATGATACGACATGCGTTTTGAAGTAGTTCTCTTTGTTGAACACGTGGGGACATGCGGGACAAGGCCAGACTTTAAGAGCCCCTTGGCTGTCGAGATCAATCTCCTCGTCCTCCTCTTGCAGGTCCATAACGAGACGACCCATGACATCGTCATAATCGTCTTCGTCCTCCTCGTCCTCCATGAACTCCGACTTTAGACCATTGGCCTCAGGATCCGCATTGACTTCAGCCGGGTTCTCTTTGCATTTTGAGCAGAGGTTTTCGAAGTCCGTCTGCACTTCCACGCAGGATGTCTTGACAAGAGCACTCTCTGCTGACTTCGCTTCCTCCACATCGCCATTTTCTTTGACAGACTTCAAAGACACTTCCGGATTGGCCTTTGAAGCTTCGTTAGAGTCATTTTGTGACTTGAGATCGGGCAAATTGGACTTTTCCTTCTTGAAAATGGTGAGCTCAATCAAAAACTCCACGTCAAAGATGGCCCCGTGCTCGTTGATGAGATGGTTCTTGTATCGAGGTCCCGGATAGATCTGAGTTCCTCCGCACAACAGGCAATTCAGTGTCTTGATTTCGGTTTTAGCAGATGCTTCTTTGGTTTCCTCGGCTTCCATTTTGATTCTGACTTTCTAGTTTCTTTGACTTTTTGAGTTTAAGATTAGAAATCAGTGTTTGTCTTTGCCTCGGGCGGAAAGCTTACTTCGTTGTTGTTGTTTTGTTCTTTTCTTTATGCAGATGACTCGATGACGGTTTGTCGGTTTTCTATCTTATTTTTCCTGAAAGTAAACAGAAACAAGAGTGAGACTTGATCAGATTCAACATTAGCCGCAAAGTAATGCAACTAAACTAAAGCCTAAATAACAACAACAAAACTAATGTATAGACTCCGCATCTTGTTTATTTTCGCATCTGATTCTGTGATTCGGAACTTCGGAGGTGACGAGAAGAAAGCAAACGCTTCAAAGGTTTTCTGTGAACCGGTTAAAAGCTTGTACGTTTTCGTCGAACTGCAAGTCTGTGGATCAAGCTATAATCTAAATCAAAACCCTTAAGTACAAAGTGTGCTCGTAACTTAGTGATTCAGACAGTCCATGGTTTTTATTACAAAGTGAAAGCCGGCTGAGAATGATGCACATCACTTCTTGCTTCGAGGGGTACTTTCTCATACGCTATTGCATGTAAGTACTGAATACACACTGCTTATGTTACATATGACAACATACTCGATCCTATTTACTTGGTTTAAATGTCCTCTAAAATATCCTACTTTCACACAAAGTTGTACCTAAGATTCAGGAAAAAAGGAATTTGAACTTACCCAAGATGCAAAGAATCGAGGTCTTCAATCCTCTACCAGAAATAAGACGCCACGCGTCCTCCAGCGGAAATAAAAGAATTGTGGTCTTTGCTGATCTGGTCGCCGTCGTGAGTGGCAAGAGAGGACTGAGCGTGTATTATGGTTTGCACCAAGGCGTCGGTGCAGACCGAGACCGAAGACCGACAATGCTGGCCGGCCTCCGCTCGGCTCTCCTTTTTCACTTGCAAGATCGACCGCGCCGGCCCGCTCTCCAGCACGACGACTGGATACTCTTCGCGACGCACAGTCAGTGAGTGGCTCCTGTTCCTCAATTGTAGTATGGATTATGGACTCTCTCGGCGGTCGTTGTCGCGAACGAACACAAAATCTATATGGTTGGTTGGGTTGGGCGCCGCTCTCAAGGGTCTCAAGCAGCCTCGAGGCTGGCTCTATGTAGGTATACCTACGTACAAGCTGACTAGGATCGCGTTTGTTGAGTCAGCTCTCTAAGTTCTGCTTCTGCTTTGACGTCAACCTCCTCCACTTCCCCGTGAATCACGGATTTATCTAGTTCTGGTGATGCAAATGCATTATATGTAGATGCAAAGTATATTTAGAGTCCCACTTGAACATCTTTGCTGGAGCTCTTCCCTTCCTTGCTAAATGAGCGCACTCCTGTCCCTAAGCTATATTACAAAAGTCCTGGAACAGAGAAAAGATTTTCAAAAGAATCATCATCTGTGTGCGGTCGATTGACGACCTCTCTATTCGCTCTTGTCATTCTGTTATGTCCTCTAGTTTTTCACGTTCACGTTGACGACGACAGTGTGTAGACTCTCGGCGATCTGTGTTATGCAGCGGAGTTTTTGTTCTTCTCGCAGGAGGGAGTCCTCTTCGGAAGAAGAGAAAGTCGAAGGAGAGCGCTCGGCGAGGCTCCTCCTCGAGTCTCGACGACGACGTCGACGGCCAAGAGGACAAAGACATGGTGGATGGGGAACGATGCGATGCGTCCTCCTCGACGTGGTTGCGTTTGAAAAAGACTGCAGTAGAGAATATATACATCCATAAGATATCATCAGACAGACGTTTTGTAGTAAAAGCTGTAAAGTCGTCTAAATCGAAGAATACGTGATTGACCACTACACTTTCGAAAAATATTGGAAACTGATTTGAAAAGTCTATACTAGATAGCAACATTTTTTGCCAATGGCAATTTTATTGATTCAGCTCCAGGATCACATAATCGACCCGCATATGAATGTACTTCATCGTAATGGCAAATGAAATATCTGGTTTTCTGATTGCGATTGTGTATTTACAGGAAATGCCGGCTCTGCGACAAAGTCGTCGAACTTTGATGTTCGCGGTCGTGAGAGTGTGACTGGTGGCGAGGGGCTTCTGGTCTGTAGTCAGTGTGTTGGAGAAAGAAGTATTGATACTTAACTACACCAACATACATGCTGTCTCTGAGCATATAGAGTCGTAGAGAGTGTAAAGTAAAAGCAGTCGAGTCGTCGTCGCTCCACATGCTCATGCTGAAGCACTACAACAAACTGTATGTACACATCATACAAACGTAGAGGACGGTGTACATGGTGGTGCTGGAGTTGGAGTTGGCGTCCGTATCGATTGACGTGAGGACTGAGGAGGGAGCCAAGCAAGCCTTCCCTTTCTTTCTCCTCCTTCTCGCCGTCGACGTCGACGTCGTTGTCATGTGCAGCCTGTCGGTGCGGAAGGAAGGGCTGTGCTATGTTAGATTTAGCTTGCCAAGACCGTCGTCAACAGAACTGTTTTTCTCCGCATTGCTCTTCCTTCATCTAACCTCAAGCAGCCTCCGATTTCTTGGCCTCGATTCTCATTGCTATGGCGACCTCGAAACCAAAACAGATATGGCTGGCTGTTTGTACATGAATTGTGTCGACAATGTCCAACCAAATAGTTTCTTTTTAAAGAGCACGGCGGTAGCAAAAATCGATACATCTACCAATACCTCCCGAGCGAGTTCCCGGGTTTCCTGGTCTTTTTAAATGATTGATTTCGCTCTTTCACGCTATGGAATAGCTTCTTTTGCCCTTTTCTCCTTGCTGTATTTAAAGGTCTCTTAAACAATCTTTGTGACATCATGCTAAAACTCTAAGAGAAAATATTTTTAGGATACACTTGTCGCTTCCCAGCAAATCGTCCACTTGTTCGGCAGCTTCACGATTCTTGAACATTTGTGAGGCTATGGAGGGAGTGAAATCAGAAAAGTGTCCATCATGCTCTTATATTTTTTTGGCCGCAAGTAAACCCCTATATCACTCTTGTTTCTCCACGGCAACGACACAAAGTTTCAGAGGAGGATGAGATGATAAAATCAATACTTGGACTGGCGCTACAATACTCAATAGCAATGCATCTGCTCCTGCTGTGGATCTTGCTTGTGTCGGAAATGCTTTCAACCTTATTGTCGGTTTTCCACCGCGGGGACTCTTCGCCTAAGTGTGCTCCAATTTTTTTGGGTTTTCGTGGAAGACAATTTTCAATTGCTGTGACTCTAGCTACTGAAAATCTGATCTTTGTCGAATCTTTGTCTCATGTTTCGAAAGAATTGGTAAAGGAGGTTTCGTGATTGCCACTCACCATATTTTCGTCTTGATATGTGGTCATCACTTTTTTGCAGCATTTCAGAATTTAGATTTCAAATCTTTTCACAAATTTTCGTGGACAAAATATCAATGGAGTTAACGTCATGAAGGAGGGAAATGTATAAAGAATTTTAATCCAAACCTTGCGGATATCTTGAACAAATGCAACATAATGTTACAAAGCAAGCACAACTGTTGCTAATAAAATCTGGATACAAACTTAAATATATTCACTGCAAATATGTACGTATAATATGATAATCCGCCTTAAGATATTATTTTAATTTAGTCAACAAAATCAGTAATTTTTTTGTAAAATAAAAAATTGGAGTCAATTTGGCAATTTATTTTTGTTTGTGGTAAAGGGGTCACAGAGATAAAAAGAGGAAAGTTTTTGAGGTGTGTCAAAAGTCTGGGATTCCCAACAAACAGTTCCCTCTGGCTTTGCAATGATGTTCAGCGAGCGTGCAGTATATTTATATGTATGTACCATATTTTTGTACTTCACAACCTCATCTTCCATGCTTCATTTATAATATCTATCAGCGTACAAAGTTATGATTATCAATTCTGGACTTTTTCTTTGCAAATTGGGTGCATTTTTTCCTTAATCCCATTAGAATTCTGTTTTTGTCCCTGTTGAAAGAATTTCCCGATTTTTATTCGAATCTTAGGAAATCACAAATTTCTCTCGTGGTGGATGACGCATTGTTTGCTCCCGATATAGTCTTCTTGAGCATCGAAAAAATGCCTGTTGATAAAATTCTCCCGTTCAAGTGATACAACTAAATTCAAACATAGTCGAGTCACCAGAATCACCAGTTATTTTTGGTCATGCGAAGAAATTCACAAAAGCCCGTTAAATGTTTGTGGAGTGACTGACGTTGACCAGCTATCCTTGGACACTGACGACAATCATTCGAATCGTGATGCAATCTTACACGTATTTTAAGTTGATATGTCATGATTCAACGTTGATTTCAAGAGTTGACGAAGAATTTTCAGTGATTTATTTGTGAAACCCGGTGCGCATTGGATCATTTTTTAATAGATGTTCTTTGGCGCGCTGAATTTTTCCACCGTGGAAAACCCGAAACCAGGTGAAGAAGAGGCTTGCATGCTCGCGGACCAGTAGACAATTGTACTTTAGAGTCCGACGTGAGTGCACACAATTTGTTTAAGCATATTTAAAAAGACTTCTTGCGCACACTCAAAACAGTCGTAAAACTCGTATAAAAACTCTGATAATCAGTTCAGTTTCACATGGAACGTCGAACAGTCAAGAGTAGCAGAAGAATGAAAAACTCTGGCTACGTCTCGATCGGCCACGTCTTGGCCTCGAAGCCTGTCGGTGATCTCGTCAAGGCCCTGCGACACTTTTGCACCGTGATGTTCTGTGGCCTCGAGGAGGAAGTGATCCACAAGAGCTCCGGATTCTGGAGGTTCGACACGTTCTTCAGAAGAGTCGAGGTGACAGTCGAGAGCTTTGCCAAGTTCGTCGACGGGATTCTCAGGAAGCATGGGGCTGACGAGCTCGAACTGCAATGCCATGTAAGATTCTGCAATTTTTTCTAAAACTTATCCGGACATTTTTGTTGATGTAATTTCACATATTTTTTAGTCTCGGAACAATTATTAACAAATGTTTAGAAAAAATGCAAAGTTTTCTTATTATTGATTTTGTTTTTTCAATATTTTTTTCAGATTGAAAGAGTCGCCTGGGATATGATCAAATTCAATTACGACCAGTACGTCGAAGGACAAGTGACAAGAAGAGCCATCTTCAAACTCTGGAGCATTTTCAACCGCTTTTGTGATCCCGAACAGATCCCTCTATTGTTGCCAGTGAAATCGACCGCCTTCCTCTTCCAGAGGCTCGGCCTCAGGCTGGCGGCCTCGCAGATGTGCAAGATCCGGACCGCAGAGGACTTCATTCATGAGGTCGTCACCAACCCTGAGTTCAACGCAACAGTTATTCGCTCCATCACGAAGCTATACGACGAGGTCGTCCGATTCGTAATCATCCAGGATCGGCTCCGATTCAAAATGATCAGGGATGCGACGAGCGAGATCAACGCCTCCCTGAAGTCCTTCATGGCCAGCCCCGGGTTGCCCAAGACCATCTTCATCAACCACAAGTATCTCATCATCCACGAGGACGACATTTCCGACCTGGATAACGTCGGCTACGACAACGAGCCGAACGGCAAGGTCCTGCACAAGATCCCCCTCATGGGCGTCGAGACCAAGATCAAGAAGTCGATGTTCAGCAAGAACTCTTCCAACGTCGTGATAAAGGCCCACAACGGCGAGGTCATGGTGGAGCTCGCCTTCAACACCGTCAAGGACAACTACGCCATGTTCAGGTGGACCGAGGCCGTCCAGCAGGCGGTTGAAATGATCAAAGAATGCTCCGATCCGTTGTCAAAAATCTACCAAGTCCACGATCTAAGATCGACTTTCTTCCTCAACAATGAGCATGCCGGGTGTCCCCACATGCTCTCGGCCAGCCAGTCGACCATCAATCTCAAGGATAGGTTTCTAGAAGTGCCACAAATGAGTTTCCGCCGACCTTCGGCTCCGGAGCTCAACGACGAGGACGACAGCAGCAGCAGTGACACCCTCTCGATCGCGAGGTTGAAAGTTCCCCAGTCGCGATTTGACGACGACTCGAAATCGGATAGCGGAGTCGAGTTCCAAGATGACGAAGTCTTCCCGAATGTCAAAGGAGGTGCTGTTTCACGGAGAAAGGCTTCGTTTCCCAAAAGAAAATATGGAATTATCATCCATCTGGATGGTTTGGCTGGAAGCACGATCGTAACTACAAGAGAAGAGTGAATCTTTGAATAATAAGGAAAATTCCCGAACCCCAATCAGGGAAAATAATTGATGCATTTAACAGTTACACGCATAATAAAAGAGGATAAATGATTACATAAGTTGAGATCTTGTTCTTTTCGTGAGTCATGAGTGCGGTTATGAAAAAATCCCAATTCTGAGCTTTGCATCGAACTTTAATTTTTGCTCCATATTTATCTTGAGTCGCCCACAGATAGCAATAAAAACTTGTGAAATTCGCAAATCATTCTCAGGAATTGCGGAGATTATTGCTGCCAAGTAGACTTGGTTGGTAGAGTAAAACATTTTTCGCCATAAAAAATGTACGTCAATTTGATGAGTCGTCACTCAAGCATTAATTGTTTTTAATTCTGAGTACCAATATTTCCAAGCAACGACAGTGCTGAAACGAAATTAACTAATGCTGTTCTGCTCGTACTTTGCACTCCGAAGAATCCTATGTATGGACCGCAACTTTTTTCTAATTTTACAAATATTTGTCCAAGAGTTCTTTAATGAATCTCTATGTAAATACTGTACTGCATGACGGTTGAATGAGAGTTATTTTTGAAATCATGCAGAAATTCATGATTTCTGTAGATAGATACCTGCGTATTTCACCCTAAACTAAATATTTATCGGGTGGGCAGGACTCGGACTGAAAGTCAAGTGTTTGTTGGACTTTTGACGTGATTATGGTGACAGTATTTCCAAGAAAAAGTCTAAAAATGTATTTGCGCATTAAAATATCTTCTTCTGAAATATTTGAGATCAATGCCCGACAAAATGAGGTGGTGTGTCCTAAGTGGGATTAATAATTTTTCTAACATGTAAAAAAAGTTGTTGTAACTTTGTGTTTCGGCATTCAAGCGTGGCCTACTTTATAAAATAAACCCTCTGACTTGACACGAGTTTCAGTTAAATTCTTCTTATCATTAAAGGAAGCGCTTGCATCTTATATTCTGTTGTCGCCATGAAGGACGCATCTGAGTTATTTTAAGACACATATTTTTATTATTTTCCTTGCTACATTTTTCCACAGATAGTATGCTGCATTTTGTACTTTATAGCACCCAATTAAAGTTGAAAATTATCGACCAGAGCAGAAATATGGGCATGGATAGTAATTCGAGCTTGATCCAGATCCAGAAGTTTGTGCACTTGAAGTCGACACGGCAGTTTCAACATAAACGGCCTCTCGAGAACTTCGATAAGAATAGGAGCCTCGCTCTGACCTCCGTGTGGCAAAGCATCTATACACGCCATCGTCGACATAACTTCTGAAGAAAAAAACTTGTGGAATTGCAACATTGGATATTAAGTTGTTTACTTACCTGTAGTCTCTTATGGTTAGCACGGATCCGTTTCGTCCGAGACTCTTGATCTTGAAACGATTGGAAGTGTTGGCGTTGCGAATTCCAGATCTGGTCTTGCGATACCAAACTATGCTTGAGATCAACCTGTCGCTCGACGGGAACCGGCACTCGATTTCCATAGTCTGATCAGATCTTCTATAATAAGCCCTTCCACTCCCGACAAGAACGTTATTCCTCCCATCAAATTGATTGTAATAATGCTATTAAAATAGTAGATAATGAAAAAGGGTTGACAGAAGTACATCTTGTTAAATACCGTTTCGTCGTCGTCTATGGCACTTGGATAATAGTGGTGGTGGTGGTGATTATAGTAATTAGGATAATAAGGATATTTGCTCGATCCATAATTTGACCAATACCATGGATTATCCTCAATGTCATTGGGATTGTCATGAAACCATGATGACGTCGGTCGACACTGATTTTTCACGCTGTGTCTCACGTCGAAGCAGTAGTTGTAGGTTTTGGTCCTGCCATCACCGTAAGTGTATTCACCATATTGATCCGTTAATTTCTTGTGGAAGAAAAACGGATCGTACGAGTCGCTCTTAGGCGGTTTGATGAAAAAGAAGCCATTGACATCAGTGAACCTATCGAAAAATAGGACAATGATCACCAGCTGCCAATGCTCCATTTTCTCTTAGAGACAAATTAAATTCGGCTGGAAAATCACATTGCAAGATTTGCTTTGCACGTGGTTGTACGTGATCTTTTCACTAGAACGATTGTGGCAACACTGACTCTGAAAAAGATGCTACTTGCATCTTGAGATATACTGTCAACAATTCCAAAGCATCCTCCCTCTAGTCTTAAAAAAGCGCGTACGAAGCAATTAACGTCTCGCGCGTTTTTGCATGCGTTAAAATCACCAGAATTACAATACAAACTTGATTGATGAAAAAATGTTTAAGAAAAAAGTTAATATCCTTTTTCTAAAAGAGGGCCTATATTTTTAATTGTGCAATCTTTACAATGATCTTGTTTCTTTGCAACGTCACATCCTCTAATCAATAGGTATTTTTAATGGTTAGCCATGCATATCTTCCTTCGTTTGTGACTCTAGAATCTTGTTATTTTGGGTTGTAGTAATTTGTTGGTACAAATGGCATTTTGGAGACGGTGGCGTCCACGATTTTGTTTCTCACGGACAACCGGATCTTGGTGCCGCTTTTGCTCAAGTTGGTCGGCAAGTAGGCCATGGCAATGTTGGTCCCCGATCCCAACGTTGGCGACGGGCAGCCCGAGGTCACCTCGCCGACCTCGTCTCCAGCCTCGTCAAGGACTTTAGCATGTTCTCTGGCAGGAGGTCCTCCTTTGCTTATCAAGCCCACTCTTTTTCTCTTCGGCTTCTCCTAAAATCAGACATAATGTCAAAATACTCGTACTGTTTTTTGGCAATCTTACCTTCAGTTGAGTCAGGATCTTGTCCGCTCCGGGAAAATTCGCCTGCGATCTCCTCCTTTTGCCGATCGTCCATGCTAAACCAGCTTCAATAGGAGTGGTGTCTTCCGTGATGTCATTGCCATAGAGACAAAGTCCGGCCTCCAATCTCAAGCTATCCCTAGCGCCGAGGCCGGCCAGCTTGGCATTTCCTGCCTTTGACTCCAGGATAGCTGAAACAACCGATTCCGTGTGCGCCTCTGGAATGGATATTTCAAACCCGTCCTCTCCAGTATACCTGTAAAAATTGTCGTATTAAGTGATTAGAAATAGCATTAAACGAACTGACCCGCATCTTGTCACTCGGCAATTTTGAACTCCCGCCACCGAGGTTACCGAAGAGCACATGAAGCCCTTCCTTGAGAGGTCGATTTTTGTCACCGATTGCAAGATCGAGGCTGCTTGAGGCCCCTGGACGGCGATGAGGCCATGGTCACCAATAAACTCGAGCTGGACATCAAACCCGTTTCTGAAATATCAAAGTCAATTGGTTTTTCGTTTAAGTGAGGAAACGTCTCCATGTATTTACTGTTTGAACAAGTCCAACGCGTTCTTCATGAGAGGCATGTCTTTGTGCCTGCATCCAGCATTGGAGACAACATAGAGGTGTCCGAGGTCAGTCTTGCTCACGATCAGGTCGTCAATGATGCCCCCTTTTTCAGTTGTGAACAGGGTGAGGCTGCCAGTGTTGTCGTTGAGGCTGAGGACATCGGCCACAGTTAGGCTCTCCATGAAGGCCACCCGATCCTTGCCATGGACACGGGTTTGGAGCATGTGCGAGACGTCGAAAATCGAGCATTTTTGTCTGTAAAATATCATCTGAGCTTGAAGTTTCTTCATCGTAATTTTTATTACCTGGTATGAATGTGGGAGGACGCGATTCCTTCTTTGCCATATTGAATTGGCAGGAGATATCCAGCAAAATCGACCATTTTGCCACCTTGAGCAACATGGAAATCGTACAGGCACGTCTTCTTGCTCGCGGCCTCCGAGGCCAGCGACCTCGACGCTGCCATCCCCGAGACCAATTTCAAGCTGGAACTCAAAGAGCACCTCATGCTGAGGAGCGAAGACATTTTGGATTTTGAGGTAGAACCAGAAAACTTCTCATTGGAACAGGTTTTCCATGTTGTGATTGAAATCTGGAGATCCAGTTTATCTGGTTGGTTGCATTTCTGTGTGCAGGACAGGTGAAACACAAAAATACCTAAAATGGGAACCCTTAATAGTAGCCAATTTTTGGCCGTTTTTTGTTTGTTGTCGCAAAAGGACCATTAAATAATTTTTCATAATGATTTATTTTTGATAATTAATTAGATTTTATGCGTTTTCACGAATTTTTATTAATCGCAAGTATTTCGGTTGCATGCCACGGAACCTTTCTTAGAATCCCACCCTGGATCGATTCCTTGCATCCATGTGGCAAGACAAGATGGCTGTGTTCTTGTCAGTCACCGTGAAGCTGTACTTGGAATCGCCCGGGATCAACAGGGTGTCGTCGGTCATGATATCAAACTTTTTGCCATCGACGTCGACGCTAGCGCCACCTCTCAAAACCCAGAGAAACGTCTCGGCCTTGCCTCCACTGACAAAGGATTTGCCATGATCTCCAAATCCGTGGACGAAAACATCCGATTGGTACAAATTGTTGTCGAAAAGCTTGACGGAACCGGAAGTCTGGATAGCGCTGACATTGTTGTCCAACCACGTGTTCAGGTTAAACGGCTCCTCCACTCGCCTTTTTGCATCAGGCTCCCATTGTGGCATTTTGGGAAGATCACCCGGAATAGGGATCCCTAAATCAAAACAATTGAAAAAACATTTCAAGGTCTTTCCGTTTATTCTTGCCAGTTTTGCATTGCTTAGATGCAAAGAACTCCTTGATGACTGGACCAAGTTGGCTTCCCAGGTCGTGGCAGTAGAACCAGCGCTCGAAGAGCGAGTTGGTCGAGCCGTCCTCGACAAAGTATCGGAGGCCGTCGCTCTCCGTGTACAGCCTCTCCCTCTCGATGACGAGGCCGACTGTGTTGGCCTCTCTCTGGGGCGAATGCGGGATCCTGCCAGGAAGCAAAAAGACCTGAAAACAAATCAATTATCATTTTTACCATCTCGAAATAGAAGGATTGTACCTCGCCCTCTTTAATGTGGACATCTTTGAATTTCCCGCCTTCGAGAATCTTGAGACACATGTTTCCTTTGCGCATGTAGAACAGTTCCTCTCCTTCCTCCATATGATAGTCCTTTCTCTGATTCGGTCCTCCGACATAGAACACCTAAAAAACTTGTGAAAATGGGATTTAAAATAATAATTTGATTATGATTACCTTTAATTGAGTGTTGTGCATCATTTTATTGCACACAGGCGGAAGGAAGAACTTCTCGTTCTCCGCCATCCATTTTGGGACGTTGTACAAGACCGGGGAGTCAGCCAGCGCCATGATCTTTGTTTTGGAAAGTCGGTGATTTCAAATTCAAAATCCAATTTTGTGGCCCCTCTCTGCAACAAGAAACAGAGGGAAGACTGAAGCAAAACCGGATTTTTTGGAGGCGCGTCTACGCAATAGCTATTTTTATACTTCTAAATATGGTAGTGATGTGGTATTTTTTCTGTTTTTCTCGCGTAAGGGACAAGAGGTGGAAATGCTTGTAACGATGCGTCGAGGGTGGTTAATGACCACGTTGGTTTTGAGATAAAAATGAAACCATAGATTTTATTTTTTGGTGTACTTCGAGCGACACAACTTGCACCAAGTCGTGTGCAATGCTAGATTTTCAAAAACTAAAACATATTCGAAAATAATGTCCCAGTTGAGGGCGGTCACTGAATTCTAGTCTAATTATGATCAGATGCGTGTGTCCCCAAATCAACTGGGAAAATCTGAGTAGGTGTGTATGAATTGTATGACTCTTCTAGAGAAATGACAGTTTTGAGTTAATTGAAAACGGCAAGTCTACAAACACAAGTTTGTTGGTACTCGTATACGTATTTTCTTTAACGTAACTTTGAGCTTTGGACAAAACAAGACTGAAAATGAAACACAGATGCGATGATGCCAGTTACCAAATAGCCTCAAAAATCTGGGAAAAATTAATGATATTGATGGCATCTCGCGGTTAGAGGACCCTCCCAGCTCTTGAACATAATTCCGAAAGCAACTGAAATCATTAGAGCAAGAAACAAGAAATATAGGTTAACTGGTATTTGGTGGTCAGTCTCTGATCAAAAATGGCGCCTGTAGGAATTTCAAAGGACCATGTGAACGATGCAAAGGTAATTATGTTGTACTTGTGATAATCTTATTAACATTGATTTTAATACCAACATCGTTAGGATGTCAAAGAGACACTGGAGGCTTACGCTCAAGTCCTGGGGCAACCCGTGAACTCCAGGAGCTTCGCCGAATATATGGACAATATCGATCCCTTGAAGGAATTTCGAGGCAAATTCAAGTTTCCCCAGAAGAGAAGTCTTGGACTAGGTATCTACTTAATTGATATTAAATTAATTTCGTATCTATGTTTCTCATAAATTTGTCGTAGACGAGGTCGACAAAGATGAGGGCATCATGTATTTTGCCGGCAATTCCCTTGGCTTGCAGCCTCGGACGGCCTCCAAATACGTCGAAGAAGTACTGGAGAGCTGGGCGAATCTGTGAGTAAATTATATTGTACTCGTATTTTTTCCCCGTAAAATTGGACATTTGTTAAAAGGGGAGTCGAGACCCACTTTGAGGGCCTGATGGCGGCCGCGTTCTGCGACCAGCCTGGCAAGGCCTACACGGCCGAGTTGGTGGGCGCCATGCTCCACGAGGTCTCCATCTTAAACGGGCTCACTGTCAACCTCCACCTGATGTTGGCCGCCTTCTACAAGCCAACCAAGGACCGCTACAAGATCATGTTTGAGGGCCACGCGTTTCCGTCCGACAGGGTAAATATCTCTAGATATAATTTTGGTCATCAACTTTAATCTATTTCATATTTTCCATAGTACGCATTCAATTCTGTCGTGAAAATGAGCGGCTACGATCCGAAGGATGCCCTGATCATGCTGCAGCCTCGCAAAGGCGAAGACTGTCTTAGACACGAAGACATTCTCGCCGAGATCAAACGCCACGGACGTCAAGTGGCCTTGATCTGTTTCTCCGGAATCCAGTACTTCACGGGACAACTCTTCGACATCCCGGAGATCACCAGGGTTGGACGCGAGCAGGGCTGCGTCGTCGGCTGGGACCTGGCTCACGCGATCGGCAACGTCAAGCTCAGCCTTCACGACTGGGATGTGGACTTTGCCGTCTGGTGTTCATATAAAGTATTTCAATGAGGTTTTGTTTCGCATTCGAATCTGATTTTTTGCTTAAGTATGTGAATTCCGGACCGGGAGGCATTGCCGGACTCTTTCTCCATGATCGCTTTGCCGACGATCCTCCGAAGCATATGTTGGGTTGGTGGTCCAACGCTCAACATTCGCGATTCAAGATGGCGGAGGAGGTCGAACTTGCGAGAGGAGCGGACAGCTTTCGCCTTTGCAATCCGCCTCCCCTTTTGGCGGCGGCTAACTATGCCAGCCTCGAGGTTTTAGTTGGATAGATTTTTTAAACAAAAAAGATAACATCATTTTAATCTTTTTAGATATTTCACGAGGCAGGAATGTCTAGGATCACGGCTAAACAGGTGCTCATCACCGGATTCCTGGAGTTCCTGATCAAGAAACATTTCCCGGATGACGTCAAGATCATTACTCCTACCAACATCAAGAATAGAGGCTCGCAGCTCAGCCTCCAGTTCAAGGAGGACCTAACCTCAGTCCATGAAAAGTTAAAAACACTTGGAGTAGTGGTAAACATATTTTTTTTATTTCATTGGAACGATTGATTAATTTGTTTTACATTTTTTAGTGCGACACCAGGGACACTATCATGAGAATCGCCCCCGCGCCTCTCTACAATTCCTTCGTCGACGTCTGGAGGTTCATCCATGCCTTAAAATTGGCTCTCAAACAAGCATAAAAAAGAGTGAATAGATAAAACTTGAATAAAATGATCAATTTTGGTCTCCTCGGGTCCAAATGACCGGAAATTCGGATGATTTGCTGGGAGGGTCCCCCTCTTTAAGACCGCCAGTTGTTGGCGGCGACACGTCCCAGGGTCGGGTGGCGATCTTGGCGTCGTCCCCGAGCCATCTGGTTGACAGGACCCTTCTCCAGTTGGTGTCCGACGCGTTGCCGTAAGCTCCGTGGAGCATTTTTCCGTGAAACACCACGCAGTCTCCGGGCTCGCATGCCCAGAAAAGAATCTCGTATTTTCCAGCGTCGATGTCATCGGCCGGAACATCTTTAAAGCTCCTACGTAGGAAAAAAATATTTCGACTTTTTTCTTGGGAAAATGCAGATTGTAAAATATTTTCGCTTTGCCAAGTTTCACGATTTTTTGCGAATTGAAAAAAATCCCGAGGTATTTTTTTCTGCGAAACTTGTCAGAAAAAATCGGGATTTTACTTCAAATCCTTGTCCTCTTCGTCTTTGAGTGGATAGTTTTTGGAGTTTTTGAATTTGCGCGGGAAAAACCACTGGCCCCAGCGATGTGATCCCTTGACAAAACGCAAGGTGGCCTCCTCCGGGACGGGATCGACTGGCATCCAGATCGAGCAAATGTCCTCGCCGTCGATCGGATAGTAAGACTGGTCGTGATGCCAAGGCGTTGAAATCGTCGCCTTCGGTTCCTTGACGAGGACATGCTCGTGATAAAAGATGCTGAAACCCAACTGAAAACCAATTTCTACGATCTTTGATTTCTTTACTTTGGTTAACCTTTTTTCGGTCTTCATGAGCTGCCCGGCGATCGAGGCCGCGGTCGAGCGGTAAACATACTCCATAAACTCCGGAATCTTGGTCCAGTTGCAATAGTCGTTGAAGTAGTGACCGATGTTGTCCTTCGCTTTTAGCCTCTCACCGAATGGCGACGGCTGCTCCATGTTCTTTTTGATGCCATCCTTGATGGACTCAATGCAATCTTTGTCAAAGACTCCCTTCAGAAAGATCGCGCCATCCTTATGATACTTATCGACCAAGTCTTTTGGGACAACGTAATCTTTTGCCATGATTTTTAAATTGAAGAATGAGAAAATATATGCAGCCACCACGCCTATATGCCCATATCTGAAAATTGCCGAGACCGGCGCATTAGTTAAAACAGTTCGACAAAATTGGCCTTATCAGTTGCTTTTTTAGAATTTTGAGCTTGTTAAATTCTGGAACAAAAAGGGGATTAGTTGAAAAATACAAAAAATATTTCAATTACAACAAAAAGCACAAAAATTTTACATCAATGTTTCAAGCCTATGTAAGACAGGATACCCTTTTTGCCTAAAAAAACTTTGCTAGTCTATTTTATGGTACTACTTTATCCCCAGTACCGACCCTGCAAATATTTACTCAAATGTAGAAACATCTTTATATACTGAAACCAACATATCTCGGGCGCACCCGGAACAATTTTCGAGTAAAGTACCGTAAAACACGACGACTAAATAAGTAAGTATAAATGAAATGAAGCGCCCAAATACCAACAAAATTAAAGAAGAATCTTGACAATATTGTTAGCGACTTGAACCTGAACCTGCTGACAGTGCGTGTCTTTTCAGTCATGCATGGTTAATTACAAAATTGGAACAGCATTATTCAGGACATGATGAATGTATAACAATACTAGAACACTAGATTACATCTTCCAAGCTTCTGAACTTTACCAGAAAATACTAAGTAAGTAGATGTTGGAGGAAACATGATCTCCTTTTTGAGCATTTAGCGTGAAAACTTTTTGTCCTTATACAGCAATGTCAATATTAGACTCGTCAAGGTTGTCTGAAACACATTTTGGCCATCATTGGTTCAACCAAAGTAGCTTTGGCAAAGTGTTCATCATAATATCAGGTCAACAAGATTTGCTTCTGCCCTGGCAACTCATTGAAATTGCAGCATTTTTGTGCGTCGTTAACAAAATTGCCCGAGCATTGAGCGATCTGGGTGCAAACACCTCTTTGGCATTCCCCAGAAATTCCACAATCACTAGAGCAGACACCACATCATTGATATTCTAGCGGATTAACCTATTAGTGCATCCTCTTGCGACTGTGCGCAACTCTGGCAGGCAACAAGATTATGGAATTCAAACTCTTAGACATGCCCATTGAGGAGTAGGACCTTATGTAAGTAAATAGAGTACAAATATGCTAAATGAATGCACGAAATATTAAAGTAGCTAAATAGCTCCAGACACTGGCGTGTTGATCTCATCACCATCGTTCAAAGTCCGCCTCCTGAGGATACATCTCATGTTGTACCACACCTTAAAAAATTAGCCATCTCCCGTTGGTTTGGCAGATGCTGATTACGCATAAAATCGTTATTGGTGTTTTGCTCTGCGACCGACCGTTCAGTTGCTAAGCACACACGGGATAAATTCCCTCAAGAATTCGACTTGCGAAGAAGCGCTTTAAGGTGTAGGTTGGTGTTGCCCATCAAAAAATCAAGACAGTCGAACCACCATGACCAAGAAACATAACTTCATCGCAATCCTGGCTGTGATCGCAATTTCCCTCCAGATCGGAGAAGTCATTGCACAAAACGAAGAGGTTACCACTGAAGAAATCGAAGTTACCACTACTATTGATGATGACATCAACAGCGATTACGCTTTCCGTGAGCAAGACGAAGAAACTACGAGTACCACCACGACCACGACCACAACAACGACAACAACCACCACAGAGAGCATTGACATGTCGCCCAAGATTGTCAGCGAGCCGAGCATGATCCAGTTGTTCAGCGTAGGGGAGCCCCTGGTCCTGGAGTGCAGGGCTGAGAGTGAGTTTGGCCCGATTGTCAGGTACAGCTGGACGAAGAACGGTAGGCCCTTCAGCATCAACGACCCCGCGACGGGGGTGTTCAGCGAGAGCGGCTCCAACGGGAACATCCTCTTCATCTCGCCCAAGAAGTCGGACGTCGGGACCTACCAGTGCGAGGCCGAGACCGGGGTCGGCAAGGCATTCTCCCAAGCCAGCCTGCTCATGCTGCAACGTCCTCGCAACCAGCCTCGGAGGCTGGACATCACTAACGACGTCTCCGCTCAGGTCCTGGTCGACCACAATGCCATCATCGAGGACAAGGAGAAGATCGCGAGAGTCCCCATTGTCGAGGCTGTCCCCGAATCGTTGCCCAGCCTCGTCCAGGATCTGGACAAGACCCCCGTGTTCCTAGTTTTTCCCAAGGCCGAGTCGGAGGAAGAACCCTTTGAAGTTCTTGACATGAGTATCGTTGGGGACTCCACCGATGCTCCTGTTCAAGATGAGATCATTGCTGAAGACCTCGAAGATCAAGAAGAAGTGGAGGAGGTCGATGTTACCACAACTGCGCCTCAAGAAGCCTAAATGTTAATAATATGTTTTTGTGAAGAAAAATATAAATATTTGAAGTTGCATTCTGCGGTAGATTATCCTTAACAGATAAGCAAATTCTTCTTAATGGAAAGTCGGGAATGATTATTGTGGGCTTAAAAAGTGCATAGGAGCGTAAACTCGTTGTCCTAGCCTCCTTTTTTTGAAAAGGCCAAATCACAATTTCGTTTAGGACTGCGTGACGTGCGAAGAATTGGGTATGTGTCGACGACTTTTGAGTTAAATAAACAAGAAAGCATCTATCTCACGAAACAAAGTGATAACGCTGAAAGGTACAATAAGACAATACTAAACCTCTTTTCACTAATTGTGACTAAGGGAAAGCGATTTGCTTTTTCTGTGGGTCTTGATGTGTGAAGTGTCCAGAAGTGGTTAGGGTTAATTTATAACTTTTGTGGCCAGGACAAGAATTGTTTCAAGAAATGCAAAAGTTAAGTTAAAATGCATAGACCAACATCTGTGATCTTTCAAAGTAATTATACAACCACCAATATTGTAAAGCATATGTTTCTCGGAAATCCTATATATGAAGCAGACAAGGAAAAACAGTGACAAGACATGTTGTTGCTGCCCAAGAAAAAAAATCAAAGCCGCAGGCCACAGGTCATTTTAAAGAGATTCGAACACTTGTGCAGGATGCTGCTAGCTAAGCTTGTTTTCTTACGCAAAAAGCCAATAGGTATAGTTGACGATCGACGAAAGCAGGAATATCTGTGTCAGCCTACGTAAGAAAGTATCATAAGTTCGTTAGAAACACGACCCCCACTGCACCCGACTTTTTATTAGAGGCTGGGATGCCCAAATGCAACGACGCTTCTTGCCTCAATAATTTTTTTACGAAAGTGAAACACAAGACATAAATTACAGGTACGGGACGATGCGGGCCACTGAAACAGATATTAATCTTGTGTTTTTCTGTTCCCTATAAAAAGTATGCAATTTTTAAATGAGACTTGACTACGTACGCATCTAGTATATCGTAGAGAACTACCCCCCAATAAAGCAAGCCCGTCCAAATTTACTTTCTTGCAGACATTTTTGTAAGCTGTAGCTTTTGGCTATCGTCCGAGAACAATGTGCGAGAAGGCAGTTTTAACAGCATTCAACACGGTATCAATATCTCCGGTCATGATATTCGATTCTATCTGACCAGCTTGACCATCAAATATTAAAGTAGTTGAAGGTGTCGTGAGAACTTATCAGGATAAGGTAAGAAATAGAGATCGAAACTAAAAGCTTTTTGTAACTGAAGCGTAGATATAATTACGAGTAGATATTTAACCTATGCAGGTCCACATGAAATTTAGCTCATAGCTACACTAAGCTACACTAAAAAGCAACCTTTTATTGCACAGGTGAAAGAGGTGCAATAAAAATGCAAAAATCTCCACATTTAGTTTGGCCATTTTTAGATATTTAATATACAGTACCTCTATTTCTTGTTTCATGATCCAATTCGTACTTTTTTCCCGACTTTCAGGCGGCACCTTGATTTTTGTTGTTCTGTACTCGGTATATTACTTAACAACAAACAGTCTCTTTACTTTTTTGGACAGACAAGTTATTCAACTAAACTTTCCCATGTCCGGGTACAAATATAAATAGCTAGCTATAACTTAAAACGAGCAGGCCCCACGGCATAAATCTAAATCTACACCAGACACACATTTGAGCTTTCTTTCAATAGGTTAAAAAATCGGCGCGCAAGCATGAGCGACTACGACGGTCAGCGCGAACATAACACCGGAGCCGGAGACAGGTGCGAGGCCGCCGGCCTCGGCAACAACAACGAGGATGTATCTGACCTCAGGATTCAGAAGAGATCCAACTACGTCGTCGACAAGACCTCGGTTGATTACGACAACTACATCCGGAGGCGCCTCCCGGTCGATATCATGGAGATCCTCACTTGCAACTTTGACACTGCCCAGGAGTGCATCGGGCTCTGGTTGAACGCTCTTGAGAAGGGTGGCTTCACCGGATTTACCAGTTGTATGGTCGGAGATTACGGAGGCTGCCAGGATGACAACAACAGCAACCAAAATAAGCAGCAACGTCCAGGAGGACGGCGTAGTCGACGGAGGCCGGAGACATTTATCGAGGACAGCGACCTCTGGACGGTCGAGGATCCGTTCGGCGAGATTTCCGAAGATCAGGTCGAGAGGTATGAACGCGAGGACGGAGCCGCCCCCGGGGTGGGCCTGCGGGGGTATTGCACGGCCTACATCAAGGAGGGCTACGAGTTGAGCGGACGGTGGAAGAATGGAAAACGGATGGGCAGGGGGCTGATCGCAGGACGCGCGCTCGAGGCCAACGGTATCCAAGTTATTTGGGGCACGTATAAAAACGGCCTCCTCCAGGGTCCTGGCAAAGTGGAGCTCCTCGGCCAGAATTGCACCCTGGAAGGCAACTTTGTCAACGGAAAACTCCACGGAGCGGTCCGTGGCCTCACTGCCAAAGGTATTTTAATTTAGTTATCGTGATTTTAGTGGTATATAACCACTTGGTCTGTGGTTAGGACGGTTGGCTTGGGCTGGTCTTTTTAAGGCTGGACACCCTCATGGTGCTTGCTGGAAGACTCTAGAGGGTGGAGGATTCCTCTACGGTCAGGTCGGCCAAAAAGGCCGATTCGAGGGCCCGAAAAATGCCTACATCTATCCCGACCTCGAGACTTGCATGAGGGGCACCTTCGCCGACAACACAATGGTCAGCGCGATGCCGGTGAAGATCGCCGATGCGTTTATAGAAAAGACTGGCGCCATCATGCGTTTAAGGTAAATAGATCGCCTGCTGTCTTGGAAAGATTAAATGTGACTATTTTTAGGTTCACGATGCCGAGGCCACACGCGCCGATTTTCAAATATTGGCCGTCGACGAGGACGGAAGTCTTGGTGCCGCCATTGTTCCAGGATCCGTTCGAGAACAAGTTCGTCTGGTCCGGACCGTCCAAGATGTCGGAGGGGTCCGGCGACGGCCTCTTCTTGAAGATCGACGTCAAGGCGAACACGACCGTGTCGTTCTACAACGGGATCAGGGTCAGGCCCGAGGACGAGGCACCCTACCACTCGACTGGCTATCAGATCTTTGTCGACGACGTCCTTACCAACCAGAAGAAGGTAAGTTTTGCGTTTCGCTTTCACATTTTTTTTCGATTCCTGTACATTACACTCTTTAATTGAACGTCCGTTCTTAATCAAAATCAAGTAAGCATCTTTTTTTCTTTTTCAACCCTTTACAATATGATGATGATTCTACAAAAAGTACATACGAGTTGTATCTATTCATCAATTTCTCTCGGTGTTAATGCATAGTACAGTCTTCAATATCAGACATGCATTTCTAAAATAATTTCACATCCCAATGCGTCAGCGATCACATGCAAGCATGTCTCTCTCGAAGGCTGTTCATGTTCTTGCTTAATTAATCTATGTACAAACCGGAAGTGCTATTCGCGGCATCAAACTAATGTTCGAATTAAAATGCTGTGTGCAGGGAGATCGGTCGAGCCTGATCGCGTCCACGGTTGATTCCGATTACATGGACATACCACCTGAATTTGTTTCCCTTCGGCGGTATCGGGCCTCACTAGGTCACAAAATCAATCATTCCTTTGCACCCAACTGCAGGTGACATTCAAGCAAAAACAACATTGCCAAAAAAAGACTTCTTTTTTCAAAAAAATCATTCGTGATTCTGATCTCGACTGTGTCAACATGCGTCTACGAAAATCGTTTGCAGTGCCTCCTTAACTGACACTCTAAGAACCCCTGATCCCAATTGCTATTCTTAGACTTGGTTGTGCATATCTACAGTGTTAGACTCTTGAGCTAAATTAATTCGATCCTTTTCTTTTTCCAAACTTGAATTTTCAGATTCAGTACTATCCAGCATCCGACTTTCGGTCGAGTGCCTCGAGTTGTGACCCTGGTTGATTTGCCAGCCGGAACGGAGTTGTCCGTACATTATTGCATTGACATGGGCGAGGCTGCTCAAGACATTGAACACCTCAAATGGTATCTGGATCTCTGGGACGAGTTCTCCTTGAGAAAGTCCAAGGACGATCAGGAGCAAGAAGAGCCGGATAAAGTCAAAGTCAGAAAGACCAAGGCGAGAAAGAATCGATCGTCAGTGCAATTTTAATCCAAACATAAGTTTATTTGTTCCAATTGTTAAAAGCGCAATGATGTCTCAATAAAATAATCAAAATACATTAATTCCTCTTCTCGAGCTTCACATGCAAGCCGCCCTTGGGCAGACCTGCGGGGTTGGTTGGGTCGATGACCCACTCCTTGGGCGTCTTGGAGCAGGGCAGGATCTTGTAGTTGGCCAACGTCCTCACCACGGCCGTCCTCATCATTGTGTACGCGAATCGCATGCCAACGCAGTTCCGGGGACCCTGACCAAACATGAGGAAGTTGGGCGGGATCAGGTTCTCGTTCTCGAAATGCAAATCCGGATCGAAGTCGTCCGGGTTCGGAAAGTGCTTCTCGTCGAACATGATTCCGGAGGCGGCAACTTGGACGAGCATTCCGGCGGGGACAGTGAAATCCATTTCGGGAATATGGTAGTCCCTGTTGCAGGTACGCTCGATGAAGCTGAACTTCCAGCACCGGAGGCTCTCCTTGATCACCTTGTCCATGTAGGTCAGGCCCTGGAGCGCGTTGTACTCCAAGTGCTCGTCACCATTGTTGGCCTCCACGGCTTCGTTGATCTCAGCCAGGAGACGATCCTGAACATCCGGATTCGTCGCCAGGAAGTGGAACACCAATGCCAAGCCCGTCGAGGTCGTGTCATTGCCGGCGAAGAACAGTACCAGAGCGTTCGACACGACCATCTTCTCGATCTCGTCGAACGGCAGCCGGAGCGCTACGGTCTCCTTCAGGTCGGCGTCCTTCTCGAACTCGCTCTCGGGCTCATCCTTGGGGCGGTCTTGGATAACGCCCCCGTTGGCCTTGGCCTCGTTGAGGACCTCGGCGAGCAAGTCGAGGAAGTCGTGCTTCTTCACCTTCTCCACCCGACGCCTGTCCAACTCGGTCTTGATGATGTTGTAGACGAACTCCATGGCGTTGCCGTCCTGGAACTCCACGTTCATGGCGTAAGCGATCTTTGGTGCCAGAAACAAGAGCATGAATTTGGCCATCTGCCAGGGATTCGGTTTGCCACCTCCAGTCATTTTGATCGTCTAAAAAAATATCACATTTAATTGTTCTACAAGTTGCCTAGATTAAGATCAATTTGTTCTCACCATTTGGTAAAACGTGTCATTTTGGTCTTTGAATGCGTTTGTCTTGACACCGCAACCGGTGATTGCCAAGTTGTTGATCGTCAAGAGTTGGAAGAGCGTTTTGGTGTTTATGGCCTCCTCGTCCTTGATTGTTTCCAAATATTCCATAAAGTCGTCGGCGACCTCGTTTGTCGAAGGCAGGATGGCTTTCAGGCGATTTGACGTGAAAAGCGGAGACATGAAGTGGCGGACGTACCTCCACTTGTCCCCCTCCAAGACCGTGACCATGCTGGTAAAGTACGGGTTGGCCTTGGGGTTGGCGATCATCTTTCGCCTGTTTTGAAAGTGGTCAAAGTCCTTGACGCAAATCCGCTTGGCCAAATCCAGATCCCGGATGACAAGGCTGGGGCTGCCGCCGAAGCCGTAGTAGCCGACGGCCAGCTCTCCCGGGAAGTCGTTGTAGATCACGCGGGTGATGTCGGCGAAGGACACCTTTCCAAAGAGGAGCTTCCAGCTGTAGACCGACCCGAACGGGAAGTATCCCGGGGCGTGCGGGACCCCCTTCTCGGCAAACAGTTGCATCTTCTTCTTGACGTAGAAGTAGTAGGCCACCACAAGGATGAACAGCAGCGTCCCGAACATTTTGATTTCAAGCTTAAACTACTTTGGATACTGATTCCTTCCACTGACAATTCCGATAGGACTGCGGTTCTCTCAAAACAGATGATTTTGTTTTCTGTGTGCCCCTCAGAGTTCACAGACTATGTGAGCGTGCGTTGTTACGCGCTCGCAACGCAAAAAAGTACAAAGCACTGATATGCCTGCCTGTTGATATTACGTCCATGCAAGAAGTGGTACTATACCACCTAACTTTGCCAACGAGTCATGCTGTTTCATCAGCTAGAACTCCTGCATCGTGAATTATAAAAGCGGCACGATTTGAAAGAAATCGAAATTACAATGATTTTTCTGCATAATTCTTTGTTGCATCAATTTTAACGAGAGGCCCACCCCTTTAATAATTGATTGATTTGTCGGAAGTTTCCGCATAAGGGAGTCACGAAACCCTTCCTTGAATATGTCATGAAATGAAAAGCCAGTTGTAAAATAAAGATAAGGGGTCAATCTATTGGGTATACCTGACTGTTTTGATTCGTTGAACTTTGTCAAGAACGACATGAGGTTGACAATTGCAACTTTCAATGTCCACGGATGGGTTGATCAGAAATCCAAGTGCAACGCTGCTCGCGTAAGGGATTTAGTAAAGGTAATACAAAAAAGTGTGGAAGTGTCTTGAAGAAAATATGCCCATTTTTTAAGGAATTTGATATTGACATTTTGTGCCTGCAAGAGGCACCACCAAGTAAATTAGCCTCGATAGGACTCCCATGCATTGTAAAGAGGAACAACTGCTCTATTTTGTCCAAGCATCCTACAACTTTTATCAACTGGTATGCTGGATAAAACCGTTACAATGCAATCAAATAATTCATGCAACTTTAGTCACAGTCATCGAGAAAAGGCATATTTGCCCAGATATGTCACTGCCCTTGTGGATCTCCCAAATAACAATGGTAAGATTTTGATCACCAGCCTCCATTTATCATGTCAAAAGGGACAAGAGGTTCAAGGAGCTTGAACTGATCCACCATGATCACCGCAAGGAGAACATCATCAGCAAGGACTTCGAGCACTTCATGGTGGGTGACTTCAATGCACTGACAAGATCTGACTACACGGACGAGGAGTGGCATGAAATTAATCGCATCAGAGCTCGCAATCAATGGGAGAAATGCTTCACCGACGAGACGAACTTTGTCAAGGAAAATCTTGGATTCAAGGATTGCCGAGACCTTGTTCCAAGTGGAATTCAAGAAGGCCCATTGTCGACTTGCAGATTCGATACGAGAATAGACTACATTTACTACAGGGGAAAAGCATTCAAATGCTGCAAATTCTTTCACGTAAAATCTGACATTTCGGATCACAATGCAGTTGTCTGCACTGTAGAGATTTGAAGTATCTAGTAGTAGAGCAGACAGTTCCTATTTAGCAATTGGTTAATTAATGACAATACCGACGTTTTCCCACATATTTAAAAACGGGATTTTTCAAGGAAAGCCGATCTCAATATCAAAGTTGTACCAGAATGTATTTACACTTATCTACCTTCGAGATATAAAACTATACAAATACAACTCAATAAAACCTATTTTCAATACTCAAGCTCCATTGTGTCATCCATCATTACTATGTTTCTTTTGCATACATGACATTGGAACGTGTTGTTGGCTATAGCCTTATAAACAAGACATTATCGAGCCTTTTCAGGCCAGTGCCTACTCGTGTTTCTAAATACATTATGTCCTATTGGTTTCCTTTCAACCCATTGCCATTAATAACACAGTCAGGAAGAATGCCAACTGGACTACAAAACGTACACGAGTAAATTCTCAATAGCTTCTTTAAGTCGTAGCTATGGACAAGCTGCCAGGGTTTGGGCAGTTCTGCGACCTGACCAGCCTTCATGGCTGGAAGTTCTTCCCGGTGAGCAACTTCAAGAACACCCACGTGGCCTTCTGGTCTTTGATCATGTGTGGCTCGATCCTGGGGGCCAGCTATATCATCACAAATCACATCCAGGAGTTTTTCTCCTCCAGTGTCGCATACAACCTCGAGTCCCCAACCGTTCCCTTGGACGAGGTCTACTTCCCTTCTGTGACGATCTGCAACATGAATGCATTGAGAAAGTCCTTCATCCAGTCCTTGATGATGGATCCCAAGATCAACCAGTCAATTTCCTACTCTGAGCTATGGAAGCTCGTTGACCAAGTCTTCATTGAGGGTGGCAAGGAGGAGCTGGATTACCATGAGCGACAGGTGGTCAAGTGTGAGGGAAATATTACTGTTGTCATTGATTGCAACATACTGAAGAAGTTTTTCCAGATGTCTTTGATTCGCCTGTCTACAACACTCTATACTCCGAATTTGTGGACAACGAGGTCAACAGGAGCGACCTCCCTGGTCTTTCCAATGTGCCGATATTTCACTGGCACTACCTGGACGACCTCAACTCCGAGGAGAGGTTCTTGGCCAAGTACAAAAAGGCCTACATCTCGGAGATCGCGTCACAGTTCAGATTCCAGGATCTCTTTGTCCACCTGAAGTTCGAAGGGCATGGTATCAACCATGACGGCGGAGGCTTTTCCACAGACATCAGTGAGACGTGCCATTGGTTGACACCATTTGTCAAGAAACCAGGGGATCCAGAGGGTCTTGACCTGAGGTTTCGACTTTAATATTTAGCTCAAATGTTAAATGGTCAATGTTGTCTCCTCCAGGACAAATGTACCATTTGCCAGGAATGGCCTCAACAATGGCCTCCAAATGCTATTGGACACTGAGGCTTACGATTATGCCTCGACAAAGTATGGATCTGAAGGATTTATGATCAGCGTAGTCCACCACTTGGACATACCAATCATGAAGCACACTGGAGTCAATATCCAACCAGGACAAGCCAGTCACATCTCAGTCACACCCACATTGATGACAACAACAAATGGTGCGAGGACAAGGTTCACCCCTGAAAAGCGGCAATGCTATTTTGAAGATGAAATCCTCCTGAAGCACTTTCCCCCTAAAAATAGTTTTCGGTGAACCCAAATATATTATGTCATTTTGTGTCATTGCATTGTCATTTGTGTTTCAGATATGAAATGTCCAATTGCCTGTTTGAATCCACACTCCAAAATATTGAAGCCACTTGCAAGTGTGTTGACAAGTACTTTACTGATCTCATCAAGGATAGGCCAGTGTGCTCAGGTCTCAAGAAGTTGTGCATGAAGAACATGAAACAGCACATGGGTGACACAAGGACAATCTGGGACAGAGGAGAGAGAAAGGTTTATCTTCATACAAATACAATTATGATTTCTTTCCCTCTAATCTGATTTGATAGCCATGTCTTGCTGCCTGTGAGGATCAAAAGTATCGTGTCTTGGTGACCCAAGCAGCCTATCCCAACCTCCAGTCGTTCGTTCGTAGCGAAGATTTTTGTCTCGTCTACAATAAACTCCTCCGAGTCTGCGCCAGCGATCACAGAAAGAGTCTCAGCGAGAGATATCCAAGACTCTGCCAAGTCATTCACGATCATGAAAATAACAAAAGCGGTGGATGCGATAATGTCCACAATCACAATGTCACTGATTCCATTGAACAAGTAAATATTTCATTGACGACGTAGGTTACTTTTAATAAAATATCCTACATGTACAGGAAGTGGAAGGAGACTTGGAAAATTTTGATGTCAACTTTGACAAGTTTCAAAACAAGAATCTTCAGAAGGAGATCTTTATCTATGCCAGGAACAACATTGCGAAAGTCACGGTTTTCCTACGCGATCCCTATGTCAAGAAATATGCCAGGGAGGAGAAGATCACCCAGATCACGTTCGTCGGGACGGTGGGTGGCCTTCTTGGCCTTTTCTTGGGCTTCAGCTTCATCTCCGCGGTTGAGATCTTTTACCTCTTGGCCTTGTGGATTTACAACAGAATGACTTCCGGTTCTGGAGTGGCGCCATCAATGACGCCAATCACTAACAAACAAAAAGCATTCAGCAATGTAACTGACGTAGCATTTATGAAACCCAAATAACCACATACATATTTACATGCTATCTTGAATGCTTTGCTTGACATTTTCGATAAAGTAAATCAATTTAGAAATAGACTGAAAAGAAATCGGAAGGCAGATTGAAAGTGTTGCAAAACAAAAAGGCACCTTCATTTATGTTTCATTTATGCGGGATTTTTCTGCAAAAAATCGTTACAAGTGGCATTTCTGTCTTAATAAGTTACATAAATTATTATTAATTGAATCACAGTTCATTCTAAAAATGGTCATCTAAGAAAGCTAGTTGGTTAAAAAATAAGCCTTTTGAAACCCTGCAATTTCCATCATCAATTAATGAGAAGTGTATGTTAGGCGATTTTTTTCTCAACGGTTGTGGTAAGCCGAAAATACCCTCTAGCAAACTTTCGTCTGAAAGCACTCCTCTAGAAAAACGTCTCTTCTCATAATTACAGTGCTAACATATATTTTAATAGAGGGGACTTAAAGTTGTAGCAGACAAAGAAGTAGGTTATATTTAGTAGTTAGTAGTTAGTTACATTGATGACGACCAATAATTTAGCAGCAATTAGATTGGTACAACGGCTTGGCAATGGAACTAGAAATATTAAATGAGGAGTGAAGTGTGCATACTCGTCAGTCGATACACAAGTGACAATGAAATCATCGATTGGAATACGAAATATTATGTAGTGAAGACTATTCCTCTACCATGACATCAAGGTTCAAGCAATTCTGCGAGTCCACCAGCCTCCACGGGTTCAAGTTCTATTCTGTGAGCAACTTCTCCCCCGGCCACGTGTTCTTCTGGACGGTGGTCATTACAACCTCGATCGTGAGCAGCGCCTACATCATGAAGACCCACGTCGAGGAGTTCTTTGGCGAGACCGTCTCCTACAACCTCGAGTCGCCCACCGTCCCCTTGGACGATGTGTTCTTCCCATCTGTGACAATCTGCAACATGAACGCATTGAGAAAGTCATTCATCCAGTTCTTGATGACTGATCCTGTTATCAGTGGATTAGCCACTTTCTCAGAGCTTTGGAAACTTGTGGATGGTGTCTATATTACTGGCGGAAAAGAAGATCTTAGTGGTTTGGAGCGGCAGATTGTCAAAGGTAACCCTTTTGACCCGTTGAACCAGTTTAACCCATTTTTCTAATTATGACATCATATTCCTACATTACATATAGCAATTCTGGAGTCTCCTGTGTATGATGAGCTCTATCAGGAATTTGTCAATGGGTCGATTTTTAGTGGTGACATTCCCGAGTTGTCCAATGTTTTTATTGCCCATTGGCATGCTATTGAAGACATTGCGGAGGAAGAGCGGAACTCGATCCTGTACAAGGAGGCCTATTTGCCAGAGATTGCTTCTCAGTTCAGAATAAAGGACGGCATCCTGAGGATGAACTTCAACGGGGTTGGCATCAACCATGACGGCGGGGGGTTCAGCACCGATGTAAGTGAAACTTGTCATTGGCTGACACCTTTTGTCAAGATGCCTGAGGACATGTACGATTTGAGGACAACATTGACCTCGGCTAGGAATGGCGTCAATAATGGACTCTTACTGCTCCTGGATGCCGAGAGCTACGATTATGCCTCGACCAAGTATGGAGGGGAAGGCTTCACTGTCAGTGTTCTTCACCATTTGGACATACCAATTATGAAGCACACCGGAGTCAGTGTCGAACCAGGACAATCAAGTCACATATCAGTCACCCCAACCTTGATGACAACTTCGGCTGGAGCGCGCAGAAGGTTCTCCCCTGTTGAACGGCAGTGTTATTTTCAGGATGAGATTGAGCTTTTTCACTTTCCTCCAGTGGACAGCTATAGGTAATTACTTAGTTAAGATTGAATGATTCCATTAAGTTTAATTTTGCTTCCGAATGCTATAGATATGAAATGTCCAACTGTCTGTTCGAGTCCACCATTCAAAAAATCGAACGGGAATGCAAGTGCGTCCCCAAGAATTTTCTCTATCTTGTACCTGATCTGCCCGTGTGCGAAGGACAGAAGAAAAAGTGCATGAATTTATTGAAGCAAACCATGGGGGATTCCAGGTACATTATTTATTATGGTTCAATTTCCCGGAAAATAAACCAACCTATGAATTAGGCACATTGTCGATCGTGGTGAGACCAAAGTCTGTTTGGCAGCATGTGTCGACCAGAAGCACAACGTTCTGGTCACGACGGCAGCCTATCCTAACCTCCACTCCTTTGTCGCCAACGAGGACTTCTGCGTTGTCTTTGAGAAGCTCTTGTTTGCTTGCAATGGTGATCGTAAGAAGAGTCTTGGTCAGCGGCATCCCGGCGTTTGTGACACAGTTTTAAATGAAGGCGATGGTGTCGTTGCTAGATGCAAGCGGATCATCATTGGTGGGAATAGCAAAGATGTCAACGTTGAAGAGCGAGTTGAGGTATGATCACAAATATTTACAAATATCGTAAAAACCCTGTACTCCTTTAGATTAACCGGACTAGTGTGGCCAGTCTGGAACTTCAGAAGGCTGTCTATGAGTACGCGCGCCACAATATTGCAAAAGTGAGCATTTTCCTCCGGGATCCCTATGTCAATCGATATGTTCGAGAAGAGAAGATCACTGAGATCACCTTTGTCGGGACCGTTGGCGGACTCTTTGGCCTTTTTCTTGGGTTTAGCTTCATCTCCGTGATCGAAATCATGTACTTGTCTTTCATGTGGGCCTTGGACAAAGCCAAGACCATGAAGGCCTCCGACAACAAGGACGAAACGGACGTGAAATTGTTCAAGCACGTTCCCATTGGATATAGCAACCGATATTAATTAAACCATTATGACAGAGAGAAAGCACAGAAAACCGCAAACAAAAGTGATGTAATGTACAAACAATTTAATTATAGTCGAGGCCATATAAAGTTCAAATACCGAAAGAATCCAATCATTTAAAAAAAAATATTAAACATTTTAACCATTTTTTACTGCAACTTTAAACACGAAACATGTGCTGCAAACTTTAATTTTTCTGGTCAATTTCACAGAAAGGCATGTGCACATTCAATCATTTCAAATTAGAGCTCGTCTTTCGATTTTTCTTTTGTTTTGGTCTTTTGCTTTGGCGGCGATTTTGCTTCCGCTTCCGGCTTTTGTTTTGTTTTCTCGGCAGTCTTTTTCGCGGTGTCGTCCTTCTTTTTGGTCGATGATTTGTCAGTTTTAGATTTGTCTTGCTTTTCAGCCTGTTCCTTTTCTTTTTGTTCCTGCTCATGTTTAGCTCGAGCTTTTTCAGCATTTTTGGCGATCCGCTCCTCCTTCTCCTTTTGCTTCTTTTCCGCTTCCGCTTTTTCAGCCTCCTCCTTTTTGTGATCGCTGTACTTGCCATAAGTCGTGATGTCGTCCAGGTGAATGGACTCTACATTTTCTTCGTTCAAAAAGTAGTCCTTTGCTTCATATACATGGGTGCCATACTAAAAATACATTCGGACAGTCAACTTGGGAAATCATTTTTAATCAACGAAATTGCCAGGATCTTACGGGAAAAGTAAACAGCATCTCGCCTTTTCCAATGACGTAGCGCGAGCTTTCGACGTGATTGTTGGCGAGGCCGGTTTGCCAGATCCCGGAGATTGTCTCAAACTCCCTGTCCGTGATAGTGTCTTTGTTCTTGGCCTGAAAGTCATGGCATTAAAAACGGTCAGGCAAAAATAATGGATGTTTTCTCACATTGACGAACATCATTCCGGTCTTGCTTCGCTTCTCCTGCTTGAGGTAATCCTCTGGAGTTTTGACAATGGACATGTCAATGGGCGGGACGGGGCGATCGGGATGGCCTATGGGTAGATCTTCCGCCGGAAGTGGACCGTCTTCATCATTGTCTTCCCATTGCTGATACAGTCGTCCGAACTCGTGATCACTATAAGAAATCAACTTGCAACAAAGTTATACCATCTAAGTGATTTTAAGTGACTTACCCGTAGTCCAAGACCTCCTTCTCCTTCCACTTGTCTCGTTCCGGATGAGGTTTTGGAGGTGGTTTCTTTGGTTTCTTCTTCTTTTTGTCGCCATCCTTGCCGGACTTTTTACCCTGGGTGAGCTCCAAGATCACCAGTAGGACCAGACCGATTTGCAATACGTTGGGTCTCATTCTTGATTATACTTCCACTGTTTCTAAGCCCGATGGCCAATGTTGTGACACGTATTTCTTACGCTATACCGGCTTATCCTATTTACCTATGTATACCATTTAATACGAGCTATGATTTAAGGTGACGTGGATCAACATAAACGCATAACATTTTACATAGACATTCCCCCTGCAATTAGCGTTTTATACAATCGATCTGCAATCCAGAGGGAAAGATTCGTTACACGTAGCACATAAGCAAGTACGTAGACCTGTCAGTAGTTGTTTTTGATACATGTATGTGAATACTTGTATCTACTATATAGGCGGAGGTATACATTGATAGAAGGAAGGATACGTGTTTGTTTAGCCTTCAATAATGGTCTCATTCTGTAGAAACAGTGTGCTGCAAAAGTCAAAAATCCAAGCTTCAGTACGAATCTAATCATAGCCTTGTGCAGGGTCAGCAAATGTGTCTATCTCTGAGACAGACTTAAAAAACCATAATCTGTTTTATTGGAAACGATGACAATGGCTTGTATGTAAATATGTAGGACTGACAAGATTATTGTTTGTAATATCTAAATGAATTGGCAAAGGGATACTTGATGTGACAAAAATGACCGATTTTGTTATTATTAAACTTGAATTTCGTCTGCATCCTCGGTGTCAATGTCGGAGTCGTAGCCTCCATTCTTCCTGGTTTCATCCGTGGTGATCCATGTCTGTTGGTAGAGTCGGGCTCGCTCCTCGCTCAAGTGCTGCTCGAAGTAGTAGACAGCCGCGAGACACAAGACGTTGCCGGCGAAGCTGATGATGGCAAACGCGAGGCCGACGTCGAAGCTCCCGACCATGACGTCGAACAGGATCGACCTGAGATCGCTGAATGTGCACACGCACGTGATCGCCATCCAGGCCTTGAGGAGCCAGGACTTTCGCTTCCATGTGGCGATTATAAGTAGGACTGCAAAGGAAACAAAAGCGATTGCATATCTCTTTATCTGAACATATATGCCAACGCAGCAATTTTTTCCCATCAGCCTCTTAACCAATGGATTCATGAGAATAGTTGTTGGCTTAGCTTTGATTAATAATTCTTGTCACTGCCTTCTTATTCCCGCCTAAAAATAGAAACGCAAGCGTACATGAAAAAATAGCTCTGCTTTTCTTGTGTTGTCAGCGGTCAGATCAAAGACGTGGGCTTGGTGACCTCAAGCTAAATTGAGTCTTCTGAGGGCAATATGTCCTTGGTGGTGACTTTTTACTTTAAAAAACAAAAGGCATCTAGAAAAACATATTTACGTAGATACAATTACGGAGCTGCATTGAAATATATTTGCAACGCAATCAAGAAAAGGCGAAAGCGAAATGAATTGATCAGGCCGCCATTCTGAATGCTAATTTTTGTGGGAGACTGAGCTTGCTTTCAATGTGAGAATTAGAAAGCAGGATTTTCCTTCTCACACAAAATAATTCTGGAAGCAGACTCGACAAGGCATTATCTTCCTATTACAGATATCTCAGTAGATAAGCAAGGAAAGAAAAAATCCTTAAGGCAATCTGTCACAAGCTGTGAACGATTAATCTTGGCATAGTTTCTTCTATACAACATTTGGCGCATTATATTGTTGTGTAACAATTGCTGAACAGCTAAATATGATTAGATTTTCCTTGAAAAATTCAGTACGCAGCATGATTCTTTACCCGCATCGTGGCTCCTCTAAATTATGAATTGTGTTGTGCCTTGTGCGCTCACTCTTTTGATTGACAGAGAACTTCAAAATTCGTGAAGGAAGGCAAAAGGTCGCGAGAGCCAGAGTTTTTAGGTAGGAGCTTATTGGCTTAGACGTTCCCATTTTTTATTCAAGCTGAGTCGACCTTTTCTTACAGAAAGAAAGGCGGCATAGCAGAAGGTTTTTAATATGGAAATTGCCTTCTATAAAAGTGGAGGTCGAGGGAAAAGTTGAGTTTGCATCCGTTGCAGAAGATTGTTTCAAAAATGCAAATGGTAGAGCAGAAGGCCTTATTTCCATAAGCTTCCTTTTTTAAATTGCTCTATTTTTGGGCTAGATTTGTGTACTTTTTAAGTTATATTGACGTAATAACAAGCTCTTGGTTCAAGTATTTTATTTTGCATGTCGGCCATGCATGCTGATGTTCGTGTCAGGATCTTGACACAAAATTGTATTTGAGAGAAAAAGTACGAAGAGCCAAGTTTTTTAAAGGAGATTGTGAAAGCAGAGAAGCCCTTCTCAGATGACATGATGGCAGGGCAGGCATAAGTAAACATTTGCTCACTTGGTCAACATCTCTCGTGATATTATGCAATCTACATAAGTTACATACATGTAATGAATTCTCAAAAGGTTCGTAACATCTTTAAGGAGAAAATACTAGGTTAATGTTAACCTTGCCGTAGTTTTTATGAGACGTTAAATCAAGGGGAAGGAATTAACGAGCGTAACAAGGGGCCTATAATGCGCCACAGCGAGTGCTAAGGATTTTTATTGTGAACGCGAGCGAGGCCACATCTTCTATTAAACAGAACATACCAGGAGAATCCCTGGATCTACAAAAGATTAATGGTGTAGCATCTAACCTCCCTCACTCGTGCTTTAATTTAGAAACAATCCCCCTTTTTCCCCACTGAGCATTGTTATTTGTTTGTCTTGTCCAAACGAACTTAAAAGCACTTACCATCTATGAGTACGTAGATGATTCCGAAAATCAGGTAGACCACTAGAAATTCTCTCGTCTGCTCGACGGTCAAGCCCTCGAAGTGCGGCCGGCTCTGCCGTATCAATTTGTTGAGCTGTTCTGCCGACGAGTCGAAGCAAATCACACAGAATGCAATCAGGATGGACCAGGCGAGCAACCTCAGGGTGGCCAGCGAGTAGATCAATCGAGGCCAATTGAGGCTGGCCGACTTTTCGTTGGGAAACAGCCTCGAATTCATTATTGTTTTGTTTCTACTCGGTCCTGGTGTTTTTGAGACACTGATCCAACATAGTAGCGCCTCGGCGCTTTCTCTCTTCCTCTGAAGCGCTCGTCTTTTGGGTGGTTGTCATCTGAAAACAGTTGTAGATTTTCGTTACATCCTATATGTAATTGAAAAATAGAGGCAGTTCTGTCCTCGCCTTATGTTGCCACCATTTCGACCACGACCACGGCGGAGGCCGTCATGTTGTCGAGTTTTAAAGGCCTTGGCCATTCTGATCTCTTGCGCGTCGCCGTCGCGCGAATCTTTAATCTCCTCGAGTCTGAAAAAGCGTTACGTTTTCTTTTTTTGTGTGTGACAGTTACAAGGATAGAAACGGAAGCCTCACAACAAGGGCTTTACTCTGACCTTTAAGAATACACGAGTAATAGTAGAGCAAAGAAATTAATTTTTCCATTTATTTGCCCGTCTTTCCCCTTTGACCACAATGATTACAATGGCTATAGACAGACTTTATGTATTTTCCCAGCATATATCAAACCGTTTTGAAAAATTGCTGCCATGTTTGCCTCCTTATCTCTGTTTTAGAAAGGGAAAACGGGGAAGAGCAGCAGGAAATTTGAAAACTTTGCTTAAATATTTTGGAGGCATTTTCCGGTGTTTCTCAAAATAGAGTAGAGGAGCTGCTGTCCTGATGTATTCCTAAATGTCTAAATTCTTGTGCGGGAAAACTATGTGAAATATCTAATCTTGAAGCAGAGAGGCACATACCCTTTGTACTCGTATTTAAGTTTGTTGGTGGTTTGAACAGCTCCTAAAATATGTACAACGCACAATGTTCTGGAAAATGCAAAAGAGAGAGGGAGAGCTGCCGGATATTGAAATCCCTTTACGACGTTTATTCGCATGAAAGGGCTTATCTCTATTCTAAAAGAGCAAACATGTTTCACAAACCACGTCATGTCATTGGAATGAATTGTGTTGACCACAATGTGCTTAAAACTCGAATTGGATAGAATGTAATTTTGACAAAAGACAGAGCTCTGTTTGCTTTTCTCCTCCCTTTGTGCATGCAAATTCAAAAAATTTCAAAGGATCCAGAAGACCAGAAAAGAAAGAAGAAAAATACTTCAACCAGATTGAGTCAACATCAGTCAGAGCCACTGTGGATTCTGGGGAAGCCAAGGCATCAATTCTGACTTTGAGTTGACGCTGTCCTCTATTTTATCTTGAAAAGTTGTCGCAAGGGAGAGGCATCTCTTATTTCCTTTGGCAAGGCTTTTGTTTGAATAAATATTTTTGGTTAACAACAGTACGTTTTTATTGTCTCACATTCACTTAATCAAAAAGGATGCTTTTACAGTATTTTTGAGCTAATTGGTAGATATATTATAATGGTAACAACGCATATTTTTGTAAGAAATAAGCTACGTACGCCACATGTTTAACGTGGCGAGGAATTAGGTAAAAGTAAAACAATCTAATAGTGGATAATTAGAGATAATTAAGGTGAGCAAGAAGGAATTGTTCAAAATATTGTTCAGTCGAACAGGAAACGGTGACATTCTTCTTCACAAACATGCTAAATTGGAATGCTAGATAAGTATATTAATGCACTTTCTGGTAACAATATGACGACATGATTTCATAGAATAATAAGTAATTGAGCTCTGTCAGGCTGGTTCACAATCCCGTCATTGTCACTCATGGATGGAGTCATTGTAGTCATTAATGTCTTTGCTTTGCAGATCGAGGTTTTAAAGGTTTCTTCCCTGGTTGAATTTTCATTGAACGTCGGACAATTAATTGAGCAAATTCTGCTAATGCTTGCTGGCCATGGACTAGATGGTAAACACATTCAAGTCATCACCGATGGCCACTTGCTCGTCCGTTCGCATGATGTGGATGGGGAGAACCTTCTCCGTCGGAGTCTGCAGGGAACGTGACATAATAGGGGGTGGATGGGTAGCCCGCGGGCGTCATCGTACCGGGGTACGAAATGGGGTGGTGTGACCCCCTAGAAACGGCGCTGAGGTAGCTTTGGGCGCCAACCGTGCCGAAGGCGCTGCCCCCGTGGATGCTGGGCGCCGGTGGCACCATCTTGGAGCTGTTGACCGTCCCGTTGCCCGCGGGGGGACCGGCCCAGGTCAGGGCCAAGGCGGGACCCCCATGGGGGTGATGAGGGGGCGGGACGGGGGTCGAGGGGTAGGACAGCGCCGGGGGAGGGGGCGCAATAGAGGCGGCGCCATATAGAGTGGGCGGGACCGGTTTCAGGCAAGTGCATTTTCCCTGCGCCCGAAGCGCCAGGGGGCCTGCCAGGGGTCCACCCCGATACTGGCTGTCCGTCAGCCGGAGGCGCACGATGCAGATGATAATGATTATAATGGCGATGAAGGCCACCACGCCGCCGACGATCCCGATGATCAGGGCGTCCATGTTGTAAGGGGCAGAGGCGCCTCCCGTTTTGGTTGGCAACGGCTTCCTCGACACGGACGGCCTCGGGGTCGAGCTGTAGTCCGACGCGGAGGAGGTGATGATGTCGGGATACGGGGTGGTCGAGACGTTGCCGGCCAGGAACTCGAACTCAGTCGTGGTCGTCGTCGTCCTTCCTTCACAGGTCAGTTCTTCTTCGGGAAGTTCGGCAAGCAATTTGCCAGCCAAAATGTCGGGGGCGGCGCACCTGACCTCCCCGAGGTCGGCGTACAGGGTCTGATTCCCGGTCTTCTCCTTGAGCCAACGATAAAGAGATCGGGCATTGCAATCGCAGTAGATCGGGTTAGTGGCGAGGCCGACCAACTTGATGTGGCGCTGCTTGTTGTCCACCGTGTTCAAGAGCTGAGGCCCGAGGCTGGACAACCTGCTCCCCTTGACGTCCAGCCTCACGTTGGAGGACAACGGGACCAGGAAGAAGATGGACGTGGGGATGTTGGAGATCTTGGTGTCCGTGAGCATGATGTCGATGTCAGAGCTGCTGATGCCGACGAAGGCGCGGATGGCGATGTTCTTGACCTTGCCGCCCTTGACCCCGAGCTTCCTCAGCCTCGGGGAGTAGGCGGGCGAGAAGTGGTCGCCCACGATGGGCTCCTTGAAGTCGATGACAACCTCCTCCAGGGTCTGGAAGTTGGACAGGATCCCGCGGACATCCATGAACATGACCATCGGCAGGTCGGACAACTCGAGGACGCTCAAGGCCTTGAGGTTGACAAAGGCGCCCCTCTCCACCTTGGTGCATTTGTGGAGGCTGTTCATCTTCAGGGTCTTGAGTCTGTCCAGGTACTTGAAGTCGCCCTTGATGATGAACGTGATCGGGTTGCCTGAGATGTCCAAGTAGCGGAGGCTCTTCAACTTTGGCCACGCCGAGGTCATGCCGAAGCTCAAGTTGGGGATGTCGTTGAACGACACGTCCAAGGACTCCAAGGCCGTCGGCTTGTTCAGGATCTCGTCGTTGAGGACGCTGATGTCGTTATGAGAGAGGTTGAGGTGGGTCAAAAATGGCGTTTCCAGGACGGGGACGGTGCTGATCCCGGTGCCGGCCATGTTCAGGTTGCGTACGGTCTTGGGCTCGTTGAGCACGTTGACGATGGAGTCCTCCGTCAGGGGGTTGTAGGACAGGTCGATCTCCTTGATGTTGACCAAGATGTTCGCGTCGGACGGGATGTCATGGATGCGGTTGTGGGCGATCTTGAGCGTGTCAAGGTTGAAGTACTGGCTCTGGAGAACGTCCACGGGGATGCGGCGGAAGCTGTTGTAGGAAAGGTCAAGGTACTGAAGCTGCATCACGCGTTGCTTCCGTTCGAAAATCCCGCGCGGCATATCCGTCAGATTATTGTAGGACAAGTCGAGCAAAAGTCTCAGTGCTCCTCTGAAAGTGTCGCTCTTGAGGGAGGACACCTTGTTCTTGCTAAGGTTGATCTTCTGGAGCTGGGTCGAGTTCTGGAACGCCGTCTCGCTGACGGACTCGATTTCATTCGAGCTCAGGTCAAGATCCTTCAACCTGGGCAGGTTAGAAAAGTCCCCGTCGTCGACGGACTTGATCAGGTTGAAGCTGAGATCCAGGTCCTTGAGCTGCTTCAGTCCCCGGATGAACTGGGTCGGGAAGAAGCTGAACTTGTTGTGGGCAAAGTTGACGCTCATCAGTTGCGGGTGGTAGACGAACGACTCGGGGTAGAGGTAGGTCAACTCGTTGTAGCTCATGTCCAGCGTGTGGAGGTCGGTGTCGTTGTCCATGTTGGCGAAGAAGTCGCCCTTGTACGAGCTCATCCGGTTGTACTGGAGCAGCAGCCTCTTCAGCCTCGGTATCGCGTCGAACGCTCCATTCTTGATCCCGACAATGTCGTTGTGGCTGAGATCCAGGACCTCCAGGATTGGCAGGTTGACAAACGTGGCCTGTTCCAGCTCCTTGAGCAGGTTGCCGGACATGTTGACCTCGTTGAGGTAGTTGTTGCTGAACACGCCCTGGTCGAGTCTGCGGACGTAGTTCTTGCTCATGTCGATACTGATGAGGTTCTCCATGCCGGCGAACGTGTAGGGGGTGATCTCTTCAATCGCGTTCTCCGTCAAGACCAGGACGTTCAGGTTGGCCAAGAGGTTGAACGAGCCCTCGACGCTGCGGAGCTTGTTCTTGGCCAAGTTGAGGTACTTCAGGGCGGGGTAGCTGATCTCCTCGACGACCTCGATCAGGTTGTAACCCAGGTCCAGGTACTCCAGGTTGGCCTCCGTCCCAGCAAAGGTCCCCTGGTCGACGGCCTCGATCTGGTTGCCGTACAGGTTCAGGATCTTCAGGTTGCCCAAGTCCCTGAATGTTCCCTCAGGGAAGCTGGGGATAATGTTGTAGGCCAGGGACAACTCCTCCAGGCCCTTGACCGACCTCAAGATCTCGTAGTTCAACGCCCTGATCCTGTTGTAGTCGGCCTTCAGCCTCTTCAGGTTGGGAAGCCTTCCCAGGGCCGCGTCTGGGAATCCTAGAACATTGTTGTCACTGATGTCAAGATACTCCAGGCTCTCCAGACCCTCAAATGCGTCTTCTTCGACCTGCACAAGAACATGATTAATCTATGTATTAATTGACTTCACAAATTTAATTACCTTTCTCATTGCATTGACGCTAAAATCTAGGCCCTTAAGGTTCCCCATTCCCAAGAAGGTTCCAGGCATGATCTCGGTGATCAGATTCCGACTGAGATCCAAGTATTCCAAAGATCCCAAAGCTTGCAGGTCGACATCCTTGATGGTCTGAAAAGTAGAAAAAGAAACAGTTGGTTACTTTGTGGTCTTAAATGATTCAGAAGCTTTGCATTTGGGTAAAACCATTTCCGTGTTCTGGCATCTTTCATAAACTTTATCTCCGCTAATAATTAAGAGGGCTCCTGCCATGAAACGGGATCTACATAATTTGTTAATGCTATTTAGCCATGGGGAGAAAATCTAGAGCATCCTCCAAATTCACCACAGAGGAACAATGAAACCAAGTTACTAAAAGCCTTTCAGAATATTTATAACCGCAAGCAAACTCCATGCCTGCCTCTTCCATTGTGTTAATTTTGAATGCAAACTCTGTTCAGCGCGAGCTGTTTTTAGATAAAGTTAGAGAATCTTTCTCGAAAAAAAAATTCTATCTATCAGTGAAGCAGCACATTAAAGGTGTCATCTGCGACTGGCGACTGGTGTTCATTTTTATGGGAAAAGAAAGAAAAATAATTACCTGGAAAAAATATCTAAATAGGAAAACTACTGGCATGCAATGCAACAATACAGGAGAAGCTCTCATTTCTGTTTGTAACCATATATGCCCAGGAGAGCACATTTGTATAAACTTATACCAGTAAGCATTTTGTAGGAGGCGGAGGACACGTTTCAATAACAATTTTTTAGCTTACCTTGATCTTGTTGGATCCCAGGTTGAGAAATTTCAAGTTGCTAATTTGACTTAAGGCCTGGACGGGTACCGACGTAAGGAAATTGTGCGATAGCTCCAGCTCGATCAGGTTGGGTAAATCTAAAAATAGAATAATATTTTTATGCAGAAAAAAATTGGTGGGTGGCCTGAAATTTTTTTGCGTAGCTCGAGTTTGAGCGGAAGCTGCAGAGGGTATGTATGATCGATTTGAATATTTTTGCTTGCAAAATTTTACCTGCTAAGACATTGTCTCCGATTTCGGAAATCTTGTTCCTCTTCAAGATCAGCCTCACCATGTTGGTCATGTTTGAGAAGGCTCCCCTCTGGATGTCAAAGATGAGGTTGTTGGTTAGATTCACAGAAAAGAGATGCGTTTGCGAAGAAAAAGCCAGAGGTGTGATCCGTTCTAAAAATGAAAAAAATATATGAAAACATTATTTCGCATAATATTTATTGGGGGTGCAATAACTGTCTCGAAAAGCTTTGGAGAAAATGTGGGAAAAAGAGCTCGGTTTTATTGTTTTGCTTCCCAAGAATGCTGGAGGATTTTTTGCGCTTCGAATTTCAGTTTATTGGGCAGGCAGAAGTTCTTTTGCAAGAAGTTGCACTGAAAAATTTAAAGAAATGGGGGCTTCAAAATACATTTCGCTTTTGTTTTTTGGTGGTTGCACACATTTATCACTTCATGAATCTTGGGAAAAAGGGCGCGAAAATGAAAATAAATTCCCACAAAAAATGGCAGTAGCAACTTTTTGTTTTTTTGTTGCACAGACGGCTGTCATTATGGTATTGTTATGTGTGGTGCTCAATTCTCGTTTCCTCCAAAAAAGGAAAAGAAACAAAAGAAAGGCTTATAAAAATATATGATACAACACTTACCAATCAAGTTGTCCCCCAGGTCGAGATTTGTCAGCTTTTCAGGTCCTCTCAGTGACTCCGTCGGCACTCTGGCCAATTTGTTGCCATTGAGATTTAGATCCTGGAAAATGAGAAAAAAAACCATGAAATAAACTTTTTGGGGTCTCATAATTTATTGGCTTGGGAAACTGCGAGAACAAAAAGAGTCCGCGCATAGCTTAAGAAGGAAATCCCTTTTGGTTGGTCGGAGGCATCTCTCTAATTACGTTCCCTATATTTTTTATGGGAGTGTCATTTTCTATCCTTTAATTTCGTGCTCTCATGAAATCAATATATTTACTTATATAGACGAAAACGGATCTGGGAAAAATCCTTGTAAAAGCATTCATTAGAACGTGGATGAACGAACGAACTGCTAGCTCCCAAAAACTTGCTCTGAAAATCTTTTGCTTCACAGTTTTGCAACGACGAAATGGTAGAACGCTGCACTGGGCTTTCTATCTAAAGTTTGTATGCTGCTGCTGCACAATTGAAAAGTTTACTTCCACTTCCGCTTAAAAATTTTCGTTTTGTGAAAAATGTTTAGAAATGTTATAGTGTCACAGTTTTTAGGGCAGTCTTCAATCACAACCTCTCCTGGCTGAAAAAAAATGTTTCTTGCTCTGGAAGATTTCACTTGAAATTGCTTAACATGCTCCAGACGAGTACATGTGAGTGCGTTTTGCCAAGTTGTTGTCTCTTCTCTTGCCATTGGAAAATGTTGAGAATGTGTTTTGTTTTTGCCATTGTTGACCTACATTTTAAAAAGGCATTTCTGAAACTCCATAGCCCATAGCGGAGATATTTATGAACAATACAATGATCCAATAAAAGGGCTGGCTGTAATCATTTCGGTTTTGAAGCATGCGATGTTGTTCTATCCAAAAATTGCACCTTACGGCTTGTTTGTTTTTCCGTGAATAATTGGGAATCGAACCCGGTACACGTGGGAGCACGCTAACCACTTGGCCACTCCTCTCTGAATTTAAAGATCATTTTTGATTTTTCACGTCATGCAACAATAGTGGAAGAAATTTTTCTTCGGCGTAAAATGTACGCGGATTGTATTGACTCTGCGCTGTCTTGTCTATCTTGGCATTTGAAAAGTTTTCCTTTATAGTGCGAAGAAGGAAGAGCCTGAAAAGCTCAATCAGGTGTCAATCATTGGGAAAAACCAGCATAGCATAAAGAAAACACTTTTGGCTAGTAGATAGTTCTCTTTTTAAAAGATTCAAGAAGCGATGTCGCAATTCTGTTAGCCATGCCAAAATTACCTATCTATGTACTTTACTTTGCCATGAATGAATTACTCTTATATGTTTATGAATGTTAAACTAGCGTGAAAACCTGGTAAAATATCTGCTGCTGCCGAATTCTCTGTCCAATGAAAATATGTGGTTATTCCGTTAAATATCTAGCAGCCAGAAGGAACCCTTCTTAAAACCGATTCCAGCCGGTGTGTTGTGCGTTGCTTGCTTTATCCACAAAATTGCGGTTGGCAACTAACTAAATATCTGACAGGCACAACAGCAAAAACTAAATCTATTGCAGGAAAAACACACCATTGCCCTGGCTAATTCCATTAGGGTTCTACACATGTGTTTTCTTTGACTTTTTTGATGGACAGAATAATATCTTTATATAAAGTTTTTTCCTGGTAAGACGGATATTTATTCAATGAATTCACCACGCTTTTGGTCGAGCTGGAGAATGTATTTTCGACTTCTTTATCAATCAATTTGGAAGTAAAAATAAATATTTTTCTCTCCTGTTTTCAACTTGAAAAAATATCAACTTGGAATCGTGAGTTTCTCCAACACGGGGAGATAAAAGTGTAAAGAGAATGATTTGAAAAAACAGGGGCTCAACTCGAGACAAAATACAGAAAACACGTTTTTTCTGCCAAACATCACGAAATTTCCCGGTTGATTTTGCTCAGTTTTTACTTAAAATATATAGGAATGTCGACCTCGGCCAGCTAAAAACTATGAAAAGAGAGAAATAATGAATACCTTGCCCGGGGGCCTGATGCCTCATCTTTTGCTGCTATACATTGACGACAAAAACAGGCCTCGTACTCGAGTACACACAAGGATTCTTTTCAACCAAATATCTACTTGCTTTTGCCCTCTCTCTATGTAGGAGAAGATATAATCAAAGCTCGGTGCTACATCAAAACCCCTATTTACTCAGTCGTCGACGCATATACGTGTGCAGCAGCCAAATTTTCTCTGGACTGGTTAAGCAAAAAAGCTCACGTTGTAGGTTAAAGAAATGGCAATTGTTTGACCTATTTTTTCCAAGTCAGTCTGGATTTTTCAAAAATATCTATCTGTAGTGCAAGAACTATGGGAAAATTTGGGTGTTTACTGCGACTTTTAGATCTGCCATGGAGAGCTAAATACCAACAATAGATACTCTGCAATACTTGTGTAATACAACAAGTCTCGCATTTTTGCCTGCGGCATCTCGCCGTAACCTGCTCGCTGTTTCGCTTTTGCTTCGTATACGATAAGATTGTTCCATAGCTTTTGCCTTTCCCTGAAGAAATTCGCCTCTCCGTTCACTTCTCCTATTTTAGTGCATTCAGCGATTTTACTTCAGTCAATTGAAAGTCATTTTCATTAATTTAAGTAGCCTGCATAATTAGCTACTTATTATAGGTGGCAGCTCTGTTTATGCTTTTAGGATGTTGGAGATAGTTTTGAATAGCCCAATCGCATGTACAGATATTGAAAAAAGTACTTTTAAAACAGCTTTTTGTCTTCACGTGCAAGTAACACAGACCAACGGAAATGGATACGCGATGGGAAAACGGCAGATTTAAGTTTCTGTTTTCCAAAAAAGTCTCACTAAGTCGAAGAACGAATGATTTTCCCAAGCTTCCAAGATGCATCCAACTTCAAAAAATCTATTTATTGTCATTCAAGATTGCTCATTATTGTAATGTAAACACTAAACCCTTAGGGCGCATCTGCGACAGAATTTTCATTTCTTGATTGAACGCTAAGCCGCTTATTCCAAGCTGGCAATCTAATGAACTTGACTTTTGACCAACAGTTCATATTTTCTAAAAATAATATAGTCTTTCTACAGCATGGCAAATCAATGCTATCCACGTATCGCACATATTCTCGACCAAAAAAGCAGATTCACTTCAGGTGAGCCAGAGTCTAAAAAGAAACTCACACCACGTACCAGGTAAAAACGTGATCTTTATGTAAAATAGCGGACATCACCAAGAATTATTCATGCCAAGTTACAGACTGAAACCAAAAACCGTAGCTTATTACATTAATATCAACATCACTTTTACCTACAAGGATTTTTTTCGGTCCTCACCCGCAGACCCACATACTTATGATTAATCGAGATTAAAAAGGCTCAAAAAGTTTCAAAAAATTCTGCCGTTTTTTTTGCACACACAGAAAATTTCAAAAAACTTTTTATCGCGAAAACCTGTCAACGTACATGTCAAGCTATCCATTAGCAAAATTTGCGCGCCTTTTTCGTACTCTTTCCAACAATTTTTAATGCTCCAATGACGATGTTGAATCGTCTCTCCCTCTGTCAAATTGGAGAGGAAAGAAGAAGTTTTAATCAACTTTTTCCCCGACAAAAAACTTACTTCTGACTTCATTAAGGATTACGAGGTTGACAGAACGTTCGTCATATCAGAACTTTTGTCATAAAAATCGAGAGGAAGCTTCTTCTGGGTCTTTCGATTGACTGAGTTGAGTTCAACATGATTTCTCATAAAATATGGGTGGTGGTGGGTGACCAAGTGTAAAATGAGCAGGTCCATTTCGCTGCCCAAAAAATGACCTATGTCTCACGAACTTGCAATGCAATTTCAGGCTGACCAATAATATGGATATAGATACGTAGACATGACTCCTCAATAACGTGTGCATGTACAGCCTATAAAATAACCAGCCATTCCTTACTTAACTTTCTCTTCAGAAGTCCAAGTATTCCTCCCTATTTTCTGCAAATCTTTGACATTTTATTGATTCTTCTACCCTGGAAAGATTTTTTGTGAAAGTGATCATTCCAGGATGTTTGACTTTAAAGCAGCACAGTAAATTAGGTGCTCCCCTCCTTTAAGCTCTAAGTTTTAAAGGAAATGGCTGAGCTTTGATGAAGTTTACACTGAGACAGGCTTTTTCAGACACACAATTCCTCTCTAGCTCTTCGCTCTCCCTTTAGTAAGTTATATCTAATATACGCTTGGCTTGTTTTAAGTCAGAATTGCCGGCAGCAACCGGTTCATAAACTGATATAATATCTAATATATGGAGTTCAATAAACCGAAGAAAATGCTTTATTCTAAGTATAAAGTGTCTGTTGGTTTATACGAGCCTATAATAAGTATGCTAATTTCACGGGTGCCACATCTTCACAGCCCGTGACATCGCATTCAAAATAATGTTTCGATCTTACTCGGCGACCAATCTTTGATCCTCTCATAAATAAAAGTTGAGCCAAAGTTTACAGATGATCAAGGCAGTAAAATACGCTTTTCATCCCTTCTAAAATTAACGGCACACTTGGTCGGTCCTATATAGGCCTCCCGCGACTCTGACCCATAAAATACTAAAAAGACGAACTCTTTCCTTTTTAGAAAGAGAAGAGAACCCAACACCTATTTTCTTTTCTTTGGCAGAGCGGGATGACGTATTCAAAATCCAAAGTAAGAAAATGACGTTGCAACTTTGTAACCTACCTTCAGTTGATCGCAGCCGTCCAAGAGGCCCTCCTCGATGGCGGTGAGCAGGTTGTGCCCGAGGTCGAGGCTCTTTAGTGCCTTCAAGTTGTGGAACTCGCCGGTGCTGAACACGGGATTGAGGTTGTCCCCCAGGAGGTTGTTGTTCAACTTGATCTCCTCCAGGGTGTCCTCGACGCCGTCGAACATGCGCTCCGTGACGCGTCGCAACTGGTTGTCGGAGAAGTCCACCTTGGTCAGGGGCAAGTCCGAGGCAGTGAACAACTGCGACCCGAGGGTCTGGAGGCCGGCATTCTTCTGGCTGAACTCCTGTATGTAGAATCTCAGGGGGAGGACGGGGAACTCTCTGAAGGCCACTCCGTCGCAGTTGATCTTGGTCGCGTTGATGTCGTTGAGGCCGCAAAGACAGGGAAAGTTCAGCCTCGGATGAAAGTCTACACAAGGGATCTCCAATTGGCCCGAGGTCAAGGATATCACCAACGTAAAAAACAGCAGAGCCTCCAATAGGAGGCTGCTCATGTGAGTCCGCATAATTGCACGAACTTAATTAGAGTTGATCACAACACAAAGTTCGAGTATCTTCTCTATTTCCTTCTTCTAACACCACGTGGAAAACTTCATCGTATCATGAGCTGAAAATATATGATTTCATTGGCATGAATGACATAAATGCAATACACTTTTTTATTTCCATTATAGTAGGTCAAACGCAAACCTCCTCGATCGCAAAATCCAATTCCCCCAAGGCGATTCCCATTACTGCTACAGATCAATCATGGAAAAATTTGTAGAGAAGCAATTTCTCCTCCTCTTTGAACGTGGCGTTTTTTTCGCGATTCTGAATGGAAATGTTTGTGACTTTTTCTACGAGGCGGGGTTATATGGAAATTAGCGTCTGCTTAGCAATCGCAAGATTTCAGGGGAAGCCGATTTTCTCAGGCAATTAAAGTTGTCTTCTTGCTTTACATCGTGACCTGACCTATGCTGCGACCCCTCATCTACAAAGATAAGACTAGATATTTCATGCAATTACAAACCCAAAAGAGCGCAAATCTAATTGACTTTAAAAAGCACAACTTGGTAGGTAGGGTTTTTAACTAAAGTAAGTAAGTTCTCCAAAATAGTGACAAAAGGTCAGACCGCAAGGAGTCGACGAGCTGGGGGAAGGAAGGAGGAGGAGAAGGTGGTGGTGGTATGGTGGTTAATGCTGAATTGTTGGCTTGGTTTTTATTATTTCTTTTTTTAACACTATAGAAATGCTAATTTGGAACAACAACCAACAAATTCCGTCTTCGTAAAAGGAAAGAGATGACATGATAAGGCACCAATTTACATAAACGAAAATGTGTACTTAAGCAGGTAGTATCTAAGTAGTGCTACCATAATTACCCTCCCCTTAACTTAACTTGTCTCTGGCAGGTTTCCTGTCTCTTATTCTGCGAGCGGGAATCGAACGAAAAAAAATATGAGAAACTTGAAAGAAAAGGAATGTCGTGAGTGATTTTGATCGGCACTTTCGAACGTTGAAAAATGAACGTCGCCAATCGCTTGCCGTTTCTCTTGATCAGATACATTTTCTACACTTTTACTTGAATGTATGCAGGAAATTCGAATTGCACTCTGGAATCAAATGAGTGCAAGACTATTCGAAAAAGAGGCACCGCCCAAAAATTCAGAATTTCCCCCATATGATGTTGCCAGGTCTTTATCTTAACCCATCTATCTTGAGCGCATGGCCAAGACAAGACCACCACCCAAAATCATCCAACATTGGAATATATTCTTCGTGGTGGTGGTGCACTTAATTCTCGTGTGCAAAATATAATGGCTTCGTTATATCGCAATTTTTATGTGGATAAAAGTGGTCATCATTCTAAAGTTTGATTCCCTTGTGCTCACCCTACTACATTTGTAGAAGGAAACTTCTGAAGTAATTTATGTGGTGTCTCATATTTTATTTTTCAACGCGTTCACGGTCTATCGCTTCGACGACAAAACTCTACCAATAGTTTTGTAAAAAACCTCGGCCACAGCCAACAACAATTTCGTTTTGAAAATTGCAACTACTATGTAAAACATTGATTTTGTCATGAATGAAAAAGCATTTCTTACCATAAAAATATAGTCTGGACACTTCACAATTGTTCTTTTATCTATAGTGGTCTTCTTGGGTTCTTGGGCAGAAATTGATCACTTCACTTCACAATTATTGGTCTCAAATCACATGGACACATGGACAAAAACACTTTCAAAATGTCTTCTGCAATTTCTTCAAGATTTTTAGGGAGCGGCCACTACACGAGAGTAGACCAACAGTCACAGTTTCACTCTAGGAAGTACATCAAACTTGCTTGGCAGTGTCTAAGAAGGAGAAGAAGCTATTACTTAGAGGCTAGAGTCGAGCACAGGTAGATTTTCATTCCGAAAGCTATGGCAATGGTGGCAGCAGCTCGCTCGAGAGGTTCACTGACCAAACTCACTCCCGGCACATATAGAGTCGAAGACGGAAAAATTCTCTACAGTATTGTAAGTCCGCGTGCACTTTCTTCGAGAGTTCGTTTCGTCGAGTGAATGGGAGGCAGGGTTCTCTATACTTCTACCTGTGTTGGAACCCCGCTCGCTCGCAACATAATAATGCAGCATGGTTGGTAGATGGTAGGTAGGTACATAGAACTTAGAAGCAGAAATAACTGTGCTCAGAGTTTTTCCACAGGCTCGCCAAGCTCTAGCTCTTGCCGCCGGCAGCCTATTCTCGTACAGATGTATCTACATGTAAGGCAACACATCCACTAGTACATACGAGTATGTGAAATTCTCGTAGCCACGTACGTTAAAGCAACAGGTATACATATGTGCTGGCACAAAATATCCAGACTTATGGAGAATTGCTCTATCAATCCAGGCCATTTCATCCTCTCTACCCTTGTATTCGAATTGCAACACACACAGCCACCACATGTATGTATACCAGATATGTAGCTACATATGATAACCCAATTCTAGAAGAAGAGGGAGGAGGAGGAGGAGGAGGCATTCTTGAAAAATTTTAAGCTCGGCAGCCAAAAAATTACCGTATGATATGGTTATGTTATGTACCTACTCTTCACTCAGACCACCACGTTACTTCACTTCAGTCGAACACGCCTTATTAAAGTCGGCATTGAAACTCCCAACAAAAAGAATATCAATTTCACAGACAGAGAGAAAATCTTTCTTAACCATTATTGTCATTAGGCGGGATAATCATCAGTTCTGTGCTTTTGCTTTGCACTCAAAAATCTCTAGAGTCTCACGCAAAGCGGGGCCTCTGCTTGTTTTTCAAACATCATTTTCGAAAAACCAAATGCATGTGGCAATTCATTTGAGATTTGTAGAACGAAATGAATTCTGTACACGTGAAGAAGCCACCCTACCTGCTTCTTTTTTTGTAAAGATATTGATATTTAGTAGACAGTTTCATGGTGGTCTCACTCCCTCTAGAGGCCTACAATGTCTATAAAAAATTTGCGACCCCAATGTGAACTTCATGCTTACCAAAGAGTTTTAAAAAGGAAAAAGCTATATAGATAGATGTTTACTTAAGCATGCGCACCCTGAAAGAGGACCTGTGGACAAAAGCTAACAATGTTGCGAAGACATGCAAAATTATTTGAATTTGCTAAACCGTGTCCATCGCATCTCAAAGATATATATTTAGCTACTTATTTATAAACTGAGTTGACATCATGACCCTACTATCTAAGTTATGGCTTTTTCCTGTAAAAATGCAGTCCACTTTAAGAGTTTATGGTAAAAGATGGAGGAACCAGTTTAGCATACATACAAGGTGGACACACTCACTGACGACTGGTCGTTTCGTTTGGTTTGGGCAAAGAGAAACTGCTTGAGGAATGCGAATGTCGAGAGCCGCTACATACTTTTAGATGTGGCCAGAGCACCAAGCATAGCTTAGAACAAACGACAGTAGATGGCATATCGACAACATTTTAGGCAGCGTGTGTACCAAATGTGAGTAAAAGTAACAGATGCACACAACCACCAAATACCAAAACCTGGTCAAAATGGACTTTGGAACGAAAATTCTAAAAGCAGCAGCTCAAATCCAATTTTCGTATAATGCTTTTAATGCTGCTCTTCTGGAAAAGTGCAAAATGCATTGACACTCCGAGTTTATCTCATTCTCGCGGGCGGACCAAGCTTCATCTAAAATCCTCTACATTTTACATTATATACATTTAAGCAGAGATAGTACTGAGTAAGGGAGATGCCCCTCAGCTCATGTTATTATATCTCGCTCCTCTGGTTTTTCAGAGGAGCGTTTTCAAGGCTTTAGGATTTAGCATTTTTGAAT
>JAAUYL010094962.1_pt1 | contig 74585 bp, 54 predicted proteins | sample 7278011 | NCBI WGS metagenome assembly JAAUYL01 (sample SAMN14350225, study PRJNA611818) | marine sediment metagenome | isolation source: surface marine sediment (1.8m) | place: French Polynesia: Moorea | collected 2018-08
ACTGAATTCTTCCCCCTTAGTATCTTTTATATTTGCATTTTATTAGGAGTCATTTCAGTTATCAGTTATCAGTTATCAGTTATCAGTTAGCCTCCTATCGGAGGAACTGCGTTAACAGTGCCTCTGCCTGAAATCATAGGCTTGAAATATTAAATCGAATATTTTTTTCATCCCCTTCAAAGGTCAGGAGGCTTGAGACCTTATTTTTTCCTCAGTCAAGTAGTAGATTGTTTAATCTTAAATGTTGCAATTGATAATTTATGGGCAAGAATTGATGTTATTTCTAAATTCTCCACAAAGACTATTGTTTATTGTCACAAAGCTGTGCTTTTCATGTCGGCGACAGCAAAAACGCAATGACAATTCTAATACACTATTTTAGCTGAAACAGTCTACTACTAAACTTATGACTTCTGAGTTCATATAGCCACAGCAATAGTTTAACTTTAAACTTCTGACTTCTGACTTCTGACTTCTGACTTCATATTAGCGACCCAATCAAGAATTAGATCATTAACGATTTCGGGACATTCATCATGGGGACAATGACCAGCGCGATCTAATTCTCTTAATTGTAAACGGGGATTAAGTTTGGTAAACTGACTGGGATTAGAAAATTTAGGTGGAATTAATAAATCTTGCTTGCCCCAAATTAATAAGATAGGAACTTCCAGAGTAGGAAGTACAGCTTTTACACTAGGCCCTAACTTTGTACTACCCATAATCTTATATAAAATACAAAAAGCACGGGTAGCACCCCGATCGGTGGGGGGTCCTGCTAATATGTCCACCAATTCTTCTGTGATTCTATCGGGATTACTATAAGCAAGTTTAACCCAACGACGAATTATTGCAGGTCTGCGAAGAAGAAAAAATAAAGCTCTTAATAACAATGGAGAAGCAACAATATTTTGAATCAACTCAACAGTGGGTAAAAACTTAGGTGGAATTAATTCTGCTTGAGCCGCCGGATCTGGTAGATTAATCATTATCAGCCCTGCAACCATATCTGGATAGGTAGCACTAGCAACTAGAGAAATTAATGAACCAGTCGAGTTACCCACTAATATTACTGGTACTTGAATAAAAGTCTGCCAAAATTCGTATACTTGTTCTACCCAAAAGCTACTATCGTAGTTAGCGATCGCTTTTTCAGAAGAACCAAAACCCAATAAGTCCAAGGCATAGACTGTGTGTTTTTGAGTTAAGGCATTGATATTGTGTCGCCAATGGCCTATTGATGCTCCAAAACCATGTAAAAGTAGTAGAGGGGGGTTTCTTGATTTATGGCCGGCCAAAGTTTCCTGATTATTTTGGCATCGAGAATAAGTGTAACGAGTTTGCCATCCTCGCCATACCCAGTCTCGTTGATTACCTATTTTTTGTTGCCAGTCCCTAGTAGTTTGACTCACTATACATTTATATTTCTAAATATTAAGATTTGTGGCGTTGCTGATTTTAGGTATGAAACTCCATGGGTCAGAGATAGTTAAGGGTCTATTGCTTCCAAATTCAAATTATACCTATTGACGAAGAATGTGGGTATAAAAGCAAACATTTCAATAAGTCTAGTCTTGTTGGGAGGAATAGAGGCAATAATATCCTATTGTACCAGGCGCGATCAATACTTGCTACAAATAAATTTTTAGTTAAGTGCTAGGTTTTAAGTAGTTCAAAAATCTTCATATGGCCAGGATAGGAAATTCGGAAATTAGGTTTTCAAGCATACTAGCTCGTTATTTGTAACATTCTTTTTTCAAGTATGATATCACTCACTTCGGGTGTAAGGGCTAATGACTGAAGCAAAATAATTTGACAAAGTTTGACATATCTATATCTACGGATAATATAAACCTTGAAAAATTTTAAAAGTTTGCTACAATAGTTTAAAGAAAAAACGAAGCTAATTTAATTCAATTTAAGGCTTGAAATCCTGTACAAAACTATTCTATAGTAGGTTTACTGTTAAAAGGTGGTTAATGAAATCCATTAGCCTAAACCTTATATGTCCCGAAAATAGTCTAATAGAGTAGCAAAGTTTTCAAAACAATCAAAGGCCATAGTAGGTGGAGTTTCCACTAAATTTAATCCTGGGTAGAGAATTAAGTTATAGACTTCGGTCACTTGTTCTCCGTTAAGCAGGAACCTAGCCTCCAAAACTCAAACTCTAGTTTTGGTAAATTTGGGTAAGTTCAGTAGAACTGTGAAAGTCTCAATAACTAAATACCGTAGCCTCATTTGGTACGGATGTCCCTGTGAACAATCGTTTTAATAATCCTAATTAATGCCAATCGAAAAAAGAAATAATCGTAATCAGCCTCAAATTAATGAAAGTATTCGAGTTCCTAAAGTCAGAGCTATCGATCCAGATGGCAAGCAATTAGGAATTATGGATACAAAAGAAGCGTTGCGTATGGCCGAAGAAAAGGAGCTTGATCTGGTTCTCATAAGTGATACAGCCGATCCACCGGTTTGTAAAATAATGGACCATGGTAAATACCTGTTTGAACAGAAAAAGAGAGCACAGGAAGCGAAAAAGAAGCAGCATAACGCAGAAGTCAAGGAAGTTAAGATGCGCTATAAAATTGAAGAGCATGACTATAATGTTCGCTTATCTCATGCAAAGCGCTTTCTTGAATCTGGTGATAAAGTGAAGGCTACTATTATGTTCCGAGGCAGGGAGATACAACATAGTAACCTTGCAGAAGAATTATTGCAACGGATGGCAAAAGATTTAAAAGATTTAGCTGAGGTTCAACAGGCTCCTAAGAGGGAGGGACGCAGTATGATGATGTTGTTCTCCCCTAAAAAGTAAAGTTGGATACTCAAAGTATTTACAATTCTAACTATACTATTAATATAGTATAATAGAATACTAATTTTTTAGTAAGTTAAAGCTAGTGCAGGATAATAGAAATAATTGAGCATTCGGATCTATGCCCTGTTATTGAGATAGAATACTCATCGATTTTATCCCTATAAAAAACAAATGTTCCCCAGCCAAACTAAATATGATCATCATCATTTAGTATGATGATTGAGCCAGTATAAGCGTGGCATATTAATCTACTTAATCATACTTTGAAAACCCCTAAAACTTGCAGACAAAAGGCTTGGCAAGAGTACCGTTGAAATAGTCAATAAAATTCATAATCTTCTGCTTGAGGTCTGCGGTGGAAAATAAAATGTAGTATGTAAGAGAGTAAACTCCTGGCCAAAATATAGTCAATAAAATTCATAATCTTCTGCTTGAGGTCTGAGGTGGAAGATAAAATGTAGTATGTAAGAGAGTAAACTCCTGGCCAAAATAGAGAAATTAAACTTTCCAGTGGAAAGAATTTGGTTGTTACTAGGTGCAGAGTCTAATTGAGGATATTTTCTATAATCTTCTTGAATTTCTTGTAACTAACCTCTTGAGTTTCAGCACTTGCCAGTTCCTCAGAAGTATCTAAGCCCCTTTTTAGTCACAGCCTCACTTGTCTTGGATGCAGTTGTAATTATTCACCAATTGTTCTATTATTGCTTCCGGAGGTAGCTGTGAAGATGACTTTTGCTCTTTTGACAAGGCTATCAGAATTAGTGGTATGACTTGCTAAGAATTGAAATATAGTTTTCTGTATTTGAGACAGGTTAATGGTTTGAGCTTAAATGAGGGGATCGAGAAGGAGGTTGATTAGGCCAGAACAAATTCTAGTGCATGATGGCGGAAACAACTGAACAGTTACAAAACCCCAAAAGCCTTACCAATCAATACTTTTGATTTTTAACTTTGGACTTTTGACTTCCCCATAGTGGCACTAGTTTACTAACTATACACTTTAGTTATTCAGTAAACTACATGGAACTGAGAAGTTTAAAAAGTTATACAGGATTAGGAAATAAACTGCTAATCTCCCTCAATCTCCGTTATGAGGAAGTAGAGCGAACCTTACTAATGTTTGTGGTATACACTCTTACTTCTGTAGGATTAATTTGGTTAGAACTGAGTACAGTTAGTCTATTCTTAGACCAATATGGTGCTGACAAACTACCTTGGATATATATTGCTAGTGCTGGCATAGGTTCAGGTTTAGGCTTTATTTATTCCTGGCTACAGAAAATCATGCCCCTGCGCCGAGTAATAGTGGTAATTCTATTACTAATGGCAGTTCCTTTATTCTTATTTAGGTTTGGGATTGGCATTGAAAATATCACGATAGCTGGTCTAAGTTTAGCTTTTCTTACTACTTTTATGATGTGGTTGTGGGTAGAAGCTTGTTACTTGCTTAACGATTTGAATACTTCAATCACAGCTAATCAGTTATTTAATATTAGAGAAATTAAACGGACATATCCAATAATAAGTAGCGGTTTTTTAGTAGCAGGAGTAATTAGTGGATTTTCTTTACCTTTAATACTATACTTTGTACCGCTGAATAACGTCACAATAGTCTCAGGATTAATGATAGTATTAGGTTCAGGAATACTATTATATTTATCAGAGAAATATCAACAATCTTTTCCTGATTCTAGCCGTTGGATACCAGAAGAGGACGAAGAAGAATTTTCTACTCGGAGAATAAAAGGACCTTTACAAGGTTATATACTGCCATTAATCATATTCTTTGTGATGGCAGAAGTGCTATATGTATTAATAGACTTTCAATTCTTTTATCAACTAGAACTGCAAAACCAGGCTGTTGATGGAGCAAGTAAAATAGCAAGTTTCTTGGGGTTGTTTGAGGGGATTTTGAGTAGTTGTCAAGTAGCAACTCAATGGTTTGCCTCTAGTCGTTTGGTAGAAAGAATAGGTGTTTTTGGTACAGCAATGGTACTACCAGTAGGGGCAATAGCTTTAGGGTTATTTTCTTTTACAGGTGCAATAACAGGATTATTTTCAGTATTTATAGGATTAGTAATTCTGAGATTTTTAGATGAGTTACTACACTATACATTAATTGAAACTACCGGACCTGTTTTATTCCAACCTCTCCCAGAGAATATTCGTAGTGATGTTCAAACCATGGTAAATGGGGTAGCTGAACCATTTTCTACAGGTTTGAGTGGATTAATAATATTAGCAATTCTCTGGTTATGTAGATTGATATTAGACTCCAGTCAAACAGGGTTTCAAGATCGGCAAGGTCTGATATTTGTCATCGCAATAATAATATCTGGTTTGTTATGGTTAGGAGTGATATGGTTAATTAGAAACCAATATGTAGGCTTGTTGGTAAGAAGTGCTGGCAAAGGAAGATTTGGTGTATTAGATGTAGATATGCGTGCTCTGAAACGCTCAGTAGTAGAAACTTTGGAAAAGGGTGTTTCAGAAGAAGATAAACGTTCCTGTATTGAGCTACTAAGTCAAATAGACCAAAAAAATTTAGGTGAAATATTAGCCCCACTCCTGCAAGTAATGTCACCTGCATTACAATGCCAAAGTCTGGAAGTGATGTTAAATCACCCTAACCCAGTTTATCTCAAACAAGTACAATCCCTAACCCAGGCATCAGTACCACCAGAAGTTCTGGCTTTGGCCTTACGCTACATCTGGCTCACAGAATCAGAACCAGATATTAGTCAGCTACGACCTTATTTACAATCTTCAGTAGACCCAGTAGTAAGAGGTACAGCAGCAGCTTTAATTATGCGTCGAGGAGACAGAGAACAAAAAGCTGAAGCTACTAATGTTTTACGCAGGATGATTACTTCCAAGCAAGAAAAAGAAAGAGTAATGGGAGTTCGTGCCTTGGGAGAAGCAGATTATTTGCAAGGGTTACGATTGTATGTTCCTAGCTTATTACAGGATGAATCGTTACGAGTGCGAAAGTATTGTATGGATGTAATCGCTGCTACTCATTTGGAAAGCTACTACCCCTCGCTCTTACGGGGTTTATCCTACAAATCAACTAGGGAAGCTGCATTGCAAGCATTAGTAAGATTAGGTAATGATGCTATTCCGATGTTGGTGAAGTTAGCAGATGATACTCACAAGTCGGATCTAGTGCGATTACAGGCTTGGACTGCTATTAGCGAAATTGGTACAATCGAAGCACTGGATTCTCTGGTAAATAGAATGATGACTACCTGGGGTATGACACGCCGTAATATTTTACGCAGATTGTTGAAAATGCCAGGAGAAGTTGGAATTGAAGGTGTACTTGAACGAGTAGGTCGTAGTGGACTTGAAATTTTAGTAGAGCAAGAGTTGATGTTTCTGGGACAGATTTATGCAGGTATAGTAGACTTGTCTGGGGTAGATATGAATTCAACTACTTCTCACTATGCTGGTTTGGAGGAAGGTAATGGAAAACTAACAACTGATTATACAGAAATATTGCTACGGTCTCTAAAATTGTTGGAGTTAGATGCTATAGAACAGTGTTTTTTGTTAATGAAATTTCTTTACCCATTGGGTTCTATTCAAGCAGCAGCTTTTAATATTAAGTCTGATTCCCGTTCAAATCTTGCCCGTGGCTTGGAGATTTTAGATAATACTGTAGATATTTCTTGTAAGCGCTCGTTGATTGATATTTTGGATCAAAATAGTTATGAGGAAAAATTAAGTAGTTTGTCGGATCTGGTTGTTTATCAACCAATGGCTCCTAGCGATCGCTTACGACATCTCCTAGATTTTCGTCATTTTCTTTCTGACTGGGCTTTAGCTTGCTGTTTACAGATGGCTCGTGAGGCTCGTTGGAGTTTAACTGCAGAACAAACTTTAGTTTGTTTAAGCCACCCTACTGGTTTTGTGCGGGAGGCTGCTCTAGCTTACTTGCGGATGGCATCTCAACGTGCATTGGTTGAATTATTGCCTAATTTGAGGAATGACCCAGACCCTCTGGTAGCTGCTCAGGTAGAGCAAATGATTGTTGAGTTTGGTATTGGTTAGGTTAACTAGCTATCAGGTCTAGTAGTGGTCTGACACACCTTGAATGGTGTATTAGAAAAAAAATGGTCAATCCTTGCCATAACTAGAATTATCGGAAAAAATCTAATCCACAGTTTTAGCTATGTCACGCAGGTAGTAGACAGTTTCAGCTAAAATAGTGCATTAGATTTGTCATTGTAACTAGAGGAAGTTATCTCTTTAAAATTTCCTATTGCAACATTTTAGTGGGTCCAGTAGGAAAATTTCAGATTCATCACCTCTATTCGAGTGCTTCAAAAAATGAATTGACTATTGCTTATGGAGCAATAGAAGAAAAATTTGACTATTTATCTCCCAGAACGAAGTGCTTCATAAAATGAATTAACTATTGCGTAGGTCGCAATAGAAGAGAAATTTCACTATTCATCTTCGAGTAGGAAAATTTCACTACTCATCTCCCAGAGCGAAGTGCTTCATAAAATGAATTGACTATTGCGTAGGTCGCAATAGAAGAGAAATTTCACTATTTATCTTCGAGTAGGAAAATTTCACTACTCATCTCCCAGAGCGAAGTGCTTCATAAAATGAATTAACTATTGCGTAGGTCGCAATAAAAGAGAAATTTGACTATTTATCTCCCAGAGCGGAGTGCTTCATAAAATGAATTAACTATTGCGTAGGTCGCAATAAAAGAGAAATTTGACTATTTATCTCCCAGAGCGGAGTGCTTCATAAAATGAATTGACTATTGAATGCCCTATTTTGTCGTGAATCTTCTGAATATCGAGGCTAATTACAGATAGCATCTCTCAGAAGAATATTGCCTAAAACTATTGTCAAACAGAAGTTACAAGTAGTTGGTCATCCCCCACCAGCCTGGTTAATTACTTTTTTCTTTCCCCTCACAACCTCCCACACTTTCCACACTCCCTATCACCCCATCTCCGGATCTCCCCATCTCCAAATCTGATGCTTTTCTGGTAAAGTCAGCAATTTGTAAAGTATACAAACTTGCTTCTGGAGTTACATATAAAGGAACTCCTCCCAACAAATATTCAATTACCATTTTTGTATCTTTAGCAAATAAACCACGTCTAGCAGCCACTTCTATAGTTTGTATTTTTTCTCCCTGCAATAGTTGACCTTGTTGAGGAGTAAAAATTAACGTACCTTTTTCGCCGTAAAGAGTAAAGATGTTTTCTGAGTGCCAAAATGTTTCGCCTTTGCCATAGACAACTTCCCCAATTACATCATTATTAAACCTTAACTTAGCAGTACACAAACAGGCTTTATAAAGATCGATATCAGTATACCAAAACTGACTTTGGCAATTAACGGTATCAACCTGACCAAATAGATCGGTAAACCGATGCAAACGAGAAAGCGCCCCCACAAAAGGAAAGCCAAATAGTGAAGAGCGATAAGTCCACTTTTGGGGTGCAGGTTGTTTAGAATTAATTGTGACGTAACGAGCGTAGAAAATTTTACCAATTTTAGACAAAGATTGTTTAATGGCATTGTGCAGACCACCGAGAAGTTCTATATGTTCAACGTGCAATAGTTTATTTTTCTTGGCTGCTAGAGAAATTAATGACTCGGCTTCAGTTGGGTCTAGGGAGAGAGGATATTCAACTATAATATGTTTGTCGTTTTCAAGAGCAGCGCGAGCGATCGCTCCATGATCTCTATTAATAGTAGAAATGATGACTAGATCTAAATCGTCTCGTTCTACCAGTTGTTGCCAAGAAGTTGTATTCTGAACTTGGAATGTTTGACTAAATTCCTCAGTTTTTTCTGGGGTATGACCTGCAACCGTGACTAGGAGAGATCGCTCATCTGCTTTTAATGCCTTAGCTCTAGCGTTAGCTGCATAACCAGTGCCAACAATACCAACTCTAATTGGGATAGAGCAGAAAGAGGAAGAGATATTTATCTGACTCATAGCAAGATATATAATTACAAAATTTTTTATTTTAAATTATATATTCATATATTTGTGCTATATTTTATTATTTTTTAATATTTAGGCCATAATGATGGCCCAATAAGATATAAGTAATCAGAATTAAATTAGAATTATTTATAATAAATTCTATAGTAATTTTGGGGCAAATAGGTTTTACAAGTTTGCTTTTTTCCCTTAATATCAGAGATAGAAAAAAAACAAGTACAAATTAACTAGCTAATCAGCCTTAGTGAATTGTATAAGTTTAAATTATAATACTGAACTCTGGAGAGGAAAATCAAATGGCTACTTACAAAGTTACTCTAGTTACACCAGATGGTGAAAAAGTAATTGATTGTCCTGAAGATGATATCATCCTAGACGTTGCTGAAGAGCAAGGATTCGATTTACCTTTTTCCTGTCGTGCAGGTGCTTGTTCTACTTGTGCTGGTAAAGTTCAGTCAGGTACAGTAGATCAAAGCGATCAGTCTTTCTTAGATGACGATCAAATTGAGGAAGGATGGGTACTAACTTGTATCGCCAAGCCTACATCTGATTGTAAAATTCTAACTCATCAGGAAGATAATCTGTAGTTAAAACTACTGTCGAAAATTGTAAAACCTGGTTGATATCCACAAGAGTCTAAAAAATAATTTGTCAGTCTTAAGATACCAAGTTTTCGGATGTAGCTGACATGAAACCCTATGGGAAATGAAATAGGCAGCGCTGGAAAGCGCAAAATCCCTTGACAGAAGGATAGGAAAGACTAGGCAAATTCCGAGACATTCAAACAGTGGAAACCAGTAAGAAAGTAATTCTCACATCTACTAAGCGTTGTGTGTGAGAATTGCTAGTTAACTTGCCCAGGCTTTTAGTGCTTGTTCCAGTAAACTAAAGAGTTAAACTATTAGTATTTTCTAGAGTTTAGCTATTTTTGGGCAACAGTCCCTAAAGAATTATCAGAGAGTTTTGACTTAATGCGATATAATACGTTAAAAAGCATACTATTAGACAGGCTGCACTTACCAATATATGAAATCCATTAGAACCAATATGAGTTTAGAAGACAGCTAGAATATAAATGTCAATGGTATAGTTGTGAGGTAGTCGTCGTTGACAGATTTTTTCCATCATCAAAAACTTGCTCCTACTGTGGTCATGTTCAAGATATGCCGTTAAATGTGAGAACTTATGACTGCCCCGATTGTGGGATATTTATAGACCGCGTATGAGATGCAAGTATTAATTTAAGAAATGCGGTCGGGCAAGACCCGTGAATGCCTGTGGACGGAGTGCTGCCGACAGTTCCGGTAGAAGCAGGAAGTAAACAGTAAAATGTCACATTATGCGGTGCGACCCCGCGTCGGCGCAAGACGCAAGGGAACGCGCACCAAGAGAGACGTTTTATATCGGTTTTATAGAGCAGAATTCATTACCTGTCTGTACTGCGACATTGTGATTTGTCACGATCAAAACCCAGCCATAAATGTAAAACACAGAGCGGTGGGTCATCCCGTCCTTAAAGTATGCGCCTGTCCGACCCAACAGGGGGACTCAGAAGCAAGAATCAACACTATACCGCAAGGTTAGTGTGGGAGTATGTCACCTATTAGCTGGTGCAGATTAAAGACGAAAGTATTAAATAAAGGAGCATAATATGGCAACTTACAAAGTCACCCTGAAAACTCCAGATGGAGAGTCAACAATTGAATGTGCTGATGATAAGTATATTCTTGATGAAGCAGAAGAACAAGGACTGGATTTACCTTTCTCCTGTCGTGCAGGTGCTTGTTCTACTTGTGCTGGTAAAATAGAATCAGGCACAGTAGACCAGTCTGACCAATCTTTCTTAGATGACGATCAGATCCAAGCTGGATATGTGCTAACTTGTGTGGCTTATCCTAGCTCTGATTGTACGATCGAAACTCACAAAGAAGAAGAACTTTACTAAAGACTGTGGTTCAAAACTTCTAAGTCAATCAAGAATTATCAAGATCTGTTTACCAATTTTGATAGATTTACTTAGTTGACATTACGTCATAAGGTGTTATTATACGATAGTTGTTCTGAGTTATTAAGTGGTAAAATTTATCAAGCTAAGAGAAACTGCTGAAATATTAGGAGTTGATGTATGTACTTTAGGTTAGGTGGGAACAAAGCGAGCAAATAAATGCTATAAAAACACCAGCAGGACTAAAGACATTATAATATCGATTCCTATATCCAAAGCACACCCAGAACTACTAGAAAAATCCTTAGGATATTTTAGCTATATTGGATTGTTTTTCTAGTAGTATTTATGGCTTGAGAAAATACAAAACCCAAATAAGCAGAACTCTTGATTGCTAGAAGTGTGGTTTATCTATAGACCATAAATGATATGCAAGGTCTAAATTTGATTAGATGCGGTATGCTTTACCGTTGATGTCTGTGGAGGTCGTGCTGCCGACAGTTACTGTAGAAGCAGAGACGTTGCATGCAAGGTCCGTACACATTGAAATATCATAACCAGTGACGTTTTATATCAGTTTTGTGGAGCAGGAAAATTAAATGGCTACATATAAAGTTACTCTGATTAATGAAGCAGAAGGAATTAATCAAACTATTGATTGTGCGGATGATACATATATTCTTGATGCTGCTGAAGAAGCAGGTTTAGACCTACCCTACTCCTGTCGTGCAGGTGCTTGCTCAAGTTGTGCAGGAAAGGTAGAGGGTAACGCAGATGATTGTTTAGATCAAAGCGATCAGTCATTCTTAGATGACGATCAAATTGCAGCAGGATGGGTACTAACTTGTGTAGCTTATCCGAAAACAGACTGCACTATTATGACTCACCAAGAAGATAATATATAAAGCTAGTTATCAATTATCTTAGAATGTAGGATAATTTAGAATTTTTTGATTGTTTATAGTTGATTAGAATTAACTATAAACAACCAAGCTATTTCGTCTAGATCGCTATAACTATTGTTGCCCAAAAGTAACTAACTCGCTGAGAGGTTGGAGTTCGGTTCCCGGAAAATAAAAACTGAGAATACGATCGCTACTCCAACCTAACTCAGCTAACTTAATTGAACCTTTCTGACTAAAACCAACTCCATGTCCAAACCCACCGCCAACAAAAGCATAACCCCATAAACTTTGATCTGGTTTGTATATAGGGTCTAGATAAAATAGCGTACTCCAAGGCACCCAAAAAGCATTTTGCACTTCATCCTTATTCAGTTGTATAGTACCTAGGTCTGTTTCGACATTCATTTTTAATACACGACCACTAGGCGATCGCTCCGTCACTTCTACTTTTTTGATTATTTCAAATTGAGCAAAAGGGCTTTTTTTCTGTCGAAAATAACTTTTTAAATAACTAACTATACCAGGTAAACTAACAACTTCCCGCCAACGAAATTCTATCCAACCCTCTTCATTAAATCCTTTTTTAAGACTCATAAACTTACGGAAGTTTTCTTCAGAAGCTAAACTATTTGTAGATAAATCCCAAATATTATTAGCTGCATCAACAACAGGTTGTAAATAAGGACGTTCATCACCATTCCACAAATCATTAAAATCTGCCGTAACACCCCCACTAACAGCAAAATAAACTGCATCTATCAACTCATCTTCATAAGTCATAACTTTTCCCCTAGTTACTGCTACTGCTGCATCTGTTTCTGGGTAGACATCTAATCCTTTATAAACTTGGCAGTGAGTATCAGCACACAACTCATAATTATCTGCTGCAAACCGACGTAAATTTTTGAGTGCATAAGTTCTAGCTAAAATTGCCTGAGCTTCTAGGGATGCTTTTGGTGGCCAAGCTCCTAATTCATGGGGTACTACTCCCCGAATATAAGTTTCTATTGGTACATTGTTCACCAATGTATAAGTACCATAAGCATTAGGTTTGAGTTTTAATGAGCCAGCATAACGTCGTTCTTCTGGTATTGCTGTGTCTTGATTAAATTGATTATTGATGATAATTTCATTTTTCCCGGCAGTAATATGTAGTTCATGGCGATGATAAGTATAACCATTCATATTCCAGTAAGCTGTGGGTTGTTGTTTTAAAGCTTCCAGCTCGAGATAGACGTTTGTATTACTATGAGCTTGTATACTTTCTAATAGCCAGCGTCGTAATAAAGGAGTTTTATAGACTTCTCTTTTTGCCCAAACTTTCCATCTTCCTGGTTGAGTTACTTCTACTTCTATTCCTTTATTTTTCCATAACTGGGCATCTTCTTCTGCATTTTCATAACTGCGGTGACTACTGAGAATTAACCGCTCTTTTAAGAGAGGTTTTTCTAGGGGTTTCATTTTAATTTTTACTTCTACTTTTTCAGTAGTAAGAGTTTCTTCTCCTGCTGGAGTTTTAAATTGTAAAGTTAATTTATCTCCAGGAGTAGCTTTAATAATAATTTTATCTGTTGGTTTAGTACCAAATCTTTGTATAATTCCTATTTTAAGTAATCTATTATATTCTTCTACAGCTTTGACTGGGATTATATTTAATCCTAGTAGCAAGCCTGTTATAAAGATTGTATTTGGTATTAATTTGTAAGGGAAATACTGTTTAGATATTTTATTGGGCAATTTTCTTCACCTCTGTAGTATTTATTTTATGATTATTGTACATAAAAATGACTATATTGAAAAACCTAATATTTTAATCATTATAGTTTTTCATTTTCCTAGATATTTTCCTTTCAACAGTCTTATATTGCGATTATAGTGGGATTATCCAGCAGCTATTTTCGATCGAATTATTAATGAAAAAGATTATGTAACTACCTGGCGATAAATAAAGTTAATTTTGAATATAACGTAGGCTAGACAATAGAATGTTAATTTACAGATAGAGTTACCATCGGTAGTTACTATCACAAATATTTGGATTACTTTACTTTTTTGAGTGATTTTTTGTTTAATTTTATCTGCCTATTTAATAGTATTAGTAAAGCATTTGAAAGCATCAGCAAAATTATTCGGATAATGAATTTAAAGAACAGATATAATAGGGCTTTCTGAATAAAATGGGCATCAAAATTTCTCAATATTAGCAAGAGTTATTAAAAGTTAATAAGTAGGGCTATTTAGGAGTATTCATACTATCAAAATCAATAAAAATTTTGAATATAAAGTAGTAAATTAATGGGGTTAAAGTCACAGAAAAACTATTTCTATATTGGGTGTTCCATATCCTAGATTAGCAGTCGGCAATAAAAATTAAGGACAAATAGATAGAGTCTGGTAAACTATTGGCTTTTACTAATATTTTTGGTAGTGGTAGATACTAATGGTATAGGGAGTAGGGGAGTGGAAAAAACTGTGAGTAGCAAAGAAACCAAAATATATCCAATCGACCAAGAGAAGAAAAAAATCCTTTTAGCCAATCCTCTTCTTTATAAGAAGAGGTAATTGTTAATTATTAATTATTGAACTAATTACTTAAAACAAATACCATGTCAGGGAATTAAGCCGGCAAAAGTCAAACTAACATGAGGCAAATATAAATCGAAAAAAAAATATCAAATTATATTGAGTAAATTCAAAATGGAATTGTTTAACAACTTTATACTACCAATAGTTAGCAATTATGATATATTCTATACTAGAAAAAAAAAGTTTGCTCTTTTCCTTTAGTATCTGGCGAAATGAATCACTCTTTTACAAGAAACTATACCCCCCAGTTACAAAACCTAATGCAAAACGCAAATATTTCCAGCTATAGGCAATTAAGTCAAAAAGCTAGAATTTCTGAGCTACAGCTTATGCGCTTGCAACGTGGCCTAGCATCACAAATGCGAGTAGATGTTTTACTCAAAATTAGTCAAGCATTAGGAATAACTTTAACAGAACTATTAACTAATTTTGCACCTGAACTTATCAAAAAATCACCAGAAAATTCCACCTCAGCAGTAGAACAAAAATATAACAATCTCCAGAAAGAATTAGACCAACAAAAACAATTGTTAATGCAAGAGTTTCAGCATTCTAGTTTACAAATTTTAGAATCTTGGCTACAGCAATGGCCTACTGTTGTAGAGAAAGCAAAACAAAACCCTAGTCTAGGGGCAGTAAAAATATTGCCTTTGTTACGTCCAGTAGAAAAACTGATGGAACAGTGGAATGTCGAATCTATCGCTAATGTTGGAGCAGAAGTTCCTTTTGACCCCCAGTTGCATCAACTGATGGAGGGGTCTGCGCAGAAAGGAGAAATGGTAAAAGTTCGTTATACTGGCTATAAGCAAGGGGATAAACTGCTATTCCGTGCCAAAGTTAGTCGCAAAATTTAAATCAAAGAGCAGAGAAGCTTAATGTCATAGTTGCTTTTGACTTGTCTGTTCTTTAAACTTAGGAATTGATATTGATTTGAACATACTTGGACTTAATCTCAGTAATAAGCTATACTAGCCTAGGTTTCCTAATGCTTAGAATTATAGCTGCTAGAAAATATGACCACTGTTGTTAAATATATTCAACCCTCTGGTATTTTAGACGGTACTAAAGCTACTTCATTTCGCCAAGAAATTAGTGAACAAGTTGATGCTGGAGCTGATATTGTATTGATAGATTTTAAAGAAGTAACTTTTATGGACAGCTCTGGTTTAGGTGCTTTAGTTTTAGCACTTAAAACTGTTCGTGCTGCTGGCTCTCAGTTAGTTGTATGTTCTATTAATGAGCAAATTAGAATTCTGTTTGAACTAACAAGTATGGACAGAGTTTTTGAAATATTTCCTAGCCGAGAAGAGTTTGAAAAAAATCTTATTGAATCTAATACCAATCTTCAGCCTCAAAGCCAATCATAAAAGTTGTAAATAAGTATCTTAGATTTTAGAAAGTATGTAAGTAGTAGATTCAATCTTCCTGTATAAATCCCTTAATAATTAAAACAAAATCTGAAATATTTATGGGTAAAAAGGGGTGCATCCATGAAAAAGCGTAAATCTAAAAAAAAATTGAGTAGGAAGAAATTTTTGATTTGAGATGAGATTAACTATCTATATCTAAATTGATGTCTGGAAAAAAAAATCAAATCAAAACGTTGTAACGAAGCTTCTACTTATCTGAATTCTAAGATACTTTAGCTTGAATAATTTGTATGTTTGATTTGTAAGTTCCATGAAGATTAAAACCATCTAAGTTAAGTAATCATTTTGAGCCAAGTCTAGTCAAGAGTTAAACTTAGCCTAATCAGATTAAAGTGTTTAGCATTTAACTTGGCATATAGTATAAATCAAATTTTGGAATTAGTTAGGATGAAGATACCAACTCCAAATAACCATGCTCTCAAGTTTCATTAATTAGCCATAAAAAAAATGTATTTCTCTTGAGAGAGAAAATATCCTAAATTTGCCTTTGTTCCTTATTCCCTGTTTCCTAAAATCTTTATTTGTAAGTATTTAAAGAGAAATGATATTAGCTAGAGGAAAATAAAAATTACCCATAGCTCTTAAAATAGAATAGAAATGAGAATCATAGGGAAATAACTATCATATTATTTAACTAAAATTGTTCTGAAAATGATTTTTTTTGTCGAATAGAACCAAAAATCAAGACTTAATAGTAGTTGATTTAGTCTGAATCAGCTACCAGATATATCCTGATCAACAATAATTCTGGAAACAAGTATTAAACTTAGGAATGATAGTTTGATTACTTATAGAATTTAGACAGAGTGATGCTTAATCTATTTAAACGTTGCTTTTTTAATTGTATATTTTATTTAATCTCAATCCTGCAATAACTTGAGGAGAGATAAACAGCCTAACCAAAAACAACTTTTAGTAAAGAAAAATCATCACTAAAGACATTACTACCATTCAACTTTCTCACATAGTCCAATATCTTATCTAGATGACAAAAACCATGTTGATTGTATTCTAAAATTAGATTAATAAAGTTATCTATACCCCAAATATCACCTCCAGGTTGAGGTATTTCATAAACACCATCACTAAATATATAAAGAGAGCTAGACTTTTCAACCAGACAAGAATCATCTGTATAAGTAGCCTCTGGAAACATACCAATGGGCATTCCAGGAGTTTTCAATTTATTGGCCTGAGCGAGCTGACCATCACCCGAAATTAAAATAGCTGGGGGATGACCAGCACTTGAATAAACCAGTTGACCTTGAGAGCGATTATACACGCCATACCAAATTGTAAAATATTTGTCATTTTGATAGGTCATCTGGTAAGTATTATTGAGGGATTTAAGTACATCACTAGGTTGATGGTAATTGATGTTAGGTATGGCCTTTGACCTCAACAAATTCAAAACCGAAACAGAAGGAAGTGCAGCTCGTAAACCATGACCTGCAACATCCAATAAATATACAGCTAAGTAATTTTCATCTAACCAATAATAATCAAAGCAGTCTCCCCCTAACTTGCGAGAAGGAATAAACTGGGATTCAACTGTTACTGGTTTTGTTAAAGACTCTGGTAGGAGAGAACAGACATAGTCAGCAGCTTCAGCTAATTCTGCTTCTAGTAGTTGCTTTTGAGTCTGCAAATCTTGAGAAAGCTGATGTAGTCGCAGTCCAGCTCTGACCCTAGCCTCCAGTTCATTCATTTCTATGGGTTTAGAAATAAAGTCATCAGCACCAGCATCAAGACCTTGGACTCGATCTTGAACCGTTCCTAAAGAAGTTAGTAAAATGAAGAAAGTTGTGGACAAATCAGAACTAGCTTTAACCCTACGACATACTTCTATTCCAGTGAGTCGTGGCATGATCCAGTCACAGATAATCAAAGCAGGTTGCAGGAGTTTGGCCACCTCAAAACCTTCTTCACCATTACTTGCTACTGTCACCTCATAACCCTGTTTCCGCAGAACTCTTTTGAGCAATTCCTGAATGGCAGTATCATCATCAATAACCAAAACTTTATATATCATGGACTTAGTTAAACAATTCACCGTTTCGGCCAAAGCCGACATAAAAGTGAGTAGACCATTAGGAGTTTTTGACTACTTCCCAGACTAAAGTCACGGGGACTAATTATTGTAGGGTTTTGGGGACCAAACTCCTACTAAACAAAGGGATAAATCCACGTTGGGACAGCTCTTATGAACTGACCAAAGAAATATTATCTGGGGACAAGTCAAAATGCCCATACGCAGTCGGCTTAAGTCTCAACCTAGCTTTGCTGCTTACTTTGCTGATTATATTGCCCCATTACAGTCTGCATTTAGATACCTATTATTACCTGATTCTATAGAAACCAAGCTTTTAGGTAATTTTAATTATTTACATGGATTTTATACGGATACTCCATAATATAACTTAAAATATACCTGAAATATTATCCAATTACTTAAGAAGCGAAGTGTGACTAACGTGAAAGGTTCCGAGCAATTACCAAAGTTTCGCAAAGCTTATTTGCAAGTTCATTCAGACCTAGGAGAAAATGACAAAGTTTTGTCATGGTTTGAGCAATTGCATCAAGCACCAATTCCAAAAACAGTTTGGTTACAGTGTGAGTTGGCTTTGGCTGAAGGTTTTACTAATGCAACTCGCCATGCTCATAAATATTTGCCCAGAGAAACACCTATAGATATTGAAGTTACAATGTATACTGACTACCTGGAAATTAGAATTTGGGATTGTGGTCAGCCTTTTGAGTTGACAGAATGGTTAAAAGTACAACCAGATGCAGATATGTTTGCTCCTGGTGGACGGGGTATAAAACTAATGTATGCAATAGCAGACCATATTAGTTATACTCGTACATCTGATAATCGTAACTGTTTGTTAATTATCAAAAATTATTGGTTATATCCTCAAGTTCAAAATGGCAATTCTGATTTTGATATAATCTAAATTTTATTAGTGTGAAGCTATAATATTAAATCTCAAAGTTTGGCTCTTGAAATTTTTATACTTGTAATCAACAGATACTCTAAAATCATATTATGTGAAATATTATGTAATTACTTAAGAAGCGAAGTGTGACTAAAGTCAAAGATTCTGATAAATTACCAAAGTTTCATCAAGCCGATTTACAAGTTTGTTCAGACCTGGGAGAAAATGACAAAGTTTTATCATGGTTTGAGCAGTTGCACCAAGCACCTATTCCAAAAAAAGTTTGGTTAGAATGTGAGCTAGCTTTAGCCGAAGGTTTTACTAATGCAACTCGTCATGCCCATAAATATTTGCCTAGAGAAACACTTATAGACATTGAAGTTACAATATATACTAATTATCTGGAAATTAAAATTTGGGATTGTGGTCAGCCTTTTGACTTACTTGAATGGCTAAAACAGCAACCCACTCAAACAGATATCTTTGCTGGTGGTGGACGGGGTATAAAATTAATGTATGCCATAGCAAACGATATTAGTTATACCCGTACATCTGATAATCGTAACTGTTTGTTAATTGTCAAACAATATTGGCCATATTCGCCAGAAGAGAATGATTCTTCTGATGATGAATCCTAAATCTGGAATTTATCAGTATGAAGCTATGATATTGGTGCTAGGGGATTCAGCCAAAGTAGGATTTCACGTTTAAGTTGATTTAAGTCCCGATAAACTTCTTGTTTCAGCCATTGACCAATGGCATCTACAGGGGTATATACTTGTCCTACAGACCAACTTAAGTCTTGACCCAAAGGTGTCAAGTGGTTTCCTTTTAATCTATGAACTGTTACCATACTGGGAAAACGTAGTCGTAATATATCGCTCAAACGAAGAGTTTGATCTATATTATCATCATTAAATTTAATCAATAAATTGCGCCGAATTCGATAACGTTTTTGAATTAAGCTGTTTGTGATTTTTGGGGAGGGAGTAAACTCTACTTTCACTACAGAAGATATTTGTTCGACCAGGGGGATGGCATCACGAGCTGCAAAATTATTGAAAGATATGAGAATATTGCCAGCCCTTTTTATGGAAAATAAACTACCTATAAGTAAATGTAACTTACATCCCATACTATGCCCAATTCCATATATAGGTAAAGATTTTTTCCTGAGTATTCTACTAGCATATAAATGATTAAGACAATTCTCAAAACTGCTGAGAACATTTTTAGCCATTGCTAAATGATCTAAAGTATTGACAAAAGGAGTAGCTATTACGGCATAGCCTTGATTGGCTAGAATCTCCAATAACCAGCGATAAGTGACATGGGGTGCAGTTGCGACAAATGCTCCACCCAAAAAATGTATGACTGCTTTGGGCTGAGAAGGTATTAATACCCAATTACCAGAATTTTCTTGCCATTCCATAATTGAAAACTATAAAATAATTTAGGAGTCAAGAACTCAGTACTCAGAATTTTTCCTGAAGTTTTAAGTTGCCAAACACTTAGCCAAACCTAGGGTTATCCTGCTCCTAGCTGTCTAATGTCTTTTATTCCCTGACTCCTGTTTCAACTTTTAATAAAATTGCAATAGTCATTAATTGACATTTTTCCGACCCCAAGCATTCGCGATAGACCGGAATTCCTAAACCTCACGATTCAGGTTTTCTGCTTCTACTGATTTTTGCCTAGATTAATACTTAGTATTAATCCCTGCTAGACCATCTCCACAGACATTTTTGTTTTAAGTCCACCAAGTTCCCCGAGGCAGACAGATTTAAAAAAAAATCCTTAATAAAATTTTAAGTCAAATTTGTAGAGTTTGACACATTAAATTACTTGATTTACCTGCTAGGTGTCTATGATATCAACAGTAAGAAAAGAATGTTACGAATAAATAAGTCTGATTAAAAGACTTTACAGGAGACGTCCCTACTAAAAAAATGGTATTTAAGCTATTCCCATACGACTCCTGTAGGGGCGAATGGCCATTCGCCCCTCCTCTACTGGACTATCCATTACCGAACTCTTAAGGTATAAAGCCTCTCCATTCATGGAGAAAAAAGCGGTCGTTTGCGGAGCATTCCGTCAGGATGGGATGGCGAGGTCTCCGTTCCCTCCGGGACGCTACGCGTTAGTGAAGCTTTGCGCTAGCAAACGCTGGCCTCCAATCGACCAAGAGAGCGGTTGTTTGCCGAGCATGACCTAGGATGGGATGGGGAGGTCTCCGTTCCCTCCGGGACGCTACGCGTTTTGCTCCGCAACATGTAAAGTGAAGCTTTGCGCTAGCAAACGCTGGACCCCAATCAACCAAGAGAAGAAAAAAAAATCCTTGAATGTCAATCCTATCCGTTATAAGAAGAGGTAATTAATAATTAATAATTATTAATTGTTGAACTCTATCTTTTTGTGCTTGTCTACCTTTCGTCCTAACTTTTTGGTCACTCAAGCTGAAAAATTTGCACTTTTTTCGCTCCAAAAATGCTAAAACTCATATATATCAGTGCTTTTAGATTATATTGGCCAGCCATGCTTGACGAATCCCACACTTTGCGCTAGGCACAACCCATTGTTGATTTATTAATATTTGTTAACATAAATTCATATACATTTATTTAGTTATACCGATTAGTTGCATAGATTGTGCTCTAATCTATATAGAAAGAGTAGTTTGTGGTGCTTGCGCCAAGCGACTATGTAACCGCTATCCTGATAAGTTACCGCTAGCATGGTCAAGTAATTAAAACTTCTGTTTAGTCGATAACCAAGACGATGTAACTGTTTAAAAAGCGTCTACAGGTTTTCTTGTAGACTTTGAGAGATACCCCCTCAGCAGGCGATCTTGCTGTGCATTGTTAACATTTGTTAGCAAAATAGTATCGGAAGTAAGAATAATCACAGTTAATTCCAGTAGTTGTTAAATGCCTCAGATTCGATTTCCTAAGACTAAAACCCAAATACTAATATTTAGTTGTGTAGCTTTTTCCATATCACTATTTGGCTGTACCCCCAACTCTCCAAAATCTCTACCTTTAGCAGAATTAAAACGGAGCAAAGAAGGTATGGTAGTTTCAGCTCATCCTCTAGCTAGTGAAGCAGGAAAGTTAATGCTAGAAAAAGGGGGCAATGCAGTAGACGCAGCGGTTGCTACTGCCTTTGCCATTTCAGTAGTAGAGGCATTTTCAGCAGGTATTGGAGGGGGAGGTTTTTTGTTATTGGGAACTCCTCCAGAAAATTCTGAGACTCAGCAGTATAAAATTCAAGCGTTAGATTTTCGGGAAAGATCCCCTAAAGCAGCAACTCGAAATATGTACCTTAACGAAAACGGAGAAGTAGAGAAAAGAGCAAGTTTAGATGGACATTTAGCAGTGGGAGTGCCGGGAACTGTGGCAGGATTGTATACTGTTCACAAATACTATGGCAAGTTACCGTGGTCAGAATTGCTCAAACCAGCTATTCGTTATGCTCGTGATGGGTTTAAGGTGAGCGATCGCTTCGTTAGTAGACTGGAAAGACGCTTAGAGGTAATTAATAAAAATCCGGCAGCTAGGGATATATTTACTAAGAATGGTCAAGCATATCAAGCGGGAGATTTGCTGATTCAAACAGATAAAGCTGGAACTTTAGAAACCATTGCTAAAAATCCTCAAAGCTTTTATACGGGTAAAATTGCAGAGGCGATCGCTACTGATATGGCTAAAGCAGGAGGTCTAATTACTTTAGAAGATTTGAAAGATTATACACCAATATGGCGCGAACCTATTTGTGGTAAGTTTCGGCAAGCGAGAGTTTGTGCTATGCCACCACCATCTTCTGGAGGGGTACATCTATTGCAAATATTAAATATTGTGGGAGAGACAAACTTGCAAAAGTGGGGTAGGGAAAATCCTGATACTATTCATTTACTGACTGAAGCAATGCGGGTTGCTTATGCCGATCGCTCTAAATATTTGGGAGACCCAGATTTTGTGGAGGTGCCAGTTAAGGAGTTGACTAGCTTGAGTTATGCTCAACGACGACGTAAGGAAATTAATCTTGAAAAAGTCAGACGTTCGAGTGAAGTAAAACCAGCATCGCCGGAAGTTTTGAGGAGTCATATTTGGGAATCTCCTGATACTACTCATTTGACTGTGGTGGATGCAGAACGAAATGTTATTAGTATGACATATACAATTAATGGTAGTTTTGGTGCTGGAGTGGTAGCTGCTGGTACAGGGATATTGTTAAATAATGAGATGGATGATTTTGCTGCTGCTCCTGGGGTGCCAAATTTGTATGGTTTGGTGGGGGGTGAGGCAAATGCTATAGCTCCGAGAAAAACTCCTTTGTCTAGTATGACTCCTACTATTGTTACAGAGAATGGTCGGTTAATTATGGCGACTGGTTCGCCTGGGGGAAGTACAATTATTACGACGGTTTTGCAGGTTGTTTTGAATGTGTTGGAGTATCAAATGAATGCTGCGGAAGCTGTATCTGCTCCACGTTTTCATCATCAATGGTTGCCAGATAAGTTGAGGTTAGAAACAGCGGGGTTTAGTGAGGCAACTGTAAATGAGTTGAAACGTCGCGGACATGATGTGGTAATCCGAGATGGTTGGGGTAATGCAAATGTGGTTGTGGTGGATGAGAGTGGGATGTTGGAAGGAGCAGCAGATCCCCGTGGAGAAGGGGAGGCAATGGGGAGTGGGAAGTAGGAGACGGTTTTGATACAATCTGAAATCACTTTTATCGCTACTCAATATTAGGCGTTGGTCAATGGGTAATGCTTTTGTCTCAAATATTTATGAAAAAAATATAATTGTACGGTTCATAAATATTGAAGAGCATTACCTAATCACCAACCCCCAATATTAAACTTGTATCGATAACCATCTCTCGGTGCTGGAGAGACGAGAGACAACATTTACCTTTGGAAAACGTAAAACTTATTGGATGTATCAACCCCTAGAGACTTAAACCCGACTTCAGTAAATGAATTAATCATTTCTATTTCATCGAAAACGACCAACTTGACAAATTGACGTGCAAGTATTCCTTCCTCATTGGAAAATGTATACCACTTTGTCATATAGTCACCTGAATGGTTGATTTCTTGAGAGTAAGTAATATCTTCTGATATTGCTTTTGAATAGTCCTTGTGTTCTCCCTGAATTGAAATAATTAGTAATCCATTATCTTCTAAGAGATTGTAAAGTTTACGCAGCAGTTTGATATGGTCTAACTTATCATCGCAGTAACTATATAATCGATACTGTTTATTATCTTGGTGTGAAATACAGATAGCACCACCACTAGAAATGATAGATTGGAAAGACTCATTTTCTGGATAGTCTCTAATGTCTAAATTTAATAACTTGACATTGTAATCTGACAACCTAGTTTGAGCCTTGACAAGCATTTCTTCAGAAAAGTCTACTCCTGTGATCTCGTAATCCTGAACTTGCAGCATTTGTTCAGTAAGTAAACCAGTTCCGATTCCCACATCTAAGATTTTTGTTCTGTTTCCTAAGATAAGTGCCAGTGAGTTAACAAAGGCTTGATGATCGTAATAACCTGCTTACATCAATAAATCATAAAATTGAGCAAGTTCTATGTACTCATTCTGCTTTCTAATAGTAGCTCAAGAAGCTCGATCTATATTCGACATATTTTTGTTAGTCCTAGTTTGTCAGGTTTATTGTTCCGAGTAAGGAGGGTGGGCAATACCCACCCTCAAAGCTAGTTCAAGCAATTGCGATAGAGGATCGCGCTAGTGAACAGGTAATGGAACTGGTTATGACTTACACGGAAAATTATCGTCAAAATCTTTAGGAGTCTGATAATATGTACCGTGGGGGTAATACTCACCCATAACCGTTTCTTCGTCACCAGGGATTTTGGTTTTTTGGGGTGCGTATTCAAAGTCATTCATCGGCAGTTGCCAACGGTTCCGCAGCTCGCCTAGGAACAGATCCCCAAACCCATCACCGGCAGCTGGAAACTCTAACCAGGCATAACCACATTCATACCTTGCATTCTCCGGACGATAGGATGGCCGACTGACAACTACGGTGTAATAACCGTTTTCATCCACTGGGATCTCTTCGTCAAAGACGCTATCAATAACTCGCGATCGAGACAGAGGCTCGTCTGTTGCCCAAGAAAAATAGCGCATTTCAGCATCTGACGTGTCAAAGGTTTCATTACCAAAATAGGTCTTGGGAGTCTTAGGTTTTTTGCCCTGTAATACCAAGACTTCCCCCAAATTGCGATCCATCCACGTCGTCAGATAAACCGTTGTCGAATTGATAAATCCGCCGGAACCAACATTCGGGTCTGTAGGTTGAGGGCACTGATCTGCGTTATCGGGGCCTTGCTCAAAGTTGGCACAGAAATTATACTTTGCAGTCCACTCGCGGATGATGTAGGGAGGATCTTGGGCAGGCCAACTATCAGGTCTGTCTTGGTTGTACCACTCCGTGCGATCGCGCTCTGCCTTATAAGCAACTGGATCGAATGCTGGACTTGGATAAACACTACCTATACTGCCTTTGAACTTAAAGTATTTGTCGTATGTCTCTTTATCCTCGTCATCCTCTGATTTCTTGAGATAGTCCTTCAGCTGGCAGATTTGATCACCTGTGTAGCTTGTGTAGCCCTCCTCATTTTCTTTTGGCATGTAAAGCGTCGGCACAGGCAATTCCGTGCCTCCAAACACGGTTGTCCCCTCATCGGGAACAAAGATTCGCATCGCAACGATATATCCGATATTGGGGAACTCTTCCTCCCCAAGATATAAGGTATTGGGAGTGAACTGGTATTCTGCTAATTTTTCTGCCACATCAGGAAATTCCTCAGCAACCTCTTTCAACCTTTCTGTGAAGTCAGGGAACTTCTTAGCAAACTTTTGTTTTAATTCAGGCAATTTCTTAGGAACCCATTTCAAGGTATAGGAACGGTTCTCGGCTGTACGATCAGCACCGTCTCGGAATGGGTTAATTGACCCTTCGTCTGGTTCAATCTGATAATCGACGATCTGCTGATCCCCTCCGACTAAGGTATCTGAATCTGGATCGTAAAAGTAAGCGCTAAATGTCATCGAACGAACATGAGGAAATTCACCCTTCATCTCAAGATAACTTCCCTCAGGGAGAGAAAATAAAGCGGTTGGATAGGTGGATTGCTGATCTGGATAGAAGGCGTTGTGGTAGGGGTCGGAACCAAGAGTCATTTGCCAGAAACAGTTTTCTATCGGGACACCCGGGTCAAACTCCCGACCGACATTGGCCGGATTTCCATCACGATGAAAGGGATCATCTTCCGCAAGAACAGGCCCTGTGGGTAATATGATATTTCCAAGGAGGAGAGAGGTAGCGATCGCCATTACCACCATCATTCTCCAAATTCGATTCAAAATCATCGGTAAAACCTGATAAACAAAACTAATATTTGGACACCTTGTTGTTTAGTTCTTCAATAAGGCCAGTTTTACTGGGTTAGGCCATAATTGAATCAGGATGAGTCATGCTCACTCTGTGACTTAAAAGTTAGTTTAGTGGTAAGTTATCTCTGTGGATGATCGAAAATTATAACTTTCTCAGCTATAGAAATTTAATAATTTATTTTTAAAACCTATTAGTTTTAATTATTATCACTGTCGATGGATACAGACAATAGTAAAATTGTCCAAGCTGAAGATTCTCTTGGGATGAGCATTTTTTGAATTCAAAATTCACGCATTCAAAGTTCAAAAATTTTGGTTATAACTGAATTTCAATAATTGTTTAATTAAGGATTCAAGCGTCTGACTTTCCGGCTCTAGCGGAGCAAACAGGCAGAGGTTATAATGAGCGAATTAATAATTTTTAATTTTGAACTGATTTGACCAGTCCGAAGATTATTTCCAAATCCTTTACAGATTTCTAATAGTATTCAAAGACGCTCGAACCATATTTGACATATTCTTGTTAGTCCTAGGTTGTAAGGTTTATTGTTCCCAGTAAGGAGGGTGAGCATTGCTCACCCAATTGCGTCAACAGCACGCCCCATCGAGACTAAATTCATTACTACGCAGGCATTCGATTCGGCTATTGGATGACCTGCGTTTTTCCTACCTCATGCGTAAGTCCTGTGAATAGCGATCGCTATTTGGTTGAATAACGTTTCTCAATTTGCTGAATGATTGTGTCCCAAAAATCTTCTTGAGCTACATCTTCAACAGCTTGGGCAGACACGGCATCATCAGAAGTTTCGGCAGGACCAAGATTCGTCAAAGCAGGGGGAAGCCACCACTGGAACAATCCTGGGTATTTTGGTAAGTACAGGCGCATGAACATATAGAAATTGCCTTCGGGTGCGGGCAACCAGTTGGGACACAGATCCCCATTGAGAGCCCCCTCCTGATCGAAACACTCGCTTGGAGGATCGCGCTGGATGGAAATTGTAACGCTGCCATCGTCACCGGGGTCCAGGCCGCTTCTGTCTCCAACAGAAAAGCGATCGATATCATTCGTGACCATAGTAGTATCGGTGTCATACATGGTGATGGACCAGAAGGCATTCACCTCGGGTTGCTGGCCGTCCTCGAATCGCAGTTCATAACGGTTGGCTCCGGTTAGCAGATTGCCCTCTCCATCCAACGATACATTCAGGTAAACGGCCTCGTCCGGCTCGTTGGCAATAAAACCAGATTCGGCCTGCATCGCACGGAGTAACCAGTCTTTTGTTTGGGAGGGGCGGCCAGCTTCCGGCGGTGGGTAGTTCCAGCCATTGACCTGCTTCTGAGCGTACCCGTTAGCAAAAGCATTCCTGATAATCTGTAAACCATCGACAGCAGCACGTTTGAGACCGCACTTGGTACTCTTACTTTGGAGTTTCACATCTAACCCTGGTCCAACGCCTATGCCTTTGAATAAATCCAGCAAAGCAGTATCTGCGGGGTCGGGGGGATTGTCCGCCATCGCATGGTTAATATTTTTCCAGTCCGCAAGGTCACCTTCATAGTAAGGCTTCCAGAGTTCGGGCACTTCTTCTTCTGGAGGCTCAGAATCGATCCACTCAGACAGCGGTGTTAACTTGTACTGCTCTTGAATGGCATAGACCTCCTCCAGGTCGTTGTTTTTTCGTTCACTCTCTTTCACCATAGTTCGCCCGAAGAGATGTGCCCAAGGCGTAGTGGAAGGACCTTCAAGTTTCTGCACGTTATCAGGCAGATCGCCTTCCCAATTAGGACCAACAATGGCATAGTTACCGGCTTCTGGTCCAGTGGCACGCCGACCCACATAGGCAAAATTGTCTCCCCGGTAATCAACCATCTGAATTGTGTAGTAGCGATCGATTTCGGGTACTGACAGAATGAGGGGTTCGTCTCCGAGATATACAACTGCGTGGGAATAGAGGGTGTCATTCTGATTCCCCCCTCCGACAAAGGTATCGTCTCTTAATTCCTCGTAGTGGTAAAACTCGTTGACTTTCCCACCTTCATCCTTCATGCGAGTCCAGTAAGCCTTTGGCATATAAGTCCAAGGGAAGGCATAGATATAGGCTTGCACGCCGAGGGTGTAGGCATATTCTTCTTCCCAATCAAAACTAGGATTTTCACAGGTATCTCCCGTTTCTTGAGCAAGAACAGGGCCTGTGGGTAATATGATATTTCCAAGGAGAAGGGAGGTAGCGATCGCCACTACCACTATCATTCTCCCAATTCGATTCAAAATCATCGGTAAAACCTGATAAACAAAACTAATATTTGGACACCTTGTTGTTTAGTTCTTCAATAAGGCCAGTTTTCCTGGCTTTATAAGGCAATAATTGGATCAGGGTAGGTCAGTCCTACTCTGTTGTGCTATGAGGTAATCCAAAGACTTAAAGGTTAGTTTAGTGGTAAGCTATCTTTGTGAATGATCGAAAATTATAACTTTCTAAGCTATACAAATTAAATAACTATTTTTTGGTTTGTATTAGTTTTGCTTATTATTTGTTTGATTACTTTTTTTTGACAGGGTGCTGCAAAAATGAGTGTTTTGATGGATACAAACAATAGTAAAATTGCCCAAGCTGAAGATGCTCCTGAGATAGGCAATCAGAAGATTATCTGCAAATCCTTTACAGATTTGGATAATTTCAAAGAGTTTTTTGAGTATAAAAATAAGGAAATCATACAACTCACTCCTGGTTCTCTTCACGGTGAGTTTTTGTCGATTCAGGTTGGTGACATATTTTTCGTATGTAATCAGGTGAACCAAGGGTTTCAATTTTCGGGTGATGGAAGAAAGGAATACATATCTTTTGCGATAATTTGGTCTGAGAATGAAAAGGAATATTACTCCTTCCGTCACTCTGTCAAACCTCAAAGGACTCTTTTTGGTTTCAATAACACTGAAGCACACGAAATATTTCCTCAAGGTGGAGCATTGACACACATTATCATCCCTGTTCAAACTTTTGATGCTTATGCAGACGAACTACAACGCCACGATCTAGACGATAATTTCCGGAGTAAAAATCATGTAAATTTGCTTCTAACTGGGATGAAAGAAATTAAAGATTATCTGAAACAACTTATTTGGTTAGCAGTACACCAACCGACTTGGTTTCAAAACCCTCATATTGAGAAACTCGTTACTGATGATTTCGTTCCTTTGTTGATTAGTAACATTCCCATTAAGTTAAATTCTAAGTCTTTCCTCAAACCTTCTCGAAGAGAAAAGTTGATTGCTCAAGCAGAGCAAAAAATGTTAGCAGACTTGGAAAAACCTCTGACCTTAAAACAACTAGCTCAAAATTTAGGATCTAGCAGTTGTGCGTTATCTTTTGGTTTTAAAGACTTATTTGGCGTGAGTCCGATGCGCTATCTCAAGATACGACGACTTAATGCAGTGCGACAACACTTGAAGGCAAGCGAACCAGAAAATTGTACCATTACCTTCCTTGCTAGTAAATTTGGGTTCTACAGTCCGAGTCATTTTACTAGAGATTACAAAACTATGTTTGGGGAGTTGCCTTCAGAGACGTTGCGAAAGACTGCAAAAGCTGACGGGGTGACAAGCTAGCTAGGGTTTGCTGAAAAGCAGGGTGTGGGAAGTGTGGGAAGTGTGGGGAGTGTGGGAAGAAAGATAAATTAAAATAGTTAGAAAATCCTTGAATTTGTGTAAAATAAAATTATCCTAATCTGTCAAATAAATATGTCATGTTGGAACAAAATATTATTACTATTGAACCAGGAAAACGCAGTGGAAAACCTTGTATTCGAGGTATGAGAATAACTGTTTATGATGTACTTTCTTATCTAGCTGCGGGAATGACTTATGAAGAATTATTAGAACATTTTTCCTATTTAACACGCGCAGGATATTTTGGCTTGTATAAGCTATGCTGTTGAACGGGAACAACAAACTTTAATAGTACCTAAATAAAACTTTTATTCGACCATAGTTGATGTTGGGTTTCGTGACCTCTGAAGAATTATTAGAAGATTTCCCCTATTTAACACGCCCAGGATATTTTGGCTTGTATAAGCTATGCTGCTGAACGGGAACAACAAACTTTAATAGTACCTAAATAAAACTTTTATTCGACCATAGTTGATTTTGGGTTTCGTGACCTCAACCCAACCTACTGGCGCGTCAAGCTTGAAAATGTGGATTAAAAAACCTAACCCCCCAACCCCCTTCCCTGCTAGCGTTGGGGGAGAAGCTCCCCTCTCGTCGCAGGAGAGGGGGAGGGGGAGGGGGGAGAGGTCTTCGCTAGTTGCTCGCTCCTAACCCACAATTTTAGTCTTGACACGGCACTACTAATACTTTATTCCTGCTCCCCCACTCCCCTACGAGCTATTTCTAATATCAAACGTTGTTCGGCACGAGCGATCGCTTGATAAGTCTGCTCAACAGCATTCACATTAACAGAAATGGAAGTAATTCCCCACCGAATTAAATCATCTATTATTTCTGGGTATAAAGCAGGAGCATCACCACAAATAGAACAAAAAATACCAGCATTTTTAGCCTGATAAATTAATTGCTTAATTGCTCTCATTACTGCTGGATGACGAGCATCAAAAGTATTTTTCATTTCTTCTTTTTCTCGGTCTATACCTAACAATAATTGTGTTAAATCATTAGTACCAATAGCAATACCTTGTACGCCTGCTTTCACATATTCAGGTAATAAGAATAAAACTGATGGTACTTCTGCCATAATCCAAATTTGAAAATGATTTGGTTTATCCTTCCATTTTTCTTCTATTCGACTCCGACAAAATTGAAATTCTTCTACAGAGCGTACAAATGGCAAGATTAAATGAACGTTACTATAACCTAATTTATGTACTTCAGATAAGATATTTATTTCTAAATCTAGTAACCTCGGTTCTAGCATATAACTAAATGTTCCATGCTGTCCTAATATAGGATTATAATAATTAGCTTGATAGGAAAAATTTAATTCTTGACTTGAATTTTGAGGATGAATATTTTGACTATATCGATTGCCTTGATTACTAGAATAATTTAGAGGTAATTGTTCGAGTTCTTCAGTTAAAGTTTTTTCTTGATAACTAGAATTCAATAATCCCAAATCGAGAGAACGGTAAAAAACTGGTTTAGGAGCAAAAGCAGCAGCAAATTGACTAAGATTCTGCACCATTAAATCTATTAATTCTGATTGACGACCTTGTTGTATCCACCATAAAGGATGATGATTTTCTAAGAGTTCAATTGCCATTAATTCCGACCGTAATAATCCTACTCCATCTATAGGTAAACCTTGAGCTTTTTTAATTGAATTAATTTGACTGATATTTACAAGTAATTTACTGCCAATGGGAAAAAAGTTTTGAGAATGAAGAGAATTTTTTTCTACTTCTATATCCAATGTTTGAGGATAATTTTTCTGTTCTTGCACCAGATGTACTTCTCCATTATTGCCATTAACTAATAAATAGTTACCTGTTTTAATTATCTGAGTAGAATTGGTGGCTCTGACAATAGCAGGAATCCCAAGTTCTCTAGCTAAAATTGCAGCATGACTTGTAATACCACCTTGTTCAGAAATAATTCCAGCAGCATTTTTTAGTAATGGTAAATAACTAGGAATAACTGCCGAGACAACTAAAATTGCTCCTTCAGGAAATTCTTCTAATTGTGGAGCTAAACTCTGAATAACTATGGCTTTAGCTGTTACTTTCCCTGCTGATACTGGTATACCTTTAATGATAGGGACATCAATATTTACAATAGATTCAAACAATAACTCGGATTTATTCCCCTGATTATTGTTTTTTAAATCAGGAAATTTTGTCGATAAACCCGGTTTCTGTGTAAGTCCTATAGATTGTTTTTCTTCTGTTGTGGAACTAGGTAACTTTTCTAAATTTTGATAGTCTTTTTCCAGTTTCTTAAAATCGGTAATTAATAGTTGAGGTTCAGCGTCACTGTCACTTTTAAATAAACTCCATTTTAAACAAAAATCAGTCGGGAAATTCTTTGTTATTTTCTGGATTAATTCAATTAATAATTGTAGGTAGTTATCTGCTAAAGCAAATTCTTTTTGTAACTCTTCTGGCAAGAAAAAAGCTTGCAGTGCTGGTAAAGTATCAGGAATAGGCATTTGAGTATGATAAACTTCTTGCCATGTATTGGTATAGCTGACTTTTGTAATAGTTGTATCAAGATTATAAGCTATAATTTTATTCCCTAATTCTTTGTTTTGTATAGTGCAATTTTCAGGATAAATTAGATAAGAGTCGGGGATAATTTGCCCCAACTCAATAGATATTCCTAAACCATGAGTTGCTTTAATTTCCCAAGTATCTGTAAAAACTTGAATAGTTCCTGAAGCGATCGCCGATTGTAAAGCTTGTACTAAGATTACTGGTTGAATTTGTTGAATATCAATGTGGTGACTATGCCAATATAATAAACTTTTAGCTTTAAATATTTCTGACCATACTTGTTTAATTCCTTGAATAAATTCTGCCGATATAGCTTCACAAATTGTTGGTTCTAATATCCCAAAAGTTTCCAGGTTAGGAGAAGCTAAATAAGGCTGAAAAATTAATACTTCAGCATTCAGATTATTAATTGCAGATTCCAAAGATGAGACTAACTCGAATGGTAGATCGGTATCGAGGATATAGTAATTAATTGACCGAGAAATCTGTTGTAATTGTTGATGGTCATTAACATTAAAATGTAAAGAAGAATGAGGGAAATCAGCTAATAAAGGATCTGACCAATCAATATCTTGTAAAAATTGCCACAAGCTATTTGCTGGAATGACAAAACTAGGATTAATTGGATAACCTTTATCCATTAGGTTAGCTAAATAAAAAGCTTTTTCTCCTACTGTCTCCCGGTCTGATGATTGAAGTTGATTGAGCCAGTAAAACTTATACACAAAACTATTACTTTGCTTACGTCATTTCAGTTATCAGTTAGCCTCCTGCGGAGGAACTTCGTTAACAATACCTCCGGCTGAAGCTAGAGGCTTGAAATACTGAAGTTTAGTTTTTTCATACCCTTTTAAGGGGATGCTTGAGACCTTATTTTTGGGCTTAACTCTGATTTTATCAGTAAATAGTCTCCTCATGCTATACTAATTTCATAAAATATTCCTAAATTCATGGAATAGAGGAAAAAAAATAGGGAAAGAGCAGTATATTAAAAAGCTAAGTTTTTCATATTTATGTGTGTTATAAAGTCTGAGGTTAAAGGCAGGAATCACAGATTCATAAATAACTAACTTTTTTAAATTTAGTATTAAATAAAAATCCTATTATCATCAGATAAACATAAGTCAATATTGAAAAATTTAGATTTTCGTAGCCTCCTAATTCGTAAGGATTCAGCTATCAGCTATTGATGAGAGGAATAGTTCATTAATTGATAATTACCTCCCCTCCTAATTCGTAAGGATTCAGCTATCAGCTATTGATGAGAGGAATAGTTCATTAATTGATAATGGATAATTGATAATTACCTCTGGTTGAAACCGTTACGGAATTGAAGATTGGGAAATATAATTTCTTTTTTTCCCCTATCCAAGGGGAGGCTTTAAACCACAATTATTTAATTAACAATTAATAATTAATAATTCGGTAAAAGCAATTGAGAAATTGAGATATAATTAAAAGTTACTGTCAAAGTACACTTCTTTAAGCTTATAAGGAATTATTCATTATTTGCTAATAGCTGACTTCTAAGAGCTGAATGCTTACCCTAATTCAGATTTGAGGAACTGACAACTGTTAACTGATAACTGAAATGAAAATGATTAAATTTATCTGGAAAAAAATCCTTAAACCATTTCTAAATATATTTCTTAAACCTAACTGTCCTCTTTGTCAGCGATCGGCAGATAGAGAGCTTTGTCAATATTGCGAAAAACAAGTTTGGCGCTGTCAGTTTCCTGGTGGGGGAGAAATATTTCCTGGAGAAGTACCCGTATTTATTTGGGGTCAATATAAAGATACTCTCAAACGAGCGATCGCTGCTATGAAATATGAAGATAACCCACAAATAGCAAGACCTTTGGGATATTGGTTGGCGGATGGGTGGTTAGCTTCCCCAGTGGCAACCCTTGACAAAGTGGTGGTTGTACCCATTCCCATGCACAAAAAAAAGCAGAGGGAACGAGGTTTTAATCAGGCGGAACTATTGGCCAATAATTTTTGTGAGGCAACGGGTTTGCAGATACGGCGAAATGCTTTGGCAAGGGTAAAACAAACTCAGGCATTATTTGGTTTGTCTCGTGGGGAGAGGTTAGATACGGTAAAGGATGCTTTTGTGGTGGGGAAAGATTTCCGTAACCGTCGTCCCCGCGTTTCCGTTTTGTTGGTAGATGATATTTATACAACTGGTGCAACAGTGAATTCTGCCATAGAGGTTTTGCAGAAAGGAGGTATTAGGGTGGTGGGAGTATTAGCGATCGCGACTACGAACAAACCTCGTGGGAAGAAACCACGGTTAAAAAGTCAGAAAGTGGTGAAAAAATCAAGTTCTCAAAAGTAGGAATGAGAGGAACAAATTGGATGCGTTTGTAATATTTTAATGGGGTTTGGAGACCAAACCCCTACAGTTTTCCTAGCGTTGTCCTTTGCGAGTCATACCCAGTCCAGACAAATATAGTTCAGCAACACTATAAAGGGGAGATGGGGAGGGTTCTTTACGGCGCAGATATTTTTGGAAAATACCTGCTTCAATCATATCCTTCAAACGAGCAGTTAACTCTTTACCTTCAATTTTCCATTTTTCTGTTAGTCGGTTCTCATCAATAGGAGAACGTTCACCCTGGAGTTTATCCAATAACTTTTCCAGTTCAGGATATTCGTTGCGCACTTCATCAACACGCTGCCTAGATACTTCTGGCAAAGCATCAATCAAAGACTTTGGGCGCAAAATTCTTTCATCAGTATATTCTTTTGAGTTACGTTTCTCTATTTTGACTGCTTCCTCTAAAAGCAATATCAAGCTTCGGGGAAAACTATAATTTTGGCTGTCAGCAGTTCGTGTGCGTACCCAGTTGTAAGTGTAACTCCTGTTCCTACCGCCCATTTTTTCTCCCCACAGAGTTTCAATACTTTTGCGTAATTGCTCTAATTCAATGTTCTCAAGTCGTTCAACTTTGACTCCTGATTCGTGATTGATCGTTTGCCTAAGACTACGAGAATTATTGAGAACTTGGCGTAGTACAAGTCGCCATAGATCGGCTTCTTCCCACTTGAGTTCAAGCGATCGCCCACTGACGTAATGTCCTTTGTTAGTAAAGTTAAGTTGATTCCAAATATCCTCTCGTAAAAATATCTTAGGCACAATATATTTAAGACCAATGCCACTTTCCAACCACCAAGCGAGCAAAGCTTCTAATGCTTTCCTTCGTCGCTGATAGTCTTCTTGACTATAACCAAATCCTGTATCTAACTCATCATAGAGGAGCCAAACTTGTCGGTTATTTTCTTGCAACCATGAGTTAATATCTCGTAGTTGGTCAAAAGTTTCGAGACTAGCTGTTGAGGATTTTGCTTGCTCAACTAACCATGAAACTATATCAGCACTTCTAGGTTTTTCAGTAGCTATTAAACCTTTTAAATTTTCATTAATATTAACGAGTGACTGCAACTCTGGCCAAAAAGAACATAATTGCAATAAAGCATAGTTTAACCAGAAATAATTCCAGCAATCATCCCCCACCTCACGTTCATAACTAGCTAGAGCAGTACCCTCTAAAATAGAGCTTTTTATTGTAGTTTTACCATGTCCGGGAATAAAATTAACATTGCTAAAATCTATATAATAACCAGCTAGTTTTTTAGCTTCTTCTGGTTGTTCTACAAATAGTCTAAATAACAGACTTTTTCCTGTACCTTTTGCGCCTCTAATTAGCCAATTTTTATCACTTAAAAATTTGGGGAAATCTTCTGTACGTTGGAATATTTTTGGAATATTTTCTGGTTCTATATCTTGTGCTGTTGCTGCCACAAAATTTAACTCATCTAAAATAGTTCTTTTAGTAGCTTTATCAGTAATCGTGTCAGTTGTTAGACTAGGTTTAATATCTGGTAAACTAGCATCAATTACTTCTGCAATTGAGAGATAATTATCCAGTAAACTTTGAGGTAAATCATTAACTAGACTTGACAGAGTGCTAATGTTAGGATTGTAGTTAACTTCATAGTAAAGTTCGCTAACTATTGTATAACTTGGTACTCTCCTATAGTCCTCTATCCAATTTTCCTCTATCCAATCTTCAACTTTACTTATCCAAATTTGACGTTGTTCTGCAGCAACAGCAGGCATAGGTGTCAGTACAAAACGTAAATCTGGTTTACCTCGATATTGGTATTGCTTCCTAACAGTTTGTACAATCCAACTTAACCCTTTAAAACTTTGGTCAGTGGGTGAAAAACAGATAATTCCCAAATCGGCTAAATCTAATAAAGCAATAGCGCTAGTATCATTAAATCCAGGACGAGCATCAATTAGAATTACATCGGGATTTAGTTGCTCTTTAATATCTTCAATTAGTTGTTCAACAGGATTATTTTCTCTGCGATAAAAAGCCTGCAAAGTTCCCCGGTCTAGTTCAGCTAAACGATGAATGTAATTTTCATCATATTCTCCAACCGGAACTAAAAATAGTTCACCACGGGCTTTTAATTCTACTTGATAAATACAACTTTCAATGGGAGGAAAATTTTCTTCTGGAGTTAGAAAGCGCTGGTATAAATAATCTAATACACCATAATTTTCTTGATTAATTGGCTCAATATCAGACTCCAATAAAATTGAAATTCCTGGTGCTTCTAAATCAAAATCTACTATTACTACTCGACGTTTTTTTTCAGTAGCTAATATTCCTGCAACTAAACCTAGTGCAGTAGAACGACCAACTCCTCCTCTAAAAGAATAGAAAGTTGCTATTAAAGGAGCTTGAAAAATATCTTCTTCATCTGATTCTTTTGGTTCCTCTGGTTCGGGTGAAATTAAGATATCTGACCATAAAGGTAACTGAAGTTGAGTATATTCAGGAGGTTGTTCTCTTGCTTCTTCAGGAGTTAATAAGTCATAGCTTAAAATTGGGTATTTACTCAAATTAAAGTCTATCTCAGCTAATATTTCATCAATCTTTTGTTCGCGTTCTTCTAAAGATTGTTCCTCAAACAAACGGGTAATAATTAGAATTTTTAGCCAACCTATTGACGTTCTTTTTACCTTAACTTTAACCTGTGAATCTTCAGGTAATAAACTTTGATTTAAGTGTTCTTTAATTTGCTGCATTAATGTCCTTCTATCTGTCATTAGCTTTCTTCTTGTTCCCTCAATAAATACTTATGTAATTTTTTTACTGCATCAATAAATTTGTTAGCTTCAGTTTCATCACCCATTTTATTTGAGTATCGCAATTTATCATTTTGCCATAATGATGTAACTGTGTTCCATGCCTCTCTGTAAGGGTTATTTCCTGGTTGAGCAATTACTCTTTGTATATTTGGTAAAGCTGTTAATAACTTGACCAAACTATGTAGTTTTGAACCTCTTAATCCCTGCTTAAATACTGTTGTATTCTTAAAATTATTTGTACCTTCCTGATAACAAATGAGAGATTTTAGAGCGCATTCTATAGCATAACCACCCATATAAATAGCACCATTCCATTTTTTTTGACTATGCAGCGCTCTAGCATCTTCAAGGCGACAACGAGAAGCACCTAACTGAATACTTCTGTCATAAGTATCTGGCGTATTTGGCAAAAAATAGACCCCCTTTAATTAATTGATAATGGATAATCACCTTTTTAACATTGGTAAAATTTTTGGTTAATAAATCACCCAATCTTAATAGACATCATCCTCGTTTTTGTTGGGTTGCGCTGTCGCTTAACCCAACTTACTGCCGTATCAAGCCTTAAATGTTACTTTAGGAAAATGGTAGGATGCTAATTTTTCAAACTTTTAGTCAAAAATCTATTCCACTACTTTAAGCTTGACGCGCCACTACGCACACCTTCAATTTCCTCATCCGCTACCTCATACAACTCCCGCAACTTCTGCAACTTCTCCTCATCTGCTTCCCAAAAACCGCGTCCGTTCGCTTCCAACATCCGCCCAATAATATTCCGAAACGCCTCTGGGTTTGCTTCCCGTAACTTCTGCGCCATTTCTGTATCCAAAGCATAAGTCTCGGCGGCACCATCATAAACCCAATTATCAGCAAAATTAGCGGTACCGCCCCAACCTATCAATGCGGTCATCCGTTGGGAAATCTCGTAAGCTCCTCCACTACCTTGATTTGCCATTGCTTCTGCCCATTTTGGATTCAATAATTTGGTGCGATATTCCATCCGCAACAAGTCTTCTAATTTTCTGGGAGTGGTATCTTTGGAGAAACTTTCGACGAAACTCGCACTTACTTTTTTACCTCTTTGTTTTTCTGCTGCCAACTTCAACCCACCAGTATTAGCATAATATTCCTGAATGTCTGTTAACCCATACTCCACCGAATCAATTTCTTGAACGATGCGATCGCAACCTTTCAACAATTCCTGTAAAATTTCTGGTCGTGCTTGACCTTTATCCTGACGACCGTAACTAAAGACATTTCGCCCTTGCCAAGTATCGCCCAACTCATCCCCAGACTCCCAGTTAGCATCCACTACTCGGTCATTTACCAAGGAACCAAAATCACCAGCGGGATTGGAAAATAACCGCGCTGAAATATTTTCTACTCCCTGCGCTTGCAATGCTAAAGCGTGTTTGCGGATAAAATTTTGTTCTACGGGTTCGTCTGCGGTTGCTGCTCGTTGGAATAGATCGTCTAATAATTCGATAATATTGACAAAACTATCTCGGAAAATTCCTGATAAGTTTCCTAAAATATCGATGCGGGGATGACCGACTTCAGCTAAACTTTTTAATTCATAACGAACGATACGACCTGTACCTTCTTTTATAGGTTCAGCACCTACTAATTCTAATAAAATTCCGATTGATTCACCACGGGTTTTAATGGCATCTAATCCCCATAACATTACTGCCACAGTTTCGGGATAATTTTCATTTTCTTCGAGATGTTGAGTAATAATTTTCCGAGCAATTTCTCGCCCTCTTTCATAAGCAGCAGGAGAAGGCATTCGATAGGGATCTAAAGCATGAATATTTCGACCTGTTGGTAAAACTCCGGCACCATCTCGTAATAAATCTCCTCCCGGAGCAGCAGGAATATATTCTCCATTTAAGCCACGCAAAAGATTAGTCAATTCATCAGTATTTTGCATCAACAAATCCCGAACATTTCCCACACTTTCTTTAACCTCATCATCCGTATATCCGTGCCAAAAATCCGAGTCTAACTCTCCGATTTCTTCCCCAAAATAAGCCTCCAAATAAGATTTTAATTCCTCCTGATTCGGCACTTCTCCCAAAGTATGCAAACCAGAAGAAAATAATCTTTGTTCCACAACCTGCAAATATTCGTAAATTTCGACAAAATAGGGATTAACTACATCTGCACTAAACATCCGCACATTTTCCGCAGTAAATTCAATTCCTAATTTTTTGCCATACTCAAACGGACAATCAGAATTTAAACCACTATCAAAAATTTTCTTAAAAATCGGTTCGCGCAACCCCGAATTTTTCTGGGGGTCTTCCCGATATTCAGAAATTAACTCTCGCAAACTGACTAATTCTTTATATAAACCTGCTCGACCATAAGGCGGAATATTATGAGAAATTAAAACTCCATAACCCCGACGTTTTGCCAACATAGATTCGGAAGGATTATTAGCAGCATATATATATAGATGTGGCATATTTCCTAACAGAATATCTGACCAAGAATAGCCAGTATTTCCCAAGGGCGAACCGGGCAACCATTCCACAGTTCCGTGCATTCCAAAGTGAACGACTGCATCAGCTTGAAATTCATTTTGGAGCCATTTATAAAAAGCTGCATATTGGGGATGGGGTGTTAAATCTCTTTCAAACATTAAGCGCATGGGGTCGCCAGAAATTCCGAGGGGCGGTTGTACGCCAAGCCAAATATTTCCTAATTGAATTCCGCCAATATGAAAATTTTCACCATCAGTTTTTATGCCTGTTCGGGTGAGATTTCCCCATTGTTTTTCTATGCGAGTTGTTGATAGATAGCCTAACCATTTTTCGAGACTTTTAATATTGACTTGAGAAGAATGGGAGAATGAAGAATGGGAGGATGAAGAATGGCAGGATGAAGGACGCGAGCAAGATGCTCCCACTGGTTCTGAACTATCGGGGGAGGAAGAGGAATAAGAATAAATTTCGTCTGCTTCTTTAATTTGACGAATAAGTTCTTCTCCATCTTCGGGAATTTCCCCAACGTTGTAACCTTCCTCTTTCAGAGCGTGGAAAAATTTCAGGAGAGAACGCGGCACATTTAATAAAGCTGCTGTACCTGTTGCGCCATAACCAGGAGGAAAACCATAGAGAATAACAGCAATTTTTCTTTCTGCGGGTGGTGTCTGACGCAGTTTTATCCAATTTTTGACTCTACCCGTAAGACGTTTTACCCGTTCGGGAATCAAATAAATATCTTCTCCCACTAAACCACCCAGGGGAACAGGGTCGATCGCTCCATCTAATTCTGGCAGTGCATATAAAACCACACTTTGCAAACCGCCCACACCTTGGCGCGTCCAAGAATGGATATCTTGAATGAGTAGGGGTGCTGCGACAAAGTAGGGAACATTTTTTGCCGTGAGAATGCGTTGGGAAACTTCCACTTGTCGCCCTGCTTCCATGGAACCTGCTGGACCCCCTACCAACGGAAAACCAATAGTTGAAACGACTGCATCTACTTTTACTGCTTCGGGAGATAAGGAAAGTATTGGTTTAACAGAATCATGCTTTTGATTTTTGACTTTTAACTTTTGACTTTCATCTAACTTTTGACTTTTGACTTTTGAATTTTGAATTTCCGAAGCGCTCGTCATCCAATCTCTGACAGCGACATGACCTTCGACTCCGTTGATAAATACGGGTAGAGGTGTTAAACCTGCTGCTTCAAATTTGCGGATAAGTTGGGGAATGTATGGTTGTTTGGTAATAACGTGTTTGCGGTAGAGCAAAATACCAACAACTGGAGTCGCGGAAGTTTGTTTTTCTTGGCGATACCATTCCAGATATTTTCGGGGAGACTCAAAATAACCCTGATAGTCTGGGTGTAGCAAACCCATATTCGGAGTTTCTACTGGTGGGGGAATTTCCCCAACTTTTAAATCTAAATATTTTTCTGCCAACACCCAACACATAGCAGCGACGTTTTCTGTACCCCCCGCATTCCAATAACCGTAAATTATCAACCAGTTGCGGAGGTCTTGCACTTTTTTCACTGGTACAAATTTGAGTAATTTCGGACCTGTTTTCAGGAAACTGATATAACCTGCAAGTTTGTCTTCCTCTCTCCCACTGGAAAATTTGCTGAGAATAAATTTGACTGGTTTTGGCATTCCTTTCGGTTGGTCGCCAATAATAAATTTTCCCAATTTTGTTAATGCCATCAATTCCAGTGCTGACTCAAAAACGAGACGGATGGGAATATTTTGTACTCTTTCGCGCAACCACAGAACTTGGTCGTAGTCGAAAAGCAGACTGCCGAAAAAAACATCAGCATTTTCCAGAGCAGTAGCGACAATTTCTGGTTGTTGTGAAAGAGCGCGATCGCTAAATACTTGGATATCTAAGTCTGGACATTGGGAAGTTGCCATTTGAGCTGCTTGGCGATATAGTCCGGTGTTAAAAGATTCAAAACCAGCGATTAAGACAATACGTTTCATGGCCTAATTTTAATAGAAAGTTACTATACTATTAGGGTAGCGAAAAAAGACTAATTATTGTCACTATGTTTTAGGATTGCTATATTATTTTCATAAGTGATGATTTTTTTCAATCTTTAAGAATATTATAAACGTAGATAAAAATGATGATTACTATTAATTTAAAACCGGAAATTGAAGCTCATGTTCGAGAAAAAGCTAAGTCACAAGACTTATCAATTGAAAAATTTATTGAAAATTTAATAGAAAAATAAATTATTGATTTTCGAGGCGATCGGCAATCTGAAGTGTCTATTAACGAGTGGGAAAATAAATTATTCAAGTTCATTAATTATCCTATTAATTATCGTCTCTATCCTCTACAGGATGAAGCAATTAGTAGGGAAAATATTTATACAAGGGAAGATGAAAATTTATGACTTACAAGAGTTTAACTTCTGACTTCTGACTTCTAATTTCTGACTTCAACTTTATCCCTGCTCATAAATTACCTCCGCTGTCTTGAGAATTTCCTGGCGACGAATCCAATTTTCACTATTTTCAATAGATTCTTTTACGGCAAGATCAACTTCACGCCCGATACTTGCTTCTAATTCATGTTTGATTTTGGCAAGAGTTAATAATCCCTGGCGAGCGTTGGGTGCAAAGCGAATGAGAATATCAATATCACTATCGGCGTGAAAGCGGTCGCTTAAAACCGATCCAAATAAAGCCATTTCTGTAATATTCCAACGTTGGCAAAATTGAGCAATTTCTTCTGTCGATATGCCCAAACGTTTTTGTAATTGAGGATTTAATTTTAGTAGCATTTTTTCTCAAAAGAAGTAATATATAGATAGAATTTCTGCTATTATTGAATAATACACCAAGTATAGCACTCATCAATCTTAATTAATTAAAAATATGTCTACTATTTATAGATTAAAAGCCAGCCAACTCAACCATAAATTCCTAGAAGCACTCAAAGCAAAATTTGGAGATAAAGAAATTGAAATTATTGTTTATGAATTTGATGAAACGGCGTACTTATTTAAAAGTGAAGCTAACAAAAATAGACTGTTAAATGCTGTAAAAAATGTCGAGGATTAAACTAATTTAATTGAATTTTCATTAGAGGAAAAGTAACTGATGATGAAATTATTATTATTGCCTGTAAATACCATTATGACTAATGAAAAAATAACTTAATTTCTAAGCTTCTAATATTTCTCGTCTCAACCATTTAATAATAGTATCTATTAAATTGGGATTTTGGGGTGAAATAGATTCTATATTGTCACATTTTTGGTCTGAGATGAGACAGATGGAACTGCCAAGGGTGCTTAAGGTAGTGAGAAATGTTTCGCTAAATGAGCGATCGCTTTTGGATGTGTAAAATATTAGTGCTATTTGTTTGTCTAATTTTTTCAGATTGAGTCGCCAGTAGGTTTTGAGGGATGACATTGTAGTGGGGGTTGGTATTATTTCTGGGCAACCTTTTTCTATCATTTCAATATAGATATCTGGGGCGGGGTTATCTGGGTTAGTAAAGTTTGCTCCGTCGATACAGATAGGAATAATGGTTTGGTTGAGGTTGGGGTTATTGGCAATATTTTGGTGGAGAGTAATAGGAAGTTGGGTTAAGTTGAGGTGTTGAGTTGTGGTGGAATTAATGACAGGAATATTATCGGTTTTTTCTGGGTGGGTGGTGGAAGATTGAGAGTGCCAAGCGTTGTAGAAATCTGGGTAACTCATGTGTTGAGCGCAGTGCCAAACAATTTCATTTGCAACTTTATATCGCACTAATTCATTTACAACTTGATATTGCACTAAATCATAATTATAAACTTCATTTTGTAGAGACTTTTTTTCTTGTATATAAAAATTTTGTTGTACATAGTCTTTGAGATTAGTAACCATTACTTTTAATTGTTCTACTTCAGTAATTTCCGTGAATGCAAAAGCAACTTGATGGGGAATTTCTGGATTTTCAATTACGACAATAAATTTAATAGCTTCTTCAAGTATTTGGGGAATTGAAAATGCTCCTACTTCTGTTAAAATATATAGCCAACTTGAACGAAACTGTGAATCTTTACTCTGTTTAATCCGCTCTAAAAATTTCTTAACTATATTAAAATCGTTGTTGGCAACTGCATATTTGATATTTCTAAAAAAACTGTGTTTACAAGATTCTGATGTGAATTTTTCTTGCTGTTGTAAAAAAATCTTAAACTTTTCATATTGTTGCATTTGTATTTCGTTAAATAATTGACCAGATTCATAATTATCATTATTATAATCAATTATTTCAGCTTCAAAATCAGGTGTATTTGTGCTAATTTGATTCAGTATGCTATCCACTAACTCAATAAATTTTTCATATCGTATTTGTCTTTGCTTAAACATTTTATTTGATTCATAATTAAGTATTTCAGCTTCAAAATCAGGTGTATTTGTGCTAATTCCATTTAGTATGCTATCTGCTAAATCAATTAAAACTTTCTCATTAGATTTATCTCGTACTGTTATTAATAAGTTGAAAATATTTTTATCGGTAGAAATAATATTATAAAGTTCTGAAATAGTGTATAATATATTGTTTTCTTGTATCTTTATAAAGTGCTTTTCTAATGGCATAATAACTAAATATCTCAGGAATTCTCCATAAGATTTATGAGGATTTAGAATACTAAACCATTCAGCAAAATCAAGCAATTCAAAAAATTTTGTTTCTGCATAGGTAAATTTTTGAGGATTTAAGATACTGTACAATTTAACAAAATCAAGCAATAGAAAAACTTTTATTTCTACTATTTCATTAGCAGATAAATACAAACATATCATATAATTAATTATTTCTGAACTTATGTCTCTTTTCTTTAACAATTCTAATGCTTTATTGATAACTATATGTTCTTGTTCTGGATATATCAGCTTAAGTAAAATTTGAACATCTATTTTATTATCAACTTTTAGTTTTTCTAACAACTTTAAAATATTAAAAATAACCATAGTTGTTTTTTCTTCATCTAGGGTAGAACTCAAAATTTCTATAAATTCATCATCATTATCAAAATCAATAACACCAAAATCACTTAGCTCATTAAGTTGTATACTTGTCAAGAATCGAATATTATAGTCTTCACTAAAAAGAAAAGACAATAACTTTCTCAAAACGTCTTCACTGATAATTTCTTGATTAATACTTTTATTATCTAATAATACTCTAATAATATAAAGACACTTATTTTCATCTTTGTTAGATAAAAATAATTCAACTAATCTACTTGTAGCTTGGGGATTAAATTTATCATATTTTAGTATGATTTCAGCAGCCTCTAATGCAATAGAATTATCAGACTGTAAAAATTCAGCTACTTTATCTAGTACAGCCTCTTTATTTGGACATATTTCAAACAAAATTTCAGTTATTTCAAAGTGTTTATTCTGGTATTTTTGAGAATTCAAGCAATAATTTAATAGCTTTGAAGTTTGATTAGGGAATACTTTCAAAATTTCAAAAAATAAACTATCAAAACAAAATGGTATAAATTTATTGAGTCCAGCATTAAAATCAATGTGATATATAAGATAAAAAATAGATTTTTTTAGAATGTCTTGACATTGATAATAATCTCCTAATCTATATAATGCTGCTACGATAAAAGGAAAAATTTGAAAACTATAAAACTCTAAGCACTTATCTGACTCAAAATCATCAAAAATGTTGAAAAATTTTTCTCCATCTGCTGCTGAACAACTATTACTTTCCATCCACATCAAAGCTACCTCTTGCCAGTATGAATCAAAAATTCGGTAGGTTGAGTTTGATACATCTCCAGGAATATGATTAAACAAAAACTCCCAGTTAGGAATGACAAGACTAGCAAAATATTCTTGAAAAGTTCGATGGAAAAACGTATAAACTTTATCTGTCTTAAATTTTTCGTCTACTAAAACTAATAAATCTAAATCTAAAGCCAAATTAAACAATTTATCATCCTGAATTTCCTGTGAAATTAAACTCTCAGACAACCGAAACCTTTCCGAACTATCTAAACCAGCTAAAGCCACCCTACCCAAAGCTTGATGAAGTTCATTTTTTAGATTAGGCTGAATATTCAAATCAATATCCATTTTTTCCGGCTTCCACTCATAAAAATACCGGATAAACTGTTGATAAAGTCCGGCTTTTGTTTCTGGTAACTCTGCATTTTCATCAAAATAGAAAATCTGACACAACAATGATAACCTCAGAGGATTTATAACTAAATCATAAATCCTTTCATGGCGTGACTCTTTTAACTTTTCCTCCAACTTTTCACCCCGTTTTTCATTCTCAGCTTTAGCAAACCACTGATGAATAAAATCATCAACTTGTTCAAATTTAAACTCCAAAGTTTTGTAAGTTTCAAAACCACTAAGAGGGTTATTAAAATTAATATCCCAAAGATTTGTGCGACAAGTTAAAACAACTCGCGCTGCACTTAATAAACCAGTAAGTTGTTGTTGAATATTTCTCAAAGTTTTCGCTGCCGAACTTTCTCCTATTTCATCCACACCATCAAGCAACAACCACACCTCATCCTTTTGTAATAATTTTGTTAACGGTTTCTCCAAAGTTTCCGGGTCAATATCTAAGTCTATTAACAACACCGCATTTAACAACCACTTTTTCAGAATGTACTCTTCCAGTGTTTTTCCCTGCAACTCTCCCAATGGGATACATATATATAGATCGTTTGTGTTTTTCAGGTAAGTAGCAATTTTATCTAACCAAGTCGTCTTACCCGATCCTGCTTCCCCAACAATAGCAGTAAATTTATTTTTCTTCCCTTGAATGACATCCCGCAAAAATTCATCATATTCGTAAGTGCGGGTAATAACCTCTTTCTCCCTGAATTTTTCCATCCCATTATTATCACTGTGACGTTGTTGTAATTTACGTTCAACTAACCCCAGTTCCACAAATACTTCAACTTCACATCCTATTTGAGTTGCTTTACGTCTAAGTTGTTGAGTTGTTTGCTGCTTTTCCAGCATTTTTGCACATACTTCACGCCAATTAATTTTTATTTCAGTGGGAGTAGGAGGCGAGTTTTCTGGTTTTTTTCTGTAGTCTTTGAGGAGTTGAGAAACAGAATTTTCAGAAGTTTTACGCCAGTTAATTTTATTCCCAGAGTTAACTAATTTTTCTATTGCTGGATAGACTTCTTTAGATAAAGTTTGTCGAACAGTATCAGAAATATTTTTACTCTGGTAGTTCAATTTTTTAGCTATTTCATTAGGGGAGTTAGCACACAAAACTCCTCGTAGAAATATTTTGGCATTTGGTGATAAATCTTTCCCTAGTGCATTAGCTAAGTCAAGATAAAGTCTCTCTATTTCCCAATTTTGATAAGCTTCTGAAAATTCTTCTTCAAATGTCATTTGCTGAAACTATTTTAATAAATAGGGTTTGCTGAAAAAGTCTTTTTGTGAAGGTAGGGAATAGGGAGTAGGGAGTAGGGAGTAGTGAAGAGTCAAGAGAAACACGGAGTTCTATAGAAGGTATTCAGAAAAATTATCCCTCGATCCAACCTCCCCAACTCTTACCCAAATACTAACTTTTTGGGCAAGAGCTGCTCAAAATCTCGTATTTTTTCTAGACTTCAAAATGCTTAAACCTTTAGCTGCCAATACTTTTATATTTAATCAGCAAACCCTAAATATACAAATCTAATTTTATCAATATTTATCATAGCACTCACAAAATACTCACAGTTTTACTCACACTTACTCACAGACTGTGAATAGATTTTACCTAATCTTCTAGATAAGCTGTAAATAGTTAATAAAAAGGAGAAAAAATTATGACTGCTTATCAACTCAGCCTTTTCCCTAACGCTGAATACATCTCTAGTAAATTTAATAATCTAGATGACTTATCTTCTGCTTATCGTAATTTTAAAAGTGGCGAAATTATCAACGAATTAGAAATGAATGTCATGGATATTTTGGAAATAGTTTTGGGAAATAATTTCCATTATTGCCCCCAAATTACTCTGAATAGTATTTGTTGTCAGACTGGCTGGATACCAAAAAATATTTGGGAAATTTGGATTAATTCAAAAGTAGATATTGCCGTAATAGAACGAGGTTTAAAAACAAATCGCCAAGCAAAATTAGTCATAGAATGTCAGTCGATTTGGCATAAATCCCCAGAATTAAAAGAAAGCCAACGCCTCAAATCTCAAATTTTATCTGCTGTAAATATTCCGTTAATTTATGTGGAGCAAGTTCGAGAGGATGAGCGTTTTTATCGGTTTTATATACCCAATCAAACAGCCGAAATATTTTATAACTTAATTACCCAAGATGATAGACAGAAACTAAAAGCTTTCCTAGAACAATATATTGTTTAAAAATCACCGAATAAAGAGCGGTTTTAGAGTCATAATATTGCTATTTTTGACTCTCACTTTGAAGATGAAAAATTATTCATCCATTCCAGGAAGGCGATCGCCATCTATTCTATTTCCAGGAATTTATCATAAGGATGTAGGGGTTCGGTTGCCAAACCCCCTACAAAAGAGAGCAAAATTATTCAGGAACCAAATTACACTCTAACAGCATATATCGCCCCAATATTGCTACTACGAGGCAAACGAGAAAAAATGGCAAAACCAGCTTGACGCAAATAATCAGCTAACTTATCAGGTCCTTTATAATGCCATTCCATCATAATTATTTTGATTTGATTTAGTTGCCCTTTTGCCGCTAAAGAATCAAATATTTCATACTCAGAACCTTCACAGTCAATCTTAGCAATAATATCCATATCTGGGTGCTGAGAAATTATTGAACTTAGTTCTTCACTGATAGGTTTTAAACTAATCTCTTCTGTCGGTAAAGATTGATTTTCCAGACTTTTTTTTCGATTTTCTGTAACTCCTTCAACTCCAATACTTCCCCTTAATTCATTATCAAATTCAACTGTTACTGTTTTTTCTTCAGCAGCAATTCCATAACTAAATGGTTTAATTTTATGGGCAATTTCTGGGTTTAAATCAAAGTTATGCAATGCTTGATCGTAAGTAACCTTAAAGGGTTCGTAACTCCATACTGATTTGACATTTTCCTGCCTGGCAAAATACAGACTTGCCAATCCTGTATTCATACCAATATCTAGCATAACTACAGGTTTTTCGTAGATAAAATTATAAATTCCCAACCAATAAATTTCCCAAATAATAGAAAGTTCTTCCTCAGTTTGAATATTGACTTTGATTCCCTCAACTTCTAAAATCAATTCATCATTTGCGCCTATAGAAAACTTACCATTTAATTTTTTCTTGAGAAATTTTGCTCTATTTAATGCTTTTCTCGTCAGCAGAAAATCATATTTTTCCTTTTCAACATATATTCCCAAGGGTTTGAGAAATAATTTATCTGAACCACGTTCAACTTCTACATCATTAAAACTCATATTGAACTCAGGAATTTTCTCTACCCAATACCAATTAGGTATCTTCTGGAAATTTCTCACATTTCTCAGAAAATTCTTAGTCTTTAACAATGGTTGTGTTAACACTATTATTATTCCTCTCAAGTAAACAAACAGTCTATTTGAAGCAAAGAGAACATCAATGTTACTACTATTACTTCCTACTTACTTAATATAACACCCAAATGAACAATTCCGATCCTATTCATTATAACATAGTGGTTGTGTTCATTTCTCAAAAATACTTATAATTTTTGTAAAAGACATTGAATTGTTAAAAGGCATCAATTTTTTTGGATAGTAGGGACAGGGGATTATTCATTAATGGATAATGGATAATTGATAATGGATAATTACCTCTGGTTAAAACCGTACGGGAATTGAATATAAGGAAATTCAAGAGCACTTTTTTATCCTTGAAAGGTGAGGCTAATAAAGCTGAATTATTTAATTAATAATTATTAATTATTCGGTAATATATTTAGCTACATTAGATAAGTGACTAGAGGTAAAAATAGAAACTTAAATATTACTTAAACATACTTTTTGTCAAAATTTATCATGGTAGATTCTACTGAACCATGTTACTATGAAATAAGTAATAGTTATTAGGATAAGAAAACTTGAAACAATAGAAGTTTGTGATTACTCCTATAACATTTATCCACCTGATATATTGAGTTTAGGTTTTAGTGGGCAAATATATAGTGAGTGAAATTTATCTAACATTAACTAGCATTTGCTTAACAAGTTTGTAATTCTTGTCATTCTCCCTCTTGCTGATAATGTTATAACATTTTTTTGACTTGCGTTACTAAAATTTTCGTCTTTTTTATAATGGTAATTTAATTAAATAACGGGTCTTTTTTCATCTTTTTATTGGAGGAAATTCAAGAAATATAAGGCTATTTGTAGTCATTATCGGGAAAGATTGACTAACTTTTATTTGTGGGCTTAAAGGATTGTGAGATATGTTGATTTTAATGACATTTTTTACTTCCTTACCTTCTGTTTTAATATAGAATTAAAACTGAATTACTGGCATCTTGACTCAAAACTACAATATCATCATACCGAAAACGTAAAAGTATCTCAATTTCAGATGTTGTGCAATTTCCTACTCTTATCCAGATTAACTTAGGTGGAAAACCAAGCAAAATTACCAAATCAGAAAAATCAGCATCTTTAGTAACAATAATATATTCATTATCACGAGCATATTGCCATACATATCGATCGCTAGCTTGGTCTAATTCTAAAATATCAAGATGACTTGATTGTGGATAAATATCAGCTAAACATGACACTAAATCAGGCGATAAATTATGGTCGAATAAAAGTTTCGTTTGGGTACTATTAAAGTTTTTTGTTCCCGTTCAGCAGCATAGCTCATACAAGCAAAAATATCCTGTTTTGTTAATATCGCATTTGCTCCTAACCCATCAAGATAGAGATGACTAGAAATACTCTTAAATAATTTTTGTGGCTTAAATCCTTTGTTTTTTTCTTACTTTTGACTTTTGATGTTCTTAGTTATATAATAATTGATTACTAGGATTATATATAACTCATAGCTAATAGCTAATAATTAACGGCTGAATACTTACCTAAAAACTATGTCTACAGAAACAAAAAACTTAAACCAAAACGCAGTTATTGTCGGTGGGGGTCCTGCTGGTTTTGCCACAGCATTAATGTTAGCTAAACGTGGTTGGCATCAAATTACAGTATTAGAAAAACGACCTGCTGCAGATTTTTATGAACCTGATAAATCATTCAATTATTTAATTGATGGGCGGGGTCAAAAATTTATCGATCTATTGGGTTTAACTGAAAAGTTAGCAAAAATCAGCGTTCCCAATACAGAATTTTACCTCACAGAAATTAAGGCTGATGGTAATCGTAAAACATCAAAATTACCTATAGTAGACCCCAACAGAAAAACAGCTTACTGGCTCCAACGTCGAGCATTTTTGCAATTACTTTTTCAAGAAATTGAGGAAAATTGGCAAAATCAGATTACAACTTTATTTAATACAAAATGTCTGGAGATTAACAATAAGGATGGAAAATTAAAAATTATTGCCCAAGGAATAAATAACCAAACTAATTATGAATTTCAGCCAGATTTGTTAGTTGGTTGTGATGGGATTAATTCTCTAGTTCGGCAAACTTTAGATAAGTGGGATAATTCTGGAACAGATAAATTTAAAATGCAGTTTTTTCCCTCGGCAAGTTCTGGTTTAAAATACAAAGTTTTGACTTTACTACCTAACTTTCCCCTAGACTTTAATAATTCTGAACAGGCAGTTTGTACAATGGCTTATGCTATTCGTGGAGCATTTTCAGATTCTCAATATTCTCTATCTCTAGGAATTTTACCTTTTGCTGACCCGAACGAACCAAGAACAGCAAATATTATTAGACGACCAGAACATGAAATTTGGAAATTACAAGATGGTGAAAAATTGTCTGAATTTCTAGAGAAAGCTTTTCCACAATTGCCGATAAATGAAATAGTTTTATCAGAAGAAAAAGAGCGTTTTGCTAAAAGTGAGGGTGGATATTTTCCCATCCCTCAATATTGTTCTGGGTTGCATTTTTTATTATCAAATACAGATAATTATAGTGGAGTAGTTTTACTGGGAGATGCGGTACATTGTTTTCCTCCAGATATTGGGCAAGGTGTAAATTCGGCTTTGGAGGATGTGTTTATCTTTAATCAAGCACTTACTCAAACTAATGATATTATCTCTAATGCTTTGCCATTATTTGAGTCTTTACGTTCTCCAGATATAAAGCCTTTAATACGTTTGAGTCAAACTGCTTTTCCTTGGCAATATAATCAAGATATTCTCGGTAAACGACTGTGGAGTATTAACTTTTTTATCCGCTTATTATTGAGTCGGATATTGCCTTTTATTTTTGCTCCTCCCGCTTTTATCATGATTCAAAACCATAAACTTAGTTATCGTGAAATATGGTTTATGGCTCAAAGAACAACTATCTATATATATGTCTTGGGAATGGTTTTAATTTTAGGAAGTTTAGCTTTATTGTTTGATAATTTTTAATGGAGCTAAAATTAAAGCGATCGCCTTCGGAAAATGGAAAGATAGTTAGAAAGGAACTTGAAAAAAGTGATGCCTGATCGCCAGAGTTAGTATAACAAAAAAAATAATCCGTATATCCATGGCATAATCCTTATCTAGCTCTAGCTCTGGGGAGCGTTTCGCTGCGCGACATGAAAGGCGAAGCCTAGCGGCAGCTATATCGCTAATAATATGTTAAAATCTAAATAGGACATTAGCTAACTGCTGAATGCTTACTTGGTAATTAGCTTAAAGTCAAAAGGAGGAAAAATGACTAATTATACGATTGAGCTTAATTCAGTAATTGAAATAACAGACGAACAATTTTTTCAACTATGTCAAAAAAACCGGGATTTAAGATTTGAACGAAATGCTAAGGGAGATTTAATTATTATGTCGCCGACTGGGGGAGAAACTGGAAACTATAATGCTGAAATTTTTGTAGATTTAGGAAGTTGGAATCGGCGAACTAAATTAGGTAAAATCTTTGATTCATCTACAGGTTTTAAGTTGCCTAATGGTGCTACTCGTTCTCCCGATGCTTCCTGGATAACAATGGAAAAATGGAATAGTTTAACTCCTGAAGAAAGAACTAAGTTTTTACCTCTTTGTCCTGATTTTTTAATTGAATTAATGTCACCTTCAGACAGTTTATCTGAGACTAGAGAAAAAATGCAAGAATATCTGGAAAATGGGATGTGTTTGGGTTGGTTAATTAATCGAAAAAATCGGCAAGTAGAAGTTTATCGTGTTGGTAAGGAGGTAGAAATATTAGATGCACCTCAAACATTATTTGGTGAAGATGTTTTGCCTGGATTTGTGTTAGATATGGAACTAATTTGGTAGCCATATTAGAATGTCAAGTCTAGGGAGCGATCGCCAAACAAAAAAAAATAATCCGTATATCCGTGGTCAAATCAGTATCTAGCTACTAGGGAGCGTTGGCGAAGCCTAGCGGCAGCTATATCGCTAATAATATGTTATATCATGTCTCATTAAATAACTGTAATAAAAAATATTTCCCTAACTTCGTAGAGACCTTGCATGCAACGTCCCTACATTGCGGTTAATTAATGTTACTTAATATTAAAATCTAAATAAGTCTATTTCTATATGTTTGCGCTAGCATTCCGTCAGAAAAAAGCGACAGCGCAACCCAACAAATACAGATATAGGTTTTTGTTGGGTTTCGTTACTACCTAGAAATCTTCTCTTGGGTAAGTGCAACAGCATCTATTTTAGTAGGTTGCTTTTTTGTATCTCTTCTTAATAGAATATTAATGGAATCAAAGGTTATAGCTTCCTTAATTCCATATATAAAATCTCCAGTTTCTTCATTCTGACCAACAACGTGTTTCCATTGTAATGGTGCTACTACTAAAGATTCACCTAATGATTTCCATTGATCATCTTTGAAAAAGAAAAGCTCGACCTCAACCTGCTGATTTTTTCCTGAACTCGCATACGGTATTCTGTTTGGGAATTCGGTTGACTATCCAAGGTGACATAGGGAAACTTAGAACCATCGCGCTCTTCTGGTTGTACACCAGGACTAAAATCTGGATCTGTATGCAATCTTATGAATCCAGGTTTAGTAGGTTCTTGAGGACGTATCCAAGCTCTAAGTTCAGGATTTTCCGTAACCTGTCTGAAACTTGTTGGACAGGGAGAAGCATCTTCTGCGAGAATAATTTTAACATCTTGACCAACTTTCCCATTCCAACAGAACGGTGAATTCTCGGCATATCCTAAGCCTAAAATATAAGTATTTCGTGGCTTTGTTGCATCTTCTGGAAAAATCCCTCTCCAATACAAATTAATCGCACCATTACTTGGATCGAGAGGACTTATTCCTAATTTTGCTAACTTCAGTGATGCAATTTGAAAATCAGCATCTGAAATTAAATAACCTGAATCAATACGGAGTTTTGAATTTAGTTGCCATTTTCCCTGACTATCAAAGTCATCCTTTAATAAAACTTTTTCATTTGAACTAAACTTAAAATCAAAAGCAAAGATTCTTTCAGAGAAAATTGCTATACTTGCTACCATGCTAGCTACCAGAATGAGAGTCAGTAAGGAATTTTTGATTTTCATTGATTTAGTAAATTAATTTGTTGTCAGTTAATAGTATCACTAACCACAAAAATAAATCAATAACAGACTTCCAAGCACACTCTGTAGCTCCGAACCAGGGTTTACTTCATGATTTCAGTCCGTGAATAAGTCAAAGCAAAATATAATAGAGAATTTTGGGTAAACAGGTTTTCAGGTTGTGCCAATGTTCTAACCTCAATGCTTAGTGCTATATCTATATCTGTTAGGTTACTCTGTGGGAAGCAAGCTAAGTTGCCTCAACCCAAACTACTACTAAATTACTGCCTTTTATTAAGTCCAAGCGCGGAAGAAAGTATTCTCCTGCCAAACACTAGCTGTTTTCTGCTCGATCGCTCCCATATCTTCCTGACTTAGTTGCTGAAACTCTTGAGCAACCCTAACATTCGACTGCAACATCTCCACCGACTCCGTAGCTACAATACAACAATGCACTCCCCCTAACGACAACACATATCCCATTGCCTCTTGCATATTTAAAACTCCCGGTCGGAGTAAGTTACCGTAAGCAGGTATCTTCATTCCAATAACTCCGACATTTTTTTGTTGCGCTACTGGCAATACTGTGGGAGCAAAAGGTCGGGGATGATGTTTGTCAGCAGCATTAATAGTAACCAGAGTCGTATCAAACGGATAACGGCGCAACCCCTCAGCAATAACATCCGGTTCGTGATGACCAGTAATTCCAGCAAACTTGACTATCCCTTGTTCCTTCGCCTCCTCCATCGCTTTAATAGCACCTTGGTCACCGAAAATTTTGTCTAAAGTTTCCATAAACGAAACATGATGTAACTGCCACGAGTCAAGATAGTCTGTATTTAACCGTTTTAGCGATCGCTCCAACTCCCGCCATGCTCCATCGCGATCGCGTCTTCCTGTCTTAGTTGCCAAAAATATATCCTTTCTATAGGTAGGCAAAACTTTTCCTAAATGTTCCTCATTTGCACCGTAACTAGCAGCAGTATCAAAATATCTAATTCCTAAAGACAGAGCAGCTTCAATTATTGCCACTGCTTCTTTTTCTTTTCCACTTTTGTCTACAGGTGTTTTTCCTGCTCCCCCTAAACCTAAAAGTGGTACTTTGACACCTGTTTTGCCTAATACTCGCTCTGGTATTGTGGATGTAGTGGGGAGCTCTACAGATGCCACTTTTGTCTGAGTTTGTTTATTCATAGCAGCACCACCTACAATTCCACCTGTAACAGCAACACTGGTCATTATAAAGTTACGTCGAGTCGTTTTTTTATTCATAGTTGTCTATAATTTTTTTTTACATTATATATTATAAACTGGAAGGAGCAAGCAACCACTGAAGACCTCTCCCCCGACCCCTCTCCTGCAAGGAGAGGGGTGAATTTTCTCCCCCTTCCCTACTAGGGAAGGGGGTTGGGGGGTTAGGTTTTTTACCCACAATTTTAATCTAGATGATCTACTACTCCTAGAAAAATTAAGGAATGCCAAATCTAAAAATTCCACTCTATAAATAAGTCTGCAACTGCTAATGTAAAACCTGGTAAAATATCTTCTCCATCTAAATTATCGGTAATTTGTAATAATTTATCTGGTTCTGGTTTATGATAAACTAAGATTGATTTTTCATCAGGATTGATCGCCCAAACTAACCGACATCCATTTTCAAAATATTCAACAATTTTTTGATGTAGTTCCTCAAATGTATTATTAGGAGAAATTACCTCCACTGCCAGATCGGGAGATCCCTGAAAATAACCTTTAGGTAATCGCTTTAATCCCAACAAACGGTCTTTAGAAACAAAAGAAATATCTGGAGAACGTTTATTTCCCGATTTTCAACTAAAAGCTGTACTAGAGTCGCAAGTTACACCTAACTTTTTAGGACGATAATACAACTCTATTAAACCACATAGATAGGCAGTAATATTGCCATGCTCCATTCCTGAATTTCCCATTTCAACGACTTCTCCATTAATTAATTCATAATGACTACCATCTTCTGATAATCCTCTGAATTCTTCATCTGTTAAGATTTTTTTATCGGTTACTATACTCATAAATTTATCCTGCTATAAATTTACCTAAATCCCAGGCTAAATCCTTTTTATATCCCCCCTAGCCCCCCTTGAAAAGGGGGTAAATACAAGGTATCTTCCCCCTTATTAAGGGGGATTTAGGGGGATCGATGACTTCTCAAATTATTCAATCCTCTCCCTAAAAAGAAGAGGTAATTATCAATTATCCATTATTGAATAAACCTCTACCCACTTCTCAAGAATCAAAGTTAACTTTAAGTAGGTTGGCATAAATAATTAGTAAAATCAAAACTACTTTGAAATCCACAAAATAACTGAAATGACCGGGTACTTAAACCGAGTCCAATGATATTTTCTCTCACAATCTCTTTTTAGTCAATAGCCAATGTTTAAACTTTACCTCAAACAAATTACAATTACTTTCCTTGTATTATTTCTCAATCCATTAATCACACTTAGTCAAGAAACTAATCAAGAAATTTGTCCGACGGAACTAACTAATTCTATTGATGCTGTAATAAATCGCCCAATTTTTAATCGGTCTCGGTGGGGAATTTTAGTCGAAACTTTATCTGGAAAAACTACAATTTACAGCCGGGATGCTGAATATTATTTTATTCCTGCTTCTACAGCAAAACTATTAACAACTGCAGCAGTATTACAACAACTCAGACCTCAATTTAGAATTAGAACTTCTATTTATGGTGATGGGAAAAACAATATATATGTTGTGGGAAGAGGCGACCCTAGTTTAACAGAAACTCAACTCAAAAAATTAGCTGAACAACTAAAACAACAGGGAGTAGAAACTATTAATCAACTAATTGCTGATGATAGTTATTTTCAGGGAATGACAGTTAATCCTAATTGGGAATGGGAAGATGTTCAAGCTGGTTATGGCGCACCAATTAATAGTTTGATTTTTAATCAAAATGCTATAGATTTAGTTTTGTCGCCTCAAGGTTTAGGTCAACCTTTAAAAGTTACTTTTGTTAATCTGGAGGAAAGCAAAAAATGGCAAATTGAAAATAATTCGGTGACTGTAGCGAAGAATGAAAAAGAATTTGTGGAAGTAGGGCGAGATTTTATTCAACCAATAATTCGTATATCTGGGCAACTCCGAATTGGCTCGGCATCGGAACCTATTTATGTGGCAGTTGTGGAACCTGTGGATAATTTTTTAAAGAAATTTCGTCAAGTTTTAGAGTCAGAAGGAATTAGGGTTTCTCGAATAGTCAAAAATTCACAAATAACCTCTAATTTAAACTTGACTGAATTAGCTTTTGTAGAGTCTCCCACAGTGGGAGAATTAATAGAGGAAGTGAATAAAAAAAGTAATAATGTTTATGCAGAAACTTTGTTACGTCAAATAGGAGTTAGGAGTAGATTAGTTCCTAAGAAAAAATCCGATAATCAGACTTTAGCAAAAAGTTTGGAGGAGGTAAAAGTAATTTTAACTAGATTAGGAGTTACTCCCAATAGTTTTAGATTAAATGATGGTTCTGGTTTATCTCGTCATAATTTAGTGAGTCCGGAGGCTTTAGTGCAAACTCTCAGAATCATGGCTAATTCTCCCTGGGCAAATATTTATAGAAATTCTTTGCCTGTGGCTGGTGTTAGTGGCACATTAAGTCGGCGTTTTAGAAATAGTTTGGCAGAGGGAAATGTACAAGCAAAAACAGGAACAATTAGTGGCGTTTCTGGTTTGGCAGGATATATTCAGCCTAGGAATTTTCAGCCTTTAGTTTTTAGTATTATTGTTAATCAATCTGATTTAGAAACCAAAGATTTGAGAACTGCTATTGATGAAATAGTTTTGCTATTGACTCAGTTAAAATCTTGTGGTTAGAAATTGTTGATTTGAGTTCTTTTTTTTAGATGTTGATTTTTAATTTTTAATCCTCGTTATTTTCCTGTCATTTTGAGATTGACTGGTTATATTATTTTTTTCTTGATGAAATGCCAAAATAGAAGTCATATTTATCTGTTTCCCATCAATTATTTATGCTTTATTTCTGATAAACCTGACTTTTGAGCATTGAAACTCACTTAAATATTCAGGAGCGATTACAACTTAGAAGAGCCAGACGGACATCTATCAACAAATTCAAAATCATCCAGTGCTGTTGACGAGGGTTTGTCAGTTTCATAAATCATGTTTTGAATATAAATTAAATAATTTAGAAGAATATCTGACGAGGGTTTGTCAGTTTCACAAATCATTGTTTGGGTACGGCTATCTTGAAGGTAGACTATGCCAAAATAACTTTTTAATTGGTGATATTTGGCAGTAGCAGTAGATATAATATAAGAACTAGAATTTATTCTGCTAATATCGTATGAATAATTTGTAGTTTCTGACTTAATGCCTAATCCTAAATCATTGATGTTATCTGAAAATTTACTGTTTTCTTGATAATAAGCTTGTTGCCCTTTATTGATTGAACTAATATATGATCTTGCATATGATTGTTTGGCTTTATTTACCATATTTAAAAGCCCGGGGAAAGCGATGATATTTAAAACAAAAATTAACCCAATAAAACCAACTACAATTCCGGCAATAATTCCACCTGCTTTTGATGGTTGCCTCTGATAAACTACAGTACCTGCTATCTTGTCATGGAGAGCTTGCTTTTTCTTCGTAAATACTGCCATGATATAACCAATCATCAGAATCATAGAGGAAAGCCACTTGGCAAAATATCTGGCAGTTGCTCTAGCAAAGGTGAGGCGGTTATCATTTTTATCGGTGACAACTAACCCTATTGCCATTTTGCCTAGAGTTGCTTGTTTAGCAGAACTTTCCATAATGGCAAAGTATAGCCAATTCCAAATAATACCTAGGAAAAAACCCAGGACGCTGGCGTCTTCGCTAGTGCCACCAGCAAGTCCGTAGAAAACTCCTAATAAACCACCAAGAAAACTGCCACCGATAGATAGAATAACTCCATCTATAAAAGCCGCTGCAAATCTATTCCAGAAACCACCATATTCTGTTACTAACATTTTTTGCCTCCTAATTTTTTTTGACTACTAAATTATATTGTATAAATTTATTGATATAATTGAATCATCAAATTGAGGACTTATTGGCAATAATAATTTTTAGCGAAAATGAACAATCTAAACAATATTTTGCATATCTATCAAACATCAAAACTACCATTTGAGAAACTTGATTTTATTAATTGATATCCAGGTGCAGTTTCCATATCAAATAAATTGACCAAAATTACCCAGTTCTGATACGATTAATTAATAGTCTAATTATCTAATTTTAGAGATTATGCAAATGTTAGAAAAAGAAAAAATAGCACTAACATTAAAAATTAATGGAGTGCAACATCAGCTAAATATAGAACCCCGCGTGACATTGTTAGATGCACTACGAGAATATTTAGGTTTAACAGGCACAAAAAAAGGATGCGACCGGGGTGAATGTGGAGCTTGCACCGTATTAGTAGATGGGAAACGGATAAATTCTTGCATGACCTTGGCAGTAATGCAGATGGGAAAATCAATTATTACTATTGAAGGTTTAGCACAAAATGAACAACTCCACCCAATGCAAAAAGCTTTCATTGAACATGATGCTTTTCAATGTGGTTATTGTACTTCTGGTCAAATAGTTTCTGCCGTTGGTTTGCTAACAGAAACGCAACCAAAGTCAGATACGGAAATTCGACAAGGTATGAGTGGCAACCTCTGTCGTTGTGGTGCTTATCATCATATTGTTGGAGCAGTTCGTCAAGTAGTGGAGGAAACAGAAAATGCAGCCATTTAGTTATGCCAGAGTTAACGAAGCAAACACAGCTATAACCACAGTTGCTCAAAATGCAGCAATATCTTTTATTGCTGGGGGTACCGACTTAATAGGTTTAATCAAAGATGGGGTACAAACACCTAAACAACTTGTAGATATTAACTCTCTACCCCTAGCAGAAGTAGAAGTCGATACTGACAACAACATCCGTATAGGTGCATTGGCAAAATTGAGCGATGTCGCTAGTTATCCCACTGTTAAAAAATCCTATCCTGTCATTTCAGAAGCAATATTAGAAAGTGCTTCTCCCCAACTGCGAAATATGGCAACAGTTGGAGGAAATTTATTGCAACGGGTACGCTGTAATTACTTTCGTGACCCAGTTTTTCCTTGCAACCGCCGTAACCCAGGTACAGGTTGCCCTGCTATTGAAGACTATAATCGAATGCACGCTATTTTTGGTACGAGTGAAAGTTGCATTGCCACTCATCCTTCAGACTTAGCGGTTGCTTTGGTAGCAATGGATGCGGTGGTTTGTATTCAGGGTAAAACTGTACAACACCGAGTGCCACTCAATGACTTTTATCTATTACCGGAAGATACACCCCATCAAGAAAATGTTTTAGAGCATGGGGAATTAATAGTTGCACTAGAAGTACCTTATGTTTCCTGGTTTAGCAACTCCCATTATTTAAAGGTTCGCGATCGCGCCAATTATGAATTTGCTCTAGTCTCTGTCGCTATTGCTCTGGAAGTTGAGAAAAACATAATTAAATCTGTGCGACTAGCATTAGGGGGAGTAGGTACAAAACCTTGGCGTTGCCAGGAAGCAGAAATGGTTTTGCAAGGAAAAGCGATCAATGAGGCGACTTTTACTACTGCAGCAGAAGCAGCTTTAGTAGGAGCAAAACCTTTAGAATATAATCAATTCAAAATTGAATTAGCTAAACGTGCTATTATTCGGGCAATTTCAACTGCAGTTGCAAGGGAAAGAAAATGAAAGACCTAACCCCCCAACCCCACAACTATCCCCCCTTGCCCCCCTTTGAAAGGGGGGAGGAGGGAAGGGGGAGTTGTTAAAAAGCCCCTCCCATTGCAGGGGAGGGGTTGGGGAGAGGTTTTATTCAAGGCAAGTAAAAGTAATATTACTTACTCTAAACTAAAATTTTTCAATAGCAAACATGAATAAAGTTATCGGAAAACCAATCAACCGCGTAGATGGAAAACTAAAAGTTACAGGTAGCGCACGTTACACTGCCGATATCCCAATTGAAAATTTGACATACGGTGTATTAATAGAAAGCACCATTGCCAAAGGTAAAATTACAAAACTGGAAACTGCCGCAGCAGAAACTGCACCTGGAGTATTGGCAATTATTACCCACCGCAACGTTCCAAAATTTAATCAAATTACCTTTTTCCCTGGTGGGCAAAGTCTTCCTGTTCTCCAGGATGGAAATATTTATTATCAGGGGCAGCACATTGGGATAGTAGTTGCAGAAACTTTAGAGCAAGCTCAATATGCAGCTACCTTGGTTAAAGTCGAATATGAAATTGAACAACCAACCATAGATATAGATGAAGCACTTAAACAAGGATATGAACCAGAAACAATTTTTATGGGGATGCTACCTGCTCATTCTTTCCGGGGTGACATTAACTTGGGGCGTTCCCAAGCAGAAGTATTAGTCGAACAAACCTACAGCACCCCGATGGAAAATCATAACCCCATCGAACCTTCAGCAACTCTAGCAGTTTGGAAAGATGACCGCCTCACCCTCTATGAAACAAGTCAAGGAGTTTCCTTGGCACAAGAGACGATCGCCAAAGTATTCGACATTCCTCCAGAAAACGTCCGGGTTATTTCTCAATTTCTCGGCGGTGGTTTTGGTTGTAAAGCACTTATTTGGTCTCACACCATCCTTACTACTATGGCAGCGCGTTATGTTCAGCATCCTGTCAAACTCACACTTACCCGTGCCCAGATGTATACTTCTGTTGGATACCGCGCCCCCACTCGTCAACATCTGACCCTCGGTGCAACTAAAGATGGGAAACTTACACTCATCAAACACATCGGCGAAACCACCACCTCACCCTTTGACGAATTTGCCGAAACAGTTACATTGGCAACAAATGTGATATATGCTTGCCCCAACCTAGACACGAACTACCATCTTGGTATTATCAATGCTTGTACTCCCACTTTTATGCGGGCACCAGGGGAAGCACCAGGAATGTTTGCCCTAGAGTCGGCAATGGATGAACTGAGTTATGCTCTGGAATTAGACCCCATAGAACTCCGACTCCGGAACCACGCAGATGTAGACCCTGCCACCGGACACCCGTGGTCAAGTAAATCTCTGAAAGAATGTTATCAGCGAGGAGCAGAAATATTTGGTTGGAAACACCGCAACCCCAAACCTGCTTCTATGAGTAACGGCGATATTCTCATTGGTTGGGGAATGGCAAGCGCGACTTTTCCAGCAAATACTTTTCCTGCTACTGCCAAGGTAACTATATATAATAGTGGAAAAATTTTAGTCGAAAGTGGAACCCACGACTTAGGTACTGGCACTTACACTGTGATGACGCAAGTGGCAGCAGATGTTTTAGGGGTATCTCTAGAACAGGTGGAATTTAAACTTGGCGACACAAATTTGCCTCAAGCTCCATTAACAGGAGGTTCGAGTACAGCAAGTAGTGTAGGTTCGGCAGTACAAGCAGCAGCAATGAACGCTCGAAATAAAATATTAGAGATAGCAATTTCTGACTCAGACTCTCCACTTTATCAAGCAAAACCAGAGGAGATAATTTTTGATTCCGGGAAATTATTGTTGCAAAATAATCCTACTGTGGGAGAAAGTTATCAAGAAATTCTCACTCGTCATGGTCGGGAAAATATTGAAGCAGTTGGTGACAACACATCGAAACAGCAGCAACAAGAATATGCCAAACATTCTTTTGGAGCAGTTTTTGTGGAAGTGGAAGTAGACAGACTGTTGGGAGAAGTGCGGGTGGCGCGATGTGTAGGTGTCTACGGTGCCGGACGTATTCTGAATGCTAAGACTGCCCGCAGTCAAATGATAGGTGGTATTACTTGGGGTATTGGTATGGCATTGATGGAACATACGGTAATGTCTCCTAACTATGGTCGCATTCTTAATCATAATCTTTCTGATTATTTGATACCCGTGCAGTTAGATGTGCCGGATATTCAGGTGCAGTTTGTAGAAGAGGAAGATCCGTATGTTAATGCTTTGGGTACTAAAGGTATTGGGGAACTTTCTATAGTTGGCGTTGCAGCAGCGATCGCTAATGCTGTTTATCATGCCACAGGTAAACGTATCAGAGATTTACCTATTACTCCAGATAAATTATTAAAATAAGGAATAGGGAATAGGGAATAGGGAATAGGGAATAGGGAACAGCAAAATTTGTAGAAACAATCCAGTAGGGTGCGTTAGACAGCTAAAATATAGACTGTGAAAAGTATTTAATAATCGGTCGTAACGCACCATTTTAGCTCTTTGGGTCTAGTAGGTTGATTCCATAGAAGGTCTCTACAAGAATATTTTATTTTCTGAAAATTATAGCCTACTCCCTACTCCCTACTCCCTCTTTTCCGGAGATGTCTAATACCATTTTGAAAAAAGAATGCTATATCCGATCGGGTAGGGAAGTGTGGGAAGTGTGGGGAGTGTGGGGAGGAATAAACATAAGAATAATAAACATTAACTGGGCTATTTTTAGCAAAAAAGTGATTTAATAAGAGTATTGATTACTTAATAACTGAAGTCCGACCTAAGTATAGCAATACTTTTGGAAATTGGTATAATAGAAAAGGAAAAACCTTAAACAAGTCCATAGATATTTCTTGATTTTTTAGACAAATGATACTAACGAGCATGATATTAGTTTAACCCAATTAATACCAATTTAAAAAAACTCTACAAAACGTCAAGCTGACAATTTCTTCTTAAAAGAAGTTCTATAGCAGTATGAAATTATTTGTGAAAAAAACTGTAGGGGTTTGGTCTCCAAATCCCATCTTCTCTCAGGTTTATAGACCAAACCCCTAGTGCCGCTACGCGGAAGTCAAAAGTCAAAAGTCAAAAGTCAAAAGTATTGATTAGTAAGGTTTTTAGGATTTTGTAACTAGTCAGTTATTTCCGCCATTCTGCACTAGGAGAAAATATTACAACCTATGCACAGATTGCTATATTTGGTATAAGTTAAAATTTTGCCAAGCAAGAAATGTTTAAAATCCTTGATTATTTTTGCTCCTACTATGTTACCAATTATTCCACCTCCTAAAGGGTTTAGAATATTCTACTCTCCTAATAGTGAACTTCTATTAGTTTACCGTCCAAATGGTATGAGATACTTACTTACATTCGCAATTATTTGCCTTTTAGCTTGGATACTATTCTGTATTTTTATTGCTACATTGCTGATAACTTCATTTATCCTGATTCAAGATTATTTAATCAGTATTTTAACTTTTATATTTTTCTTTATTCCTTTAGTGATGTATTTTTTTGCGGCTAAAATTTTTAATCAAGTTTATATAATCCTATATTTTTTCCTAGCAAAAGCAAGCTTTGATTTTAGATTTGACTGCCTAGTTTTCAATGAAAAATTAGGTACTTTTAAAGAAAAAAAACAAGAAATTAGGCGCTCAAAAATTAAATATATACAACAAGTTAAAACTAGCGGTTTTAAAGGAAATAGATTCTCATCATGGGGTTTGTTAATTAAAACTACCCATCAAGATTATCATCTTCTTGCCTATCAGTCTCATGACAAGATTCAATGGTTAGGTAAGATTATTGCTGCATGGGCTAAAGTTAGCTATCTACCATCATTAAAATGAAGTTAAAACTCAGAAGTTAAATTCTTGCTGTGAATATATTTGATAATTGGAGAATGCCCCAACAATATTTTTCAATATTTACTTCAATTTCAGTCTTCCTTTTTCTGTAGGGACGTTGCATGCAACGTCCCTACCTACTCCCTACTCCCTACTCCCTACTCCCTACTCCCTACTCCCTACTCCCTACTACCTAATATGAAAGAATTACAAGACATTATTACAACCTACAACAAAATCAAAAATTCTGGAGAAACCATCGCCCTCGCCACCGTTGTCAAAGTAGCAGGTTCCACATATCGCCGACCAGGAGCGCGAATGTTGATGACTTCCAAAGGTGAAATGGTAGGTTCTCTCAGTGGTGGTTGTCTGGAAGGTGACGTTTTTGAGCAAGCGCAAGAAGTAATGAATTCTCAAAAATCTCGCCTGGTCTCCTACGACACTACCTCCGAAGCAGATATTTTGTGGGGTTTAGGGATGGGTTGTCAGGGAATAGTTGATATTTTTATCGAACCTTTATCGAGCGACAGTGGAACAATTTTAATGTCATTTCTTGCTGAGTGTCTTCGGAATAGACAACCAGGAGTATTAGTCACAATATTTAAAAGTCAAGCTTTAGAAAATCATCACTTAATGTTATCTCCAGATGGTAATTTTACTACCACAATAACTGATTATTCCCTCGTTCAACTACTACTAAATCATGGCAAAAATGCTCAACTATCGGGTAAATCATTTCACATATCTACTCATAATATAGAAGCCTTTATAGAAGTAATTCATCCACCCCTATCTCTAGTAATATTTGGTGCTGGTCACGATGCCATACCTATAGTATATTTTGCCAAACAATTAGGATGGTCAGTCACAGTATTAGACCGTCGCCCTGCTTATGCCACTTCCAGCAAATTTCCAGAAGCTGATGATATAATTATTTCCGAATATGAAAAACTCCCAAAATCAGTAATTTTAGATGAAAAAACTGTGGCAGTTGTAATGACTCATAACTATATTTATGATTTGACAATTCTCCAAAATATTTTACCTTTACCGTTGCGTTATTTAGGAATACTCGGACCGCGCAGAAGAACCGAAAAATTATTAGGAGAAATTTCCATAGATGAGCAATACAAAAAACATTTATATGCTCCAGTCGGTCTAGATATTGGCGCCGATAATCCCCAAGAAATTGCTTTAGCAATTATCGCCGAAATTCAAGCAGTTATAACTAACCGTTCGGCAGGTTTTTTACGTCACCGTCAACTACCAATTCACAGTGAAAATTAGCCTGTCTAGACTAAAATGGTGGGTAAGTTTGAGCAACCCGGAAGACCTCTCCCCCGACCCCTCTCCTACAAGGAGAGGGGAGAATATTTCTCCCCCTTCCCTTGTAGGGAAGGGGGTCGGGGGGTTAGGTTTTTTAACCCACATTTTGAAGCTAGATGTCCTCAAATAATGAATAAATCTATCGGAATTATAATCTTAGCTGCTGGCGCTTCGACTCGTTTAGGTCAACCCAAACAATTGTTAATTTATCAAGAGCATAGTTTCATTTTTAATACTGTGGAAGTTGCTGTTAATTCTGGTTGTGCGCCAATTGTTGTAGTCTTGGGTGCTTATGCCGATCTGATATTTCCTGAAGTTAGCAATTTTCCTGTAAAAATTGTCAAAAATTGTGATTGGCAAGAGGGAATGAATACTTCAATAAAACTTGGTATTAATAGCCTCGAAGCAACTCAAGAAAATCTAGAAGCTGTACTATTAATGCTATGTGACCAACCTTTTATTTCTACTCAACTTATCAAAAAAATTATTGATGTTTATTATTTAACAGGTAAGGCAATAGTTGCTTGTGAATATTCTGGTACTTTCGGAGTTCCTGCTTTATTTAGTGCTAAATTTTTTCCAGAAATGCTCAACTTAAAAACAGCCAAAGGTGCTAAACAAATCATCAAAAATTATTCTCACCAAGTTGCAACTGTTGATTTTCCCAAAGGAGAAATAGATATTGATACCTTTGCTGATTATGAACGATTAACAAACTTGTGATATAGAATTATTTTGTGCTACTTTATTATTGTTATAACGTTTCTCAAGCTCGCGAAGTTTGGTATTAATTATTATTATGTGTAGGGACGTTGCATGCAACGTCCCTACCTCCCCCCACTTCCCTACTCAAGAAAATGTAGCAAACATTTATAATATTTGTATTATTCCCTGTTCCCTATTCCCTGTTCCCTGTTCCCTTAATAATTATGAATACCCAAAATCATCTTCGTCACCTTCAATATCAAACTATTCTCGAACGTGCTAAACACCCACAAAACCAAGGCAAAACTAACCCCATACATCAGCAGCAACTAGGAAATAATCCGGTCTGTGGCGATCGTATCGAATTAACAATAAAATTTAACCAAACAAATCAGATTATAGAAGATATAAAATTTCAAGGAAAAGGTTGTGCATTAACCATTGCCTCAGCAGATTTAATGGCAGAAACATTGTCAGGAAAAACTGTAGAAGAAGCCTTAGAAATAATAGAAAAATTCCGCCAAATGCTCAAAGGAGAAATTAGTTTTTTAGATAATTTACCAAAACTAAATATTTTTCAAGGAGTCTCACAGTTTCCCATCAGAATTAAATGTGTTTTATTAAGTTGGCACGCTCTTAAAGCAGCGTTAAAATAGCCAAACAAATGTAAGCATTCAGCTATTAGCACTCAGCTCTCAGCTTTTTGAATAAATTAGGCAAATAAATTAGGCAAATAAATTATAAGCTGTTGTGTATCTAGATTTTATATTCTCTATATTGCCTTTGAGAAAAATTGAATATATAGTCTAAATACTAAATACCTTAGCTGATAGCTGTTAGCGTTAGCTCCTCTGAAAGAGGCTAGCTGACGGCTGAATGCTTACCAACAAATTAACAACAAAAAAAACACCTTAATCAAAGGTAATTTCAGTTACCAGTTATCATGAAATACTGAAGTTTATTTTTTTCATCCTCTGAAAAGAGAGATACTTGAGACCTTATTTTTTGGTCAACAACAGTAATATAACTAAAATCAAAGGCGGCACCCAGATTCGAACTGGGGGATGAGGATTTTGCAGACCCTTGCCTTACCACTTGGCCATGCCGCCATTTTTACCCACACACATTAATATACACTATCCCAGGAAATATAGCAAGCCTCAAAAAGTGAATAGGATCTAAATCACTTATGGCCTTGTTTTTGATTGCACTATGGACAAATATTTAAAGCTATCTTTAAGATTCTCATCCTTGATATATCAAAACTTTCTGATTAACCATTATGTCTCAATTTCCTGTACTTGTCGCCCAAATTACCGACACCCATCTATTTGCAGACCCCACTCAGGGAAAAATGTATGGAGTTTCCACCGAAACCTCTTTCCTAAAAGTTTTAGAGAAACTGGGACAATTACAACCCCAGCCAGATGTGCTGCTACTAACTGGGGACATTTCCCAAGATGAAACCCCCGAATCATACCAACGTCTAGCATCCTTAATTAGTCCCCTAAATATTCCTACTTACTGGATAGCAGGAAACCATGACTGTTTACCTATTATGGAACAGGAGTTAAATTGTGCTCCTATTTCTGCCAAAAAATCTTTTGAAATTGGTGGGTGGTACTTTTTATTGCTAAATACCAATGTACCTGGATGTGTGTATGGTCAAGTTTGCCCAGAAAGTCTCGAATGGTTAGAATTTCAACTAAAAATGATAGGAAACAAATCAGTTTTAATTACTTTGCATCATCCTCCTATAAAAATTAACTCAGAATGGATGGATAGAATTATTTTACATGACCCAGAACTATTATTAAATATAATTAATCGTTATCCACAGGTAAAAATTGTTTTGTCTGGTCATGTTCATCAAGAATTTGAAACAGAAATAAATGGTGTTCGTTATTTAACAACCCCTTCTACTTGTATTCAATTTGAACCAGAAAATTCCGAATTTGTTCTAGATAAAAAGCCACCCGGATTAAGATTACTGACTCTATATCCTGATGGAAATTACACTACAAAAATTGAAAGAGCTGACTATATTTATGAATTTAATATGGCTGCTAGTGGATATTAAAAATAAAGTAAGCATTCAGCCGTCAGCTAGCCTCCTACGGAGGAACTACATTAACAGCCGTCAGCTATAAATTATTAACTTAAATAGGTAGGCAAAAAAAAAGTTATAAAATGCCTAAGACGCGCATAGTCGCGAAAACTTAAACTTTATAGCAAAGAATTATTCATTATTTGCTGAATTTCGCATTAGGCAATCCTATCCGTTATAAGAAGAGGTAATTATTAATTATTAATTATTAATTATTGAAGACCCAGGAGGCTTGCTGACCGGGAGCTAACTGAATGCTTACAAAATAAATTATATCTTGTCCGGTTCAATGGTTATAATTAGAAGCTCTCGTAGTATTGCTCTAGCCCTAATATGAAATACATTAATGTTTGCTACTAAACGGTGATGGGGCAATTCGTATATTTGCATAATTTTTTATATTTCATATAAGATATCGTGGGCTAAAGTCCTACTACAAACAAAAACTTTTTTATCAATTAATCAATTAATAGTGTTGCTATGTCCTGTAGCAAAACGCAAAATGAAAAAGCACAAATAATTCTACACTCATAATAAAATTTTTTCCTATTAGCCGTAACCTATCTATTGATCTAATATAAGAGGAAAAAATAATCAAAAATACATCATGGTTCAAACAATACCAGCTAGCCAAATAGACCTATATACTTTAGAAGAAAATTTTGGTTTACAACGCGTAGACGAATCAACTTTTTTCCCGGAGTGGCAAGAAAATTTACCAGAATTGACAGATTTAGAAAAACAAGAATTAGCACAGGTAAAAGCAGATTATTTACGTCTTTCTAAACGTCCGATGTTAGAACCTCTAGTCAAAATGGTGGTATTATCACCTTTATTGAAGGCAGCAGGTTTTTATCGCGAACCCTTTTTTCTATCTGCTGAAAAACAGATAAAAATTACTTCCGAAGATGAAGGAACTATCGTTACAGGTAAAATTGATATATTGGTTTATACTCCTCAATTTTGGGTATTAGTAATTGAAGCAAAACGGGTTGAATATTCATTAAATGTTGGAATTCCTCAAATATTAGCTTATATGTTAGATTATCCAGAACTCAAACAACCTGCTTTTGGATTTGTGACAAATGGTAGTGAGTTTAGATTTGTCAAACTACTTAAAATAGATAGTACCCAATATGGATTATCTCGTTTATTTTCTATAGATAGTGAAGAGGATTTATATACTGTTGTGAGTATTTTTAAGCGCCTCGCTCAATTGGTGATTCAACAAAATTAATAGTGCTTATATTAGATTTACCTTAATGTTAATATTCATTTGTTTAATCCTTCTTTAAAAACAATTTTTCACATCAAAACCAGAATTATTCTTGACCATAATTCCACAAGAATATTCTATAAAACTCTTACCTTTACCAATATTATTTTTAATCAAATTTCCCCGACCACCTAAACTAGCTTTCATCGTAATTTCACCAGTTACATGATTATTTTTAACTCTCACATTTTCCATAGAATAAGGCGTGCTATTCGTATCAGCCATCACAAAAATATTGGATGTTATTTTATTATCAAAAATACTGACATTACGAATATCTCGAACCTTATATAAACCAATATAAGCATTACCCAGATTATGCTTAATTACAACTCCATTGACTTTCGTACCACCACAACATTCCTGAATTAAAATCCCCTCTCCATCTGTACTCAAATAATTACTATTTCCTATCCTATGTCTATAAACCTCATAATTATTTCCCTCAATTAAAACATTCCATCCAGACCAATCAATACCCCTATTTTCTAAAGTTACTGCTCCTGTAGTCTCCCTTTTACCTCTGGGATCTATCCAATACTGTTTATTTTCTTGGTCTTTAATCTGATTATCTTTAATTATCAAACCATTACCAGCAGCCATAATTCCCACCCGCATTGTATGATAAATCCAATTATCTCTAACTACTATTCCCTGACGAAATAATCCTGGTTCTGTTTTTGGAGTTGCTGCTAACTTAAAACCACTTGCTTTGTCACGATTTATGATCATTCCATAGTGATTTGTATAACTGAAAGTCACCTCATCATTTTCATAAGTAATAATTGACTTTTTATCCCGTGACTTAACTTTGTAGCCTGGTTGATTATAATTATCTGTTATTCGATCGTTGAGGCGATTATTACTAATTAAAACATTAGCATAGCCATTAACTATGATATTAGCTGCAAATCGATAACTAAGTCTTTGCCAAGATTCTTGAAAATTAATATCTGGAACTTCCGGGTCTGGTTCAGCAACATTATTACTCCGAACTCCAAAAATAATAATATTTTGATTTTTGCCATTATCTAAGTCAGCTTTAATATTAATAGCAGCCCGGTTAATATCAAGATTAATTAGACCGATATTACTATCTCTATCTGGTGTATTTGTAGAGATATTTTTAAATGCCGTATTATTAGGCGTGCCACTACCAGAAAGTTGAGGTTCATATTTGGGAAATACTAATTTAGTAGTAGGTAAAAAAGAGTTTGATTTAGCATTTTTAACTTTGGGTGTTTCGCCACGAATAATCACACCATTCTTGAGTTTAATACTATCAGTAAAGTTGTATGTTCCTGCAGGAAAATAGACTACCCCTCCACCGTTTGCTGCCGCAGCATCTCGCGCAGCATTAAAGCGTTTATTAATATTATTTCCAGGGAAATCTTTGATATTATAGACACAATTCCATTTAATTTGATTTGTCCAAGGATATATATCTTTCCCGTAGTGGGTGGCGATTGCATTATCTGTAATTCCACTACTAAGGCTACCACAAGAATTATTTCTTTGAGAAACTATTGGAGAATTATTAGAAGTAGTTATTCGCAACTGGTTTACCGCAAAACTTCCTATAGCAAAACTTATAAATGCTATAATTCCTAATAAAATTTGCCAATTTTTTTTCCACGTCGATTAAAGTATTTTATTAGTTTCATTTTGCTGATATTTAATCTAACTAAACTCTAATAAAGCAAGAATATATTTACAGTTTAAGTGGTTTTAATAAATATGGATTCAAATCCACCATTTATTAAAAAGGTAGGCAAAATTAATAGATTTCTCTTGTAAGTTTTCCCAAACTATTCTGAATTATGTACATTGTCAAACTATCGTTTAACCTATCTCCTCTACAAAGTTAACTTTATTTATGACCAAAAAATAAGGTCTCAAGCCTCCTCTTTTAAGGGGATAAAAAAAGTAAACTTTAGTATTTCAAGCCTCCGACTTCAGCGGTCGGTACTGATAACTGGTAACTGTTAACCTAGTTCCTCCGCAGGAGGCTAATTGATAACTGAAATGACCAGGTACTTACCTTCTTCCTTCCTTCTTACTTCTTATATAGAATCTGGTTGAGCAGTCGTCATTGCGACGATAGGAAGCAATCTCAAGGGGTTACGAGATTGCTTCCTTCCACTCCGTTCCAGTCGCAATGACTTGGGTATAGTAATTATCCGGATTTTATATTACTTCTTCCTTCTTCCTTCTTTTCTAAATTTTAATTTACTAAGAAGAAATATTCTGGATATTGTTTAGCTACTAAAGCAGATAAATACAAAATAATCGCTAAACCTAAAGTTGCCCAAGCTGCTGTTTCTTCTTTCCAAGGCAATTCAAAATATTTTTCAATCAGATACAAGAAAAAGAACGTACCGCCAATTCTTTGTAATAATAAAACTTGCCAAACCGAACCAATATAAAGCGCAGCAACACCCGATCCTATCGTCAAAAATTGTAACCAGAGATAACGATTTAGATTAAACTTCTCATAGTCATACCATTTGCTAGAAACAATTAAAGTTCCAACAAAATAAACAAAAGTACCAACAAATAAAACTCCTGTAGAAAAAATTCCAATATAGGGAAGTTCAAAATTTGCTATTTCAGAACTAACATATATAGTTAATAAAATTAAAGAAGCAGACATCGCCCTAGGAATTACATCTTTTTCAGTAAAACCAATTATGTAACAAAGAGGCGTAATAACTACAGAAAAACCAAGACAAGTTTCCAAAGCAATAATAGCAATAAAACCCAGAAGCGAACTTTGATAAACAATGGCAGCGATCGCCCAAATTATGAACAAGATTAAACTATCAAGATAATAAGGATAACTGTTTTTATCATCAACAAGCTTTTGGAAAAATTTTCTATGTAGATAGTGGCTAAAACTAATAGCACCAATTAACCCTAAGCAACCAGGAAAAGCAATAAATTCACCTATTTCTGTTAATAAATTACCACCAACAATAGCACCAAAACAAACTAAGTAAATAATAATTTCATAACCCCACCCTGGAATTAGCGTCAGAATAGGAATTAAATATAGAGAAGCTAACCATCCCACTGCCGATACAAGTAAAATTGCTGCTGCAGTCAAGATAATATTTGTAAAAGTCACAAAACCAGCGACTTTTTGAATTATATTTGTTTGGCTTCCCGGTGTAACTATTTCGTAGTTATTAGTTAATTGTATAATCTCTTCTAAGCTTAACTTTTCCCCAACAATAAGTTGAGATTTTTCCAAGTAATATCTTGTTTCTGTTGTTACCTGAGTTTCTGAAAGTACACCCCTTTTTTCTAGTTCGTCAATAGTAGTAATACTATGTCTAATAGAAATTAATTCTTGAACTTTTTCTGGTGGGAGGTTATCAAGATTATTAATATTATTTTGGGCAAGACTTACACTAGGGGTGAAAAGCCAAAATATAATCGCTAAAAATAAACTAATTAGCCGACGCATCATAATATATAGTTTTGTAGAATGGCTATCTTGCCCGTTTCTTATATTTTCGGGCAGGTAGGATGTCCACCCCACTTATATCAAATCCGGATGATTAGTTATTGTAAGTCATTGCGACTAGAACGGAGTGGAAGGAAGCAATCTCAGGGGTTGCGCGAGATTACTTCCTATCGTATCGTAGCTGTGGACGACTTTTCAGCCAGATTTTTATACTCACCAAATCCGGGTTAAACGCACCCGTTTTGAGTAAACCACGAAAACCTTGTAGAGACCTTGCATGCAAGGTCTCTATAGGGTGGGATATAACAGGGATATCTATACCGGATTTGGTATCATCCCTTGATTCAGCAATGTTTGCGTAAGTCCTGATAAAATTGACATCCTCCCGACGCTGCACTTGCGTGACAGCGCGGGATTCCCTAACATCGCTGATAGGGGCTTTCTGCTTCAATGCACCTGCCTCCGAGGCCGAACCTCTTTC
>JAAUYL010031857.1_pt1 | contig 64186 bp, 73 predicted proteins | sample 7278011 | NCBI WGS metagenome assembly JAAUYL01 (sample SAMN14350225, study PRJNA611818) | marine sediment metagenome | isolation source: surface marine sediment (1.8m) | place: French Polynesia: Moorea | collected 2018-08
AGCAATTCTCCTGTGACCTAAGAAGCTCTCAACCAGATAAGTCAGTGCGGACTAAAAGTTGAGGGAATTTCTGGGGAATCCCCGTTGCTTCAGCACGGGGAGGGTTCAATTCAGAGCTAAAACATCAAAAGTTGAAAGTTATATAAAATCTGTAATCTACTATGGATAAGGGTTTAGGATATTCTCTAAATACGTTAGCGTAAAATTTATCCATATTGGCACAGTGACCCGCTCTTCTTGTTCTTTCTGGGTAGTAGTTTCTGGCATATTTATTTATTCCTATTAATAATTAGCGGGTAAAAGGATTTACCCTTTCAAGATGCTGTCGTTTTTGAGCTTCCGCTTCTAAATTGTCTTGAACTCTCAAAAACTCATGCAACATATCAGCAGAGGCATTGCTCCCATTATTTATCCACCCATCACCATCACGAACGCTATTCACTGTCTCGCCTGTTCTTCTATCCACTATGGACATAGTGGCGTGATCTGGCTCGTAAACTATTTGATGGGTTGGAGAATCAAATGTAGTTGTGCCATGAGTTTGTAGTATTTTGTTCGCAACAACGGAAACCTCATCTATTAGTTTATCAGAAAAATCAAAATCAATATTGTCAATATTTAAATCGTCTAACATGATTATCTCTCAACAGAATTGTTAGTTTGCTGGTTTAACTTTGAGGCGACTTTATCCTCTAGATGTTCCACGTAATTCTTGCTTAAATTAGATTCGTAAGATACAACCTTTTTATTAGAATCAAAGGATATATCAAGATACTCTTCACCTGTAACAGATAGTTTCTTATCCGGGATAGACCAAATAATTTTATTGCGTTTTCCGTCCAGCTCAACGGTCGTTCCTTGTTCGCGAATTTCTCCATATTGTTGAAGAGCTTCAAAAAGAATAGGGACAGCTTTTTTGATTAAAGATTCTTGCTCTGTTTCCTCAATCTCATCAACTTCCGTATCTTCTAATTCCTCAATCTCATCAACTTCTGTATCTTCTAACTTGCCCAACTCCGATAAATTGGGATTTAGATCTGGTGTTACACTTGTGAGAATAGAATTAGGAGAGACCCCGATCGCTTTGTCAGGTTCGGATTTTTCTTCAGCAGTGTCGCTACTACCTCCTGCATTGGTAGAATTCTTATCAGAAAAAAAATCTACCTCTAACCAAGATTCAGAAGCAGCTTCCCGCTCCAGCAGTAAGCTTTGCCGGGAAGTCTCCCAAAGTTCCTCCGGCATTCCGGAGGCTATCTGCTGGTCTTTAATACGTTGAGCAAAACTGGCATAAAGTTCGCTATTTGCAGCCCAATCTTCCCCTAAATTCTTGAAGGACTCGGCCACTAACTCGAATCCAACAGCACGTCGCACAGTATCGGGTATTTCAGTTTCAATCATTTTTAATCCTTACCGAATAATTAATAATTAATAGACATCTCCAGAAAAGAGGGAGTAGGGAGTAGGGAGTAGGGAGTAGGGGGAAAGAATTGACGGTTTGTACTTGATAATTGATTTGATTTTTTATTTTTGGAGATGTCTAATAATTAATAATTAAGAGTTGATAGTTAATTAATTATTAATTCAACAATTCACGCCTTGAAGCCTCCCATTCTAATTAATAATTAATAATGAATAATTAATAATTTCAGAGGTTCTTGCTTGGTAATAGTCATTTCAAATAAGGATGAAACACTTTTTGGGCTGAAACCCTTTCCGGGAAAGAAACATTCGTCCCAGTCTTATTCGTAAGGGACTATAAATACTTGATATATTGCTCCTAAGCACCGTGATAATTATTAATTGTTAATTGTTAATTGTTAATTATTAATTATTAATTATTGAGAAGGGGTAATTATTAATTATTAATTGTTCGCAAGTTAATTGCTGAACATAATTTTTATTTGGCGTCAGGAGGATATCAAATATCAATACGCGCTCGACGCCCACCAGGAATTTCCCCTGGTAATTTTGTTTCAGGTAATGGCAACAATTCTTCAGCTAGAATAATTCGAGCCTCCATTTCCTTAAGCATGCGTTCGTCCAGCTCATTATAATTGTTAATACCCAAACGCTTAAACTCCGCTGCAATCAGATTAGGCTCAATCAGCTCTTGCCAAATACTCTCATTTTCTTTAAATCTTTTTACCTGTAGCGGGGGTAATTTTATTTGAGGCTTAATGTGCCAAGGTACACCCCCTTCTTTGGCATTACCTACAGCAGGATTGATAAATACACAATCTTGCTTAAACCTAAGCAACTCGTCAGGACTCATTAATGGCCGGATTTGGATTGATTGATTCCTCGATCGCGAGCCACCCCCAACACTGGTACCAAAATTCTGGCTAACATTTTGGGTAGTGTAGGTGATTTCTGATTCTCCAAGGTAGCCTGAAATATCTTTAGCAGTCTCTGCATGGCCAGGATTAAAGAAAAACTTTGTGGCCATATTAGCTTGTACGATGGTAGCTCCTTCTTTGCCGTATCGTTGTTCGAGCTGTTTATTATTTTGGAATCCGATGATAGTCCCGCATCCTTTAGAGCGGAATTCAGCCGCGTATTGCGCCACATTTACTTTAATAGTAGGCAACTCATCAAACATCAAAACCAAGCCACTTTGACGTTGTTTGGCAAAATTCTGCAAAACAATCATGTGGATTGTTCCTGCTAGTACGGGAGCTAGGGCATCTTGCCTGGCAATATCGTTTTCAACCACAAGCATCATGCCATCATCAATATAAGTATTGATACTGGAATCCCCAATAGTACAAGCCATTAATTGAGGTTGCACCAAAGGTTGCAACAAATTGTAAGCTCCCGCTATAATACCTCCAGTCGTTTTTCCCGCATCTTCCTTTGCCAAGGATGCTATTTGATTAAATTGATACCAAAGGAATGGAGAGTATTTATCCTTTCTCTGCGTTGCAGTTAATAATCGTTTTTCCAAGTCAGGGAGCTGTATCAGGGCATAGCACATAGCTAAATCTGGATACTCTGTCGCCCTAGCTAATTGGATTAAAGCCTGGAGTAATTGTTGACTAGCAGGTTCAAAAAAAGCGTCACCTCCTGAATTATCTTTCGAGGCATTTTGATACAACACCTCAGCTAATTGTTTAGCTCCAAAATTATCAGTGGGGCCTGAAATGAAATCTTTTACAGGATTAATGCAGCAGGAATAGGGTTTACCTGGAGCAAAAACTCTAACATTTTTGTAACCACTGCGCAACGCCTCAGTCGCTACAATCCATTTTTGCTCGCCCTTGTAGTCATATAGAAGAAAACCGAGTTTTTGAGCGATCGCGGAGGAGGCCAAAGGATTTAAAACACCAAAAGTTTTCCCGGTACCTGCACCCCCAACAACCATTACGCCTCTATTAACCGTACAGACAGGAATAGTGGGGGAATTGCCAGATAAGAAAGTACCAATCCCACTCCGCCAATTAGGTTTCCAGTCGCCACAATAAAGGCCAATTTGCGAGACCTTCCGATTTTTTAGTTCTGAGCATAAAGTCCCGATAGCGGATGCTTTATCTCCCCCGCCTGCCCATCGCGAACTGGTTAGCTTTTTCTTGCTATCCCCACCGAGAAGCTGCATCATTAAAATCACCCCTCCTATGGTAAGGATTAAGGGTAAATTTTCGCCCCCAAGGACAGTTCCGAAGGCATTACCTAGAGAACTACCAATATTGCTAGAGGGTGGTGGCTGACTGGTCTGTGCTAAAAGTTTCATAGTGGATAGATTTTTGACTCAACAACTTGGTAAATATTCCCATCAAAGCATTCTGTGATTTGCTCTAATTTATTGTGAACAGGATTTACCTGAAAAAATCGCAAGCAAGGCAGAGAGCTTTTGGCGATAATTCCATTGGGTGGCTGTTTTAATAATTGAATCTGATGTCTATTTTTTGGAAGATAGGGATAGATGTATCGCTTCAAAACAGATGTATATCTTCCCCCGTCTTCTTGATAAGCAATATGTAGGCATCCTAAATACCCGCAATGAGAAGGAGATGTCATTCTAAATAAAACAAGTTTTTTGCTTAATTGAACTCCTTCTAAATTTTGGGAAGTAGTCTCATCAACAACTTCTTGAAAAAAATCACTGACAATTCCCTTAGCCACATCATTAGGCACAACTTTTAAAACTGATTTCCAATCGGTAATGTTCTTGGCCTGGGAGTTACATCCGATAATTCCCATCAGGCCACTTAATATAAGGAATAGAGATATTCCTCTCAGGAAAGGAATTATTAGGTAAATGTATCGCGATTTTTTCATTTTTAAGTACAGTTAATCACAGAACCGCCGTAAGTCTTGTAGTAAATTGCTACTTTTTGGCCAGTTTTTTCCACACTTAAGGTATTAGGATTAGACACCTTATAATCGATAGGGGTATGGCTCCCGCCAGCCAATATTTGAGCTGTTCTTTGAAGCAAGCGATCGCCACAAAAATAATCATTAGTAATAGGATCTATCTCACGACTTGATTGAGAAGCAGCTTGAGCGATTATCTTATGGATAATTGCTGACTGTTCGGAGGGAGGAAAGAATTTCTTGATTTCGGATCTGTTAGGGTATTTAGGCTGGCGCAACGTTTCGAGAAAATTCTCTCCCCCTTTTTTTTGAGAAATAGACTCAATAACCATGGGGTTAGTCGAGTGTAATGCGAATTTCCCTAGAACCTTCCCGCAATTACTATTTATACACGTGATTGGCGATCGCTCATCTTGAGTTATAGAAGAATGTCCTCCATTTATTATGGATATAATGCTATTAGCCATGATTTCAGGAGAAATTCCTCCTGCGACTTCCTTTCCAGTTACTTCTCTGCTAGAGAGATTTTTTTTTGATGCAGGTCTTTTCTGTGCTAGCTTTCGCTCTATTTCTAGAGTTGATACATGGCTAGGGAGTTTTGAGCTGCCAATGGGAATCATTGCATTCCGCTTGTATTGCATAAAGGGAATTGGACCAATATTGTAGGGAGTACAACCGCCAGCGTTGCAGTAACGTAAAAACAGGACAAATTGTGCTGAATCATTAGTTTCGTCAACTTCCCACAATACCATTTTTGCAAAATCGCCAAATGGGAATCGTCCGGTTGGCTCAAGTCCTGGCTTTGCCCCTGGCGTCACAGCTACCATCTTTAGTAATCCAGAACCACCTTCTACCCACTGCTCTTGCCCGTTTATCCAAGCTTTTCCTTCAAAGGAAGAGGAAACAGTAACTCCTAAATTTTCAATATCATCAAGCTCTACATGGGAACATGATTTGGTATTAGAATCTTCCTTGTTGCAAGGAACCTCAAAACCTTTTTCCGAGCTACCAGTTACAGTCCGCTCAAAGCTGCCCTCAGCCGTGCCACGTACCGTATCAATTCGAGCGAGGATGCTAATGCTGCCCAAACTCAGGGGATTGGGAAATTGAGAAAGTGGAATATCTGAAAGACCAGGAATGTTATCTATATTGGCATTTTCCCAACCAGGCAAATTTTTTATGGCAGTATTTTCTAGATTGGGGATACTGCCAATCTTGAGGTTGCTAATTTCATTTAATTTTAAATTGGCAGCAATTTGGTTTTCCGCGACAAATTGCCCCAAGCTTTGAGATATATCTATGGTTTCAAATTGAGGATTTGAGAAGAGAGATTCCGATAGAGGCGGTATTTCACCAATGGTAAAATCACTCAAATAAGGAATACCTTCTGTCGATATACCATCGCCTAAAACTAAATTCCCAAGAGTTTGCTCTCCTATGATCGGAACTTCGCTAACGTTTAATTGATTAATATCAACTCCAGAAAATCCGGCAGTTTGTCCCAAAGTAAATTCTTGAGCCCCTAGAGTAGAGAGGGAACTTAGTGGTAGTAATTCCGCCATGGACGATCCATCTATGGTAGGCATAGAATTAAAAGTCCAGTTCTCCATATCTGGCAGAACTACTTGTTCTTCTCCGATTTGCCGAACTACTATGGGGGAATTGCTATTCTCCGTAGTGGCATTGCTAGATAGTGCAAAAAAGCAGTTTACAAATAATATAGCTATTTTTAAAGAAAAGCGTGTAGGTATGTACATTTTTAGATTTTGACACTTTTTGGTTTGCGCTTTGAGGGCGTGACTTTTTGCTGTGTTGAATTTTCAAACATAGCTCGATTACTTCGGGCAAATTGAGAGGTATCTCTCCCCGAAGTAGGCCGGGCAAAATCAGCATCTTGCTTAATGGCATAAAGTTGGTCGCTGATGGCTTTATTAGCAGATGCCGGGGTGAAATTTTGACGCTCGGCTAATAAATCCTCCAAAGAAATATTTGGTAAGAATTTCCGAGGATTAAAAGGTTTGCCTTCAGCTTTAGTAGTGCTGACTATTTTATGAAAGTTGGTTTCTAGTGTCCGCTCGACGGCTTTACCCACCTCATCTGGGGAGCACCCTCGATATTCATCAAGTAATATCCGCCATTGTGACTCGGTAAATCTCAAGTTTGGACAGTATTTGCCCAAATGAATTTGAAAAATTTGGTATAGTGCCCCATTGTGTGGATTTCCCAGAAACCATACATATTTAAAACGCCGAATTAATTCCGCTGGGAGTAATCCCAATCTATTTATTGTAGCCAGCATAAATACTGGGGTGGTATGGTCTTGTAGCCAAGATAATAACTCCCCAGTCATTTTTGCCATCGCACCACCACTACCGCCGGACTCCCATCCCACGAAATTTTTCTCAAATTCATCAAAATAAAGGACGACATTCCCAGAATTGTCAGCCAAATCAAGAATGTGCTTGAGATTTCGCAATGATTCCGATACAGAAGAGCCAATAAGTTGGTTGAAATCTACGGAAATCATTTTGGCTCGGATGCGTTTTGCGACCATCTTAGCTACCAGGGATTTTCCAGTACCTGGTAGCCCCCAGAGTAGTCCGCCATTAGGGTTACGCAGCTTCCATGATGAGGCGCGAGGATCGAACAGTGATGCTATTTTATCTATATCCTGATCGAGTAAATCTAAACCTGCTGCTTTAGATACATCAGGCGGGGGTAAAATTCGCACTCCTTTACCTGCAAGCTTCTGTTTCGCATATTCCAAAATAGAATCGGCTAATTCTTCTATATCATTAGCTCCATGTACCAAATTATTTAGAATCAGAAGTATCTCGCCTTCTGGTAATCCAGTACAGGCTTGGAGCAATGGCAAGGGATCTGATTCTTTTAAATAGGAATGTGCTTCGCAGAATTTAGTTATTATGGCCTCCAGTTCAGATGGAGGAGGAAAAGGCTTTTCTAATTGAGGAACTAAAGGATACAAATTCATCGGTATATCCAGCATTTCATCAATTAGCACTATAAAAATATTGTGACTTTTCTGGGATAAAGCATCATAGGTATTTCGTAGCTGTAGCTCTTTTTGAAAATCAATTTTGTGAATAAATCCTTCTACCAAAAAAATACCATCGTTGTCAGCCTCGCAGATAGTAGAGAAAATATTGTCTTCAACTATCTGAAGAGTGGGATTTATCTGGCCAGACTGGATTTGTTGGATGTATTTATATCCAACATTCCATAGATATAAGGGCAAACCTATCTCTACCCCCCATCGTTCAAATTGCTTAAAAAAGCATTGACGATCAGAGGTATATACGGCGATCGCCGTAAGTCGGCTTTTCATGGAAATCCAGTCTTTGAAATGTGTCACCATCTCCCCTTCCTTATATTTGTTCCGGCTTGGTTTTCCGGGGGTCGCGGACAAAAATGGCACAAACGCCTTTGGTCGCCTGAATCCCTTGGATGCTTAAGGTAATGTTGTTATTACGAGCTTCACTTTCACATTTACGCTTCAGGAGGCGATCGCCATTCCATTCTATTAATTGCCGGGCAAATTTACCCTGGCTTGATTTTGCCCATTTTAGGATGTGGACATCGGCAGTATTAGGGTTAGAGCCACTTGATTCGTTATTGCTGGCTAGTAGGAAACTAGGAGATAATCCTAAAATCAAGCCCGCAACTACACCTAAGCCAGCGATCGCTGCTGGATGAATCGGGGGTTTAGACTTTGGTTCGACTTTTTCCTCTAAAATATCGGGATTATCAAAGTTTCCCGTGATTAGTCGCTCGGCCATCCTGGCGATACGTGCTTCTAATTCAGCCGATAAAGCTTGCTCATAAGAAGCTTTTTTAGAATCAAACTCATCACCAAGTTTTTTGAGCATATTAACTTCGGCGATTTCAAAAGTATTCCGGAGTTCGTTCGGTTTATCCCGGATTACATAGGCTAAATAAGCATTTGTAGCTATTTGGGAGCAAAAAGGATCTTCAAGCGCCGAGCCACTCTCTGTCAGAAAATTATGCACCCATGCTTTGGCTTCAGGAGTAGCTTTTTCCAGCAGCACGTTGATAGCCTTTGTATTTCGCTCTATCCATTGAGTAGAGGTGGGCATCGTTGTCAAATTTGAGGATTTAATAGAAAAAAGTAAAAATCAGGGAGTAACGATTTCTGCTCATGTTGATGTCTCCAGGGGTTAAAACACCCTGGATTCTAAGCGGATGCGCTTATGCGGGCGCTATTGCCACGCCACGCACTGCTTACGATATTTTTTGGTTAGACAATCTAACTTATATCGTTGTGGGAGCATCAAAACTCCTCTACCAACCTTGGCTAAGTCCATACTTAGCTGTGTTGCTACTTTTTTGATAATATTGGCTGCACCATTACAGTCAGCATTGATAACTTGACCTTTTGCTGAATGATACAAGCCACGATTTACACGCTTTCCTGATGCTTTCCACCTTTCGGGTTTTTCACCAAATGTCGGTAGAAAATCATCATCTAAAAAACTAGCTTGACTCGTATAGCTTTCCTCAGTTTCAACAAACTTAATCCCATACTGCTCAGATAATTCAGCTATCCTGGTTTTTAACTTGGCTGTTGGTATTTGAACAAACTGTTGGTTATTTTTCTTGCCAATGTTAATACTATCTTTTTGGCGTTGATTCCACCCAAAAACTACTGTGCTTACTTGATGCTCAATGCACCAGTTGATAATAAACCTAGCTGCTTTGTTCACATTATCCCGCATCTGAAGGTTACGCTTTTCAGTTATAGCTGCTAAGTTATCGTCCCAGTAGTCAGCAGACTTACCTGATTTGATTTGGGCTAGTTGCTTGTTGTACCATTGATTTTGAGATTTTACCTTTTTGCCATCAACTATAAAAGCCTTACCTACATTGCTCACGCAGGTTAACCAATTGCTCAAGCCAGGGTCAATACCCAAAACGTTTTCTGCTATAGGATTGCCTGTTTCTGGTTTGGATTGCTCATAAACAAACTCTAGATAGAAACAATTATTTCTAGGGACGAACCTATACTCTTTAATCTGATTAAAATCTAAGTTATTAGGCATTGGTAATAATAAATGGTCAATACCAAACCATACCTTGACTTGCTTACCTAGAGGAAACTTAAGCATACCATCAACCAACTTCACCCAACGCGCCGGGTAACTAACAACAGTTAAACCATCTTTTTTACGGTATTTTGGTGGTTTTGGTTTCTGTGTCAGTTCACCTGATTTAAACATCTTGGCTAATCTAGCATAAGAGTTGAAGGACTCAATTACAGAGTGCAGTGTTTGTTGGGCACAAGCTGAACGCATAGCTTTAAAGTGAGGATTGTTTTTTAACTCAAAATCTAGTTCAGCTTTAGACAGAAACCGTCCTGCTTTAAATAGCATTTGACGACAATAGTAAATACCACAATTGGTCAACTTGTTAGCCTCTGTACAAAGGTATTCAAGAATAGCCATTACTTCTGGACTACTTTCAACTAAATGTTGCTGACATCCGTACATTGATTACTACCTCCTGTAGATATAATAGCACTATTAAACATAATATATCTACATACATGAAGAAAAAACCAGACGAATATAGAAGAAATCCTCACTCAGTAACATTAATTAATTACCATTTTGTATTTTGTCCAAAACGCAGAATAGCAGTATTGACAGGAGATGTAAAGTAACGGTTGCAACAAATTATTTTTGAGCTATGTACCGAGCATAATTGGAGGCTAATAGCATTAGAAATAATGCCAGACCATGTACATTTATTTTTAGAAGTTGACCCAACTTTTGCGCCATCCGTAATAATTAAGCGTGTCAAAGGTAGAGCTTCACATCATTTGAGGAAAGAATTTCCTAGATTGCTAAAATTACCCACACTTTGGACTCCTAGTTTTTTCTTTGCAACAACAGGAAATGCTTCAACGGAGACTATCAGGAAGTACATTGAAAACAAAACCGGAAAGTAACACCGGGTTAAAACCCGCGTGTCGCTATTCAACCAGCCGTAAAAACAGGCTGGCTAACTTTCTCCCGCCATTTTTTAGGTTTTGAATTTTAGGTGGTGGTGCATAGTAATGGTAAAGTAAGCACTGGGAGTGTGGGGAGATGGGGGGATAGGGAGATGGGGAGTGTGGGAGAAATTAAAAAATATATATTCTCACCATTACCATGCAGGACTACCGAATTTTATTTCGTTGCTGTCGTAGCAGGTAGTTTGTCGCGAAGCTTTTGAAAATTACTTTCGTCAAATTTATCCCAGCTTGACTTAGGCGACTTGAATTTTGCTTTGAAAGTATTGAGATCGCTGCTTTCAGAAAGGAGTTGTCGAATAGTATCGGGGTCTTTTTTTAGAAGAGCAGCTAAATCGTCTATACTAAAATCAGTTTTGGGTTTTTCGCTCTTCAAATTTCCAGTAACAAGTTTCGGCAAATTCTGGAAAACCTTTGTATATACACGATTGTACTCGTCTACAAAAAATTTTGCTCGTCGGGCTAGTAAACTATGGCCATTGTTTATGGCTTGCTCGAATGTTAGTCCTTTTTGATCTAGCTCGAAAAGTACAGGGGTCGCGACCAGTGGAAAATCAGCCGTTAGGATACAATGCTCCTCAAAGAGTTCTGTATATTCAGATACTTTATCTAAATAGCTCCAATCAGGGGAACTCATTAGTCGTCCCTCGTTTCGGATGAGGACATGGGGAAGATTGTCATTATGCTCTTCTAAAGATGTTTTGAAAAGTTGGATGGAAGACCAGCAGCCATCCGTGACGAAAAATTGAATAAACTGAGGTTGACCTTCTGGAGCTTTGCGGGTTTTAATACTGCCAGTAGTTATCAGCCACTCCTGTAGAGGCTTGTAAGTGTTGCCGGGTAAATTTACCACGATATAGTCTGGGTTCTCTTCAGCCATTTCCAGGATTCTATCGGGTTCCATGGCTCGCCTCAAATCGTCCGAAAATCCTATGGATTCAGAGCCATAATGTCCTAACACATCCCCAACTTCTTGATCAGAATCAACGGCTCGGACAGATTTCCCCGTGGATTTTAGATATTCTATGCAAGTCTTGGAGACTAGGCTTTTGCCTACACCCCCCTTTATTCCTCCTACAAGGATAATGTATGTCATGAGCTTCTCCTTATTAAGCATTAAAACTATCTAAAATATCAAAAGCCATCTGTTCAGCGGGGGTGATTGGGGATGTATCTTTTGAAGTGTTTACAGTAGTAGGAACGTCATTAGCAGAACCTTGTAGTTTATTTAGCCCCCCTGGGGAAGAGAAAATATTAGCTGTATCCAATCCAAGTGTACTTGTTAGATAAGTAATATGCCCTTGTAGTATAGAGATAGAACGAAGACCTATTCGGATCGCCTCTTCCTTGGAACCATGGTTATGCAGACCTAGGGCTGCATACATGAGTTGAAATGAATCAAGTATGGCATCATTTACCCCACCTCTATCAGCATTCTCGGTGAAATAGCGATAGGCGTAGTATACACCTGTAGAGTTCGAGTCTCCGATACAAAGCTTTCTATCAATGTGTATCCGACCTCTTGGATGTTTTGTATTTTTAGACATAAGACAAATTAAGCTTTAGAAAGAAGGGGTTCAGAATACTTTTGAGTTTTTGCTAGCTGAAAAAAGTAGGCAGTATAAGCATCAATAATCCGAAAAGCTAAAGTTTCCCGACTGTCCTCATCAGGATATGTGTTTTGGAAGGATTCATTGCAGCAAATTGTATCTAGCCAGTCTCCACCCCAATAGCAGTTAATATTGGCGAATCTTTCTCTCAGTTTATGCTGCAAGTATTGTGCTGCTCCTCCCACAATTATGATCTCATGGATTTTTTTTGGTAGTTTGCTGTCCAACCAGTCACTGATCAGCGTCCAATAGTAGTCGTGAGCTGTATTGATTGCTGCAATAATCTCATTCTTTTCTGCCTCCAAATTGCCTGGTGCAGTTGATTTGCATATATGATTGAGAAGGGGGTTGTTGATCTGCACGGGATAGCTTAATTGAAAAATAGCCTCATGTAGTCCATGCCTCTCTTGTCCGGAGGATAATTCGATCACTTGATCGACTAACCGAAAAAAACCTAAATTTGTTGTATTTGCGTTGCGAAAAATCCCTCGTTGAAACTCCAGAAGGCTAGTGTTTCTGTGACCAAAGACTAGAGTTACTACGGAACTAGGGATATCTTTACTTAACCCGTGGTAGCGACTCATGGTTACTCCAACCCCTTCGGGCAAACATTGGCATCCTGTAAGTCGCAAGCGTAGCCGTCTTCCTCGAAACCAAAACTCCTTAATGGTTTTTCCGATATCTTCTTTTAACTTAGATTGATCGTTCCATTCCGAATAAGGCAGAAGTATTGTCAAATTAATTTTGAACTGTCCTTGTGTTTGTTCGGCGATAATCCCCAATACTGCCAAGACTTTATATAAAGCGGACTCATATTTCGGGGCTGCAAGGTTGGCCTCAGCCAATAAGACGGAAGCTAAAAAACCTACAACATAGCTTTGCGAACAATTGTCTTTAAGGTTAACCCAAGCATCGTCAGCACTATTGCTTTTTAGACTTATTCTTTTGGAACGATAAGTAGCTAAATGCTTATTATCGCATTGTATTATTTCAGGTTCCATAGTAAGAAAATGCGTTTCTTCTGGAGTCCCCCAAATAATTTTTGTGAGGCTACTACCAAGGTCGATAGATACAACTATCTCTTGGGTATCTGTATTATATGTTTGAGATTTGCCCACCAGACCCTCATTATGTTTCTTTCTATACTTAACTGTCTTACATCAATAAAAAATAAAATCAAGTTTGGTTTTATTTTTTTTTTATAATTACGCGATATGTCACAAAGATCAAGAGTGAGTAAAAGTTATAAAACTTTACAAAAATAACTAAAAAAAAAACTGTTTAAAAACGGTGTCATCCTGTCTTAACACGGTGTCATCCTGTCTTAACACGGTGTCATCCGGTATAGCCGACTAGGTGTGACAAGAATAACTAAAAAAAAAACTGTCTAAAAACGGTGTCATCCTGTCTTAACACAGTGTCATCCTGTCTTAACACAGTGTCATCTTGTCTAAAAACGGTGTCATCCTGTTTATGCAACTCAGCCTGTAAATTTTTGTCACACATTTGTTATTGCTTGCAACTTTTTATTGCGGTTTGTAATGACTTGATTTTCTGAAAAACCAATGATTAAATAAATCTGTCGATCAAGTTGTGGTAAGTTACGTCTCATATTTTGGAGATAGATAGTTTACCGAACAAATGAAAAAAGATAGATTGTTGCACATTCGTGTAACTTCTCCTGAATACAACTCTCTAGCAGCACTGGCTCAACAAAAAAGCAGAACAGTTAGTTCAATAGCCAGGGATAAATTATTTATGCCAAGTTGCCGTGCTGAATTTATAGAACAAAGGAAGATACTCAGGAGGCAAACACTAGAACTGCAGATCCTATGCAGCTTGATTAGAGAATTATCTCAAGAGAGACTCACCCCGAAAAATATGCAGGCTTTAAAGAATATTCAGTACATACTGGATACCTATGAACCATGATTGCCAACATCACACGAAGTTCAAACTTCCATAGCATTGCTAAATATATATTTGGTAAGCCCGATGCTGAAGCCCTCCTGGAAAATGTGCCAGAAGGAGAGACGATAGATGAAAAAGCTTTCTCTATGGAATGGGTTGCAGCTCGAAATAAAAGAGTGAAAAAGCCGGCTTACCACTTATCTTTGTCTCCGGCTGAAGGAGATAAATTAAATCGAAGCGAGTGGTCTATGCTTTGCGGGGAGTTTCTTGATGAGTTGGGTCTTTCTCAAAATCAGGTATTGATAGGATTACATCATGATGTACGCTATCCCAATTCAGAAGAGACGCGAACTCATGCTCATCTATTAATTAATTTGGTGGATGATATTGGTAAGTGTGCCAATACAAGTTGGGATTATTTAAGAGTTCCTAAAGTTTTGCGACACCTGGAGCAGAGCTACGGACTACAGTCAGTAGCAGATGTAGGGGAGTCGGAGAAACAGCACGATACTTCCGGACATTATCAAAAAAAACGGCGTTTGGCCGATGAGTCAGTTGAACCAAGACCTAGAAGCGTTCGGGTAAAGCTTCAGGACCTTATTGATGAGGCGATAAAAGGCTCTAATTCATTTCAAGAATTGAGAGCTTCAATGGAAGCTTCAGGCGTTGAGGTGAATGTCACGGATCGGGGATGGTGGATGCGACATGAAGGTATCCCTTTTGCCGGGTATCAATTAGGTCGCAAGTACACAAAACCCTCTGTATAAAAGCGGTTGGAGGTCGAAAAGATGGCTGAATTTGAGAGTGGAGAATTTGATGAATCTACTTCTTCGATGCGGGATGTATTCTTGATCGATCAGCAGCCGGAAGAGGAAAGACTCCCCGAACTTGAACCAGAACCAAGGCCAAATTTAAAAGAGTCTAATATCGAACAGGAGCCAGATGAGGAAAACCTTCCCGAACCTGAACCAAAACCAAAGCCAAATTTAAAAGAGTCTAATACTGTCGAGGCGACCAATTCTCAATCTGAAAATCCAACTACAACTGACCCCCCCATCTTAGGAGAGTTAGTTGTTGCCCCTGAAAACTTAATTGAGATGATGAAACAACAGGCGCATCATCTCGAACAAAGTGATTATATAGACGGCAGATTTTACGCCGGAATGTTTCTTGGTGTAACAGCACATCTGGCAGAAATTGTTGAGATTGGTCGAGATGCTTGGGAGGAGCAGCAGGATCAAGAGGCAGTAACAAAAGAAGACTTTAGCGAGGAGCCTTTGGCCTCTAGCGTCCAGGAAAGCTCCCAAGCTGTAGCAGATTCGTTGAGTCGGTTCGTTCAGGCTCGAGCTTCCGTACACGATATAAGTGTTGATGAACCTATTGAAACCAACTTAGGTAATCTACGCTTTACCCCTGACGAGGGCACTATTACTATTACCCAGGATATAAATCTAGCTCGTTGGGATGAAGGCTTACAGAACTGGGAATTTAGCGACGAATTAACTGATTTACATAAAGATAATGTAGAGCGATTGCTTAATAATCAAGCGATCGATACTAAGGGTTATCGAATTTTAGACGAAACCATTATTTTTGAGCAGATTCAGTTTAGGGCTGAACTGACTGATGATGGTTGGTGGGTAACCGATAATTCCTTATCAGCGGACGAACAACAACGCATTACTCGGTTACCTCAATCAGAGGCAGAGTATGTCCGAAGTGTTGATTCAAAAGATTTATTAGATTATTTCCAGCACCGTGCCCCAGAACAATTTGTGAAGGATGTAGGTTCTATCCATTGGAAATCTGAAAGTGAATCATTCGACCGCATTTTTGAAATAACAAAACAATCAGGTCGAGCTGTCGTGGAAGGCTTCGATCTGGCACAAACCGACGACTGGGGGAATCCTCGTAAAATATTCAGCGCTTCTATTGATGATGAAGGCTCTATTGAATGTTCTCAGTGTGAGATCCCCACTGCAGATATTGATTATTTACTAGCACAGGAATCTCAACACCGAGAAGACAAGCCAGAAATGGAACGCTAATCTGACAAAACTATAAAATATGGAATCTAATTATGATGCAAGTACGTACTGAAAAAAATCGCTGTCGTCCAGAAACTTTGGAGGCAAAATTAAGTAAGGCATTGGATATGCCTATTGAGAAAGGAGATTTATGGTTGCTGGGATTTATCGTGGTAGGTCTTACTTTTATTGGTATCCGTAATCCCGCAACCATAACGGTTTACTTGATTGCCTGCCTCGTCGCACATAGTGTAAAGATGATGGTAGATTATTGTCCTCGATTAGGAAATTTTTATGGTTTTAAAATTCGGGCGCACCATGTAGCAGCACTTATATTACTCTGTACTATGATTTTTTCGAGTATAGGGATGCCCGCTCACGCATTGTTGTTCGATACCATTGAGGCAAAGGTAAACGAAATTCTTGCTGGCAGTGGTTCTACGGTCGCTCCGGCAACAGTTACGCTGATTTTTACCGTACTTCGAGTCATTGTGATTTTAGGAATCCTAGTAGGGGGTATCTTCCTTGTCAACCAAGCAATGCAAGGTGGAGACTGGAAACCTATTGGAAACATGATGGCTATTGGGGTAGGGTTTGTTCTAGCTATTGAGGTGTTATCTCAGCTCATCCTGGCATAGCAAATTTATGTAAAAAAAAAAGTATATGGCAATTCAGTCAGACGATTTTGTAAAAGTATCGAAAATATACCAACAAGAAGCCTCCATAGGCCCAGTACCAGCAGATCAGTTAGTGCCATGGGGTATTATGGTAATGGCTAGCTTCTTCATTTGCGAAGTACTGCTCTCTCTTGGCTTGGTGGTATGGGGAGCAACTGCAGTCTGGCTGATAGCATCCTGGTGGATGCTGACGGGAAAAAAAAGCTATCAGTACACCGACCTCTGGATAATGCCTAATAATGATTGGGTAAATCTACCCAATCTATGGGTTTCAGCCGAAGATCGGGATTTATTCAAGCAGAAATGTGAAATGAAAAGCAAGGAGAAAGTGCAGTTTACCACGCAGGATGGGAAATCAACTGCTTATCGCCCATTCCAGCTAGAGAGCAATTTGCACGTCCCTCTTAGGATTTCGATGGGAGGTCAAACATTTAGTTGTTGGCTCCTCAACGAGGATTCGGAAAAATGGTCTGCCACCATCCCCTTTAAATTGCGAGGTTTGCACCCTCAGCTTTACCCAGAAGAAATTGCAGAGTATTCAGAAGCGATCGCTGGTGCTGTGAAAGAATTTCCAGAAGGAGAAAAGATTACTTTTTATATGAGCTGCTTTCGTAATAAGTCAGCGAGGCTGGAGAAATTGGATGAATTAGCAGCTCAAAGTAAAGAGAATGGACTTCTTCCTATCTCAGTCCTGTGCAGCAATGAAAAAATTCGGATATCTGAGTTGGATGCAAGTGGCGAGCGCAAGTTCTGGGAAGTGTGGGTCTTTGTCACATGGACAGGTAGTAAGAACTATCGAGCGCAAGATGGATGGTCGGATCGGATGTTGAGGCAGGTTGCTCGAAAATTTGGTCAAACAACTCGCTCATTCTTAGGAACTCAGGCAGAATGGGAAGAAAGCCTTTACTGTGGCATAGGTAAGGATATCTGTGAAAATGGATATCTGCCGTGGCGGATGGCTATCGAGACTAAGGCTGGCCTTGCATTAGAGAGTCCTACAGATAATGAATTGTGGGATTGGTTATGGTATCGATTTAACGATCGCTCTACTATTCCTCCAGAAATCCCGCAGTTGGTCAAGATTGAAGAGACACCTAGAGGTCTCCAGCGTACCATTGTCAAAAATGCTGATAATGATACATTATCGGTTGCTCTTTCTGGAATTGAGGGGAAAACTTCTTGCCCACAGCATAATGGTAGTAGGGAATATATCTATTTAAATCACAGCATTGGGGCTGTACTAACCATGGAAGAATCACCTACAGGGTGGTCCAACCGTGGCGAACAGCTTAGGTGGCAGTTTAATCGTCTGGCTGCTTCATCTATATATGATACGGAGGTGTGGCTGGAGATGGAGCCTGGATCTAAGGCAATGATGAGAGATAATCTCGAAAAAATTGCCAAGCAGGCTGAGGCTAGTAACCAGCGTGTGGCAGAGCAGGGTGGGGGAGTTGATGTGGCTTCGGTAGTACAGCAAGAAGAAAGCTTTGAAGCGCAGAGAAAACTCGTGACAGGAGCGGGACCAATGATGTGCGCTCCATTGTATATAATTTATCGATCGTCAGAAGAGGAACTGGATAAAGCCTGTGCTTTGATGTGCAACAATTTCGGCAGTGCTAAAATAATTCGCGAAACTAATATTGCATGGCGACTTTGGGTAGAAACGTTACCCATAAATAGATTAAAAATGCTGTGCCAAACCAGCCTATTCTCTAATCGTCGTATTATTCTAGATACTGATACAGTAGCGGGACTGATGCCACTGACTTGCTTTCGCCCTTTCCATAAACCTAGTTCTGGCGTTGAGCTTGTGACGGACAAAGGCGGACAACCTATTTATGTAGATTTGTTCAAGAAAACAGAGCGGGCAATTATTACGGCTACTTCTGGAGGGGGTAAGTCGGTTTTAGGGTCGCGGTTTATCGTGGATGCTCTGGCTCAAGGTATTCCAGTTGTGGGGATGGATATATCTACTGGTGGCGATTCTACCTTTGCTACGCTTTGTAAAATGTTGGGAGATAAGGCTGCATTTTTCAACATGGCAAACCAAAGCTACAACTTGGTCGAACCTCCAGATTTAAGAGGGATGAAGAAGGAAGTAGTAGGAGAAAGATTAAATCGCTGGAAACAGTTTTTACAACAAGCCTTGGTAAGTATTGCTATGGGGTCTATCCACGATCCGAAATTGCAGGAAAGAGTCAACGCTCTTGTTGTGAAAATGATTCAGGTTTTTACTACAAATCCTCAAATTATCGATCGCTATAATTTTGCTTTCGAGCAAGGTTTTCATTCTAATGCTTGGGGGAATATTCCTACTCTCCACGATTTACTTAATTTCTGCTCTAAGGAAAAATTAGGATTGAAGTCGTTTGAGGAAATTGATCGACTGGCAATAAATCAAATTGTTAACCAAATTTCAGCAAAACTAGACGATCCCGAGATTGGACAGGCCATTGGACGTCCAAGTACAATCCCGCCCGATCCTATGGTAAAAATCTTTGCTCTATCAGGGTTGAATAATGAAAGTAACGCGCAAATTATGTCGCTATTAGCTGCCATGGCTTGCGTTACTAATGGGCTATCTCATCCCCGAAGTTTATTTGTGGGCGATGAGCTGAGTGTGTTGCTTGGTAAGCCTGGGTTTGCTGAGATGGTCGGCACAATTTGGGCTACAGGCCGTAAGGATGGAATTTCGGGGTTATTGATTTTACAGGATGTTAACGCTATTGCTGCCAGTTCGGCTGCCAGTAAAATTTTCCAAAATACTTCTATTGAAATGGTGGGAAAAACTACTGCTGCTGCTGCTTCTTCCTATGTAAAGTATTGCGAGTATGACGCGGATATCATTAGAGCTAACGCGACTGAATCCTTCTATCCTAATCCGTCCGAATATTATACTAAGTGGCTTTTAAAAGTAGGCGATCGCTACTGGAGTCCGTTGCGGTATTATCCAGGTGCAATGATTTTAGCTGCGGTTGCTAATTCGGAGGATGAAAAAGCGGCACGAGAAAGGTGTATTGCTCAATATCCCCAAGATCAGATCGGTCTCTTAAAAGGAACTAGAGATTTTGCTAAGGAGTATGTACGTGTATTGAGAGGAAATCTCTCAATTAAAGATATAGGAATTAATTAATAATTAATAATTAATAATTAATAATTACCTCTTCTCAATAATTAACAATTAATAATTATCACGGCGCTTAGGAGCAATATATCAAGTATTTATAGTTCCTTACGAATAAGACTGGGACGAATGTTTCTTTCCCGGAAAGGGTTTCAGCAAAAAAAGTGTTTCATCCTTATTTGAAATGACTATTACCTAGTCAGAACGTCTGAAATTATTAATTATTCATTATTAATTAGAATGGGAGGCTTTAAACCTTAATTGTTGAATGAATAATTATTAACTATCAACTCTTGATAATTAATTATTCATTATTTATTTGGTGATTATTAATAATTAATTATTAATAATTAGACACTTTGAATTAAGATTAATTAATTCTAACTATAACTACTAATTACGGAGGTAAAATCAGGAGATAAATGATGATAAAGTTAACAAAAATCAAGCAACTTTTAATAACTATTCCTATATTAGTAGGCATTTCTAATGTAGCTATTAAGCCAGCTACTTCCGCCTCTTTTGGTGGATTTCAAGATGTCTTAGGAATTGACCCACAAGATATTATTAGTGATGCACAGGGTAAAATAGAAAGTCAAATCCAAGATTTATTAGGGCCAATATCTGAATTGCTAGCAATAGAACCTAGTACTTTTGTGGATGATATTTTGAGTGATTTAAACCTGGAAGATTTAGACGTTTCTAATATTTATGGGGATATGAATATCCCCAATCCAAATAAGTTGCTTGAAGAACTTCAGAGCAAAGGAACAGATGACTTCACCTTTGGAATTAAGCTTGGATCTAGCGTCAAAAACAACAAACTTCTCACTAATGAAGCAGCAGTAGAACTAACAGGACAATTAGCAAAATCAATGGCCGAATCCTCAGCTTTTAGCGATGAAGCTCAGGAAAAAATGCAAGAAAAATTGGAATTTGGTGCCGAGACCACAACTACTGCTGCAGAATTAGCAGCAGCTACCCAGAACTTAGCTTCCGTTGGGCAAGACCTCGTAACTCAAGGAGAAGGAACTGACGTAACTCAAGAGATAGAACGTTTGCAGTTGAAAGCTCAGGGGCTGCAGCTACAAGCAGAGTCAACTCAATCAAGTCAGTTGTCGCTGCTTGCAGCCCAACAAGCTGCTATATACACAGAAACTCAGCAGAACCGTATAGATGATGCTATGCGGAATCAGATCCTAAGTGATATATCAAAAAATCTACAAAGTCAGAATGCAGGAGGGCGAGTGGAGAAATCTACAGCGATTCGAGCTTTGGCTAATGGCTCTCAATTTCCCATATTTAACGAACCATAGTAAGCGATGGCCGATCTAACTGGAAGCGACCTAATTAATCTAGGCTCGGATCTAAATCAAAGTACTACTCAAGCTTGGGGGGAATTGTGGAATGAAACTATATCTCCAAGTAGCCCGCTCTGGGAAGCTCTGAATAATCTAGGGATACTGATAGCCGGGTTGTCCTTGCTTTACCTAACTATCGAAAGAATCAAACCGCTTGTAGAGAAGCAGAGCTGGAGTATGTTGGCCGATCTACTGATTATGCCCTTAGTTGTAGTCATGCTGTTGGGTGGCAGTGGTGACTTGGCTGCGGGGGTAGTCAAAACTTTCCATGGAATCGGCTCTCACTATGTCCAGTTTGTGCTTAGAGAGCAGATAGGATCTTCTGCTCTCGACGCACAAACAGCCCTTGATGATATCCGAGAAGAGAATGCCGAGCAAGCTCTTGAGCAAGAGATATATGCGGAGTGTATGGCACTTCCCCCTGCCGAGCAGGAACAGTGTATGAACGATCCGGCAAGAGAACAGGCAGCAAACGATGCTGGTGTGGATGTACCATCCACGACGGGAGGGGGGAATCCTTTGACTAATGGCTTGCGTTCGGCTCTGATTACCTTGCTAATGATGTTTCTGTACGCTATCCAGTGGGCTTTCATCAATTGCATGGAGGCTGCATTGCTGATGACTGCACTATTATTTCCCCCTGCCTTGGGGATTAGCGTTTTACCTATTGCTGGTAAAACTATATTTGCCTGGGCTTCGGCAATGGCTGGATTGTATACCACTATGCTGAGTTACAACATAATTGTCGGATTAACGGCGATCGTAGTGACCAAAGCTCAGGTCGCTGCAGGTACAGATCAAGGAGGAACTAGCTTTAGAGATATTGCTTTTGCTGCATTTATAGCTATTGCTAGTCCTATGTTGGCAGTACACTTGGGGCAGATGGGTGGTGTCGCTTTATTCCAAGCCATCAGCAAACAAGCTGCTGCTGTTATTTCGGGAGTAGGAAATTTTGCTATGGGTGCTGGTGTTGCGGTAGCAAGGGTAGCAGCTCAATCAAGAGTAGGTCAAATGTTAGCTCAAAAAATTCGACAATCCTTTAAAAAGAAACCAATTTAATTGAAAAATGACTAATATTATCATTCCGGAAAAAGATACCCCAAAGCTGCTTATGGTTTTGCTGTTATTGACAAGCAGCTTGTGTATTGGTACTTGCGCTATGTTAACTGTTGCTCTTAATAATCGGTCTTTGGCTACAATGGACCGGACTTATGTACAAATGGCGGATGGTTCGGCTCAGGATATAGTACAAGTCGATCCATTGCATAGAGAGCCGGAAGTTATAAAAGCCACGGCAGAGTCATTTATCAAGCTTATGTTTGAATGGGACAACAAGCTTCCTTCAGGCCAAGACGATTCGGGCGTGGAGGTAGCCGGAGTAAAAATCCCTTCAAAAGTCTATATGGGAAGCTTCTTGATGGAGCCTCAATTTCGGACTCAATTCTTAAAAATAATGGGAAATGAAGTTATCCCTAAAGCTGTTTTGGATGGGTATCTTGAGTCTACAGTAGTAGTGTACCAAATATCAGAACCAGTTGAAACAGCCCCAGGAGAATGGGAATTAGGGATTGTAGCTGCTCGGTTTGAGACCAATGATCGTGGAGAGCAAGGGGAAGTCGTAATCAGACGGAGACTCAAGTTGAAAGCTATCCGAAAACAGCTTTCGGCATTACTACCAAAAGACAGGAAAATATCTTTTAGAGAGAGTGTGCGATTACTCATGAAAAACCAACTTGTTATCGCCAGTATGGTTGCAGATAATTGATTTGATTTGAAGTCTTATAAGCAGTATGGATAAACCAACGCAAATTATCACAGAGGATAATAAAAATGTCCCCCTGGAAGAACTAGCTAATACAACAGAAAATGTTACGAATTCAAGCCCTGCTACTCCCATCCCTGACTCTGATGCCAGTATTTTATTAGGAGTAACTGTCGAGCATCCCACACGAGGAGAACCCAAAAAAGACGTTACTAAGAATCCTATAGCAAAGACTTTGTTCCAGGCTGGCTTAGTACTTGTCGCAGTAGTTTTAGGCTATTTTTTGTGGATGCTTCTAGGTAGTACTGGAGGCCATGAGACATCTACGATTAACAGCGAGACTCAAGATACACAGGATACAGATCCCAATGCCGAAAAAATCCAAGAATTACAGGAGACATTATATAGGGAGCGGGCAGAAGTGGCGGTAAAAAATCTGCAATCGCCCTTGCAGGAGGAAGAATCTAAAAGAAAATATACCAAGCAAAAGGCGACACCATCACCCAAACCTACTCCTGTAGCTAAAACACCATCACCCAAACCTACCCCTGTAGCTCGAACTCCTACGCCTACGCCTACGCCTGTAGCCCGAACGCCAGCGCCCAGACCTGTAGCTCGAACGCCAGCACCTAGACCTGTAGCTCGAACGCCAGCGCCCAGACCTGTAGCTCGAACGCCAGCACCTAGACCTGTAGCCCGAACGCCAGCACCTAGACCTGTGGCTCCCACACCAGCACCAGTACCCTCGCCTCCTCAACGTAAGGAGGAATTTGACAGCCTAAGTACTTGGAGCGAATTAGCCTCTATAGGGCAAGTACAGTATGTGCCTAAAGACGCTCAAGAAATAGGGAATAGTGTTGAAATAGAAAATCCAGTGGAAAAAGTAGGCTCAGAGGCGATCGAGAAAAAACAAACAGAAGATTTAATTTCTTCTGTGACGATTGGCTCTGCTGTTTCTCAAGGAGAGCTAACGCCGGGAATGCAAGGTATTATTAATAAAAACTCGGTACAGACTGCTGATTATAAGGAAGTACAGGTTCCTATTGGCAGCTCTGCGAGAGGTAAAGTCGTCGTGCCGTTGCATTGGAATCAGGAAATAGATGGCTCGGATGGATTGTTTCTGATTCAGCTAACGGAGCCTCTTGTCGCGTCCGACGGCACTCATGTTTTGGAGAAAGGATGTCAACTGGTTGTGTCGGTATCCTTTGTATCTGATGCGGGGCAAGTTTTCCAATCTGTCGTGGCAGTGTTACATACCGATGGACGAGAAGAAAAAATCCCCGTGACGGGTTCGGGGTACAATGGTGCTTCTACTACTCCTTTGGTAATCAGGGGTAAGAAAGGAGATGTTTTAATTGCAGATAAAATCGAGGGTTCGAGTTCCGAACCTGGACTCCTGAGTAATATTGGTGTGGGATTAATGGCTGGGATTGCAGAAGCTGCTGATAATATTACTCAGCCGGATCAACAAGTCCAAACACAGACTACGGGATTCTCTACTACCGTTACAGCCTAGCAAAATCAGCAAGCACCAGGAGCTGCTTTTGTAAAAGGACTGACCGAAACTTTAACCGAACGAATGACGGAAAGATTAGACTCCAAACCCAAAGAGCTGAAAATTTTCCAAGTAGATAGAGGGGAACAAGTGATGTTGTTTGTGAATGGTTTCGTCACATTTAGAGTTCCCAATAGGAGGAGTTAATTAATATGAGTGGGAAGTTAGCTGTTTTGGGGGCAATTCTTGTTTTGGGATGGGTATTAGACCCAGTTCTTTCTGTGCCTATTATCCCAACTCTAAGTGATTCAAAAGCTTTAATTCAAAGTACAGAAATAGTTCTAGTCCCAGGCAGATCGTCGGTGATTGAATTTAGGAATGGAGAAATGATTCAATTTATTTCTCTAGCTGATATTCATCAGATTGTATTTTCAACCGATTTACCAATTGATACTGGGATGGCATCAATAATTGTACTGAAACCCATCGAACCATTGCGTCTGAAAGGCTTGGTCGAAATTCCATACACAGGTCTGGTCCGGGAAAATTATCCGGCAAAGACTATTTATCCTACTAACCTGGTGGTTGTTACATCAAGCAAAAGCGGAGAAAAGCGGACATATACTTTCGATATAAGTATTTCTTTGACAAGAAATCCAGAAATTCCTAATGGCATAGCGATCGTGCCACAGGTTCAACCATCAACCGAAGAAACTCTCACTTTAACTGATGGTCGCAAAGCAAATTTATCAGATATTCAGAGAGGGTATACGGAAGCTCTCAAACAAAAGTACACTTCGTACAAAGACCCCGCTGTCAAAAAAATTCAGAAATTTTTAGATTTAGCTCGTTATGGGGTGAGCTTTTCTGAAGCTGCCCAAAGAGCCGATTTACCTTTTGTTGTGATTGAATCTCTTGCTGAGATTGGCCTGCAAAATTTTCCCAAGGAAAATCTCGATAACAAGCCTTCTCTTTTAAAAGGGCTAGTTCGGCCAATTCCGAGTCGTTCGCGCTTTGAAAAGTGACAAGCTATTGCAGTCGCGGATGGGCAGTTCGAGACACTAAACGGGCGTTTAGATAAGCGTAATCAAAATGTCAATCTAATTTCAATTTATATTGAAACGGATGTCAGCAGTAAATTATTGGTAAAAAACTTATGGTAATTATAAATGGAACTACAGGTAACGACTTCGTAAGCGGTTCTCAAGGTAATGACTCTATACTCGGTTCTTGGGGAATTGATACGTTATATGGGAATTCAGGGAATGATAGTTTGTTGGGACAGGGACATAATGACTACTTATACGGTAACCCTGGAAACGACTACTTATCTGGAGGTAGTGGTGATGATCTACTCTATGGAGGTCACGGTAACGACACATTAACTGGTGGCTATGGGTTTGACCAACTTTATGGTGGCACAGGCAAAGACCTTATAATTAGTGGTTACGATGATAGCAACGATGTGTTGACTGGAAATGGAGGAGCAGACACCTTCAACATTTCTGGAAATGTTGCTTATCATATATATGATAGGACTTATTTCCCTCGTGAAATTAATTTTCGATGTTTAGGAAGGATAACGAATTATTGAAAGCCTAGTCGAACTTGGGTTAGCGAATTAGTCAAAGTAGCTTAGTTTGGCTTAGATGAAGTGTTATCATAGACCAATCAGTGAGAAACAATACATATCCTATACTTAAAATCCCTAAAGCTATCTCCGATATTGCTGTACAGGCTAAAGAAATAAGCAGTCGCACACAAATAAGAAAGCCTGTCCTCCCAAGTAAACCGAATTTCCCCGAATCAAATAATTTCGGGATTTATCATTTTCTGACAATAATAGCGATCGCTGTTGCTACTTGTTATTTATGGTTTTTTCTTGTGGGGCAGCTCAACATATTAATTGCAGGATTAGTGATCGCTGCAACTGGCTATTTCTGCTATCAAAGAAAACTAGATTCTGCAAAAGGGAAAGCGAAGTGTGATTCCCTAAACCTGGATTATAGAAGGGAAGTAGAAATCTACAATCAGCAATTGCGCGAATGGCAAAATTCTCAAACCGTCAGCGTCAAACCAGGTCTTAGTTTACATGAGATTCAAGAGAAATTTCAACATATATCTGTACTGAGACCTGGTAAATCTAGAAGCAGTGCTCGAAAAGGGAGAAGCGAAGAGCAATTTTACCAGATATTGTGCCATTATTTTTCAGCAGCAAAAATAATGGTTGATTACAATATCTCCAAATATCGAGACTATCCTTATACTCCCGACTTTATTTACTGTCTGAATGATTGGAACTTTTATATGGACATCGAAATAGATGAACCCTACACCCGAAAAGGGAAAAAAACAATAGCCACTCATTGTACGGACGATGTTTCGGATGCCAATAGGGATGATTTCTTCGTTGAAAGTAATTGGGTTGTTATCAGATTTGCAGAAGAGCAAATCTGCAAAAGTCCAGCTAGCTGCTGCAAATTTATTGCTCTGGTAATAAATCGCCTCTTAGGTGTAGATATTCCTCCTCCATTACAAGATGCTGAGGATTTATTGATGGTCAATAGGTGGAATACTAAGTTAGCAAAAAAAATGGCTAGGAACAAATATCGAAGCAAGTACTGATGATTTCAGAAATTAACAACCATAAGGGGGTTTTTCAGCAATTAACAATTAACAATTAATAATTACCTCTTCTTGAAACGGATAGGATTGACTAAAAGGATTTTTTTTGATTTTATCCCCTATCCAAGGGGAGGCTTTAAACCTTAATTGTTGAATGAATAATTATTAACTATCAACTCTTAATTATTAATTATTCATTATTAATTATTCGGTAAGGGGGCAGATGAAACGATCAATCTCCGCTAACAAGTTTTTCTATCTGAACCAATAACTTTTCTAGTTGTCGTCTTTTTTTAGTATTATCCCAAATTTTTGAACTCTTAATTAAACGATAGGTATTGTCCAGACCACTTTTTAGGGTATCTTCTTGTTTTACCGTCTGATTAATTTCTGCCACTCTTTGTCGAATCTCTGACAAAGACAGTGACTTTTCTATAACTTCTTTCAGTAAACTTTCTCTCATAGCCTCATCTTTCACTTTGGCTATTGCTATTGCCTTTGTATAATCAAGTTTGCCCCTGCGCAGCACCTCTAAAATGTCTGGGGGCAACTTTAACAATGGAAGGCGATTTTTGACAAAAGATTGCCAGTTCATTAACCCCAAGTCTTGAAAAACTGATTCTATGATTTGAGCATTTGGACTACCCATAACGTTAGGGGTAACTTTTCCTTTCACCTCATTTTGCATTCTATTTAGGAGTTTTACCACAGAGGGGATACTTTCATCGAGCTGAATAGCCAATAGTTGTAAAATCCCTTCAGTTTCTTCCAGAGGATTGAGGTCTTCTCTTAGTAAATTTTCGATTAAGGATAATTGCCAGGCATCCTCATCATTGAGAGAGCGGATAACTACAGGGACAGAAGTTAGTCCGGCCATTTTTGAAGCTCTTAAACGCCTCTCACCTGCAACTAACTCGTATAAATTGTTGTTGGTAGGGCGGACTAATAGTGGTTCAAGTACACCAAACTGAGAAATAGAGGCACTGAGTTGACTTAGTGCTTCTGGGTCAAAATAACGACGTGGTTGAGAGGAAGGTAAAACAATTTCTGTGATAGGAATCTCTCTAGGTCCCATTAATTCTTGTTCGTGGGCATCATGGGACGTTTCTGCTCCAGAAGTGTCTTTTGTGTCAAATATAAAGTTGCGGAGGGAATTTCGTTTGGTCATTTCTAGGAGGCTTTGGACTTAGAAGATTTAGACTTAGAAGATTTAGACTTAGAGGATTGAGACTTAGATTTCGTTCTGGACTTAGTAGGTTTAGAGGACTTAGTTTTTTTCTTGGAGGGTTTCATTTCTATACCCGTATGAGAAAAGACTTCTGTGAATAATGAGTCAAACTCAGATGCTGAAGAAGCAGCCATAGCACCGGACATCTGAAAAGCAGTTATGTTTTGTCCAGGAGCGTCAGCTAGGCATTGTCTTTGATAGATTACAGTTGACAAAGTAGGAATGTCCAATTCTGCTAAAACCTGCTGAGATTCTCTGAGGAGGATTGTACCTTTAGTAGCTCGGTTAAGATAAAGAAAAGCTTTTGGTAGACCCTGGCGTAGTTCTTGTGCTTGGCGGATAAAGCGTAATGTTTTATTACTACTGCGGAGGTCAAGGCCAGATGGTTGACATGGTACTAGAGCAATATCACAACGAGATAGGATGGACTTGGAAACTTCACTTATTCCACCAGGGCCATCTACCACTATGGTGTCATATTCATTGGCTAAACTAGGAAGATTGTCAAAGATGTCTTCTGGATCGCTAATAATTTCAAAAGGCATTTGAAGTGTTTCAGCCCAAACAGAACTACTGTTTTGAGCATCTGCATCAATAAGTAGTACGGAACCACGTTCCTTTAACCAGTAGCAAAGGTGAATGGCTGAAGTGGACTTTCCGGTGCCTCCTTTTTGATTGACAAAGGCTATAATCATCTTTTTGAATGGGTATGGTGTTGCTTCTTAATTTATCAGAAAGTGGTTGTACTTTACCCATAACGTTAGGGGTAAAGCGGTAATGAACTACCCCGCCGTGCAGACTGGCGGGATTTCTATCAGAGAATGTAGAAAAGCGAAGTACGACAGGCGGGGTGAGGAAACTCAAAAACGGGTAGTGTAAAATTTATAGTTTTAAGTTAGGTAATAAAAAAAATTAATTAGGCAATTGCACACTCACCTGGGTGTGCATTTTAATAGAAATATAAGCAAAGCAAACATCTTACCCCACACAGAAGGAGGTGCAGAGCAGAGGAGGTGACAGTAACAACAAAAAAAGGAGCAGTAATTGTCTACATCAACAACTACAAAGTGAACGGTGAACAACGTTTCCAGAAAAAAGAACTGAGAAAAATCTTAGGAATAAAAGCCAAGAAAACCATCGCCGACGACCTAGCAGCAATAGGAGAAGAAAATCCACCCTGGAACTGGGAAACAGTACGAAAACTAATAGGATTAAAGCTATTTCTAGCAATAGGCAGAGGCGACCCAAAATATAGCCGTAGCACCTATTCAGAACTAATAGAACTAGGAGAAAACGAACTAAATACAGTTCTCCAACACCATCAAATCGACATAGAACAGGAGTTTAAAAAAGTAAAAAATGACTACAACAAAACCCAAGAACGGACAACATTTAGTTACCGAGCAAACCGCCGAAGACTTGATACAGCAAGCACATAACAACACTAAGCCAAAATCAACTAACAACAATCAAAATTCCCGAAAGAAAAAACCAACTGCCGAAGTAGAAAAAAGCATAACAAAAGCTTCAGAAACTCTAGAAAACGCAGTAGCAGGCAGCGCCGAAAAATTAGTAGAAAGTGCTAATCTCAGCAAAAAAGCCCGTATTCAAACAGGAGTAAAACGAGGTCGCAGTAAAACCCAAGACATTATAATTGGTGAACAATTAGGAGTATTAGACGAACTCGCACAACACGAAGTCACCCAAACATTCGACCTATCAGAACAGCTAGAGAAACTATCAGAATTTAGTGACGCTGTAACTGATGTATCCGAATTATTAGAGGCAGAAGAAAGCGACCCTTTATCAGCACTAAAAGGATTCGAGATCAAAAGGCTACCCGACTCGAACAGAGGGTTTTCAATCTTCAGTTAGAACTAGCAAAAATCCAAGTATGGCTGCGTAAAAATAGAGAGCAAATAACAGAATATGAAAATCAGAAAAAGCAGCCAAAATCACAACAAAAAGAACAATTAAAAATGCCAGAATTAAACCAATTAATCAAGGAAAATAACTATCAACAAGAAGACTCAATTTGCCTAACAACAGGATTACCAGGAATCTTTTGAAATAGAAGTAATGACCTCAGAAAAAAAGCCAAAATGTCAAGCACGAAAAACCTAACAATACTAACTAAAAATCTACTAATAAAACCTCCAAGGATTCAACATTAATAGACCTAGAACTAGCCAGACAGGTAGTAGTATAAATGACCAGTGAATGAGAGGATTTTTAACGCCGGACATTATTAAAACTTTGGGAACCACACCGGAACTTTCATCAAGTGTAGTTCCGGCGGAATTCAACTCATATCAATAGATTCCGCTATCAAACTTCCGGTTCCACCACCATGAAATTCACAAAAAATCAGGAGAAACCGATGAAAGTAATTATTAAAATTTTTCACCTAATTTCACGTCAAATAGATAGATTTTTAAGTCATCAATTTGTTGATAATTTTGCCCAGATAATGGAAATATTAGGTAGATGTTAAAGGTTAATTATCACGAATACATTAACAGTTATGAGTGGAAAAATAAAGGTAGAATATTTCTCAAAAAAGTAGGTAGGCGATGCCAAATTTTCCCCTGGATTAAACTGACAAAATATAACATTCATCACTGTCATTACAAAAACTTAGGCCAAGAAAAGTGGAATATTGACTGCATAGTTCTCTCAAAAACCGCTCATAATTTAATTCATGGTTGGTTGGCAGGTTCTCTAACCGTTATTAGAGTGTCAGAACAAAATAAAAATCCCAAAAATAAGTACCCAAATACTTGTCAAAAAATCATTCATATATACGCTAGAATTGTCGGATTTTTATTGTACTTGATTAAATTTATTTAGGAGGCCGACGAGAATTATTATGGACAGACAATACATTGCTAAACAAGCAAAACTAGCTCAAAAAAGTGACAGTAAACTTGTAAGAAAAGATTGTTATTGGCGGATTTTAAGTAATAGTGATTGTCCTGATTTATCAGAATATGGAAGTCTGACAACATCTCAATATGAACAGGCTAAACAAATATTTCAGCAATTAACAATGAACAATTAATAATTAATAATTACCCCCTAAATAATTAACAATTAATAATTAATAATTATTAATTATTGAGATAGGAGTATCAAACAATTAACAATTATCCAGAAACTATCTCCCTAGACACCACCGACTAAATTATTAAGCAGATACACAAAAATAATTACATATTTTTCTCAATCGAAACCTTTTTTACTGCAATGGTTACAGAGAATGAGAATGGGAAATAAATTCTGTGTAGGTGCTTAATTATTAATTGTTAATTATTAATTATTAATTACCAAGGGAGGCTTTAAACCTTAATTGTTGAATGAATAATTAATTAATGACGCTTCAACTCTTAATTATTAATTATTAACTATTAATTATTAATTATTCGGTAAAGAGAGCAACAATTAACAATTATTCTGTCATCACTTGCAAATATTACACTTAATTACAAAGGAGGAAATTATGGTTAAAGTAACTGTTGATATTGAAGACCAATATTGGTTGACACAAGCTCTGACAACTATTGAAAAAATAGCGAGGGATGATAATACTTGTATTGATGATGTAAAAAGTTTAGTCGATGTAGCTGATAATGCAGCTTGTAATTGTAATGATCTTGTCCCCATGAAAGATGGCAATCAAGAGGAAACATTGGAGGCAATTAAAGCCTTAGAAAGTAAAGTTAGCAATTTAAAATTGCCCGGTGACTCTTGAAAAATAACCCATAAAATACGATAAATACGCTAAAGATTGAGGTACAAAAATGAAAGTATCTGTAATTAACAATTATTCTGTCAGAGTCAAATTAATCAATTTTTCCCAAAATAATCAGGAGAAAAAATGACAACTAACAAAGAACAATTGCAAGAAGAATTAGAAGGTCGTTTACAAGAAGCGGCTAGAAAAGCTGGATGGGTAGATGAAAATGTACCTATGAATGAACTAACACAAGAAGTACAAGACAAAATAGCAGAAACTTTTCCTCAAGTAGCTATGGATTTTTTAATAGAAAATCCTAACTCAAAAAATCAACAACAAACTTAAATGTTTTAGGGATAAAAATTCCCACAGAAACTTGAAAAAAGTTCAACAAATCATTTCTATTAGGAGACAGACAAAGGACATATAAGAAAATGCAAGAAATATTATTTGTGGATTTAGACGGCACAATTCGCCGACCTAAGTCCGGAGAACAATTTATCCAATTTCCCAAAGACCAGGAGGCAATTCCAGGGGCAAAAGAAGCGATAACTAAATACTCCACTCAGGGATATTTGATAGTGGGTATAACAAACCAGGGTGGTGTAGCAGCGAAGCACAAATCATTAGATGATTGTATTAAGGAGCAGCAAGAAACTTTAAAACTGTTTCCGGAAATACACTCAATCCTCTTTTGTCCTGATTTTGAGGGTGAAAAATGTTACCGCTGCTACAGAGATAAATATTTTGATTGCACTACCCACTATCCTCGACTACTAGTACATTACCGGAAACCAGGTTTGGGCATGATCGATTATGTTCTGACTCAGGGCGAAATTCACCCATCAGATTGTCTGATGGTAGGCGATAGCTCCGAGGATGAAGCGTGTGCGGAAGCTGCTGGTGTTACCTTTATAGAAGCTGAGAAGTGGCGCAGTACAACAATGTAAAGAGTTTAGTCAATGCTGCATCTTTTTTAGTACAAATCGTCGAAAACACAACGTCCGAATTAACCATGTTCCCATTTGGCAAAAAAGCTAAAGATACAAAACATACACAAATCGGAATTATTAACACTAAAGATAATTTAACCCAACAAATCGGAATTATTAATATTGATGATTCCCAGAGCAATAATTCTGATAATTATGGCAATTCAGATGACTCTCAAGGTAGTTCAGTAGGCATATTAAATGAGCCTGGAGCCATAAATCATGGTACTCAAATAGAGAAAACTTATTCAAGTAATCAACAATAGAGGAGGATTAATCTAATTATGTTCAAGTCTCGCAAAAATGACAAAAATCAAAAAAATCACGGAACTCAAGTTGTTATTGGGCAGCAAATTAATGTTAGTTCCAACATTAGTGATGATGATAGTGATACCGAATCAACAACTACATCATCGACAAATACAACCATAACTTTTATCAATAAAAGTACAGGTGCTAGAGGACAACAAACCATCATTGGCGAAGAGTATAACTACTACATAGTGGATAATGGATAACCATTTAATAACTCCACCTGATGGAGTAGGAATAGGAAACTACGAATATAAAGGTCAAGTTCCTGGGTTTTGGGAGACTCTAGGAAAATGGTTTTGGAGCCATCTAACCGCAGTTTTTAACGTCTTAGAAAAACATGAATTAGTCAACCCAAACCAAGACGAAAATTACACTCAATTTGACCAAAAAAATTATGCCAATTTAGAGGATACTAAATACTATGCAAACGTTGAAGATATCAAAGAATATTTTGACTAAGAAAAAAGCTAATGGGTTGTTTGAATATATGTTCTTAAGAAATTTTGAACTTCTAGGATTATCAATTAGTTTGGTCTTAGCAACTGTAATATCAGGAATATATATATCTTTCAATCAAGTTAACCCCGCTAAAAATGTAGAAATGACAAGCCATAAAACATTAACTAAGGGAGAATAGTATGATTAATGATAGAGACACAGAAGAGCTATTTGAATTTATTTCTTGGTTCCAAAAAAACTACAACCAAGAAATAAATATTTATGAATTAAAGCTAGTCATCAAAGCAGCAGAAAACGCCAATATAACAGTAGATGCTGCTACAAGAACGACATTAGCAGCTTTAATGAAACAAAATAATCTGACACCAGAAGGTACGATTAAACTTTACCTCGACATCCAAACTCAAAATAACTCATCAAACTTCGTAGATGAATTAATAGATAAAACAGTAGAAAAAATTGAACCGCAACTTGATGAGGCAGTAATTGTAGCTAAAGCAGAAATGGCAGCTCTCTTTTTAGAGAAATTCAACACTCCAGGTATGAGCCATCAAGTGAATGATTTTGCCAGTCAGTATGAAGGTAAAATTAGTGGTAGTTTAGCAGCAAGAAAGCAAGCTTTAAATCAAAGATTCGGTAGACTTTTAAATCAGGAAAAGCCTCAAGATGTAGACCAAATTTTGCAAGTAGGCAAAAGGTTAGTTGGGAATAGCTCAACCAATGTAAAAGCTTTAAAAAGTCAAGTAATTAAATTACCACCAAAGGAGGCGTAAAATGGCTTATTTACCACCAGCTAAATATACTGTATCAGCCGAAGAAATAGAAGGAGAAATTCGTCAGAATAATCTTGAGGTACTAAAAGAAAAGCGCACTCAATCAAATAATTTACTTCAAGCCGAAAAAATCAAAACATCAGCTTCACGACTGAAAATAAATCAAGCTAATATTCTCTATGATAAAGAAGCGATAGCCACCCAAAGAATTTTCACTGAAACTCAGAAAGAAGCAGTAGGTTTACAGACAGCAAAAGTAGGAGTACAAATAGCAAATAATAATTTCCAAAAAGCACAAGTAGAACTAGGAGCGGCTCAAATAGAAACCAGGTTATTTGCCAGACAGAAACAAGCACAAATAGACGGCAAACAATTGGATATATCTAATATATTGTCGCAAAATGCAGAAAAACGTGCTTTGTATAGTTTACAAGGTCGTTTATCAAGTAGCCCATCGGTTATCAAATAACTTATCAGTTACTGTAGACAGTTAGTTTGTATAAAGTTATGCAACACAGATTGTATGGATTAAGAGGTCAAGCTTATGTAGCCGGATATAACAGCCTGTATAATCAATTAAAAGAGGCTATTAAAAAAGACTTTTTTGAAATAGTTGAAAAACCCGGAAATTTCACCCCGAAAAACTTGGGAGAATTATGTAACAAGTATCAAATTCCTGTCAAGGTAATGGATGAATGGTTGCCAGACATAACAATGGAAGAAAAAGATAGGCAAGATAAATTTTATCCAACAGGAACTTGGGAAAGATGCACAGAAAGAGGTATTAAAGCCAGAGATATAGGAGTAGTTTGGAATTAAGAGGAGGCGATCGCTCTATGAACGACCAATCAATATCCTTTAGGTTAGCTCAAGTAATTGTAGTAGCGATCGCCTCTATTTTGTCAGGATATGTAACTAAGTTTTTCTGGTTATTAGCACCACCTATTGTGCATTGGATTATTGGAGGTTTATTACTAATAGGAATTATTTCTTGGGGAATCTGGGCATCTTTTTATTGGAAAAGAGCAGTTTATTTCAATTCCCCAGAATGGTATCCGTGGTTAGTATTAATTATTAGTTTATTTATGATTTGTTATGGATTTTGGAGTGTCAAATAATGGAAAATAAAGATAACGAATTAGGATTGTATAGCGAATTAGAATTGTATAGCGAATTAGACTTGTATAGCGAATTAGAATTGTATAGCGAATTAGAATTGTATAGCGAATTAGACTTGAAAAATGCTTACTGGGAAGGAATCAGAGACAAAACATCGTTCCTAGCTGTAATTGCTGCTGCTTTATTAGCTGCTTCAGTAGTAGGAAGTGTTGTAGGTAAGGTGATTCCTCCCATTTTAGAAGCTGTTTTTAATTCAACAGTTCCGAATGAAGTAAACAATTAATAATTAACAATTATATAGACTGGAACATTAATACAGCGTATTTCAGGTTTATGAGGTACAGCAAAAATAGTTTGTATACCAGTTTTTTTAATAGTGGGGATTTATCAAATTAAGGACTGTACCTCATTTACCTGCAACCTGCTGTAATTAATAAGAGAGGAAATTTCAGTAATTAACAATTTTTATGTTCCGTTTGCGTATAATTCCACAGTCAAATAAAACAATTAACAATCTCTCCGACTGGATAATTAATAATCAACTATTTTCCTAGCCAGACGCTTTTCAATTGTTAATTGTTAATTGTTAATTGTTAATTATTAATTATTAATTATTCAAACCGACCTAATTTTAATTTGATGAAGGAGAGTGACTACTTACCAAAAAACTACTTAAATAGTGACCACTATATAAATAGTGGTGACTTAAATTTAAAGTACCCGAACTTAGGAGAACCACAATCTCAACTCAACTTAAATATTGACGACTTAAATTTAGATTCTCCCAACTTAGTTAAGGAACCACAATATCAACCAAAAACTAACTCTAATAAAAAAACCAAAATATTTGGTATAAAAATACCAGTAATAGTTGAAAAATATCTATATCTAGGAGTAGCAGGAGTAGGTTTAATTAGTGGGGTTGCAGTTAGCGCAACTTCCACTATTTTTATATCTCCTGCACTTTTAATAACAGGAGGAATAGCAGGAATAAAATTTATGAGTTCCTGTGACAGACTCCCCATCAAATTAGAATCAGAAATCCTCACCAAAGAACAACAATTACAAGAACAATCAAATAAAATTACTGCCCTAGAAGCAGAATATCAAACCAAACTATCAGAATTAACCTCAAAATCAGAACAACTAGACCAAGAAAAAGCAGATTTAATCACAACCTTAGAAACAGAATATCAAGAAAAACTCACCGCCCTTTCCGAAAAAGAAGAGCAACTACAAAACGAACTACTTCAGGCAATATCTGAAGAAAACAAATCATTAAATCAAAGGATAGAATCAGCACAAGAATTATTACAAAAACAATTAGACATTCAAACAGAAACCGCCCAACAAGAAATTCAACAACTACACGAACAATACCAATACGAACTAAGTCTAAAAAATGAAGCGATCGCTCAACTCCAACTACAAATTCAACAAAGTAACGCCTGTAAATTACCACCCAAAAGTGCAAAACGAATTCATCATGCAGCACTGCAAGTTCAAGAAATATTATTTGAGCATGAAGTAGCAGCAGATTTTATCGAATCATGGGCACATCCAAAAAGTCAATTTGATACGCATTGGTTTGCTCTTCGTTATGGCATTCCTAAATACAAAGTTCAACGTGCCATAGAAAATATTCCTGGAAAAGTAGAAGGATATTACACAGCACAATTAACTTGGGAAGATGGGAAATTCCAAATAGATTGTAGTTTATTTGATCCTAGTATAACCAAATCACAAAAAGTCAAAGGAATAGAAATTGAACCGACACCCAAAGACTGGATATTAAATTCATTAGGTGAAATTTCCAGTCAAGAACATGGAGGTTATCATGTATTTATTTGTGGTCCGACAGGAACAGGAAAATCAGTATTTTTAGGAAATATTCTTGACTTAGCATTTAGAAAAATAGGAGTAATAGACTTAAGATTAATAGACCCCAAATATCCAGATTCAAAGTGGATAATTAAAGGAGAAAAATTCACACCTCAATATAAAGGATTTAAACCTTGGACTAATCCAGATGGAGAAGAAGAACCTTGTGCAATGGATGGTTTATTAGATATGCAAGAGTCGGTAGAAAGTAGATTGGAATCAGCAAGAGAAGCAGAATATTTAGGTAAAGAAGCACCAGAAAGACATACTATTTTATGGGTAATAGATGAAACAGAAAGACTAATAGCTGAAAATCCTAAAAATGCCAAAAATAAAGGTCCTAATGCAGTAGACCCCATACTTCATACATTAAAAGTAGGACGTTCAACTAAAAATATTATGATTATGTTAGGGCAGTCTCCCATGTGTAGTAGATATGGAATGTTAGAGACAGACTTAGATAATTTTGGTATAGCAGCTTGGTTAGGAGCAGAGAATATTAAAAAAGGAATAGATGAAGTTTCCAATAATATTTTAAGCACGAAAAAAAGACTGAGAAAACAATTAGAGGCGTGGGAAAGTTTAGCAGAACAAGATTCTGCGAATAAATTTATTGCATTGATAAAAATGCGAGGTCAACCAGCATTTATAGCTAAATTACCACCACCTAATTGTTTTAGTAATTCAGAACTTGGAGTGGAACAAGTAGAAAGTAAAGTTCCGGTGGAATCTCAAGTAGAGCAGGAATTTCCGAGCTTTATGGTTTCAGTTCCGAGTCTTGAATCGACAGAAAAATTAGCTGATGATGCTAGGAGGTTAGACCATGTTCAGGAGTTAAGAGAAAATAATCCTAATATTGGAATTGAACAGTTAGTTGCTACAGTTTATGCAGATTGGAATGTGTTGACTAAAGAGGGTAAAAAAAGTGCAAGACGGTGGAGGAAAGCTAGGGAGCATTTAAGGCAAATTGCAGGGATTTAGTTGAAAGTTTTTTTGATTAAATAAAAAAAATTATGAGTAGAAATAAGAATGATATTCAAGATTTAGATTGGAGTATAAGATATCCTGAAAATTGGAGAGAAATATCTTGGAAATGTCGTGAATCAACAAATTTTAAATGTTGTTTATGTGGGGATAAAGCAACACAAACTCATCATGCTTTGTATACCTACCGTGACGGAAAAGTTATTGCTGATTTTCGGGGGATTGGCAGTTATTTATTTCCGCTTTGTGATGATTGTCATAAAATAGCTCATCATCCTTTTAATTATCGGAAAGATTCAAAAAATCCGGTCTTAGGTAATAAAAATTCACCCAGGTTTTATAAATTGTTGAGGGATGGTTGGTTGAAGACAAGAAAAATTCAAAAAAAGTTTTCAAATGTTATGTAAAATTGATTTTCAAATCAATTTTCTGTTTTTTTCTAAGCTTTATAGTTATAAATATAGCATTTCCCAAGAAGCGTGAGGTACAACTAGGTAGGCGATCGCTCCTTTTTTCCCAATCAATTATCCCACAAATATTTCTCATAAATTTAATGACAAAAAATCGAAAAAATGCTAAGATGAAATCATATTTAATATCCCTAAAAATTTTACCAAAATCAAAATTAATCAAATATCCATAATGAATATTCAACTCCAAGAAATCATCATCAAAACTCGCCAGGGATTGGAAAAAATTTATGGCGAACAATTAGAGCAATTAGTTCTCTTTGGCTCCCAAGCAAGAGGCGATGCAAGAAATGACTCAGATATAGACCTTCTCATCGTTCTGAAAAATCCCTTTGACTACTCCACTGAAAGCAACCGAATTAGTTTTTTAATCGCCGACCTCTGCTTGGAGTATAACGTCTTAATTAGCTGTGCCTTTGCTACCAGCGAACAATTCCAACATCGTAATAGCGGATTCTTCCGCAACGTCCGTGCAGAGGGCATAACCGTATGACCCCAGAACAACAAAGACTATTAGATAAAGCAGCCAGAAGCCTACAAGCAGCACGAGAACTAAACAATACAGGTTTTTCCGAATTTGCAGCCTCCCGCGCTTACTACACTATGTTTTATGTAGCCACGGCATTCCTGGAAGGAGAAGGACTATCCTACAGCCGACACTCAGCTGTCATTGCTGCCTTCGGTCGGCAATTTACTCGAACTCAAAGGCTTCCAGTAGAATATCATCGCTACCTTATTGACGCAGAAAGAATTCGTCTGAGGGGCGATTACGATTTAGAACCGAATATTACTGAAACCGAAGCAGAAGAACTCATATCTCGCGCTGATGAAATTCTCAATTTTGCCTTTACCAACATTGACTCACTACCACCCTAATCTGACTATGAAGCAAAAAAATGTACCACTGAGACCAGCCCTGCTACAATATTCAAAACTACCCTCAGTATTCCCTCATGCCAGCTAGAGACGCTTATCATACCAATTTAATCAATGCTCTGGTCAAAGATAACTGGAGTATAACCGACGACCCTTACTTTATTAAGTGGGGTACCAGGGATATGTATATTGATTTGGGTGCTTCTTTACTTCTGGCAGCAGAAAAAGAAGAAGTAAAAATAGCAGTAGAACTGAAAAGTTTTTCAGGTGCTTCCCCAATGAACGATCTAGAAAATGCTGTTGGTCAGTATATCGTCTACCATGATGTACTCGAAAAAACAAACCCAGAAAGAATTCTCTACTTAGCAGTAGACGAAGAAGCTTACGGGGGAATATGAGCGCGAACCCATCGGCCAGCTAATGCTAGAAAATCAACGCTTAAACTTAGTAGCTTTTCACAAATCAGAGGAGGTAATTATTGAATGGATACCATCAGTAAATATCAACAAATAATCGAGAAAATAATCGGCGACTATGCTCAATTGCGCTATTCCGATAGTGAAGTAGAGAGAAAAACGGTTTTCGACCGAGAACAGAACCATTATTTATTAATGATTCTGGGAGTAGAAGGTCATAAAATGGTTCATGGTTGCATAGTTCATCTGGAAATTAGAGGCGATAAAATTTGGATTCATCGCGACGGCAGCGAAGATGGTATGGCAGGAGAATTATTAGCAGCAGGAGTGCCAAAAGAAAAAATTGTTTTAGGGTTTTATACCCCCGACAAACGCCAAATAACAGATTTGGCAGTTTGCTAGTATTGGAAGCAATTGCTATTTAGATCGACCAGAGCGATCGCCAAGTAGCCAACACCAAGTAGGCGATCGCTGTTCTATAAGTTCTTAATTTTTCATAGAGAGCTTTTTACTCGAATCAGTCATATTCTTCTGTGGATATAACACCCTTTTGTCAACCAAATTGATTACTTCTGTAACAGCCACCTTATACAACAATTTATTATGATTTTTGGCAAATTTATTAAAGTGGAAAAACCACAATAAAACTCTGATAATTTCAGGCGTTTTTGCCCAGACTTAAACTGTCAAAAAAATCAGATACTTTCACTATTATTTTTTCCATAACTACTCCCTTCCCGCTAGAAAATTACCTATTATGTAATAATATATATTACACAATAGGTAATAAGGGATGAATCATGATTAAATCTTTAGGGAATAGAACTTTTAGGTTAGGCGATCGCCAATTAGATTTAGAATTGTGGCAGAAATTGTACTACAAGTGTCAACAAGAATATTTAAGGAAAAGATTATTGGCAATTAAATACTTGTATGAAGGAAAAACTAGAACAGAAGTATCAGATTTATTAGATTGTCATTATAAAACTTTATCTACTTGGATAGATAAATTTTTAGAAGGAGGATTAAATAATTTAGTAGAACCAATCACTCACCAAGTATCATCAAGATTAAATATAGAGCAGAAACAGGAATTAAAAAGAATGATACTGGAAGAATTGCCCAGAGATTATGGCGTAGATAGAAACATTTGGACGGGTAAAATTATTAGTAATGTTATTGAATTAAGATGGGGAGTAAAACTGAAAACAACGAGAATATATGAAATTTTAAATGAATTAAATTTATCATATCAAAAAGCTCATAGAGATTATGCTAATGCCAGCTAAGAACAGCAAAAAACATTTATATTAAGTCTAAAAAAAAATTGGAATCTAAAAAAGAGAAAGAAAAAATAGTATTATAGCAATGAATTTGCTGTTTATGACCGCCCAAGCATTTTTTACGGATGGGCAGAAAAAAATACAGGTCCCGAAGTACCCAGTAATGAGAAGGGACGTAGAAATAAATTGAATGGAATGATTTCAGTTGATGCATTTACAGGTCAAGAGTATTTAAAATTAAAAGAAAAATCGCTCATCAGAGGACGTTTCGGATTACTTTTTACAATTATGTCAAGATTGTTTAAGAGAAGGATTTGATAAGTTGACTATTATTTTAGATAATAACTCGACACATAAAAAGAAAATGAAATCTCAATTAAAATTTCATCTCATTAATGCTCAAATATCAGATAAAATTGTTGTAGATTTTATTCATACTCCAACATATTCCCCTAATTTTAATTTAGTTGAATATATTATTCATCTTTTAAGACTTAAACTGTTGCATCACCTTTCCTTAGATGTAAATATTCAACAAGTTCAATTCGGAATTGGAAAAATTTTTCCAATTTAATCAACTTCAGACACCTGAACAAATCCAAAATATAATTCGGCATATTTGTACTTTAGCGTAGCTAGATTAAAGTATAAATAACTACCAATAATTGTTCTGGTAAATATTCTTTTTGGGGTTTGTATTATAGTTTTTGCCGTAATTCAGTGTCTAAGATCGCGATCGCATTATTTAAGCATTCTATCAGATAAAGGTTTTATCGTTTTGCTGCTCTAATTATTTTTTGTAATATTTATGCTACATGATAGGTAATCTTCTAGCGGGAAGGGAGTAAACATTCAACAAAACATCAACTTATAGCGTTTTTCACAAAGGTAGACTACAAAACTTCTGCTCTCTGCCTTCTTCCTTCTGCCTTTAAGCCAAAATCTCTGTATTCTATGTTAATGAAAACCGCTATAAAACCATGACTTACACTCACAGATTAGCAACTCCAGCAGACAGTCAAGCCATTGCTCCACTATGGCAAGCATTCGCTATTGAACGTAAGCATTCAGCGGTCAGCTATCAGCTATCAGCTCCCGTGACCTTTCAAGGAGGACAAAACAATTGAAAGATTTTAAAGAATTAAAAGTATGGGTGAAAGCTCATCAGTTAACCTTAGCAGTATATCGAGCCACATCTACATTTCCCACCACAGAATTGTATGGGTTGACAAGTCAAACTCGTCGCTCTTGTGCTTCAATTCCTGCAAATATTGCAGAAGGATGTGGTAGAAATGGAGATGCAGAACTATGTCGTTTTCTTCAAATTGCTATGGGTTCAGCTAGTGAACTTGAATATCATCTTTTACTTGCTCATGACCTTAATTTCATCAAATCTTCGACTGGACGAATCTCTGGTTGAAAATCTAGTAGAAGTTAAACGAATGCTTGCTTCATTCATTAAGAAGCTGAGAGCTGACAGCTAATAGCTGAATGCTTACTATTGAACGGCAAAATCTTGACCCATCAATGAAAATAAAACCTAATTTTTACTTTGAAAAATATGTCAGTTATCAACTCAATAAATCTTTATCTTATGGTTATCTTTTAGAGTATGAAACTAACAATCAAAGTCAGATTGTAGGTTGTCTATTAGTCTACTGTTATGATGAAGCTCCACCTCCAGATTTACCAGCAGAATTTGCCGAAGTAAATGAACTAGAAAACCCATTTTTACCACGGCGGGTTGGTTCGGTTTTAGGCTTGTATATTCAACCAGAACATCGGCAACCAGAAAATATTTTATTCTTAGTCAATGCTGCCATTAAAAAAGCAGAATTAATGCAAGTAAGCGATATAGATTTATTAATTGCTGCTGACCAAAAAGGCATTCAAGCATTTTTAAAACGTTCTGGTTTTACACAAGCAGCAATTCAATTTACAAAACATTATGATATTTCCAATAATACCAATTTACCAAGTTTACACCCTCCCCATCCAGAGTTGAATTTAACTGAACCACCATTACCGAATAATTAATAATTAATAGTTAATAATTAATTATTTTGTAATATTATTTTATCCCCAGAAGGTATACCTATTTTTAAACAAAATTCCCTCAATTAAATAAATTGGGTTTTAGGGCAAATTTGCAGTCTTCTATTATGGGATTACTATTGCCCTATCACCTAATCTAATTCTAAATGCTTTTCGGGGTGACAAGCACCTTCAAACTATTGTTAGAGAAGGATTTCAGTGATTAAACTTCTGTTGTAGTTTTTTCTAGTTGGGTGACTTCGGCAGTCTCGCGCTTTATCAACACCTTATGAGGATTTATAGAAGTTCTCCGAAGCATTCAAAACTTTATTATTAGATATCGGTAGAGGTATTGATGAAACTTAGTATTTGTTTGTAGGAGAGGAAATTAGAACTTTTGTCTAGGGAGAATTGACAATAGACTACCTATTGTGAAATTGAAGTGCAAGTTGCTCTAAGCAACTTTATCAGCCGATTGGGCTGTTGTCAAGGATTCTGCTTTACCGAATAAATTTAATAATTTTTAATTATTAATTTTTAGATGATTCAACCAAGCGTGTGAATTATCCAGATTGGACATTATTTAGCCAGTAGGCAAAGACTTTTACCCCTAGAATTATTTCCTATTTGAACCTGACTATATATTCAACAGGCTCAATAATTTTCGTGGCCTAAAACCAGTAATTTACAGACTTTTCTGGCAAAAACTTCAGTAAATATAATTAAACTATTATTAACTAATTTATATATTATACAAATTGCTAAACTTGAAATAATCGTGTTATGATGAGAGATATAAAGCAGTAAAAAACAAATACATAGATAGATAAAAGTATTAAAAATATCTCTAAACCCAGAGATATTAAAAGTAATAAAAAGAGAGAAAAAACTGTGAGAAAATAGCTATTGAGAATCGGTGTTTTAAAGAGTAATCATGGAAACTCTCTCTCAAACTGACCAAGGCCACCTTAAACTCACTACTCCTGTCCCTCTAACTCAACATCCTGCGGGGGTCTATTTGGCCTCTTTGAGTCCTGGTTCTGTGGTTACTATGAGACAGTCTCTAAATACTATGGCCTCTCTCTTGACGAGGGGTGAGTGTGATGCTTTTACACTTGATTGGTCTCAGCTTCGTTACCAACACACTGCGGCTCTATCTGCTTCTCTCAAACAAAACTATGCTCCTACTACTGTTAATAAGATGCTTTGTGCTTTGAGGCAGGTGTTGAAACAAGCTCTTAGATTGAATTTAATTGACGTAGGTGATTACTCACACGCTGTTGATTTGCCTAATATGAGAGTTCCTGGAAAAACTAGAGGTCGCGCTTTGACTCGTTCTGAAATTACACGAATAATGGAGGTTTGTCAGTCAAACTCCCCGATAGATGTGAGGGATACCGCTTTGATTGCTATTCTGCGGGGGACGGGTCTGAGACGGGCGGAGGTGGTTAAGTTGGACTTGGAAGATTTTGATGCTTCTACTGGGGAGGTACGGGTGCGTTTGGGTAAGGGTGGTAAGGATAGGATTGTTTATTTGCCCAGGAGTGCGATCGCTTATGTCTCTGATTGGTTGAAGGTGAGAGGAGAAATGCCTGGGCCATTGTTATGTCCGATTAATAAGGGTGGCAGAATACAGATGCGATTTCTGTGTCCTGATGCGGTGTTGAAGATTTTGAAGAAACGCGCTCTACAGGCGGGTGTGGAGGAGTTTAGTCCCCATGATTTTCGTCGAACGTTTTGTTCTGATTTGTTGGATGCTCAGGTAGATATCGTTACTGTCCAGAAGTTGGCGGGTCATGCTTCACCTGTGACTACTGCGAAGTATGATAGGCGGGGTGAAGAGACTAAGAAACGAGCTGTACAGAAGTTGGAGTTTTAGTTCAAGAATTAATAATTAATGGAAAAAAAATGTGACAGTAACGGCTAACTTGCATCCCACATTTTTCAATTTTTAATAACCTGAAATTAGGCGATTTGTTATAATATCTATAATCAATAAATTAAGTGGATAGATTAATAATAATTGGATAAGTATGGCAGCAAGTATCAAAGAAATCCAACAAAATATTATCAAAATTCAGGGGTTAATTAAACAGGCTCAAAATCCTGCCCAGAAAAAAACTTTCTCAGAAATTTTAAATAATTTACAAGGGCAACTAGAAGAGGCACTTAAGAAACAGAAGTCTACACAAAAAACTTCACAAAAACTAGAAATTCAGAAAATTGTTAAGTCAATAGAGCCAGAACAAAAATCTACTACTGAAAGTTTACTTGCTGCCCAACCCCAGTCTAAACCATTACCTGAAACTACACAAAAACTAGAACCAAAATCTACTACTAAAACTACACAAAAACTAGAGCATAAATCTACTAATGAAACTACACAAAAACTAGAACCAAAATCTACTCTGAACATTCAATCTGAACAATTATATGAGTCCCAAAATACTCCACCAATTAAAGCAGAATTAGAACAATTACCAGAACCCCCCAATACTCGAGTAATTCAACCATAACAAGAACAAAAAACTCTCTATGAATCCACTTCACTATTATCAGAATCAGAACCAATAGCAGAGGAACAATCCGAAACTCAAACCTCTAATAAAATCTTTCAAGGCTTAGGCATTATTGAAGGAAAAATCGTCAAAAGATTTGAAGACAATGATAAATATTATAATGTTTTAGTTGGAGAGAAAACCTATAAATTAATTATCCACAGAAGGAGAGTTCTAGATTTTGTTAAAGCCACTTATAATCCTGATGAAACACAACAACTTTTAGTTTATCCAAACTTAGTACATTATCCACAACCAAAAGGAGGAACCTTACTACCAAAAATAAGTTTTACTTTAGTAGCAGGAATACAAGAATCACGTTATGAATTAAAGGTGAATGAATTTAAACTATGTGGTATTTATCAACAAATAGGAGTTTATCGTGGGGCTGTAATTTCTGTTCATCGTAACAAAACAAATACCTTAAAAAAAATTGTGAGAAAATTTGAGCAGAGGACTAAAAATATCTTGAGAGCTAATCATATACCCATATTGTGGAAAGATTCTCCAGTTAAACCTTTTAGATTTAATCCTAGATTGGATAAAGATCAACAGGGCGATAGATATTTTGTAGAAATAAAGGCACGATTTTTACCAGATAGAGAACAATGGGGGTTTATAGAATTGCTAGGAGAACCTACCCTCGAACTTCCTGATTTTATGAAAGCTCCTAAACCTGGAAAATAATTAATAATTAATAATTAATAATTAATAACTACCGGAGAGTCGCCCTTTTTTAATCCTATTCTAAGGTAAGGATACCAGTTTTTTTATCCACTACCAAGCGCCTATCTTCTAACCAAGGCCAACCAATTAAAATCTCTGGTATTTCATCACCAACAACAACAAGAACTTTCATTTCTAGACCATCAAAACAAACTGCACCTTGATACAAATTATTAGCTAATAACTTAATATCAATTCTTGTGTGGTAACCTGCTCTACTGTAAGGGAATGGCAAAGAGCTTCAATTTTATTCTCCTTACCAATATTAAATTCCAAATGTAACCAATTTTCTTGTGACAGACCGAGATTTTCTATCCAAGGTGAAGGAGTAACTTGCCTCCATCCAACAATTGTGCCTAGATTTTTAGGATTTGTAGAAGTGTCACCTGCAAAAAAAGATATCTGGGGTAAAAATTCTACTTGAAGACGAATGCAAGAAACCAAAGTCACTTTGAGCGGTTGGTCAACTGTTGCTACTTCTGCTTCACTTGAGTTGAGTTCCCAGTAATAGTTAAGATTGAGTATATAATCGTTAGGAGGCTGCCAATTCATTGAAAGTAACTCAGCTTCCGTAAAATCGTACTGTTGCCAAATTTCTGTAAAATTCATAATATTAAGGTTTACGAGGTTAAAAGAAAATGTGTTACAGCGCGAGAACCAGGTTTAGCCAATGCGTTTAAAGGTTGTTCTCCCGGCGCACCACCACCTGGTCCATTATAAACACGCGCGTATGACGAAGCATCTGGTTTGGTCATAATCCTAACACTACAGGTGGCATTGGGACTACTCCAAATTGTACCGCTTCCACTTTTTGAACCACCGACAGCGGGAGTAGCAGTCCAACCTGATATAGTAAGCTCAGTTTCTAAGGTAGTTTTGTCAATTCCACTGACAAGTAGATTGAGGACATCTGTGACAGTGAGAATGCTACTTGATGGCATAATCGATAGATAGTTAGTTTGATAGGACTTACGCAACAACACTAATTATAGTGGCTGTATCTTGAATATTGACAAATTTATACGCCATATATGGCGGTACTGTGTAAGTCCTGTTTGAAATTTGTGACTATTAACCCTGTTCTTAAATTTAGCAATCAAACAAACTGACTTTTAAGGTCACCGAATAATTAATAATTAATAATTAATAGTTAATAATTAATAATTAAGAGTTGATAGTCAATCAATTATTAATTCAACACCTTGGTTTGAAGCCTCCATTTGTAATGAATAATGAATATATTCCGATGGCGAGTGCTAGGTAAATAGTTTGGATATTGCTCATAAGCGCCGTGATAGTCATTAATTGTTAATTATTAATTGTTAATTGCTAAAGCCCGTGTCTCGGGCTTTAGTCGGTTAGCGTAGCGGTGTTTGATTGCGGTCTACTTCCTCAGTTCTTTTTGCACTCCCAATTGTAAATCTCCCTCTTCCAATTGGCCGACTTCCTCATATTCCGGTATCAAAACGTATTCTTTAAGAGGTAACGTTTCTACTCCCTTTGGTGTTGAATTTGATGACATTTTTTTCTGCTCCTGTTTGTGTAGATTACTAAATTTCGATGACGGCTTCTAACCAATCAATTATGTAGTTGTGAAAAATTTCTCTTGGTATGGTGATAATGGCATCCGGGGTCACTATTGCAACATCATCACCATATTTATAAACAGCTTCTATGGATTCGGGTAAAACTAATTTTCCCAATTCCATAGAAGCAGCGATAGACTTCCAGTCCGCTTACGCGATCGCTACCTCTATGCTCGTCGTTAAACTAAGCCAGGTAAGTTGCCTTACCCGACTCGTCTTCAGAACCGGACGTGAGACTTTCACCTCATCCACGGCTCCTCTCTTAAACGTCCTTTTTCATAGGTACACCCTGCTTCAGAGTTAACATATCGTCAACCCATAAATAACCATCAGGTAAATCCTGTAACTTTGGCTTTGGATATGTTTTTTTGTCTAAAGCAGTTTTACTGTCGTGGCAATGTCGGTGCAACAGTTGTTTGTTATTTAATTTGTTGTCACCACCTTTAGACCTTGGTTTTATATGGTCTATTTCCATAAGGTCAGTCGGACTAAAGGTTAGTCCACAGAATGCGCATTTATTCTTTTGTCGCTTTAAAAGCGTTGTGACTTCTTTCCTTACGCCTGGATATTTGCCGATTCTGTTACTCCAATAAGTCCACTCGCCGTCATAAGGGGATTTATTACCTTTCACTTTGACGTGTCTTACAATAGGAACATCAACATGTCGGTTGAGTATGTATTCACCATCATTTAGAATCCAGTTTCTAGTTTTACTAATTTTTGGGAAATACTTTTCCTTAACCCATTTGGCCGACTTATTTGGATGCCTTCTACTTGCCCATCTCCATACTCTTGTCCATACAAGGCTGTCTATTTCGTTAAACACCTCTTTACTGACTGCGGTTGAGAAGTAGTTAGACCATCCCCTTATTACCGGGTTTAATTTGGCTATTAATGCCTTGGCGGGAGCCGTTTTGTGTGTGTCAAATATCCCTGCCAGTTTCCGATAATGAGCTTTAATACTCTTAGAGGATGGTTTGATTAGCGTTTTAAATCCTTGTTTGGTTGACTTAACCTTCCATTGCCTAACTGTGAAACCTAGAAAGTCAAATCCAGGTTTACTTCCCTCATATTCTTCTAGGGTGTGGGCAATTTTGGTTTTTTCTGGTTTTAGTTCTAATCCTATCTGGTTTAACCATTCCTGTATTACGGCTTTTGCTTTTAATACTACTTTGATGTCTTCATGTAGGATTACAAAGTCATCAGCATAGCGTATTAGGGAAAGACTCCATACTTTATTTTGCCAGCCTTTTTGACGCCCTTTTTCATTTTTAAGGTCTATAGTTTTGGCAAATTCCATTAGCCTTTCTTCCATACCGTGTAAGGCGATGTTTGCTAGTAAGGGTGATATCACCCCTCCCTGTGGTGTACCTTCCACAGTGTTTGAGAATTGTTTGTTGTCAAACACTCCAGCTTTTAACCATTGTTTGATTAATCGTCTGTAAGGTGTTTGACCTACCTTCCTCAACAGTGCATCATGGTTAATTCGGTCAAAACATTTTGATATGTCAGCATCTAATACATATTTAGGTTTTTTATTAATGCTGAGATATATCGCTTCAATAGCATCATGTGTTGACCGTCCTGGCCTAAAACCATAGCTATTAGGTTCAAAACGTGCCTCCCATTCTGGTTCCATACCTAACTTCACCAGGGATTGTAATGCTCTGTCATACATCGTAGGGATGCCTAACGGGCGCTTTTCATCTTTCCCTGGTTTTGGTATCCAGACTCTGCGGGTAGGACTTGCCTTGAGGTGGGGTGAGCTTAGAAGGTAAACAAGGTTAAATCTCTGCATAGGAGGTAGATTTTTAATACCATCTACACCCGCAGTTTTCTTACCCTGGTTATCCTGAGTCACGCGCCTAACAGCTAGCACACGAGCGTAATAACTTTTGGTCAGAAGTAGTTGGTATTTACGCCGGAGTGCGGATTTCACCACGGCTGGATGCTTTGTAAATTAAATGCATGCAACTTAAATACATTCTTCTCAACCCGTCTCCAGTTAATATCTCTCCATTTGAGATTTGGATTAATACAAACCGGGTCTGGTATATCGTCTGTATCCCATGCCACGCTTAAAAATGGTTTAGGGGTTCCTAAACGTCTTTTTAGTGTTTTAGCTTTGTTCATTGCTAATTGCTACCTTACATTACGTCTAACAGTGGGTAAAAAGCTCGATAGCTTTTTACCCAATCCTGCTCTCCCTAAGACCTACAACCAATGTGCAGATTGACCTTGAATGGCTTCCTAAGATTTCGACCTATATTCTTAGGTGTCTCAGAGAGGTTTCCTCGTTCCCTTATTCCTTTATTACGGCTGATTTAGTGGAGTAAAGTCTCCCGGAGGGTTCGGTATGGTTGCTGATAACCTCGAAATTATAAGGTTATCCAAAGACCCCCTGACTTTCGTCCTACACTCCATAGCTACCTTCGGAGTGGTTGTTTTTTACGAGAGTTTAATTACCTTCCTATTCGTCCACTTGTCAGCCTTTGCTCGCGGTATCTTTCCTCGGTAACTGGTATTTTCCCGCTTTTAAACCAGCTTCACCCGTTTGATGTTCAATCTCACCAGTGTGGTCTATGCTGTCAACCTAACAACAAGGCGAGTGGAATTTCACCACTAAGGTAATAAGAATTATCCAATGGCCGAATATTTAACCTCCTTTAAGATTTGGTCACGGACGGCCATTTATACCCAGTTTTACTGGTTTAGTGGCCAACGAGTCGCACAATAACTTAAAACTCTATCCACTCAGGATCTAAAGTTTTCAGTTCGTCTAGTATCTGCTCGTTTGTTTTGGGAGTTGTGCAGGTGAAGCAGTCTAGGTCTTCTGGATACTGTGGGAGTTTATAGGCTGTAGTTTCAACTTCCGTAGAAATGTCGCATTCCAACTGCCTGTAATCTGTGTACAACCAAGCGTCATCCGTACCTGCATATAGCCAATTTTCGTTGTGAGATGTTTCGGGTAGTGCAGTAACTAGCTGTTGAGATGGAGCTGGACTTGCAATTCTTTCCTGTGTTATCATTTTATTTCTCCTATGTCTTAGTAGGGGTGGGACATCACATCAACTTTGACGGGTTAGGGTGATGTCCTTTTTGGTTTTTAAGAGGCTTTTTCCTTTCCTCTATACTTAGATTATATCCCAGTCAACTAGGATATGCAATCTGTTTTAGATGATTATTATTTATTGGTTAACTCAAGTAGCGATAAGCATTACTTATCTATCCCAGTCAACCAGGATATTCTGCAAATATAATAGGAGAATATGATATAGAGGAAAATAATATTTTGTATGCCCAATCGTAATCCAAAGCCTAAAGACTCAGCCTTTCATAAAAATAAACGCATAGCTCAAACCAACAGACCCCTGAAACCTCTTGCAAAAAATGCAATAAGTGTAAAATTAGAGGTAGACATAGATACATACTTGCGATCGCTTCCCGTTAAAGAAAGAACAATTCTAGTTAGAGAGGCAATAACCAGTGCAGTGGAAGAGCATAAAAGGATACCTACTGCTGAGACGGCAAACAATTTACCAGAGGAGATTTAACCTACCTTTAAAGCTCAAGGGTTCTCTTTTTTTTGCACATAAAACCCAGACTGCCCACATTTATATTGAGCGATCGCTTGAGAATTTTCCTACAGAGCAATCTGAGCGAAATTTTGAAGCGCTCGAATAGATAAACTTTTAGTGTCAACAGCCCGGCCGGACGACCGCCTGCATTTTTGCTTGTGTTTTTTGAATCTTGTGGAGTCCGTGTCCGGGCAAAAGTATCTATTTGAGCGCCAGAGGGGGTAGTCTGAAGGGGGTCCCTCTGCGCCCCCTTCAGATAAATAAAAGCGAAGCACGATTTTTCTTATAGATATAGTAGGGAAGGCCAAAATAAGGAAGGCAAAGCCTCTTATTTTTACCTTCTGTCCCTCCATTGATTAGACAAAAACGTAATCATTGACTGAACTTTTTTAGCCGTCCAAAAGACTCGAAGATTACGAAAACTTAATCAACGACGGCTCACCTGAGACGGAACCTTAGAGAGGTTTAATTTGTAGAAGATGAGTCCCCGAACTTCTACAAATTATAGCCGAACTTGGGTTAGTTGATTTAGTTGGAGTTCTTTGAGGCTTTTAGGCGTTCTCCCTGCTGCACAAAAAGATAATTGACATCCTCCCGATGTTGACGGGGTATCGGTAGCTGTAACGGCTTGATACTGGTGGTGTAGAAAAATACCACTGGAAAAATGTTGATAGCCACTTGAGCAAATCCGATGTGGACCACTTTTTAAAGGAAGTACAACCTATACTGCTTGAAAGAACTACGGCTGGACTTGAGAGATAATATAGTACTATTTTTAGAGAAGATAGGACTAAAAGTCCAGCTACGAACTTAACATTCGTTCCTTTATTTATAAACAATATAATTATGAGATTTATCAGTCCGAAAACCGACTTTGCCTTTAAAAAAATCTTCGGTTCAAACCGCAGTAAACAAATATTAATTAGTTTTCTCAATGCCATAGTTTATGACAATCATAATACTATACAATCTCTGGAAATAATTAACCCCTATAACCCAGGAATTACTCAAACTCTTAAGGATACTTATCTAGATGTTAGAGCCGTATTAGATAATGGCTCTACAGTCATAATTGAGATGCAAGTATTGAACGTTGAAGCATTTGAAAAAAGAGTAATTTATAACCTAGCAAAAGCTTATGGCAATCAGTTAGACACTGGGGAAGGATATCGAACTTTAAAACCTTTTATTGCTTTAACTATTACAGATTTTGTATTATTCAAAAAAGCAAAAAAAATGATTAACAAATTTAGATTCAAGGAGGAGAAAGATTCATTTAACTATCGAGATGAATTAAGACTAATATTTTTAGAATTACCCAAATTTAACAAAGAATTATCAGAGTTAGAAACCGAGAGTGATAAATGGATTTATTTCCTTAAATCTGCTCCTAACTTAGAAGTAATTCCTGATTCTCTTGGAGAAGTAGCAGAAATCGAAGCCGCCTTAAATATTGCTAACCGAGCTAATCTAAGTAATGAAGAATTAGAAGAATTACATAAACAAGAAGTATTTATTGGGGATAGGAAAGGTGAGATTAGTTTAGCGAAACAGGAAGCTAAAGAAGAAGGAAAAATTGAGGAAGCAGTTAAACAAGTATTGCGTCTAATTCGGCGATTATTGGGAGAAATATCTCCAGAAGTTGAGAGTCAAATCCAACAATTATCTTTTGCAAAATTAGATATTTTAGGGGAGGAAATTTTTGATATGAAAACTATTGCAGATGTGGAAAATTGGTTAGAGAGTCAAAGAGAAAGAGAGGAGTAAACAATTAATAATTAACAATTAATAATTAATAATTACCTCTTCTTATATTTATGTTGAGGAAAAATCATCATAAATACCCAAAGGACTACTTGTAGCAACCAGCAAGAAGAAAGCCCCGGACCAGTAACGCCGGACTTTTTCGGCCTAGATTAATTGCAACTAGATTGATGCTTGAGCTGTGAATTAATTGCAAACATCTGTTGAAAAACCAGGCATTTGAAATTGTTCAAATTTCTACATCTGTTAACTAGCTATCAGCTAAAAATCAGAGGCTCAACAATTGATAGCTGAAGCGCTGAGTGCTGAGGAGAATTATGCCTTAGAAATAAACCTTACTTTCTGCACTCCCTCAATCATTTGTAAGCCAAATTGACCGGAAGTAAAATTGTCTAGATCTAAATATCCATTCATTTCTTCAGCTAATCCTACCAAGCTAACTACTTCTTTTTCCTGATTATTCCAAGGAATAGGCTCAATCACATTGTGAGATGGAGAGCCATCTTTGTTGCGTAAGTTTTTCGACCACTCATGAGAGTTATCTGTCGGAGCATCTAAACCAAACTGCATCGACTCGGGTTGCAGACGAATATCAATTGTTTTTACTTCTCCTGCAAACAAACAAATTAACACATTTTTGGCTAATTTTTCCATCCGTAAGAGAGGTAAAAGTTGGTCTTCTGGTAACTCTTCTAAATCATTATCATTTTCTGGTTTAATACTATAACCATCCACAATTAATCCCGGCCACCCAGAAACCACTTGAGAACGTAGGATAATCCCTGTGATGTTCTCCTGTTCCTCAGAATTAAAAGTACTTACCCTAGCACGAATTTTCTTGTCTTCTTCTACGTCTGCTTTTCTCACTCGACCAATACTCAATGCACCATCTTGTAAACAGTCTATCCATAAGGGATCTATCCAGAAAAAACGAATTGACTCGGTTGGGAGTAAACCTTCATCTGCAACTAGATAATTAAAGGGCACTCCTTGTAATAATTTTAGGCGATCGAACCACTCTTGTAGATTTTTCGGTAGTAGGGAAATGGTGTCGCTTGGTTTACCACGTTGAGAATTTCGAGATAACTTAATTTTGGTCTGTTCTAACTTTTTCTGGTTTTGGAAGTATTCTCGTTTCCAGTTGAATAATTCTGTGGCTAATTTTTGATTTTGCAACATCAACATTCGCCCGAGTTGCCATGCAGCAGCGTAGGATATATCAAACATTCCTATTTCTGAATCATAACGTAATAATTCGTCTGCTGCTTTGGCGGGAAGTTCATAAGTTTCTGCGTTCAAACCTCCACTTAATGGCCCTCGATACCAGGAATATGTTTTGCTTCCTTGTCGCATTGAATGAGGTACGGTTATATAACTATTTACTAGGTATTCATCAGCATGTTTATTTTCCGTTTTGGGTAGTCTTAGAGTATAAGGGTTACGGTTTAATCTCTGTAATAATTGGGTAAAGCTTTGCTCTGGATCGATACAATTAAAATTCCAATTTGCTAAACTCACAAAGCGAATTAAGTCTTCATCTTCTGCTTTCAGATAATCAAAACCCTGCTCGGTATAGCGTCCTTCTATGGATACTAAATAAAGCATACTCATGCCATTAGGTTCGGGGAGACGGTTAGAAATAATTGTGGCAAATAGATTTTTATCATCATTCTCTTCTTCTGCTTTCTGAGAATAAAAGGCTTTCCGAGCATGAGCGAGATATGCTAGGTCGCCATGAGTTGGTAAAATATCTTTTAAATATTTCTTTTTGACATCTATTACTGTTACTAACTCTTCTTCTTTTTGCCCGACTTCAAGTTCTATTTTTGGAAAAAAGATATTGCCTTCTCCTGCTTTTAATTCCCCTAGAGTAATGTTGTGGGGTTTAGGTTTATCTGACTCCTCTTTAAAGTCGGAATCACGGAATAATAGTAAGATTAACCAGGGGAGATTTTCGTCTTCTTGACCTGGATAACGTTCCCAGGGTAGAGTGCTTCTTGTGACTGTAATATGTGGCAAAACATTGGAATGTTCGCCTAAGCTTTCTGGTGGTGGAAAGACTGCATAAATATCTTGAGGAGTTAGGGGTCCGAAACGTTCTCCTTGTACGGTGAAAGTGAGTTCGCGACTGTAGGGTGTTTCTGGAATTTTATCTCCCGTGTCCTTAATAGTTTGCTCAAGTTTTAGGTGGTAGTTTCCACTTTCTAATGTGGGTTGATGGAATTGAAGGAATTGGACTTTGTCTGGTTTTGTTGTTGTCATGGCTTTTTTGGGTTTTAATCGAAATTTAAAACCTCCTACTTCATAAGAGGTACTGATAACTGATAACTGTTAACTGATAACTGAAATGATTGGATGGTTTTGGCACCGACTCGGTGGAAGTTGCGGGCGGCGATCAAAGCGGTGAATGAGGTAATGGAGGGGTTGTTGGTCCAGAAGCACCCAGACAAAACGTTTATTGGACGGGTTGACCGGGGCTTCGATTTTTTGGGCTATCGGTTTTTCCAGGGTGGGTTGACTGTTGCCCTACAGACTGTGGAAAGATGTCTGGAGAAGGTTGCCCGGCTTTATGAGCAAGGTGCGTCGGTTGAACGCATTGGGCAGTACCTTCGCCGTTGGTGGCTGTGGGTTCGGGGTGGTGTGGATTCTGTCAGAGCGTGTTTTGTTTGTTTCCTGTTTCGGTTGGCTGTCATCTGCCCAAGTAAATTATATAACACAAGGCATAGCACCGAGGGATTAGACTGATCGGCTCGACTTTAAGACCATTTTTATCCCTGAGCTCATGGCTGTGGTCACCGTCCTCTTCACTTTGGATCGACCACATCAGCGTCGAATCACCTTCCTCTATTCCCCATCCTTTCACGCTGAGTCTTAGGCTTTCATATATTCGCTCTTCTGTTACGTTTGGTATTGAGCTCACGTAATCTTCGCTAATCGTCAGCCTTTTCTTGTCTACATGACCTTCTCCCTTGAATGCTTCTATATAATAGTGCCTTTGCATTCTATCCTCGTCTACTTCTGTACTTGTTTTGTCCCTCCCTACTTTCCATTTCGGTCTATGCTCATGCTTTCCCTGCGATTCGTTCTCGATCCGGTCGGCTATTGGCGGTAGATTTTTTCCTTCTAACATTGTTTCATATTCCCCTTTTACCCCACCCAATGGAAAATCTGGCACTTCTTCCCGTCCCAATCTCGCTCCTACTATGAACGATGCTCGCAGATCCGGAACATGATATCCGTCAACCACGTCGCCATTACATAAATGCCAGCCCAGGGGTAGTGGGGTCTCTTCTCCATTCCACGCGATAATCATTCCTCTCACCAGTGCCCCAACTCCGGCAAATGATACGCCGCGCACCGTTCCTTTTTTGTCTTTTGGCTGATCAAACGCTACTGGTGCCTTTTCAATTTGACAAATATACTTCCCATCCTTGTAACCCTCGACCTTTTTATAATACAAATATAGGTTCGACTCTCCGGTTGGGTGACTCGTCACGATACCTTTCAAAGCAATTAATATTGTGTCTTGAGCTGTTAACACCACATCCTCTTCTTTGGGAATGAACGTCCATCGTAAGGCTTTAACTTCACTTCCTACTTTTATCTGTTCTGTTCCTCCGTTTTGCTGCCATTGTCCACTGGCCATCTCAAGCTTAATCCCATTCACTTCATCTTCCGTTCCCAACGCCCAGGGGGCATCTTCCGGCGTTCCCACTTCTAACACCACCTGTAACTCCGAAGCATCCGTGGCATTGACATTATATTTGAAAGTAATATTAGAGCTGTGATCCTCAGAATAATTCGTAATTGCCCAACCTATTAAGCTAAAAAGTTGAAATTTCAATAATCACAACAGGATTTAGCTATTTAGGAAGAGTTAATCTGATAGAGATTAGCAAAATTAATAGTTTAATTGATAATAATGTTTCTGCTCTTATAGCATCTGAAAAAGCTACTCAATTATGTGATAAATAAGCTGTATAAAAAGCTGAAACTATCTTGATAAATTTAGAGAATAAACCCTCAAACTAATTTCTGTAATAGGCGTAGATCGAAGGTTCGTGTCACCAGGTGCAGCGTTGTAAAGTTTTGTAAAGAAAACGTATATTTTATTGGCAACTGTCTGAGCGCAAAAGATGAAATTGACTTTCCACCCTCGTCTATTAATTAAGTTTGGCTGGCATTGCTTATAAGCATTTGAAAATGCGCCAAATCTGCAATAATAATGAATTTATGAGGGTATAACTACCTTTTCTCCTATGTTTACGAATCGAAACGGTAAATAGTAGAGAAGAATTGGATGGTCAAACAACATTGGGAAGAAGAAGAATTAATTGAAAATTGGACACTTGTTCCACAAGAATTAAAACTGGTTAGAAACAAATTAGGTGGAAATCAAATTGGTTTTGCACTATTATTGAAACATTTTCAACTTTTTGCTCGTTTCCCTGATTCTCAATCATCTATCCCTCAAACTATTATCTCTTACATAGCCCATCAAATTAATGTATCTGAAAGTTTATACTCCAATTATGATTGGCAAGGACGTTCAGCCAAAGGACATCGAGTTGAAATTCGTCGTTTATTTAATTTTAGAGTAGCCACAGTTGCTGATTCAGAACAAATGGCTGAATGGTTGGTTCAAGAAATCTTACCAACGGAGCAAAGATTTGAATCTCTGATTGAACAAGTCTATCAAAAATGGAAAGAATTACAAATCGAACCTCCAACACCAGGAAGAATAGACCGTTTAATTCATAGTGCCATTACTCAACATGAAACTAACTTTTGTCATCAAATTTTCTCTCAACTATCCCAGAAAGTAATCTCTCAAATTGATATACTCTTAACCACAGAAGAATCAGATGAAAAAGAAGATAACACCGACCCCAAAAAATTTAAAACATCAGATTTTGCTTTTCTCAAAACCGACCCAGGCCCAGTAGGTTTGGGGAGTTTTTTAACTGAAATAGAAAAGCTCAGACTCATTCACAAAGTAGGCTTACCCACTGATTTATTCACCGGAATTTCACCCAAGCTAGTAAAAACCTATCGTCAACGAGCAGCAACAGAAACCCCATACCTTTTACGCCAACATCCCCACGCTATTCACTACACTCTAATGGCAGCTTTCTGTATTCAACGTAGTCAAGAAATCACTGATAATCTAATAGAATTACTCATTCAAATTATCCATCGTATTAGTGTCAGAGCCGAAAAACGTATACATACTCAACTAATAGAAGACTTCAAGCAAGTTACAGGAAAACAGAATATACTCTTCCGTATTGCAGAAGTAGCAGTAGCTCAACCTACTGGAGTTATTGAAAAAGTTATCTATCCAATAGTACCCCAACAAACCCTCCAAAATTTAGTCAAAGAATATAAATCTACAGGTATAGCTTATCGTCAAAAGGTTCACACCGTTATCCGCGCATCCTTTGCCAACCACTATCGCCGGATGATTCCCCTACTCCTAGAAACCTTAGAATTTCGCTCCAACAACGACATTCATCGTCCCCTAATTCAAGCAATAGAGCTACTCAAGAAATACGCTCAAAGTAAAGCTAGATACTATAATTCAGGAGAAAACATACCCATTGATGGAGTGCTAAAAAGTGGTTGGAAAGAAATCCTTTTAGAAAAAGAGGAAGATGGAAAAGAACGCATTAACCGCATCAATTACGAAATCAGTGTTTTACAAACCCTTCGAGAAAGATTATCCTGTAAAGAAATCTGGGTTACAGGAGCTTATCGCTATCGAAACCCTGATGAAGATTTACCCACAGATTTTGAACAACACCGTCAAGTTTATTATCAAGCTTTAACCTTGCCAGAAAATGTAGAAACCTTCGTCTGTAATTTACAACAAAAAATGGTTGACTCCTTAGAAAAATTAGACAAAGGAATGCCTAATAACCAAGATGTTAATATTGTCGGAACAAATCAAAGCTTAATTAGAGTTAGTCCATTTCCACCAGTCAATGAACCCCTAAATCTCAAACAACTAAAAGGAGAAATTAATCGCATTTGGCATCAAACCAGCTTATTAGACATTCTAAAAGAGACAGATTTAAGGGTTAACTTTACTCGGAACTTCAAGAGTATGGGAACACGGGAAATTATTGAGAGAGAAACCCTACAAAAAAGATTACTACTTTGTCTCTACGGCATGGGAACAAATACAGGACTAAAACGCATTAATACAGGCATCAATGGCGAAAACTATCAAGATTTACTCTATGTCCGCCGTCGCTATATTCATAAAGAACAATTACGCAGTGCCATTGCTGAAGTTATTAATGGTATCTTTGAGATTCGTTTACCACAAATTTGGGGAGAAGGAACCACAACTTGTGCCAGTGATAGTAAACATTTTGGAGCTTGGGAACAGAATTTAATGAACCAATATCACCTCCGTTATAGAGGTCGAGGAGTGATGATTTATTGGCACGTTGAGAAAAACTCAGCCTGCATTTATTCTCAACTCAAAACTTGTTCTTCAAGCGAGGTGACTGCAATGATTGAGGGTGTTTTACGTCATTGTTCTAGTATGGAAGTTGAGAAAAACTATGTAGATAGTCACGGACAAAGTGAGATAGCTTTTGCTTTTACTCATTTGTTAGGATTTCAATTAATGCCACGGTTAAAGCGAATTAAGGTACAAAAGTTGTATCGTCCTCATGTTGGACAGCCAGAAGCTTATCCTAATTTACAACCAATTCTCACCCGTCCTATTAATTGGGATTTAATTCGGACTCAGTATGACCAAATGGTAAAATATGCCACTGCTTTAAGATTAGGAACGGCAGAAACAGAAGCTATTTTAAAACGTTTTAGAAAAAATTCTTTCAAACATCCTACTTATTTAGCTTTAATAGAATTAGGAAGAGCTATTAAAACAATTTTTTTGTGTGAATATCTTGAAGAAGAAGCAGTACGAAGGGAAATAAATGAAGGTTTAAATGTTGTGGAGAGATGGAATGGGGTTAATGATTTTATTTTCTATGGCAAAGGAGGTGAATTTGCTTCTAATCGTTTAGAAACTCAGGAATTATCAGTATTATCTTTGCATTTATTACAAAATTGTTTGGTATATGTGAATACCTTGATGATTCAGAGTGTATTGGCGGAGCCACATTGGGAAAAAAAGTTGACACAGACAGATTTACGGGCTATTACACCTTTGATTTTTAGTCATGTTAATCCTTATGGTACATTCAAGCTAGACCTTAAAGAAAGGATTGCTCAATTAAGCCCACATTCTGTGGCGTACGGAAACTAGAGATAATAATGGGTCTGACGGTACTCTGCAACACAGAGTGAATAGTTTTTAAGGGAACTATGGGGTGACAACTTGGTTATAACCTATACGACATAATACTTGTAGCCACATCTATACAGTAGATACACGCGCCCAACACTCACTTTTCAGAGCAAGAGTATTAGTAATACTCTTTTATTATGGGAAAATTTTCTCGCATTAATATATATTAAATATATACTTATCAGTCATTTTTTAATAGTATTTTTAAAGCGTTTTGAGCAACTTGTTCTGCCCTTGATGATGTGACTTTTTGATACTTTAGAGTAGTTTGAATGTGAGAATGACCCATTAAGGCTCGTAGTTCCTCAATCCCCATTAAACCAACTCTTTCTGTGGCAAAAGTATGACGTAAATCATGGAGTCTTACTCCTGTTAATATAGGACTTTGATTGGTTACTTCTCTCCATAAGCTATAAACTCGATGGTAGGATAACCGGGTAATAATTTCGGTTAAGGGATGTCTTGCTGTAAATAGAGCTGCATGAGGTTTGTGTCGATAATATTGGATATACTTTTCTAAAAGAATAGCAGCATCTTTACTATAAAAACACCAACGTTTTTTATTGCCTTTACCTACAACTTGAAATTTACAATTATCTCGGTTAATATCCTCTAAATTCAAGGATAATAATTCACTGATTCTTGCTCCTGTGCGATGCAGAAGTCTCACAATAGTATGTAGACGAATATCTGGCTCGACTAATTGATATAAGGTTTCTAGTTGTTCATTGGTTAAATAACGAATTACATTATCATCCTGATGTTCGCCTTTGGAACGGTTTGGTTTTTGTTGTCGTATCCCTGTGGCTGGATTAGCTTTAATATAACCTTTTTGTACGGCAAAATTTAATAAAGACTGTATAATTGTTTGATGACGATTATGGGTGTTATAAGACAGATGAGTTAAGGAGGTTAGATAATCTTCAATTAGTTTTCTATTAATAATTTCAATCTCGAAACTACCAAATTTCTCTAGTAAGGGCATTAAAGTTACTTCATAAGATAATTTTGTCGAGTTCGATAAGCTGTCTCTATAAATAAATTCAGCAGTAACTTGAGCTAAAGTTTTAGTCACACATAAAGAGATGTTAATTGTTCTTTTTCTTGTTCTTAGTGAGTGACTATTAAACAGGATTATTATTAAATTTTTATGTATATTATTGATTCATCTAAAACCCCAAAACCAGAAGAAACGGTTGGCGAGTATCTGAGAAGACTGAGAGAAAGTGCTAATATCTCTCAGCAAGACTTGGCAGAAGCTGCTGGTATTCATTTACAAAGTTTAGGTAAATTGGAAAGGGGTTTAACTAAACGTTTAAATAGTAAAACCAAGAAGGGATTAGCAATTGCTTTAAATATTCCAGAAGAATTTTTGGAGGCGGTATTAAATGGGAAATCTGTTGAAGGGATTCAGAAAAAACAGTTTTGTCCTCATTGTTGGAAAGGTGGTACTACTCCAGACCCAGTTTGGACTCTTGCTCGTGCTAAGTATTGTTTAATTTGTGGGAATGTTTTATTAAATTCTTGTCAGAAATGTCAGGAACCTTTAATGTCTTTTAAGCATAAGTTTTGTCCAAATTGTGGTACTCCATATACTAAAAAAAATAAGTAGGGCAATCTCTGCAAGATTTTAACTACAGACAGATCCAGATTGAGTGAAGTAGAATTATTTGCGTCTGCTGAGACGGGCGTTCAATGAACGACTTGCACCCCCTTGAAACGCTTCTAGGTAGTGCAATTGTGTGGTTTTTTGCGCTCAGACAGTTGCCAACGGGCATATACGTTTTCTTTACAAAACTTTACAACGTTGCACCTGGTGACACGAACCTTCGATCTACGCCTACTAATATTAGTTATTATATTATAGCATGGGTTGGTATTCATCCCGACGCTCCCCTGCGGGAGAGCGCGGGTCTTCTACCAACATTTAGATAATTGTATGCATCACATACTATTTGTTCAGAGTGTTAAATTGTGTTGTTAGTGGAGGTAACGAAAATTCAAGGCCATCATATATCAGTAGTGATTAGATACTTAGATGAAAGTTACCGCCTACTTAAACAAGTGGATGCTTACACTGTATGGCTTGAAGCCAGAAGACTGGGGATATAGACAAAAAGCAATTGCAGAAATTAGCCGTGCTACCGGACTTTCCCCCAACTCCATCAAAGGATGGGGCAAAGATTTTGATACTGATAGCACCTACATCTTGAAGCTTCTGGACTATGCAGATATGGCAAACGAGTTGACTATATTTGTAAACAAATATAAACATCTCTTGCCTAAAATAGATGTAATAGATACAATTGATGCTATCGACAGAAAACCAGAACATGAAGGGTGAACTCCAGGTTACCTGGTTATTTGGAAAATGGTGTAAAGCCCTACCTTAATAAAAAATTAAGCTACTAGGAAGTTGCGACCTTCCCAATAGCTACAATCTCTCTTTTTTAGTTTCAACCTATGAATATAACACATTTTCAGGAATTTGAGGAGATTAATCCACTTAATCTCCTACATCAATTTCATAAATTTCAGTGGCTTACTGGCAAAGCATTAGCTAAATATCTTGGTGTGAGCCAAGCCTCAGTAAGTGCCTGGGGAGGTAAAAAACCCTGTAAGCCGAGGCCAGCGGTAAAAAGGCTTGCATATCAACTTCAACAACAGCTCAAGCAATGGACTTACCCATTTCCTCCTCCTCTGAAAACAGAAAAATTGGCTCCTTTAGAACTGCTGAAAAAGTATCAAATTTCCCGGTCTAAATTGGCTGAAATTTTAGGAGTGACATTGACCACTGTAAACCGGTGGGCTTGTGGCAAGAGACAGCCGTCTCCATCCATCCAACGGCTGGCTTGGGAACTGGACAGGCGCTGGTCTGGTGTTGTTGAACTCAACGAGAAACAAATTGCCTAACTTAAATACATTTTCAAAAACTGAATACTAATAAGGGTAAATGCAAATTCAGCACTTCCCGCAAGAACCTTGAAAACTAAATAATTGGATTAAATTACCGAAAATTTGCTAATGCTCTGAGTAATTTTCCAACAATTTGTTGTATTTAATTCCGTAATAAAACAGTGGAAAGCTGTAAGATTTCTGCATTTCTAATAAATCACCTTTTTTTGATTC
>JAAUYL010076881.1_pt1 | contig 54894 bp, 38 predicted proteins | sample 7278011 | NCBI WGS metagenome assembly JAAUYL01 (sample SAMN14350225, study PRJNA611818) | marine sediment metagenome | isolation source: surface marine sediment (1.8m) | place: French Polynesia: Moorea | collected 2018-08
ACAAATAGTTTGGTTAGACTGTTGTTTTAGTGGAGAATTATTAAACTTTGAAGAGGCAGATCCTGGTAGTGGAAAAGAAATAAGTCGTTGTTTTATAACTGCATCTCGTTCTTTTGAAACAAGTATATAAATAGACGGAGAACATGGTATGTTCACGTCTAGGTTACTGAAAGGTTTAAATCCAGAAAATTCTCTTGATGGTTGGATAACTAACTATATTTTGGCAGATTCTATCCAAAAGAATATGCTTGATGCTTCTCAAGCTCCTGTATTTCATAATTCAGGAAATGCGATTATTTTAACTACGAATACTCCGACTCAACCTATAGATGAACGTTGGAAAAATACACCTCCTTATCGTGCTTTATCTTATTTTACAGATCAAGAAAAAGATGCAGTATTTTTTCATGGTAGAACCAGATTAACAGATGAATTAATAGACAGAGTAAGAACGAAGAATTTTCTGGCAGTATTAGGAGCATCAGGAAGTGGAAAATCTTCCTTATTAAGAGCAGGTTTATTATATCAATTGAAGCGGGGGCAGAAAATTTCGGGAAGTGATAGATGGCTTTATATAAATCCTTTTACTCCAACTTCAACACCTCTAGAAAATCTGCAAAATGCAATTTCCGATCCCTCTAAATCCCCCTTTCCCAGGGGGAATTTGAAGGCTTTACCCGTTGAAAATGAGAGTGGAGAGGACTTTAAAGACTCCCCCCTGACAAAGGAGAGGGGAGAAGACTTTGAAGGCTCCCCCCTTTCCAAGGGGGGCTGGGGGGGATCTAAAACTGCACCTCAGAAATTAAATAATCCTGATAATATAGAAGAGGAAAAACCAGAGAATTTAACGGAAAAATTAATAGAGTTTATTGAGAGTTCAGAAGCAGAAAGAGTCTTGATATTAATCGACCAATTTGAAGAATCTTTTACTCTGTGTGAAACTCACGAAAAACGACAGGAATTTTTTGATTGTTTGTTGGTAGCTCTAGGAAGTGAAACGATTAAAAATAAATTGTGTTTAATTTTAGGAATGCGGGCAGATTTTCTCGACCAATGTTCAAAATATCCAGGATTATCAACTCAAATAAAAGAACATCAATTCTTAGTAACGCCTCTGGAAAAAGAGGAAATAGAGGAAGCAATAAAAAAACCTGCCGAATTAGTAGCAATGGGAGTACAACCAGGATTAGTTGCACAAATGACAGAAGATTTTTTGCGTAACCCTGGTAGTTTACCTCTCCTGCAATATACTCTAGATGTGTTGTGGAAAGATGCCACTCAAGGAGAAGAGAAAAGTAAATATTTAACTCTGGAAACTTATAGAAAGTTGGGTGGAATTAAGGGTACTTTGACGAAGCGAGCTAATGAAGTTTTTGAAAGTCTCAATGAAGAGGAAAAGTCAGTTGCAAAACGGATATTTTTAGAATTAGTACATCCTGGGGAAAAGCAAATAAATGCGGGAAAAATAACAGACACTCGTAGGCGAGTAATATTAGAAAATTTGCCCAATGAACAACATAGTTTAGAGATGTTGTTACAGGTAAGTGATAAATTAGCCGACCAAAATAATCGATTAATTACTATAGATAAGTCAGAGGTAGGAACATTATTAGATGTTATTCACGAAGAATTAATTAGAAGTTGGGAAAAACTGAGGGGATGGGTAGAAGAATATCAAGAAATTTTGCCGTTGGTAAGGAAGATTGAAGCTGATGCAGCTGAGTGGAAAAAACAGGATAAAAAAGATGATTGGTTATGGCGAGAAGGGCAGTTAATGAAGGCAGAAGAATATATAGCCAAGTATGGAGATATAGGTTTATTGGATGGATTTGCTCATGATTTTGTTAGGGCGAGTCAGGAGTTGAGAACTCGTTGGGAAATTGAAGGTAAAGAGCGGAAAAAAAGGGAGTTTAAACAGGAGCAAAAAGCCAGAAAGTTAGCTCAAAGACGGAATCAAATTTTGGCTCTTTCTTTGCTGTTTATGAGTGGGGTATCTGCTTTTGCTTTGATACAACAAAGGATAGCTAAACATAATAGTGAAGCATCCTTTGCTCGTCAGATGGCAGCAGAAGCAGAAGTCGCCATTGCTAACTGGAACTGGTACGATCGAGGTACTTTATTAGGACTTCAGTCAATATATAAAGTCCAAGAACTGCAAAAAAATCAGGAGGTATGGTGGAGTAAAGCTGTCAAGAAATTCTTAGGTGGTCAGTCTTTATATATTCCCAAAAATGCAGCCGATGGAGCTATTCGCAGAGCCTTAACTCAACTACCAGATCATCTGCATACCTTCAACCATGAGGGCGTGGTAATGGCAGTAGCTTTTAGCCCCGACGGCCAAACCATTGCTACTTCTAGTGATGACAATACCACCCACCTTTGGGATAGTACCACGGGCAAAGATATCGCAACCCTCAACTACCAGGATAAGGTAATAGAAATAGCTTTTAGCCCTGACGACAAAACCATTACTACAAGAAGTGAGGATCGAGTTGCCCGTCTCTGGGATGCTGCCACAGGCAATGCCATTGGTACCCTACCCCACCACTCCGGGGTAAATGCAGTAGCATATAGCCCCAATGGTAAAATCATTGCGACTGCCAGTAATGACAATACTGTTCGCCTCTGGGATACTACCACGGGCAATGCTATTTCTACCCTAGTCCACTATTTCCCAGTAAATGCACTAGCCTTTAGCCCTGACGGTACAGCCATTGCTACTGCCAGTGATGATAAAATCACCCGCTTCTGGGATACTGCTACAGGCAAAGAATTTGCTACCCTTAACTACAAGGCCAGGGTACATACATTAGTCTTTAGCGCCGATGGGAAAAGAATTGCGACTGCCAGTGATGATAATACCGTTCGCCTCTGGGATACCAGAACCTGTAAAGAAATTACTACCCTAAAGCACAAGGATAAGATAGTAACACTAGCCTTTAGCCCCGATAGCAAAACTATTGTGACTGCAAGCGATAACAATACAGCTCGCCTCTGGGATATCTGCACCGGACAAGAACTAGCTATCCTACTCCACCAGTATAAGGTCAAAGCAGTAACCTTTAGCCCCGACGGGAAAACCATTGCTACTGCCAGTGATAACAATACAGCTCGCCTCTGGGATACCCAGACCGCGAAACAAGTCGCTTCCTTCAACCACCAAGACAGGGTAAAAACATTAGCCTTTAGCCCCAACGGCCAAACCATTGTGACAGCAAGCTATGATAAAACTGCCCGCCTCTGGGATACAAATATTGGTACAGAAGTTACCATTCTCAAGCATCAGTCATGGATCAGATCCCTAGCTTTTAGCCCGGACGGTAAAATCGTTGCGACAGCAAGTTACGACAATACTGCCCGCCTCTGGGATGCCTACACTGGTAAACAAGTTGCTACCCTCAACTATCAGTCTAAGGTAAATGCAGTAGCATTTAGCCCTGATGGCAAAACCATTGCCACAGCAAGTGACGATCGAACTGCCCACCTCTGGGATGCTGCTACTGGTGCAGATCTAGTTACCCTCAACCACCAAGGAGAAGTAACAGCAGTAGCCTTTAGTGGTAACGGGAAAACCATTGCAACAGCAAGTAATGACAAAACTGCCCGTCTCTGGGATACGAAAACTGGGCAAAAACTGGCTACCCTCAACCACGAAGGAGAAGTAACAGCAGTAGCCTTTAGTCGGAAAAGGAACCTCGTTGCCACAGCAAGTGCTGACAAAACTGCCCGCCTCTGGGATACAAAAACTGGCGAACAACTCGCTACCCTTAACCATCAAGGAGAAGTAATAGCAGTAACCTTTAGCCATAACGGGAAGACCATTGCGACCACAAGTGCTGACAATACCGCCCGTCTCTGGAATACAAAAACTGGCGAACAACTCGCGACCCTACTCCACCAAGGAGAAGTAACAGCAGTAGGCTTTAGTCGCAAAAGGAACCTCGTTGCCACAGCAAGTGCTGACAAAACTGCCCGCCTCTGGGATACAAAAACTGGCGAACAACTCGCCACCCTACTCCACCAAGGAGAAGTAACAGCAGTAGCTTTTAGTGGCAACGGGAAAACCATTGCGACAGGTAGTGCTGACAATACCGCCCGCCTCTGGGATACGAACACTGGCAAACAAGTTGCTACCTTCAACCACCAAGGGGAGGTAAGAGCAGTAGCCTTTAGCCACAATGGCAAGGTCCTTGCGACCGCAAGTAATGACAATACCGCCCGCATCCATTGGGTAAGGCCAAAAGACTTAATTGCAGAAGCTTGTCGCCGTCTTGGTCGGAATTTAACAGCAGAGGAGTGGCGGCAGTACATAAACAGTAACTTTGATACATACGAGAGAACTTGTGATGAACTTCCGGTTCATCGTAGTTTAATTGCACAAGCTAAAAATCTAGCAGAAACAGGAGAAAAAGAAAACATAAAAACAGCTATTTCTATCTTGAAACGCGCCCAAGAATTGGAACCAGAAATTGACCTCAACTATGATACGGAAACTATAGAAACAGACCCCGAACTTGTAGCAAACAAATTTGCAGCTTCTATCAAATTAGAAAAGGGTAAAAAATTAGCAATACAGGGAAATATAGAAGGGGCAATTTCTATGTTGAAACGCGCCCAAGAATTCTTACCAGAAATCGATCTTAATCCTGATACAAAAGCCATAGAAACAAACCCAGAAGTTGTGGTGAATAAATTCTTGGCTTCTGGGAAAATAGAAAAGGCTAAAAATTTAGCAAAACAGGGAAAAATAGAAGAAGCAATTAGTCTTTATTATCGAGCAAAAAAATTAGATTCAGATGTAGAAATAGATGCTGATGATTGGGGAGAATTATGTCAGTATGGCAGCTTAAATAATCGGGATAAAAATTTGATGTTTGCCTGTGAAAAAGCAGTGGATTTAAGTCCTGATAATGATGGAATTTTAGGTATTAGTGGTTTAGCAAAGGTATTAAATGGGGATGGGAGCAATTGAGGATTTTCAAGTATTAGTCAATTTTATGAAAGATGAGGAGGAAAAGGCAAAAGTTGAAGGTTGGATAGAGACTTTGAAAAAGGGTGAAAATCTGTTGACTTATGAGGTATTGGAGGAGTTGAAAAATTAGGCTCGTAGTAGGGCGGAAGCCCGATATTAAGAGTTGGGGCTAAAGCCCTACTACAAGCAAATATTTCTAAATTTTTGGGTTTCATGCTTCAACCCAACCTACGCACTAATCAATTTCTGAAACAATTCATTACCCCGAATATTCTCAAAGTCAGGTTCATTTTTTGCCATTTCCTGACAGTTTCCATCATTCAAACTAATCGCCTTTTCCAAACTTTTTAAAGCTACTTCAACCTCTCCTTTCAAACTATAACAACGAGCCTGATTATACCAAGCACTAAAAAAGTCTGGTTTAATTTTTACAGCATTATCAAAACAAGCGATCGCCTCTCCATAAATTCCCAATTTCATTAAAGAAACACCGCGATTATTCCAGGCATCACTATAATCATTTTTAACAGCAAGTGCCTGATTATAAGACTTGACTGCTTCTTGATATTTTTGAATTTTTGCTAAACAAACCCCTCGATTATTCCAAGCATCTGCATAATCAGGTTTAACCTTTATCCCTTGTTCAAAAGAATTAATTGCTTCTTGATAATGCTGCAATTCTATCAAAGAAACACCCCGATTATTCCAAGCATCTGCATAATCAGCCCTAATTTGTAAAGCTCGATCGTAAGAAACAATTGCCTCATCAAATATCTTTAATCTTGTCAAAACTACACCCCGATTATTCCAAACATCTGCCATTTCTGGATAAATTTTTAAGGCTTGATTATAAGCATTAATCGCTTCTTTCAACCGACCTGCCAAGAAAAATTGATCGCCTTGTTTGGCATAATCATTCGCCATCATTAATGGCTCCGAATTATCACCTTGAGCAGTAGAATATTGAATTAAAGTATCCTTTTGAAGTTGTTCAATTTTCTCGTCAGCTTTGTGACTTTGTTGTTTCAGTTCATCTAAGATAAATTGAGCCTCACCAACCATTTCTTTCAGTTGAGATATTGTGTCATATTTGAAACTATCAATTTCTTGTTCTGTAATATCAATTTTGTTAGCCAACTTTGCCTGAAGAAACCAAATCCAAATTGCTGCCGAAGCAGGGAAAAAAGTCAAGACAATTAGAAAAACACTAAGTAATGATGTGGCATGACGAAAAGTATAATCTACCTCTTCTCGGACGCGATCGCGAATTTCTTCTCTGAGTTTAAATTCTTCAATTTGTTCTTGATTTTGAGTCAGGATAATTAAAGATTTTTTTTGTTGGTAATCATGCTTAATTCTGTGGTTTATATGATACAGCAAATTCCGTACTAATGAGGTACAACTGACAATCGGGAATATTTTTTTTGTTTCCATATCTATTCCTTCTTCCCTGTTCCCTGTTCCCTGTTCCCTGTTCCCTAAAACCCTAAATATATGTACCTTATAAAAGGGGGAATTGCTGTAATTTTGACTTTGACTATATACGGCACTTTCACTCAAAGAAAGTATGAGAGTTAAAATCAGATTTATAATTTTCATAATTCTGCTAAAAATTCAGATTAACTAATAATATTTTCAAGCATATAATTAATTCTAATTATCAAACCTAGATTCCAAATTGATAGTAAAATAAATTATAATATGCACAAAAGTTAGACCAAATTCTCTTTTATACGCTAGCTTTAGTGTAACGTGGGTTCTAACGCACCCTACTGAACCGAAACACCTAAAAATGTAGGTTGGGTAGAACGAAGTGAAACCCAACAAAGCGTTATTCTTGTTGGGTTTCGTCCCTCAACCCAACCTACGCTTATTGCACTAATTCTTTCTTTGTTATATAAATAATTTATTTTTCTAACTTTTGACTTTTGACTTTTGACTTTTGACTTTTATTTTTTTGACTTTTGACTTAAAAGAATGTCTGAATGGATTGAAATTGGTAAAATTGTTGCACCTCAAGGTTTGAGAGGAGACTTGCGAGTATATCCTAGCTCAGACTTCCCAGAAAGATTCTTAGAACCAGGAAAAAGGTGGCTATTATCACCAGGTCAAATGGAACCCCAGTCCATTGAATTATTAGGTGGTCGTTATCTTTCTAGTAAGGGGTTGTATGTGATAGAGTTAGCAGGAATTGAAAATCGCGAACAAGCTGAAGCTTTACGAAATAGTCAGTTATTGATTGAAAAAGGCGATCGCCCCCAACTAGAAGAAGATGAGTTTTATGTACCAGATTTAATTGGTTTAACAGTTATTAATCAGTTAAATGGGGAAATTATTGGCAAGGTTGTGAGTATAATTTCTGCTGGAAATGATTTATTAGAAGTAGAAAAAATATCTACAGATATTCCTGTTATTTCTGAAGTTCCTATGGGAGATAATTTACCACAAGAAAGAGGGATAAGTCGGCGGAAAAAACATCAGCAAAAACCTCAATCTCCCCAATCAAAAAATATTTTAATTCCGTTTGTCAAAGAAATTGTTCCTATAGTTAATTTTGAAAAAAATATCATTGAAATTACTCCCCCTGAAGGCTTAATTGACCTGTGAAGTCAGTTATCAATTATCAGTTATCAGTTATCCGTAACTCCGGCTAATTCTATCAAATCTAAAGTATAGAAACCGGGTTTGTATTAAATGCCCTACCATACTGATATCTATCTCCCACAAACCCGGTTTCTGATAAAACTTCCATTGCAAGCTGATTTTATATCATCCGTACATCCGTGCCAAAATCAGTGTTGTGCTTTCCTCCTTCAAATCAGTTTAAATTCCTCAACAGCAGGTAAAAAATTTTTATTTTCATGGCTAGGACGACTAAGTTTAATCAGAACAAACCTTTGTAGTGGAGTCAGATTTTTCCATTGCTCTAACTTAATTTTAATACCTATTTCTTGAGCTTTTTCCTGAACTGTTTCTGGAATTTTTGTCTCATCCATCCAAGGTGGATTTTCTTCAACAGGTAAATCTTTAGCAGGGGTATTTGTCTGCTCAATTACTAACTGATGTAGCCATGTTCGATAACTTTGAATTTCCTCTGATTTATTGCAAGGTTTATCTACCAACTCTTGACGAATTGCATGATTAAATTGATGCCAGTGGGATAATTTTAATTTGACTCCACAGGTATCTAATTTATAGCGTACTATCATAGGAATGCACCGTAGGGATGCTACAAAGTCTTGCTCAAATTCAAAATAATTGTCACTCATATTTTTTTGATTTTTTAGTTAGATAACTCTGAGATATAGCAATTCTCATCCTTTTGGATTGTTTGAACTACTTGTTAATAAACTGTTAAGCGTTCCCTGTTCCCTATTACCTATAAACTTACCGAAAAATTAAGGTATAAAGTCTCTCCATTCATGGAAAAAAAGCGGTCGATCTTCGGAGCTTGGAGTAGGATGGGATGGGGAGGTTTCCCGAAGAATGCAGAGCCGCTTCGCTTTTCATGTCGCGCAGTTAAACGCCATATCTAATCGACCAAGAAAAGAAAAAAAATTCCTTTTAGCCAATCCTATCTGTTATCAGAAGAGGTAATTATTAATTATTAATTATTAATTATTAATTGTTAATTATTAATTATTGAATTTCATACCTTAATTTAGCAATGCCAAAAATATTAAACCGGATATCATATTTAATGATTGAATGGAGGCTTTTTTCGTGAGCTAATAATCCAATAACTAATGGATAGAGCAAAAATAGCAATTGCTAACCCGGCTAAGGCTTCTCCTCCTTTTTTATCCAGATCATAAATAATAATTTTTCGGGCTACAGCAATTAAGGAAGTAACAATTACTAGCTCTAGACTAAAGACGTGCTTATGGAGGTAGGCTGTAATATTTTCTAAAAGTTCCAGAGCAATTAAAATATTTAAGAATAGTCCAAATATTTCAAATAAAGTATCTTTAAACAGAGGATCGGGTGTCAAGAAAAGTTTTTCAGATATAAAAATTACCAGATCAAATACAGCAAAAAGAATCACAGCAATCATAGATAAAGTTAGAACTTTAGAAACTATGATTTCCATGGATTCAATAAATTTGAGGAAAAATTCATCTCGTTCAGGAAGAACAAGATTCTTGATAGTTTTGAGGATTTTTTTCATGTTTATTTTCAGTATATAATTGACATAAAACTCAGAAATTAATATGAATTTATTGTGGGGTTTTCGCCTTTTTACTATACATTTAAAAGAAAATAAGTAGTAGCATAAATCTATTCTATTTCTGTTTTTTCCATCTCGTTAAGCGAGTTTTTACTAGCAGCAATAATCAAAGAGCTTACTGCTGTAAAAGCTATTACTCCGACCAAGGCAGCAATTGATATATTGTGTAGTAAAAGTGATAAATCGGCTTTGGCTCTGGTATAATAAGGTATAGTATCTCCTGAGTCTTTTTCTGGGAAATTATCAGAATTTGATTGCATATTATCACCCTAGTTTTGAATTGTGCCCGATCAGTATACAATCAGTTAGGATCAAATAGCAATTATCAATCTTTTCTAGTTTGATTAAGTTATACCATTTTGATAAATGTTTGCTACAAATGACTAGGGGGTTTTTGTGTGAGTCAGGAGTCAGAAGTCAGGAGTCAGAATGAATGTCTTTAATACCATGTTTTAGATCGGAAATTATCTTTTTTGTCAAATGAACATCTTCTAAAAAATATTTTTATCGCCCTTATATCATGTCCGGATAATTAGTGATAAAAAAGTTTTTGTTTGTAGTAGGTCTTTAGCCCTAAGATAGATATTTCACGGGCTAAAGACCTACTACGAGCTGTAATTATAACTATTCAGCCGGACATGATATTACTATTCGTAACATTCTTTTTTCAAATTGGTATTATACCTAAAATTGGCGTTACTGAAGCGTGGGTAAGCTGTTGTGCATTAAAAATGCACAACAGCAAGTCAAAAGTCAAAAGTTAAAAGTTAAAATATAAGAAAGGTTGAGGCTGATGTCTAAAATATCATCATATACAAATTAAATGGACAATAGCTTATGATGCGTGAAATTAGGGAGCAGGGAAAGATTGTCATAAAATGCCTAGGAAACAAGTAGTTTCAGGGGTGAATATTTATAATTCATACCTAGATTATGCAACACTCTAAAATTAAATTAAAGTGGTCAAATTTTCACCATAATCAGAAGTTTGGAGAGCAACAGGTAAAGATAGAGAAACTGTTGTACCTTGATTTTTACCAGCACTTTCTAGAGTAATATTACCACCCATCAATTCCATCAAACTACGAGAAATTGCTAATCCTAAACCACAACCACTATAAGCACGAGTAGTGGAACCATCCAGCATGACAAAAGATTGAAATAATTGATATTGTTTACTAGGTTCAACTCCAATTCCTGTATCTTTAATAGTTACTACTGCAATAGGAATTTGATCGATATCATAAGTATTCACACCTGGTTTAATCTGAACATTAACAGTAATACTGCCAGTCTCAGTAAACTTAATTGCATTATCAATAACATTTAAAAATATTTGCTTTAGCTTTGTTGGATCGGCTTCTACAAATATTGATTTAGACATATTAGGTTTGTATAGTTGCAGATTTTTGTGTTGGATTATAGGTTGTTGAGAATCGATTATTTCACTTAAGCATTCCGACAAATTTACTAACTTTTTCTCAATTATAAGTTTGCCTTCTTTAATTTGTACCAAATCCAAAAGTTCATCAATTAGATCCAGCAAATGAATAGCAGACTTATCAGCTTGCTGTAATAATTCAGTTTCTTCTTCTGGGCTATCACAAAAGTTATCCAGGACTAATTTTAGAGAACAAATAATACTATTAAGTGGAGTTCTTAGTTCATGGGAAATATTTTTCATAAACTCATCTTTGAATTTATCTGCCTCCTGTAAAGCAGTATTTTTTCTCTCCAATTCAACAAATGATTTTTGTAACTGCTCTGTCATTTGATTAAATGATTGAGCCAATATTGCCAATTCATCAATGGGAACTTCTTTGACTTTTTGTTCCCAGTTTCCAATAGATAAAGAAGTTGCTGCTTGCTTCAAACGCCTAACTGGTCTAATAATCAATTCACAACTTAGTAAACCCAAAACAATTGCTAGTATTAATGCCATCAAACATAGGGCAACAGTAATCCGAGTATTGGCATAAATACGCCCCATAAAATCTGCTTGGGGAACTACTACTAAAATCAACCAATCTAAACCATATTTATCGCTAAAAGGTACGACTTGTAAAAATTGTTGTTTACCATCTATATCAAAGTTCAGTAATGAAGTATTTTGAATTTGATTTAGATCCCCAAACCTGTCTATCAGATGTTGACTTGCTAAACGAAGTAAAGGGTTTTTACTGTCTAAAGCGTCGATCGCTTCTGAGTCATTATCGTTTTGAATAAAAGGATCGGTTGTAGCTGAACTAGCTATTAGTTCTCCAGAACGGTTTAAAATGAAAGCTTCCCCTGACTTACTAATCTTCAACTTCTGTAAAAATTCATGCACTTGAGAAAAGGTGAGAGTAGCATTGACTAAGGCGATGACATTACCATCATTATCAATTACAGGTTGAGTAGCCATCATTTTTACTTTTTTATCAATTAGTGATGTAAACATCTTACCCCAAGCTGCTTTACCTGCGGCGATGCCATCTTGATACCATGGTCGCAGACGGAAGTCATATTGAGGAACTACTTTTGTGCGGTTAGTTCGCCCCCCTTGACTGTCGGTAGCATATTCGTGAAGTTCTCCGTTTGTAGATTTGTCTGTAACAATTATATTTAATGCGTTATTATCTTGGCGACTAACTGCAACCATAGTTCCTGATGTAGATGTAATCCCAATCACACCAATAGAATCAAAAGACTGAATTTGATTCCATAAATGACGTTCCACATCATTAGTTGCTTGAATATTAAGTTGATTAAGACGAATAGCATTGACATTTAGTTGATTCACTAAATGGGGAGTCTCTAAATAAATATCCAGTTTCTGCTGAATACGGACTGTAATTTCGTTTTGTAATTGATTAGCTAAGTCGTTGACTGCACGCTTACCATTTGTAAATGACAGATATCCCACTAACCATACTGCTGAGATAATTTGCAATACAAATGGGACAATGACTATAGCTCGCAGGGGAAGTTTTGGTGAAAGTTTGCAAAATATAGGGTTTAGTGGTGACTTTGGCATAGTGGCGGCTTATTTCTTTCTACTTAAACTTCAAATTATACACAAGGGAACAGGGAACAGGGAACAGGGAACAGTTGGAAAAACATTTTCGCTCTCTAAGATTCATCATTGTTATAGATAAAATTTGCCTAAGTTTACTATTATTGTAAGGATTCGGCCATCAGCTATTAGCTATCAGCTATTATACTTCTCCAAAAATCAAAAATAAAATCTATTATTATCCATAAATTATCAATTACTCCTCCCTATTCCCTATTCCCTATTCCCTATTCCCTATTTCCTGTTTTTATTTTTGATTCCAGCTTGTAACTCCTTGCCAGTTAGTAGGTACACCTTCCGATAAAAAATTATTTACTCGTTCTAGATAAATTTCTGTAGTTTTATCATGTGAATTTACTGTCAATACTTTCTGGAAATATTCCTTTGCTATGACAAATTCTTGCTGTTGATAATATAACACTCCTTGTTGAAAATCCGACTGAACTTGTATTTTTAAGTTTAGCAAAGATTCTGTTTCTCCATCCATAACTTCATAAATTTTAATAGGATGATTTCGCCCTTTAACTAGGACTCGATCTAAAAATCTAATTTGATATTGATTTGGATCTACTAAATTAGTAAATACTGCTTCACTAATTATTATAGAAACACCATAAAATTTTGTTAATCCTTCTAAACGGGAAGCTAAGTTTACGTTATCTGAAAAAGCATCTCCTTGCATTCTTGCTTGTTCTCCTACCATTCCTACCATCATTGGTCCGAAGTGAATTCCAATTCCCACTTTAATAGGTTTATAGCCTTGATTTTTTCTAATGATATTGTATTCTACAACTTCTTTGATTTTGGCAATACTAGCCTTAACAGCATCATCTGCTCTATTGGGAAATACTGCCATCATTCCATCTCCTAAATATTTGACTATAAATCCATTATTATCTCTAACTTTTGGACTGACACGCCCTAAATATGAATTAACAAAGTTAAAGTTTTCTTGGGGAGTCATTGTTTCTGAAAGAGCGGTAAAAGAGCGAATATCAGAAAACATTACTGCCATTTCTTTACATACATGGTTGCCTAATTCAACATCAATTATGGAGTCTTTGCTGAGAAATTTGAGAAATTCATGGGGTACAAATCGACTATAGGAATTGTTAATTTGAGATAGTCTGAGATGAGTTTTCAGTCTTGCCATTAGTTCATTTTTAGATATAGGTTTTGTGAGATAGTCATTAGCACCAGCATTTAATCCTTCGACTAGATCGTAGACTTGATTTTTAGCAGTCAACATGAGAATTGGTAATTCACTAGGCAAGAAATTTTTCCGCAATTTTTGTGTAACTTCATAACCAGTCATTTTGGGCATCATTACGTCTAATAAAATTACATCTGGTTGGTAACCTTGCTCAATTATTTTTAATGCTTCTATGCCGTCCATTGCCTGAACTATAGAATAATTTTGTAGGGATAAAATATTGACGAGTACCTGTAAGTTTACTGGTTCATCATCAACAATCATAATTTTAAATTTTGGCACTGTTCCTGATGTTTTTTTGCCATGATTTATTGGTTTTTCTTGAGTAGATAATACTGTTTCTTTATCCCTAGTTAATGCTATTTTATCGTTGCGAATAATTCTAGAGATATGAGAGTTATTGCTAACAGCAAATTCTGTAGATATTGGCATGGTAAAAGTAAATTTAGAACCAATACCTATTTGAGATTTTACCCAAATTTTTCCTCCATGCAATTCCACGAGTTTTTTAGTCACTGCTAAACCTAAACCTGTACCTCCATATTCACGGGCTGTGGAACCATCAGCTTGTTCAAATGATGCAAATATTCTGTCTAGTTTATCTTCTGCAATGCCAATACCTGTATCAGAAATAGTAATTGCTAATTGTTGGTTTTCTCGAATTGGATGCTGATTATTTAATTGTGAGTTTTGTTGTTGATTAATAATCTCTGTAGATATTTCTACTCTCCCAGCTTCTGTAAATTTAATTGCATTACCAATTAAGTTATATAAAATTTGATGCAAGCGGTTTTCATCAGCATAAACTGGGGGGAAGTTAGTCGGAATAGAGTTAACTAACTCTAAATTTTTAGTCCCCACTAAAGATTGACAAATAGTGACAACTACTTCTGTTATTTCTCTGATGCCTACTGGTTTTAAATTCAACTCTAGATTTTTATGTTTTAGTTTAGAAAAATCGAGGATATCATTGACTAAATCTGTAAGTCTATGACCACTTTGAGCAATCATTAATAAGTTTTTTTGCTGAATTTCTGATAGTTCTCCTGTTGCTCCGTCTAACATTGATTCAGCAATTCCAATCATGCCATTCAGAGGAGTCCGAAGTTCGTGAGAAGTATTTGCTAAAAATTCATCCTTGAGTTTATCTAAACGTTTTAGTTCAGAATTTTTTGTTTCTAGAGTGTTAAATGATTCTTCTAATTGCACAGCCATTGTATTAAATGAATGGGCTAATTCTCCTAGTTCATCAGAGTGTTTAACTTCTACTTTTTGTTGCCAATTTCCTTTGGCAAAAGCTTTAGCTGCTTTATTTAACCTGAGAATTGGTTTTATCACCCACCGAGAAGTTAAAATTCCACCAGTTATTGCTAATCCTAATGCACCTAAACATAAGAAAATTGTATTGCGTCTTTGAATATTAATTTCCTCCATAAAATCTGCTTCTGGAACTACTACTACAATCAACCAATCAATACCAATACCATATTTTACAGGTTTAATTTCTAGGAAATTTCGTTGATGATTAAACTCAAAACTTAATTGTTTACTTTGATTTATATGAGTTAGACCTAAGAATCTTTTCTGTAAGTATTTAGCAGCAGCTTTAATTAATGGTTCACTACTTTCTGAGAATTTCAATCGTTGTAATTTTTTTCCATTAGCTTCAGTCGTAAATAGCACTTCTGAAGTAGACGTAGCTACCATTAATCCCGAACGTTCGACAATGAATATTTTACCCGATTTACCAATTTTTAAATTCTGTAGAAAATTGCTGATTTTTTCTAAGCTTAAATCAACTGAAAGTACGCCCTGACGAATACTTTTTTTGTCATAGTAAGGTAGTACATGAGCAATTCCTAAATTACTTATTGAACCATCTCCACTTATCCAGGGGTATATTTTACTCCAGGTTGGTATACCTGTTTTTATAGCAGCTTGATACCAAGGTCTTGTTCTTGGATCGTAATCATATTCTCCTATTGGTAGTTTAGCTATATTACCCTGGTTGTCTAAGAGATATTCTTGCAGTTGTCCATTACTAAATTCATCACTAATTCCCAGTTCTAAACTATTTTCATTTAATCTCAATACCCAAATTACTTCTCCTTTTTCACTACCAAAACCAATGCTACTTACTTCATTAAATAGTTGAGTTTGTTGAAATAGATATGGTCGCCAACTAATTAAATTGTCTATATCTAAGTTATTCAAAAGAAGAGCATCTCTATTAATTTGATTAATAAAGGGAGGAATTTTTAGATAGCTTTCTAGATGTTCATCAACACGGGTAGTTACTTCACGGAGTAGCTGATTAGCAACATTATTGACTGCTTTTTGTCCATTGCGTAATGATAGCCATCCTGTTAAACCTACAGCAACCATAATTTGCAGCACTATAGGTAAGACAAAAACTATGCGTAGAGAAGTTTTTCGATCCTTTATTTCATTTGATTTATCTGAATATTTAGTTGGCATAAGTCAATTTATCCTGATATTACAAAGAATAGGGAATAGGAAATAGGGAATAAGCTAAGACGCATTTAAAATGTGTCTTAGCAAGTCAGATAGGGTCGCCGTCAGATTGGCGACGTAAAGAAGTAATAAGGGTTGTACTTTTAACTTGGTACACAACAAATTAAGTCGTTTAAATGCAAAACCGCTTATGGAATAGGAATATAGATATAGTAATCCTAAATTGGTTATGATCTTTGTTTATAACAATTAATATTAACGGAAAACCTTGAAAATTCTCTACATTGCCAACCCGACCGCTCCTCTACCTAACTACTGGCTACTATCAGAAAAATATTACAACTCAAATAGGATTGCTATAAGAAATAAAAAACTATATATTATGAACATAATAACTGCTATTTTCTAGGCTTTTAGGTGACAGTCAAATTATGGCATCTGATTTTTGATGGCTATTATAAGTATAGCAACTTTTAGGTTAGGATGATATAGCAATTATCATGTGTGAGTGAGGTAGAAATTCCTAGGCTTTAGGGAATAGCTTAACTGGGAATAGATAACAGAAAAAAGAAAAATAACTGTAAGCATTCAACCTTCAGCTTTTACCCTTCAACTATTAGAGTTTACTTATAGCTTTATGAGGAAATAAAAGCAATTGAGAAGTTGAATGAGAATTAAACATTACTGTTAAAAAACCTCCCTTAAGCTGAGTAGTAATTATTTCAGGAAGTACGCATTTTTAGGTACTAAATACTATATATAGAAATTCCCATAGTGGTAAGGTACGCGCATTCGTTTGTTTTAGGGAACAGGGAACAGGGAATAGGGAGTAGAAAAGAAATAAGTATAGGTGTACCTTATTAGCCTGAGAAACGCTATATACTCACTATAGTTTTTATATACAATCTGTAAAGTTGTGGCGTTAATTGCTGAGAGCTGACTGCTAATACCTGTTTGCGCAGAATTCTGTAGGAAATACTTACAAATAACTGTACTTAAATAAAGGGTAAAAAAACATCTATATTTAAAAATAAAAAATAATGTATTAAGGAAATAATTCTCTTGACTTTAAGGAGAGTATATGATAAACATACAAAAAAAATTAATGTAACTTTTGACTTTTGACTTGGTAAATAGGTATGATGAAATTATTAGCTATTTATAACAAGAGGGAAAAATGCGAATATTGATTATGGGTGGCACCCGATTCATAGGGGTCTATTTAACTAAAATTTTGGTAGAGCAAGGGCATGAAATTGTATTATTTAACCGCGGGAATAAACCTGCTCCAGTCTCAGGAATAACAGAAATTCATGGGGATAGGACTGATGCAAGTCAACTTAAAGAAAAATTAGCATCGGAAAAATTTGATGCTATTTTTGACAATAACGGACGAAAATTAACTGATACAAAACCTTTAGCAGAAATATTTCAAGGTCAAGTCAAACATTTCGTTTATATGAGTTCTGCTGGAGTTTATTTAAAGTCTGACCAAATGCCTCATATTGAGGGAGATGCTATAGACCCAAAAAGTCGTCATTTAGGAAAATATGAAACAGAAACAGAATTAGTAAATCTAGGTTTACCCTGGACTTCAATTCGCCCTACTTATATTTACGGACCACAAAATTATAATGATTTAGAAGCATGGTTTTTTGACAGAATTGTACGCGATCGCCCGATTCCTATTCCTGGTAATGGAGTTCATATTACTCAATTAGGTCATGTCAAAGATTTAGCAATGGCAATGGTAAATGTTTTAGGAAATGACAAAGCAATTGGGCAAATTTATAATATTTCTGGAGAACGTTATGTGACTTTTGATGGTTTAGCTCGCGCTTGTGCTGAAGCTGCTGGAAAATCTCCTGATTCTATTAAGTTAGTACATTACGATCCGAAGCAATTTGACTTTGGAAAAAAGAAAGCTTTTCCATTACGACTTCAACATTTTTTTGCAAGTGTAAATAAAGCGATGACAGAATTAAATTGGCAGCCAGAATTTGATTTAGTTTCTGGGTTAAAAGATTCATTTGAAAATGATTTTATCGCCTCCGGTCGTGACAAAGCAGAGATAGATTTTTCAGTTGATGATGAAATTTTGAAAGTGTAATATGACGTCCGGTTGAATAGTTATAAATAACAAGGGAGGAGTCAAGAGTCAGGAGGGAAGAGGGGAAAAAGAAAGTATAAAAAGGAGAAAGTTTTTTGATCGCTAATTGTCCGGACATGATATAATTTCAAATTTGGTAGTATCGGTATAAAAAAGTATAGAAACCGGGTTTATTAAATGCCCCACCATACTAACATCTACCTCACATAAACCCGGTTTCTTATAATACTCTAAGCGCAAGTAGATTTTGATATAATTGACATCTCCAGGGGTTGAAACACCCTGGATTCCGTGGTTAATCCACCGCAAATGGGATGAATCCACATTTGCTTAAAGCCTGTCAACAGACTTCTAAACTCCTCGACATAGACCGAAATCTAGCTGTGAGTCTACTTTTTTTAGCTTTCACGAGTGGTTTTACTCAATATGTTGGAGCAATAAATCGCTGCTCTAGCTGCCTGCTTGCTTTCAGCCGTCGTAAGAAATTAATTCCCCTTATACTGTCCGCCGGAATTTCACCGCACTAGCTAGAGGTCATGGCGACAAACCTTGTTCTTACTTGCTATTTCTAGTATACCAGACTTTTACGCCGGGTTTAAACCCGCGCGTCGTTATTCAACCAGGGGATAAATCTTCCGGGAACTTTCCTCCCGCCATTTTTTATGTTTGAGGTAGTCAGCTTGAAATTATCTTCTTGGTCATTTGTCAAAAAAATTAGATGCGTTTTCCCTGGGGTGGTGGTACGTCTTGGAATTGGCAGAATGCTATCAACCTCTGCGAAGGGACGCAAAATGCAAGTTTGACGATACGTTGCTTCCAACGATAAATTCAAAAAACGGCGTCCATGGTCACAAGCTATCCAGACCTGTAGCAAATAGGAGAAAACTATTGCCGTTGTTGCCAGTACAAACGATAATATCTGATTCTTCAAATGCAGCAGGGATGGCTAGTAAAGCAAATTTACTACGGGCGATCGTCTTTTTCCTTCAGGACTTACGCATGAGGCAGGAAAAACTAGGATTTGAGATTGCTTCCCTGTCGGTCGCAATGACGGAAATACGTTGCAGGTGCGTAAGTCCTATCCTTGATAAATTCTTTTCCTTCGTGACTCCTATAACAGTTTTTAAGCAGTTATTTAGCCTAAACAACTGCACTTTCTAACATTTTAATCGTACCGCGACTTGCATCAATTTCCACCTCTACTCCCAATGGTACTGTAAACTTATCCCGAATATGACCGATCGCCGTACCATACCAAGCAGGAATACCTAGAGGTCGAATAATATCTAACAAAACCTGCCATAATGTTAACGTCGGAAAATCATCCTCTTCATCCAGACATCGAGTACATCTGGCAAACACAAAACCATTCAACTGCTGCAAAATGCCAGCTAAACTCAAATGAGTCAACATTCTATCTACCCGATAAACATCCTCTCTGATATCCTCGACAAACAAAATTTTCCCTCGCCAGTCTGGCAAAAAATTAGACCCCACCATCGCCGTTAACACAGACAAGTTTCCTCCCACCAGTCGCCCCCGCGCTTTTCCACTTGTAATAGTTTTGACAATATTCGTAGGAGGTTGCAAAGTCATCGCCTTTCCTTCAAGCAGTATATCTTTGAAATAACCAACAGAAAATTTATTCCAGGTAGATGTACCAAAGGGACCGTGAAATGTCACGAGACCACTGCGAGCATATATCGCCAATAATAGAGCAGTAATATCACTGTAACCGATGATAATTTTGGGATTTTTCCGAATTAAGTCATAGTCTAATAATGGCAAGATGCGACTGCTACCCCAACCACCTGTAGTTGTCACCAATGCTTTTACCTCGTCATCCGCAAACATGGCATTGATATCTGCAGCGCGGTCTATATCTTTACCTGCTAAATATCCATATCGATCGAGAGCGTGGGTGCCAACTTTGACTTTTAATTTTTGTTGCCCTAAAACCAAGTTGACATATTTGAGTTCATGTTTATAAATCATGGTGGCAGGGCTAACTACTGCTACGGTATCGCCTATTTTGAGGCGGGGTGGTTTGAGGATTGGTAGGGGCGATACTGCTGAGGCAATGCGGAGGGAACGCTTATTGGTAGCAGTAAGTTGGGTTGCCAATAAACTTAGACCTAGGAATTTTAAAAAATAACGGCGATCGCTCATCATTAAAATAGGAATAATAAAACATAAATTTCTTGATTATATTCTATAGTCTATAGGAAAATGGAAAAATAAAAAGACGATTTTTACTAATATCAATTGGCAAAAAGTTGCCTACAAATTATGAAGCGGTTGTTTGGAGTAGGGGGAATTTATGAATTCTTTCTACTTCTATTATTTCTAATATTCTTTGATAAATTAGCTCTAAGGCATAAAAATTAGAGAATGTTTTAACTCAACAATCAAATATTATATAGGATCGCTAAAATAGGTTAGATAAACAAGTTTTGAATTTTCGGTAACAGGGAAGAGAAAAAAATACTGTATCTCATTCATACTGAAATTAAAATCAACTACAATTAAATATTTATCAATTTATCTTCCTGTGAATTTTTAGCTCGTGTCGGTAGGTATGGTTCCCTGTCAAAGCTGGAAAAATATGTAGGATATTTAAAAGTTTCCTTCTGTTAAAGTTTCTGTTTTAATGAGTCAAGTCTTCAAACTTATTCCTGTGAATTTTTAGCTCGTGTCGGTGGGTATGGTTCCCTGTAAAAGCTGGAAAAATATGCAGGATATTTAAAATTTTCCTTCTGTTAAAGTTTTTCCCCTAGAGAACTAAAGTCTTTTTTCTTCTGCCTATAAATTTTGAGATTATGTCTGTTGGTACAGTCGCCTCTCAAAGTTGGGAAAATATCTACTATATTTAAGATTTTTCCTTCTGTTAAAGTTTCTCTTCTGATGAGTAAAGTCTTCTCTCCTAGATAACTAAAGCCTTCTTGCTTCTTACCGAATTATTAATTATTAATAATTATTAATTAAATAATTCAGCTTACTCTGCCTCCCCCCATAAGGGAAAAAAAGCGGTCGAGAGATGCACTACTAACCTAGCCATATCTAATCTCCCCTTGAGAAGAAACAGTATTTCCTTGTATTCAATTCCGTAACGGTTTCAACCTTCTTGTAATTATCCATTATCCATTATCCATTATCCATTAATGAATTCTTTCTTCTTCCTAGAGCTTTTCTCTCTTTGAGCTAGTGATAAGATAGTAAATAATGAAGTAATTTCTTTCGCTCTTGCAATGTCTAAAAATAATTCTCTGATTGGTCAAATTCTAAGACAACATTACAAAATTATCGAACAATTAGGTTGCGGGGGTGGGTTTGGAGAAACTTATATTGCTGAAGATATAGATATACCAGAAAATCCCAAACCTCGGCGTGTTGTTAAACGACTCAAACCGACAATTAAGCATCAACAAGTCCAGAGGTTATTTCAACAAGAAGGTCAAATTCTTAATCGACTTGGGAAATACAATCAAATTCCTACTTTGTATGCTTATTTTGAACATAATCAAGAATTTTATTTAGTTCAAGAACTAATAATAGGTCACGATTTAAACGAAGAAATTAACCAAGCTTGGAGTGAAGCTAAAGTGAAATTTTTTTTATTAGAAATTTTAGAAGTTTTAGCATTTGTACATCAAAATGGGGTAATTCATCGAGATATTAAACCAGGGAATATTATGCGACGCAACGGTGATGAAAAATTAATGTTAATTGACTTTGGTGCAGTTAAAGAAGTAAGTAATATAGTTGTTAATTCTCTGGGACAACCTAGTAGTACAATTGCAGTGGGTACTCCTGGTTATATGCCTGTGGAACAAGCTCAAGGAAGACCACAATTTGCTAGCGATATTTATGCAGTTGGTATTACTGCAATTCAAGCTTTGACTGGGGTTACACCTAGGTATTTTATCCAAGATGAATTAGGGGAAATAGAGTTGCAAAAATTAGCTCCTAATATAAGTGAAAATCTGGCTAATTTTTTAACAAAAATGGTTAGGGTAAATTGGAAACAACGTTACTCTGATGCAGGAGTAGCTTTGCGAGTTTTGCAGGGGAATATTGAGCCTATTTCTGGGATGTTTAATTGGATTTTGTTAAAGGCAACTATTGGTTTGGTTAGTCAGGATATAAATTGTGATTTTCATGTTTTTCAAAGTAGTCTAGAATCTTTTATTAACCGTCTGCGGCAAAATAGCACTTCTGTGAATTATGAACTATACAAAGTTACGAGTAAATCATTACTAAAAGCGCAGGAAAAAATTGCTATTGAATATCGGAATCAGATAGGAGGTTCCTTTCCCACAGTTATCCAATATTCACCATTTCACTCTCAGCAACGACGAGAAGCTTTAGGTTGGGTTAATCAAAAACTATTTGAGTTGAGAAATGAACTAAAAAATCTAAATCAAGCAGACTCTCTGACAAGTTTTACAGAAGATATAAGTTGTTTATTAATTCCTCTGCCTCCAGCAGACGAAATTCCTAATTTATGTCAAAGATTTATCCAGGTATTACTTCAGGGAAATGAACCAGATGGATATTTAGAAAAACTCCAAGATAATGTGGGTGGGTTATTAAACTTAGTGGCGATTAATTTTATTCAAGAAATGCAGCAGAATCAGTTGGTAAAAGAAATCTTTGAGTTTGATTTTTTAGGGATAATTAATCAACAACTACCATCAGCTAAGATAACCTTTGAAGATTTAGAGAATTCTCTGGGAAAAGTTAGATTAGAATTAACTGAGTTAAGCAAGCAGCAGGAACAATCCAAAACAATCATAATCTCACCACCTATTAATTACGATCTTACACAACCAGGCAATTCACAAATAAAGAATCAAGATGTTGATTTTTCCTCTAATAACTCAATTTCTCCACAAGACCGAAACTCAAATCAACAAGACTTACTATTAGATACTCCCTCTGGTCAAGTAGCACTTAGTTCTCCCTTTTATATAGAGCGATCGCCCATAGAGTCGGAGTGTTATGAAACTATTCTAAATCCTGGAGCATTAATTCGAGTAAAGGCACCCCGACAGATGGGAAAAACTTCTTTAATGAGTCGAATTTTGAATTATGCTGAACAGCAAGGATATCGGAAAGCTTGTTTAAATTTTCAGTCAGCAGATGAAGAGTTTCTGACTAATCTCGATCTATTTTTACAGTGGTTTTGTGCAAGCATTACTAATGAACTTAGCCTCGAAGAAAAATTGTCTGAATATTGGCAAGGAGTCTTAGGTAGTAAAAATAAATGTACAAATTATTTTCAAAGATATCTACTATCAGAAATTTCTACTCCTGTAGCTTTAGGGTTAGATGAAGTAGACCAAGTTTTTCAATATCCAGAAATTGCTACTTCTTTTTTTGCTTTGCTCAGGACTTGGCATGAACGTGGCAAAAATGAAGCAGTCTGGCAAAAGTTAAGGTTAGTAATTGTACATTCTAAAGAAGTTTATATCCCCCTAAATATTAATCAGTCACCTTTTAATGTTGGTTTACCTATAGAGTTACGAGAACTTAACTCGGCAGAAGTAGAAAATTTGGTAAAATTACATCATTTAGAATTGTCTTCAGAACAGATAAAAGAATTAATGGCAATGGTAGGAGGACATCCTTATTTAGTACGTCAAGCTCTCTATTATATTGCCCGGAAAAGAATAACTTTAGAAAAACTATTACAGGTCGCTCCTACAGAAGAAGGCCCCTATTGTGACCACCTGCGCCGCCACTTAAATAATCTTGAAGAAAACCCAGAATTATTAACAGCAATTAAACAAATTATTGCTGTAGACTACCCCGTACCTATAGGCACAAAAGAAGGCTTTAAATTACGCAGTATGGGATTAGTAAAGTTTCAAGGTAATTCAGTCATGCCTCTATGTGAATTATATCGGAGATATTTTAGCGATCGCCTGTAAATCTAAACCAGAAAATCTTCAATTTATATTTTATCCTGTTTGAAGTCTATCAATCATGTATTTACCAAGTAATTATTTACTACAAATATAGCAATCCTAAATAGGTTACGACAAATCAAAAAGTATATAAAAAAACTGAAACTCTTACCTGTTCCCTGTTCCTTGTTCCCTGTTCCCTAAAAGCAGTAGGATTTTTATACACAAATAAAATAGGATTGCTATAGAAGTTAAATCATATTATACAAATCATTAAAAACAATGCTATGAAAAGGAAATTTATGCCACCGAAGTAGAGGCAATTTAAGAGTATTCATCTTTTCTTTGTAAAAAAAATAACTTCTGACTTCTGACTTCTGACTTCTGACTTAATTAACTAGGCTCTTGACAATGAACTATCTCAATCGTATATCATTGTGAATATCAACAAAATAATCATGGTATGAGGTGCGTCCAATGTCTTTATTTAATCCTAAAAAAAACCTCATTATAATTCTGCAAATATGCTTTTAATCAAAAAATATTTATCCCAACTATATAATTATCGTAAATTAGCAAGATTACTTAGAAGTATAGTTAGATTTATCTATAGTTTGCTAGAAATTACTACTGTTTTAATCACCGTTATCTTCTTAATTTTAGGGATAATCTATATCGAAAATACTATAGAACAAAAAACAGAGTGGGGTAAAGCTTTACTAGACTCAATTAAAAACTCCCAAATCCTGGGAACTATTGAAAATTTTAGCATTGTTACAGCATTAGTTATTTACATGAGATGGGGAAAAAAGAAATCCCATTATCAAGCTTGGCAAGTCATCGACTCCGCCCAAGGATTAGATATTAGCTATGCTAGAATTAAAGCTCTAGAAGAATTGGTTAAGGGAGGTGTTTGTTTAAAAGGTTTATCTTTACCTAAAGCCAATTTAGACCAAGTTAATTTAGTAGATGTAGATTTTAAAGAAGCCAACCTTCAAGGAGCAAAACTTTTAGAGGCTAACCTTCGAGGCGGTAAATTTGAATTAACTCAATTACAAGGAGCTTTTCTCTGGGGAGCAAATCTTCAAGATACTTTTTTTCTATTAACTCAACTCCAAAAAGCAAACCTCAGTTCAGCAAACCTCAAAAATGCCGATCTAGAAGGAGTTAACCTTTTAGAGGCTTCTTTACAAAAAGCTAATTTAGAGGGAGCCTATATATTAGGAAATCTCCAAGGTGTTGATTTACAAGAAGCAAATTTGAAAGGAACAAATCTACAAGGTTGTTATCTAAAAAATGCCAACTTTAAATCTGCAAATTTGAAAGGAGCTAACTTACAAGATACGAATTTACAGGGAGTTAACTTCCAAGATGCTAATCTACAAGATACCAACTTGCAAAAAGTAAAAGAGCTAAATGCTTCGCAAATTAAATCTGCTAATAACTGGCAACAAGCTAAATATTCAAAAGAATTTTATTCTCAGCTAAACTTACCAGAAAAATAATCAATCTCACCAAAGTTAAATCTATAAACAAGAAGATGAATAAAAGTCATATCCGGCTCAACAAAACCACAAGAGAATGGGTAATTTATGCACCAAATAGAGGTAAACGTCCTCAGGATTTTCAAAAAGAACATATCGTACAAAACCAGGGAGAAAGTCACTCTCCAAAATGCCCTTTTTGTACTGGTAATGAACATCTTCTCAGACCAATTATTTTAGAGAAACAAAACCCAGAAAATACTAACTGGCAAATTCGTGTTGTGCCGAATAAATTTCCGGCCTTAACTCCAGATGAAAATACTCATCGAAAATTAGAAGGAATTTATCTCACAATGCCTGGTTATGGTAGACATGAAGTAATTATTGAAAGTGCCAATCATAGTCAAGATATTCCCACAATGTCTATCCAAGAAGTAGAGATGATTATTGATACTTACCATCAACGTTATATCGAACTTATGGAAATAGATGAAAGTATGATGGTAATTATATTTCGGAATCATGGTAAAAAAGCAGGTGCTTCATTAGTTCATCCCCATTCTCAGATTATTGCTACTAGCATTGTTCCTCAGCATCGCCGCTGGCAAGAAGAAGAAGCTCAAAGATATTATGATGATTGGGGACGGTGTGTATACTGTGAAATATTAGCATTTGAACAGCAAAATAAAAAGCGGGTAATTGAGGAAAATTCATCATTTTTAGCTTTTATTCCTTTTGCTGCTAAAGTACCTTTTGAAATTTGGATTATGCCTAAAAAACATGAAGCTGATTTTGGCAGTATTTCCGAGTCAGAAAAGTCAGATTTTGCATTAATTCTCAAAAATATCCTAACTAGATTATCAGAAAAATTAAACGACCCAGATTATAATTATGTAATTAATACTGCTGCTCGTTATAAAGCAGAAGAACCCCAGGTACATTGGTATTGTCAAATTGAACCTAGACTTACCACACCTGCGGGTTTTGAAATTGCTTCTGGTATTCGGATTAATCCCTCACTTCCTGAACTAGATGCTGAATTTTTAACTACTACTTAAAAGCCTCATTTTTCGATGCAGCAAGACCAATAGCACCCACCATGATTTTATGTTCTTGTACTTGAATTCTCTCGTGGAGAGTTTCGGGTGTATCATCAGGTAAAATTGGTACAGCAGCCTGCATTAAAATCGGACCATTATCTACTTCTACATCTACTAAATGTACCGTACAACCTGTTATTTTTACTCCAGCTTTTAAAGCTTGTTCAACTGCTTTTATCCCTTTGAAACTTGGCAACAAACTAGGATGAATATTGATAATTTGATTAGGAAAAGCATTAATTAAAACCTGAGTAACAATTCGCATCCAACCAGCCATAATTACCCACTCTACATCATATTCTTGTAGAGTTTTAACAATCTGACTATCAAATTCTTCTCTATTTTTGTATTCTCGATGATTTAACAATACCGATGGAACATTCCACTTTTCTGCTCGTAATATAACCTTAGCTCCAGGATTGTTATAAATCATTACCTGAATTTGAGCATTTAATTTTTGATTATTTATCGCTTCTGCAATAGCCTCAAAATTACTCCCACTACCAGAAGCTAAAATTCCCAATTTTAGAGGAGAAGATTTTGCTAAACCGCTCTCAGGAATAGCTGGAGAAATTAGACAAGAATTAGAATTAAGTAGTTGAGTCTCAGTTGTCATTTTTTGTCAAATAAAATAGTAGAATAGGGAATAGGGAATAGGGAATAGGGAATAGGGAATAGGGAACAGAGAATAGTTGGAAAAACATTTCCTAGTCTAAACTCTTATAGTAATCCGTGCTTATATTGTAATATTTTTATGAGTATAAAGCAGAGAAACAGGGTTTAGATCGAATTTCCTAATATACTGAAATCTGTTTCCCATAAACCCGATTTTTTATAACACTCCGAAGCAAGTGGATTTAATATAAAAATGGAATTTGAATATCAAATCCCTACAGTTTTTTTCACAAATAATTTCATATTGGTATATACTCACTATTAATAGCTGAATACTTACATTAAACACCAGCAAAAGCAGAAATTACTTAAAATTTATGAAAGCCACATACCCTGGTAGATATTTTAATAGGAAAATCGTATTTTTTAGCACTAAATTCCTCTTTGAGAATCGAATAAATTTTCAAATCCCGATATTTTCCTTTGATAAACATACATTCCCGCAGAATACCCTCATATTTCATTCCTACTTTCTCCATTACCCTAGCAGAAGCTATATTTTCAATTACACATCTAGCTTCAATCCTGTTTAAAATCATCGTTCTAAACCCAAAATAAATAATAGCATTAACCACCTCAGTCATATAACCCTTTCCCCAATATTTCCGAGACAAAGTGTAACCAATTTCTGCCCTAGCGTCTTCTAGATTCCAGTCAATAAATCCAGCAGTACCAATAAGTTTTTGCTCTGCTTTGTGAACAATACCCCAGTTAGAAACCTCATTATTCTTATAATTATTAATTGTATATTGTAAAAACAATTTAGTATCTTGAATAGAATTATGAGTATACCAACCTGTATATTTTGAAACTTGTGAATCTTGAGCATATTCAAACATATCTTTTGCGTCCTTGAGAGACATTTTTCTCAAAAGGATTCGTTCGGTTTCAATAGTTGGTAAATTGCTAAAAATATCCAGATTTTTCAAATCTTGAATTTCCCAATTTTATAGATGCCTAAAATTATTTAAGCATAACAATATATTGTTAGTCAAGAATGTTAACCAATTACTGACTCGGATGTCTTACTGGAGATTTTTTTTAGGTTTTATTAGGGCGGTATTGTTGTTTCCATTTTGCTATTTCTTCTAGGGGGAATCAGGATAGTTTATTCTATTTTTTCACAGACTTCAGCACTAACATTGGAATTAGTATTTAGCAAATCAATAAGAAATTTATTGGCATAATAATATTTTTCGTACAACTTAAATTATTGAGGTGTACGATCTGAAAAAATACTTCTTGGATTTGAGAGCCTGCCAGTAAATTCCACGACTATAGAATGTCTTTCCACCATGAATTACCTTTTTCTTTTTCCCATAACTTCTTTAAATTAGGTATATTGTTTTTGGCAATGGGTATGAAATATTCCAATCTTTTATCGACTACAAAATCACCTTGTAAGTCTGTTGAAGCAGATGTACTAACATCCCCTAAGTCGGGTATGATACAATGCTCACCACAACTTTTTTTCTAATAAAAATAAACTTTTGCCCGGGAAAAGTATCCCACTTGAATTCCTCTTTTTTCATCCCACTGGCTCAGGAGAATATCTAATCCTTCTTCATGTAACTTATAACGTTTTGATGGAAAGTCTGACCTATCCTGAAAAACTACACAAGCAAGATTGAATAATATTGGTGTAACAGCTAATTATCGAATCTGTTTATTTTCAGGAAGCCGGATTTTTTCTAAGAATTGTTTAGCATTTGTCATACCATTTTCTGGAGAATTACTATCAACTCCTACGAACCAATTTTCGAGAAAACTTTTGACTTGTATTTCATTAAAATCAGCTACTTCAATATAATCAAATCCCTGAAACCTATATTCTTGAACAGCAATGCGACAGCCAATAATAAATTTATTTTGATAATATCTAATGCTATTAGCAAAATCTTGAATACATTGAGCAAGTTGCTTGGCTTTTTTTTGCGGGCACGACTTCATCTAACCCATCTAATAAAATAAAAGCTTTTCCCCAACCTAGTATTTTTTATAATTCCTCTTTTTGACAGATTCCCAAAAACTATTTTGTGAAAATATAATCTAAAAAATCAAAGTTTTTGTTATCTAATTTATCATCATCAGATAATTGTTTTAAGGTAATAAAAATTGGTAATCTATCGGATAAAAAATTATCTTCATTATTATTACACTTAATTGCTAGCCACTTGAGAAAAGTAGTTTTTCCTGACCTCAGTTTACCCAGTACCATCAAATTTTGATATTTTTCAACAACCTCTAAAACTTCTAATCCTGATTTTTTTACCCAATAATTAACAATTATTAATTATTAATTAAATAATTCAGCTTACTCTGCCTCCCCTTTCAAGGGGAAAAGCGGTCGGAAAGCGGAGCATTCCGTAGGATGGGATGGCGAGGAAACCTCGCCATATCCAATCTCCCCTTGAGAGAAGAAATAATGTTTCCTTATACTCAATTCCCGAGCGGTTTTAACCAGAGGTAACTATCAATTATCCATTATCCATTAATGAAGAGAGTTTTACTCAATCCTAATCTATCAAATTTTTCTGAGTTAACCTCCCCTGGTTGAAAATTTTTCAGTAAATCAGGAATTTCTAACCATCTTTCATTAGTAGGATTTTCTAAAATATTTACATCTGTATAAATTCTGGTTATTTCAATTTCTCGCGTATATAAGAGACTGTTTGTAAAAAAAAACTAAAGATGGCCATGAATAAGTATTTAAGAGATTGTTTGTAAAAAAAAGCTAAAGATGGCCATGAATAAGTATTTAAGAGATTGTTTGTAAAAAAAAGCTAAAGAAAAGTAGTATAAATGTTTAATAAGCCCATTCATTATAGTAAAATATACAAGTGAAATTAAAATCAACTGCCAAAAATTCCTTGTCCTAGTAGCCAGATTAAGGTTCTGATTTATGCTATAGTTATTTATGTTTTGTGTGCGATGGCCTTGCCCTCAAAAGCCGGAAACCTCCTAATATTTATTTGAGAAAAAGTTTCTAAAAGATACCTAACTATGTTTATAACAGAATCAAAAAAAACAAACACCTACTTTAACTCTATCCCAGATGACTTATTCGCAGCTATTGAAGAACTCAAAAAGGAGCTAAATGCTGTTATTTTAGTTCACTACTATCAAGAGCCAGATATTCAGGATATTGCCGACTATTTGGGTGATTCTTTAGGTTTATCTCAGCAAGCTGCTACTACAGATGCTGATGTAATCGTCTTTGCTGGAGTCCATTTCATGGCAGAAACAGCCAAAATTCTTAACCCTAACAAGTTAGTTTTATTGCCTGATCTAGATGCAGGTTGCTCTATGGCTGATGGTTGTCCTGCCGAAGAATTTGCTGCTTTCAAAGCTGCCCATCCCGAGCATTTAGTTGTTTCTTACGTTAATTGCTCTGCTGCGGTTAAAGCATTGAGTGATATTATTTGCACGAGCTCTAATGCTGTAAAAATTGTTAATCAAATCCCAGAAGATCAACCGATTATTTTTGCTCCTGACAAAAATCTTGGTCGCTATGTTAGCGAACAAACAGGAAGGGATTTAGTACTTTGGGAAGGGAGTTGTATGGTTCATGAAATTTTTTCTGAAAAGAAGATTGTACAACTGAAAATGGAACATCCTCAAGCAGAATTTATTGCCCATCCAGAATGTGAAGAGCAAGTGTTGCGTCATGCTGATTTCATTGGTTCAACAAAAGCTTTATTTGAGTATAGTAAGCAAAGCGCTGCGCAGAAATTTATCATTGGCACTGAACCCGGAATTCTTCATCAAATGGAAAAGCAAATACCACAAAAGCAGTTTATTGCCGCACCAGCAACGGGTAACTGCGCCTGCAATGAATGCCCTCACATGCGGCTGAATACTTTGGAGAAGTTGTATTTGGCGATGAAGAATCGGGCACCGGAAGTTACAGTGCCAGAAGAGATTCGGGTTGCTGCACTCAAGCCATTGGAACGAATGTTGGAGATGTCATAGAGTTTTCTGCTCAGAGAGACTTTAATGCTGTTGTCAACCTAGAAAACTATATGAGTCAGTAGGTGGAGTTGCCGCCGAGAAGTGTTTGAATCCTCTTATGTGCCAAGCCGTGAAACCTACCGATATCACTTCGAGCGTGCAGGGTTTACTGATATTTGTTTCATTGATTTAACAACAAGATGGAAACCTTGGATAGCAGAACGGTATCAGAAATTTCTCCAGTCCAAAGAAGAATCAATCAAAATCTTCGGTGAAGATTTTTACGATCATCGCAGTCAATTGTATCGAATTGGTCGGGATCTGTTTCAAAGCGGTAACATTGGTGGATCGTTGATCGTTGCTAAAAAACCTCGTACTTTACAGATAACCCAAATACCTGAAAACTATTTCTCCCCTTTAACTGCTATTTACAATGAGCAATACCATTTCTTTCTCGAAGACGGATCTCTACTTGCTCTAAGAGACTTCAAAACCGAAACCTTCGAGCATTACTCTGCCTGGTGGAGTGACACCCAGGGCAATTCCCAGGAACTGATTAATACCTCGGAACAAAGAAGCTCAAATCCACATATCTCTATCAAAAGAAACAATCAAACCGGAACGATTTGTTTACCAGAAGCAAATTTAGAAATTCAATTTGAAGTTGTCACCCAATTCACCAGGGGTGTTCCTGCTGAATAAAATCAGCGCACTGTTATCCATCAACCACAACTTCGATGCACAGTCCAAACGGATAATGGTACTCAAAAAGCGGAAGGGTATTGCAAAATTTATGATGGGAATTATCCCAGGTTTTGGGGATACCATTTTATTTATGCATTCTTCCCTGATTACGGGATTATTTGGAGTGCTGATGCCACATTCGGTGAAGAGAAATACAATTATTTCAAGCTACTCAATACGAACCCAACAGAAAAGCAAATATTGTTGCACGGCGAAGAGTCTTATCATCGCAAAACAGGAGCAAGTAGCTGGGTATGAGGCATTGCTGCAGCGATCGATCCTGCCGATACACCCCTGTCACATTGGGAAGATACCCTCAAAGCTAGTGCAGGTCTTTGCGAACCAGAAGCAGTCAAACTTTTAACCGATCCTGCTCCTAGGGCGATCGAGTCCCTTCTAGAGATGGGAGTCACTTTTGACCGCCATGGTCAGAAACTTGCCCAAGAGCTAGAAGCAGCACACTCACACCCCCGTATCCTCCATTCTGGTGAAACCACCGGGTGATTATTCTCAAACTTCTGCTGATTGGCAATTGCATACCCTGATTGAGGGAGATTATTGGAGTAAGTCCCCTTGATTGTGAGGTTGTTTAACCGTATTTGATATAAAGCATTGGAGTAGTTTATAATCAACACTTGATAGCTAGATAGCAAAAAATAGCTCTCTGTGAAAGTGACAGAAGAGAGCGATCGAGTTTTCGAGATTTATACTAGCAGGACTTACGCAAGCGAACCAAAAAACTCAGTTTTTTCCTAGATGTCTATGTTTCTTATAACACTCCAAAGCAAGCTCATTTCATATGATATAATGTCCGGATAATTAAGTGATAAAAAAGTTTTTGTTTGTAGTAGGGCTTGAGCAATATCTATCTTAGGGTTGTTTGAGAAGTCATTAATCCCCCTAAATCCCCCTTGATAAGGGGGACTTTCTATTGTATTTCCCCCCTTGAAAAGCTATGCTTTATAAACATCTTTCTTAACATAAAACTTGACAAAAAAGAGAAGTTATGTAACTGCCATTCAATGGACATTTCGGGAGAGTAAACCTATTTAATTAGAGGCTAAACTCCCCCCATCTCCCCATCTCCCACATCCACAGGGTTTCAGGAGTTCCTTATAAGGGATAGCTTGAAAAGGGCGACTAGGGGGGATCTAAATCAAAATTCATACTTTTCAAACATCCTCTTAGAGCTTTAGCCCTACTACGAGCTTTAACGATCGCTATTCAACCAGACCTGATATTACTTAGGTGAAAACACTAAAATCAGAGTAATGGATAACACAGCTAAAGAGAAAATTGACAAAAAGACCAGGGCTTTGCGATAAACATTAGCACTGTCATCAACCACTCCTTGACCAAACTTCCGCAGTTGCCCCGATCGATATAACTTTTTCAGGTAATTACTGTCGTAACGAGCCATCCGAGCAAAGGGTAACTCTCCTTGGGTGCGCTGGGGCAAAATCCGGTGACGCTGGTAGGGAACACAATTATAGCCAAAGTTGTTGTCATATTCTTCGCTTTTTAACAGGGCATCAACAAAACCCTGGAGTCCTTTTGTAGCCAATATTATAGACCAGGCAAGTTTCTCTCGATCGTTATAGACTGGGCGTCCTAAAACCCTTTGAATACAAAGCTCGACACAACGATAGTTACTGTTAGTATCATAAATCAGTCGCCGGAATGAGTCTGAAAGCAGTAAACCGCGAATGAAATCCTTAATCGCGAGCTGACCATTGCGAAGTTGAGACTCTAGATAAACCTGTCGATGAGCTGTAATAATTTGTTGCTCGTTGAAAATTTGCCGATAAGCTGCCCATATAATCTCATCCATCTCTGTACCAGTGGGTAGGTTATCCAAAGTGTACTGTATGGGATATTCATCTCCTGGCACCTCAAATTCTCGAACTCGATGATTTTGGCTAGATAGTGGATAGTAAAGTAAAGGAATTGTCATTTCAGTTATTAGTTATCAGTTATCAGTTATCAGTACCTCGTGCAATAGGGAGCCTTGAAACACTGAGTTTTCTTTTTTATCCCCTATAAAGGGCAAGCTTGAGACCTTATTTTCTTGTCATTGATAAAATCCTATGATGAATGTTTTTTTGAAAAAATTTTGATAAAAAGAGTTTGGGATTGATATCATGTCCGGTAGCATCAGTATTGTATAGGAAAGGTAAGGAAGGAAACTTTAGTTATCTAGCAGAGAAGCTTTATGAACAGGAAAAGCCTTAAATACGGACATGATATGATATCAAACCCGGATAATTACTATAGCCTGGTCATTGCGACTGGAGCGAAGTGGAAGAAAGCAATCTCAAAGGTTATGCGAGATTGCTTTCTATCCTCACTGCAGACGACTTTTCTACTGGATTCTATATACAGTATCGGTACAATTCAATACTGTGGGGTTTTGGAGACCAAATCCCTACCAATATGTTCAAACAATTCCTGCTCGCCCAATTTCCAATAGAATAAAGCAAGCAAAAATTACACCGCCTATTCCACCAATCAGGAAACCAGAAGTAAACAGACTCCAATCCCGATAAGTTTGCAGGTTTTCCGGCAAAACACCCACTGGCTTACTTGAACTTTGAAACACTGCTATCCCATAAACGAACAGACAGATACTTAAAATTAGTACTAACCCAGATGCACTGCTAGCTCCAGCTAAAAGAGCTTGGTCGGTGTCGCGCAAAGGTCCCAGTTTAAGGAACGGCCCTAATAACAGGTATCCATGAGCCATGCCAATTTCCAGCCCCCGTGCGATGGGAGATAAACCTTTGCGATAAATAGGCAAGTTTCTCACCCAAGTTAGAGTTAGCTGACTGGAGTTAATTGGAGTTGCCAGGTTGCCCAACTGGGGGTTGTTTTGGAACGGCTGCACAATACCCGTGACTAGAGATTCATTATTGAATTGAGTGTCTCCATAGAGGGCACCGGGATTGAACTTCATATTGCTGAAAACAAATCCACTGGCGATCGCTCTAGCTCTGAGACCATGCCAAAAGTGACCCGCTAGCAGCAGACAGGCAAAGATAAGTTGGAACAACATCAACCAGGTGCGAGGAGTAATAGTTCCATCAACGTTAGTCACGCCCACAGGACCATAAAATGCTGAGGGATAAACTGTATCATTTACCCAGACAAAGTAGGCTGCGAAAAAGCCCATATAAGCCAGAGCTGCCTGACTATAGGCAAGATAAGCCTCTCCCGACCAAACAAACAATCCTTTAGCCCATTTAGTAGGAGCAGTATTAATATGCCAGAGACCGCCCAAAACACAGATAGCTCCAATCCATATATGACCGCCCACCACATCTTCTAGAGAGTTAACAGCAGCCATACCCTTTAATGTCCAGCCATCAGGAGTGATGCCTACCAGATAGCCGAAGATAGTTTGTGGATTTATAGTGGGTTCGGTAATCACTCGCACATTGGCGATCGCCGGATCGTACAAACCACCAGCATACACAGCCTTGACTACTAACATCAATGCTCCAATCCCCAGTAGTACTAGATGAATACCAAGGATAGTAGTCATTTTGTTACCATCATTCCACTGATAGCCAAATCCTTTTTCATCCAGTTTGTCAGGTCCAAGTACGGCATGGTAAATTCCACCTGCTCCTAAAATTGCCGAACTAACTAGATGGATCACACCAATGGTAAAGAAAGGATAGGTGTCAATAATTTCCCCATTTGCGCCAACTCCTAAACCCAGAGCAGCCATGTGGGGCAGCAAAATCAGCCCTTGGTCGTAGATAGGTAAACTAGGGTCGAATCTAGATAACTCAAACAGAGTCATAGCACCCGCCCAAAGTACAATCAAGCCAGCATGAGCAATGTGCGCTCCTAATAACTTTCCAGATAGGTCAACAAAGCGAAAATTACCTGCCCACCAGGAATAGGGTTCTTGGGAATCACCAACATAGTTCGTAACATCAACATTATTATCTGTTGAAAAGCCTAAAAACCTTAATGGATTTGATTTAGTTACAGTCATTTCAGTTATCAGTTATCAGTTATCAGTTATCAGTTCCTCTGCTTGAAGCCAGAGGCTTAAAATACTGAATTGAATTTTCTCTTGGTCTATTGGATATGGCGAGGTCTACCCGCAATCCCACCCTACGGGAAGTTCCGCTTTTTATCTCCTTGAAAGGGGAAGCTTGAGACCTTATTTTTTGGTCATAACTAACTTACCTGACCTCTTGTAGAAGTGATTACTCTGCCTTCAGTGAAACTATAGCCTGCTGCCCGTAAGGCGTGGAATATATGTCCTTGTAGGAAGAAAAAGCCTAACCAGAAGTGAGCATTGGCTAACCAGACTCTTGCAGTTAAGACTCCATCAGAACTAACAAACACGGGAAAGCGATCGAACACCAGTGTCAAAGTTGGTCCGAAAAATTCTGTAGGAAATACTAGAGAGTTAACAGACACAAACAGTGTGGCTACAAATGCCATTAAGCTGACTGCGCCAATGCTATAAGATAGATAGGCTTCTCCTGACCATACAAATAAGCCCTTAGCCCAACCCAAAGGTGCGGTTTTCATATGCCAGAGACCACCCAAAATGCAGATAGCACCAATCCAAATATGACCGCCGACTACATCTTCTAAAGAGTTGACACCAGCTAGCCAAAAACGCCCTTCGGTACCAAACAAATAGCCGAAAATGGTTGTGGGATTCAGAGTAGGATTCGATATTATCCGTACATTCTGAATGGCTGGATCGTATAATCCACCAAATGCCATCGCTTTTGCCACAAGCAAGAAAGCACCTATTCCCAACAATACTAAATGGATACCTAAGATAGTCGTCATTTTGCCTGGGTTATCCCAGCTATAGCCAAAGAAGGAAAATTTGTCTTCTAGCTTGGATGGACCTCTCAGGGCGTGGAAGATACCACCAGCTCCTAAAAACGCTGAACTAATTAAATGCAGTACCCCTATTACAAAGTAGGGATAGGTATCAATTACACCACCTTCACCAACTCCAAATCCTAAACGAGCTAGATTTGGTAGCACAATTAATCCTTGTTCATACATTGGTAAAGAGGGGTCAAAATTTCCTACTTCAAATAAAGTAATAGCACCCGCCCAAAGTACAATCAAGCCAGCATGGGCTACATGAGCGCCCAATAACTTCCCCGATAGGTTTACAAGCCGAGCATTACCGGCTCGCCAAGGGATTTGCACATTATTATCAGTCGCGACAGCCATCGCAATTGTTCTCCTTGTTAAATACGATCGAACTTACTTATAGGTTTAACTACATCAGATCCGGTAGTATCGGTAAAATTAAATATCGTAGGGGTTTGGTGACCAAACCCTTACCAAATTATGAATTTTTGCCTCTTTTAGAATTTCCTAATTGCAAAGTAAACGCATTTGATATCAGTATGGGCAAATGGCAATTACCCCGTACATTCCCAGCATGGAATAAATTTGAGAGGTGTGAGAATGTCTTAACTGCCTTGGCAACTTAGAACTTTTCAATTTTGCCTTTTGACTTCACATAGCGCTATACTTTCTGCTCATGCAGATCTAATAGGTGTGACATTCTTAGCCATATAGCAGTGCGCTCTGGCATATTTAGACATTATTTTTCGTAGACCTTTTCAAGACTAGACCTTGAGCTAGAACTTGTAAGTATCTGAGCACGCAGTGCTATAAAGTTAAAGAAGGTTCCATAAGATATGCCACGGGTAGCAGCACGCGATCGGTTGGCGTGCCATAAGTGTCCTACTAACGCCAGAAAACCTAACCCAGCATGAACGCTAGCGAGACTAACCCGCACATTGTCACCCCCAATAGGGCCGTAAAATACGCTAGGATATACAATCTCGTTGGTGGAGACGAAGACAGCCACGCTGAAGCCAGCGATCGCCAGTGCCCCCAAACTGTAAGACAAGTAAGCCTCTCCAGACCAGATTAGTATCTTTTTTGCCCAACCCGTAGGCTTGGAAACAATGTGAAACAGACCGCCAACGATACAAAGTAGGCTCACCCAGACATGACCACCGATTACATCTTCGAGATTATCGACGCTAGCCATGCCAGCGATCGTCCAGCCATTAGGGCTAAAGCCAAACAAATAGCCGAAAATTCTTGCAGGATCTAGGTTTGGCTGTACCAGTCGCACCTTTTCTATTAGTGGGTCATAAATACCACCTAAAGCTGTTGCTTTAATCACCAGTAATGCTGCTCCCAGTCCTAACAGCACTAGATGAATACCAAGAATTGTTGTCATCTTATTGCCGTCTTCCCAGTCGTAGCCAAAGCCTTTTGGATCAAGCTGTTTTGGCCCTAAAACGGCATGATAGATACCTCCTGCCCCCAAAACAGCAGAGCTAATTAGATGCAGCATACCGATAACGTAGTATGGATAGGTGTCGATCGCCTGCCCACCTGCTTCGATACCAATACCTAATGTTGCCAGATGGGGCAGTAAAATTAGCTTCTGCTCGTACATTGGTAAGCTGGGGTCAAAGTAGGATAACTCGAACAGAGTCATTGCACCTGCCCATAGCATAATCAAGCCAGCATGGGCTACATGGGCACCCAGTAATTGCCCAGATAGGTCTTTGAACCGGATATTGCCTCCTAGCAGGGGTGCGCCTTCCTCTTCAGTGGCCTCAAAAGACCAGCCTAGCGATCGCCATGCAGGTATCCAGAAAATTCCTCTGCTGTTACTTGTAGATTCAGGTGTTTCAACAGTCCTGCTGTCTTCATTGTCTAATGTTTGCATAGAAATTCTATCCTCAATCTGACGGATATCAGCTTAAGAAGGCTCAATAGTAGTCCTAAATAATTAGAAAAACATCCTAATAAGATAATCAAAAATTAAAATCAGATTCCTTTTACCTTAACCTGTTTTTTGTTTTAGGATACAGCCAAAATAGAACTACTATTTGAGTTGTATTATCAATAAATTTATTTCAACATAAATAAGAAGTTTTATCAATAAGTAGGATGTAAATTTTTATTAAGAAGTATGAGTAAGGTACAATTCTATAACTATAGTGCTACGCATTAAGGTTAGGACATTTCTAAATCCTAAAACCCTTTATTAGTCTACTATTCCCTATTCCCTATTCCCTATTCCCGATTCAAGTAGCGCTATAAGATTAATTTCTGATATAGAAATCAGTAATCAAAAGTAGTGGTTGGGCAATTGGTAGTCAGCTTTTCAGTTCGCATAATGCACAAGAAACACTAAAATCAATTGCTCCATGCTTACAAATTTGCTTCTTTCACTTGCAGCATTCAAAGCAAACAAAGATCGCGCATACAGTGGAGGATAGCAAAAATGCAATCAATGCCATCCATGAACATTTGAAAGTCTCAAAGTATTACTGCTCTTAATCACTACCCAAATTTAGGCAAACTTATCAAATATTTACCGAAAAATTCAAGCTATAAAGTCTCTCCATTCATGGATAAAAAGTGGTCGTTTCGGCTAACTCCATATCCAATCTCCCCTTGAGAAGAAAAAATTCCTTTGAGCAAAATCCTCTTGTTTATAAGAATAGGTAATTATTAATTATTGGTATTGGTGAAATAAGGTATGAAATTCGTATCGAAGTAAGATTGATAGTAAGAAAAAAAGCTCTTTTAACTACTGACTACTGTACGGGCGATTCGCGAATCGCCCGTACTAAAAATCATACAATCATTCACCAACGCCTAATTATTAATTGTTGAAACTTCAACTACCTATACTTTTGATTTTCAAGCGTTCAGGTTTAATCTTGGTTGGTGACTTCCACAAGCGATCGCCCTGCACTAAAGTATGAACATTCCAATCATCAGAAGTTTTTGGATAATCACTACGATAATGTCCGCCTCTACTTTCAGCGCGGGATATACCACTTTTGAGAATTAAATAACCTAGATCCAAAAGATTAAGTGTTTCTGCTGTTATCCGCAATTGCTGTTCAGCATTTGTAGAATTTAATTCTATCATCTCATTAGGTAAGAGATTATCTAAAAATTTAACTATATCTAAACTTGCCAAACTATCTCGCCAGCGATTAACTTGATATAGTGCCTGATTTAATAACTCTTCTTGACGAGAAATTCCTGCACTTTCCCACATTAAACTCGGTAACATTTGCCGGATCGTTTCTATCTGTTCCATTTCCCTATTCCAGTCAGAGTTTACCTGAGAGATATCAGAATCTGGTGCAACCAAATTTGGCTCAATTTCAATGCGAGATAGTTGAGCAGCAAATACTAAACATTCTAACAAAGAATTACTAGCTAAACGGTTTGCTCCGTGAACCCCTGTACTTGCTGTTTCTCCAATAGCATAAAGTCCACGAATAGAAGTTTGACTCATTAAGTCGCAAGCAACTCCCCCCATCCAATAATGAGCAGCAGGAGAAACTGGAATAGGTTCTTGAAAAACATCAATACCCCATTGTTGACAGACATTGATAATATTGGGAAAACGATAGCGAATACGGTCTCGGTCAATTGGTCGCAAATCTAAATATACATGAGCATGAGTGGGATCGCTAGAGGTTTTGTGCAAGTGATGGAAAATAGCTCGACTGACAACATCCCTGGGAGCTAACTCTCCAGCAGGATGATAGTCAAAGGCAAAACGGTAGCATTTTTCATCAACTAGATGCGCTCCCTCTCCTCTCACTGCTTCGCTAATCAAAAAATGAGGCGCTCCCGGTTTAGTTAAAGCAGTAGGATGAAATTGGAAAAATTCTAAGTCTCTTAAAACCGCTCCTGCACGCCAAGCTATTGCAACTCCATCGCCAGTGCTGACTTCTGGGTTAGTAGTTTGGGAAAATATTTGACCGCCTCCACCTGTTGCGAGAACAACTACAGAAGATTTTAACCACTGGATTTTACTTTTATGGAGAAGACTAATTCCTTGCACGTGTTTTTTTTGTGGAGTTAGCCATAAATTTAACGCTACTGCGTGGGAAATAACCTGAATGTTTGGACGTTCCAGAACTTTAGCTATGAGTGTATCGATAATAGCTCGACCTGTGGTATCTGCGGAATGAAGTACGCGGGGGTGGGAGTGAGCAGCTTCTAAAGTCATTGCCAGTTTTTCTCCTTTGCGGTCGAAGGCAACTCCCATTTCTACTAAATGGGCGATCGCCTCAGCAGCATTTTCCACCATAAATTTTACTGCTTCTTGGTCACACAAACCCACACCAGCTTTAAGGGTATCTTCTAGGTGTAAAAATGGATTATCCGATGGGTCAACAGCAGCAGCAATACCTCCCTGAGCATAGTTACTTGAACCCATGTTTATGGTATTTTTAGTAACTAAGGCGACTCGGAGGTGAGTAGGTAAACAAAGGGCAGCATAAAGTCCTGCTGCTCCCGAACCTACTACTATAATGTCAAAGTGGGGAGAAATACTTGGAGATTTTAATCTTGGCATTCGTAAAAGTATGTTTTGATATAGAATAACTTGGTGTACAATTTTGATGAGCAATCTCTCTGTCAGAGATGATTCAAGCAGACATAGCAGTTTGTGTCAAAGTTAAGTACATTACCCCACCTTGAAAGCAAGGCAAGATAAGGGAAACAAGAAAATTGACTACTAATAGATGAGTTTTAATTGCTATAGCATGATTTATCGCTATAATTACGACAATATCCCCCATATCCAAATTCAGGATGGGGTATAAAAAAAATGTTGCTCCCAACAGTTAAATATTAGAGATATTATAATTGATTTCTGCTTTTTTAGCTACTTTATTTTATACTTTTTTTCTTTTCTAAAATAATAGTCTCGATAAATTTAAGTTATATACCTGATCGTAGTTGAGTACAAATAAATTGCCATTACTAATTTAATTCAACCCAGGATGCTTGTGGCCATACTTAAAACAAAATGTATGTTATATAGAATCCGAGTAATTACCCTATGATTGAGGAGTCAGGAAGACCTATTCAGGAGAAAGGAAGGTATGAAGCGTGGGAATTATTTAGGGGTATTCCATGGAAAGTTTATGTTAAGTGTAGGTAGTTTGTGATAACCATATAAGCGGAATTCATATTTGATCAAATCTGCTGGCTTTGGATTGATATAATTTATACCAGAAACCTGTCTAGAAACCGGGTTTATATTAAATACGCCACAATAGCGACATATTCTCATACAAACCCGGTTTCTGTGCGGTTTGATCGCAGGGATACTAACAGATTTGATCTTACAGAAAAGAGACGTTGAATTCAACGTCTCTTTTCTTATTGTTGATTTTAAATATTTGGAGATGTCTATTAAAATCAATTTATGGAAATCTCTTCAACAATTAATAATTAATAATTATTAATTATTACCTCTCCTTGAAAACGGATAGGATTGACTAATCATGAAAATTTTTTCTTGTTTCTCCTTGCTCATGAGAGGCTTTATACCTTAATTATTCGGTAATACTTCACCCACAAATACTAAAATTTTTTCCTAATGGGTTGCTGACTTTCAATGAGTAAAAGTCTACATCAAGCATTTATTAACCCCATCTGACGCTCCCATTTACCTTTGATGGTCTGATAGTCATTGTAATATTCTTCTGGATTAAATCCTGGCAAAATTTCATAAACATCTATTTCTTGCCATAGAGGTTGTAAACTTTCAATGACTGGCATAGATTGAGCCACAATTTTTTCGGGTTTTAACCAATATTGTTTTTCTTCAACTGTTACATTAGGACGCAACTTATTTTCATTACCCGTATCTGTGGTACTAACATTAATAAAACGTCCCCGAATTAATCCTTTCCAGTCTTCTGACTTAGCTAAGTCTTTAATGTATTTGCGTAAAGTATCTTTGGCATAAGTATAAGACCGCCAAAACGGGATTTTGTATTTATCACTAATGGAACCAAAACCACAAAGGGCGAGGGTTATTTTCCGCCCACCCTGATGTTCTTGATTAAGTTTTTTAACTAAAGGGTTGACGACATTCACAAAAGTATGGTAATTTGATGATAATACTTCATTATCTACCTTGTGCCGATTGTAGTTGAGGTGGGGTAGATACTCTAGGTCTTCATATTTGAATTTACCTACACCATGCACCAAGATTAAATCAGAAACTTCACTTAAATCTAATTGTTCGATCGCTTCCCTTGTCCCCTTCTCATCCAAAAGATCGACTTTAAATTGAATCACTTCAGTGGTTTCTAGCTTGCTTCTGGAAAGAGCTACACATTTTGTATTTTTCTGTTGTACAAAATGTTTGACATAGCAAGCTCCCACAGCACCACTTGCACCCGTTACTATTGCCATTCGAGTGTTCATAAATTTTTTTTCCTCTATTTTCGTATGTTGCTGTTTTTAGGGAGGTTATCCTGATTTTCTCAACAGAAATTCTAATTCTGCTGCCTTCTTGAAAAAAAGCAGCAGTTGAGTTTAGGTAAGAAAATTCAATATTTTCAATTTAAAAGTTAATTAGCCTCTAGGTTGATAGTAGAAGCAATGAATGCACCACGTTCGGCCATTGTATATAACCCTACATGGTGAGATACTTTCTGTGGATGAATAGCAGTTTTAGGTAAACCTTGCTCCGCTGCCATTTCTGCTGTCAGGTCGAAAGTAGCACAACCTTTATCATATACAGCCACATCTTTTAAAGTAGGCACTAAACTATGATTGCGCACTGACAGAATAGTAACAACAAAGTCCATCACACAGATATCAGTACAAATTCCTACCACAACTATGGCTTCAAGTTTGTATTCATTTATCCAATCCAACAATACATTACGTTGGGTATCAACGTCAATAGAACCGATAAATCCATTAATACAATCCTTGGGAACTAATGTGGCGAGGGGGTTATCGTGTAACCATTTCAGTTCAGGAACAAGTTCTTCTTCTCCTGTTCCCTTTTCGCAATGTGGAGGATAAGGGGGTTCGGGTTTTCCTGGTTCATGGGTATCTAAAAAGGCTAGTACAGGCCAACCTCTTTCGACAAAAGTCCGAGCTAGGCGATCGCTTTCCGAGACCATTGTGGCAATTTGTTCATCTGGCTCTTGAGGAGCTAATGGGCCAAATCCAACTGTACAAAAACCATTAAGTACATCTACTACAACTAATCCGGTAGGGCGATCGCCAACGACATAAGGTTGTGGGTCAACGGGTAAAGCAGCTTGAACGGTTGCTAAGGCAGTATCAGGAGTAGCTAGAGTTGTTGTCATATTTATCTTAATCCTTGTTTTTTCAAGATATTTTCTGCCCAAATTGCATCATTTTTTGATAAAGCAGGAATAATTTTTTGTTGGTAGTCAATTATTAAATCATAGCGTCCTTGGTCATAAACTTGATTTAAAATACTTTGTAAATCTAGAATAATTTCTGAATCTTCTGGAAGTAGAGGCAAAGTAAAAACAGGAATCATATCTTGAATGTTAAAAGCATTAAAGATATGCTTGAGGACGTTGATTATTAGGACTGACTAAAATGCAATAGTCACGCTCTATATTTTGATTTAAAGTAATCATTAAATTACCTTGACGTAGCAAATCTATTTCTACAAAATTTGTGTAGCTACTTAAAATAAGCTGGCGTTTTTTTTCGTATTTGATCCGACCTTCTGCTGCATTTCTATTGATAGGTGAAAGAATTTCAATAGCCGTAACAACTTCTCCGTTACCAACTCTCCTAACTTCTAGATATCCTTGTTTAATCGTTTCTGTAAGAGCAAGTTCTATGGTTAAAGGTTGGGTAGAAGGCACTGCAACAGTTACATTAGACTCAGGATCTTTGATGGAAGTTTCAGAACTTTTAGTAATTAAATTATCGGGAATACTAATAAGTGTAGATTTTTCTCCACTGGTTTGATAGATTCGCACTTCTACCGCAACTACATATTTAGGGGCTAATTGTTGGTTTAATAAGCGAGCAATTTCCGTAAGCTTAAAGTATTTCTCTACAAGTAGAGATGTTTATTTTGATGAAAGCGCTGCCTTGCCTGCAAAAAATCCCAAGAAACACAGGCTATTTCCAGATGTCGATTACCTGCAAAAGCTTTCCGTCCATGCATAATCCTGGAGTCATTCATCAACAGAAGGTCTCCAGGTTCTAGACTAAAGCAGTATTCATAGACTGGATTTTTTATATATTGAAAGAAGGTTGTATAAGCTGCATAAAATTCCTCCATTTGGTCAAATGGTAATTTCCAAGTGTAGCTGTGAGAGTTGGCAAAATTGATTCTAGTCACTTTTCCATATTCATCCAATTCTAATATAGGCTGAGTTCGGGAATAAGAGTATTGCCATTGCTTGTATACCTGTTTGAACTGGACGGGGGTTTGAGTCAAAATCTGAAAATAATCCGGATGTTGCTGACGAAAGTCATCCACAACTCGAAAACCATCTATTATCAGCGACTCCCCACCAGAAGCACTATTTTGCACACAATACAAGCTCGTGAGTAAAGGGGGAGTATGCCAATAAGTATAGTCAGTATGGAAACTCATAGCATTACCAGTTTCTGCTAAATCCTTTCCTTCTTGTGTAGTCTTTGACGGTGCGAACAATCCATAGTCACTGTTGTAGATTGGTCCAATGGATTCTACCGTAGTCTGTAAATCCTTAGCTGCTATATTATGCAGTACAGTGAATCCGACAGTAAAAAGCTGCTCGAGCCACAATTCGGGATTGGATGAAAGAGCTTCCTGCAAGTTGGATATATTTGCTTCTATCCAAGCTTTATCCCATAAAATTTCCTTGTTCTGAGAATTAGATTCAGAGTGTTCATTTCCATTATCCTGCTCTGCGTCATCATAGGCGTGACTCAGCAACCAAGATATTGAGAATGTACTTTCGTGAAGAGGATCTTCGTTCCAAATGATCGTAAGTTTCCCATCTTTCTCTTCTACAGATAATGGTTCAGGGCATGAAGTATTCTTCATTTCATATAGTTTCTGAAAAGAGGTTGGATGGCGACATTTGGGACATAAGCAATTATCCCGCAACCAAACATAGTGAAAACGTTTGCCTTCAACTTCAATAAAAGTCTTATTTAAAATTGCTGTACTGTTCATGGAAAACTCCTATTTTTTAGTTGTTCAAAATCAAGGAATACAAATTAATTTAATTTTTGACATTCATCTATCAAAATTTCCATCAATTTTGGCGGCATACGCTGATAGGATAAATCCAATTGCTGATATTTTTTCCACAACTTGTGATACTCATCTCTATCTAAACGTGCTTCTTGAATATAGCAGTCTATTGCCTCACCAGTAAATCCTTTTTCCAGACATTTTTCTAAAGCAAGTTTTGTCTCTTCAATTTCACCTACACATTCAAAAGCATTATGAGCTTCTAGCCCCATTAGTTGTCGATAATAAAGCTGTAGATCGGGTTTATCAAAAAGATTTTCCTTGTTGAAAACTTGTTCAATTTCATTTGCCTGTTCTGGAGTTAGATAAGCCATATAGGATAAATAAACATAAGCACATTTAGGACAAGATTTACACCAAGGCGGCTTAGTATTACAAGAGTAAACTAATTTTAAATCGCCTTTTTTAACTTTTTGAGCTAAAATTCGATATACTAATATATCAGAACATGGTTTCAGTAAACTAAAGACTACTAAATTACTGATAAATTCTTGTTGAATATACTCTTCATAAACTACTTCACACTCGGTACTTTTACACCAGGCGTGATTAATATTTTGATTTCCTACCTTCACCTGTTCACTATCAGCACTTTTTTCATTGCCATAACATAATTGCGTATATTTCTCTTGAAGAATAATAGGCAAAATTCCAAACATTCCATAAGCTAAAGGTAAGTCTTCATAATTTCTAATATCAGAAACTTCTAAATTTTCTACCCCATGAAATTTCGCTGCTGGAGAATTCAGGAATGACTCAATAATATACTGACGGTGAATTTTTTGCGGTGGATTTTCGAGTTGATAAAGATGTTGTTCGTGCATTTCAAACAACTTTTCTGGATTAGCATGGGTATGTAAATTGATGCTAAAACTATCAAAAGGAATATGATTATCGTCTAAAATCCGAGCCATTAACAGACTATCTTTTCCACCACCATTACAAACAAGTAAGGGAGTTTTTCCCGGAATTATAGTTACTGCTGAATTTTTCAGAGGAGCAATATCCTGATGAATAATTGTAGCTCCTTGATAATCTAAATTACCTGTTTCATAACGCCATTGCCCTAAACATTGTTCGACGCTTAAATCCCAAAGATTTTGTAGATTACTTGTCCAATATTTACTATATTTTCCTACGTCAAGGTGAGTCGGTTTTAAACTTAATATCTTTAATCCATGAAATAACAAAATATGGAAATATATTTTTTCCATGTATTCTTTAGTATATTCTGATTCTAGCTGATGAAAGTCAACTGTTGAATACCAAAGAGTAGTTGTAAAAGTTATTTCGTTGTATTGGTAAAGCATGGTCAAATTATGTTTTGACCTAGTACAATCAACAAGTTTTAAGACAATATCCATTACTAATATTTTTAACCTTTAGCGATATTTTGTGCGCCAATATCAAGTACAACTTTTCCAAAGAAACCTTTAGTTTGAAAAAATTGTTGAGCTTCCTTAATTTCAGACAAAGGAAACACTTTAGCAATTAAAGGTTTTAATAGACCTTTTTCCAAATATTCAACTAATCTTTGAAAAACTTCAGATTCTAGGCGCGTTGCTCCAATCATCTCTAAATCTTTGTAAATTAAATCTCGTAAATCTAGAGGAACCATTGGATTTCCAATTGCTCCACAGGAAACATATCTTCCTCTTGGTTCCAAAGCTTTAATCATCAAATTAAAATAATCTCCTCCTACTACATCTAAAGCAACAGTAATTTTATGTTGAGCTAAATTAGACTCTAATGAATTATCTCGTTGATAGACAAAATCTGCACCCAAATCTTTAGCAAAAGCTTCTTTATTAGCTCCAACAATTGCAATAACTTTAGCACCTCTAATTTTGCTTAATTGAATTAAAGCACTACCTACACCACCAGAAGATCCCATAATTACAACAGTATCTTCTGCTGCAATTATTCCTTTAGTTAGCATATTTTCTGCTGTAGAATAAGCACAGGGAAATGTAGCTAATTCAATATCAGAAAGTGAAGAATTAATGGGATAAATATTAGTAGCAGGAACTACTGTATATTCAGCAAAACCCCCATCCAATTCACTGCCAATATATTGATAGTCGTCTAGAGTTTCATCACGAATCCAACTATCAACTATAACTCTTTGTTGGAGAAGTTTTGAATCTACATTTTCCCCAATTTCTATTACTTTGCCAACAATATCAGCACCTTGTATTCGCGGAAACTCTGTACCATTTTGTGTCCAGCAAGATGTATTATTGGGGTTGTTTTCTTTTGTATCTTGGAGAATAGCTTGAAAATTATCCTCCGCAGCATACCAACCAGTGCGAGTATTAATATCTGTATTATTTACCGAACAAGCTCCCACTTTAATCAATACTTCTCCCCGTTTTGGGGTTGGTTTAGGAACTTGGGTATAGACCAATTTTTCTGGTCCACCAAATCCCGTGAGAATAACCGCATTCATTAACTCAGTCATTTCAGTTATCAGTTATCAGTTATCAGTTATCAGCAGTACCTCTAGTTGTTGAAATGCTGAAGTTTATTTTTTTTTCATCCTTTGGGGAGGCTAATAAAGCTGAATTATTAATTACTAGACAGTGTGAAGTTTTTGGAATAACGTTAGTAGCTAAGGCTTTTAAGAATCTCAAGTATAGAAACTCTCGACTCAGGAATGTATATACTCAAAGGGTTTTCCAGTAATACTTTCAGTCTCAAAAGCAAATGTTTTTTTGGAAGAACTTTGTACTGTCGAGTTAATTATTAATTATTAATTATTAATTATTAATTATTAATTCTATTCCGTACTTTCATCAATATTTCTCCCAAACGATTTTTCCCACTCCCATCTTTACCACATCCCCAATAATAATCTTGAGGGGCATTTTCTACTATTAACTCATTCCCCGTACTCAGCAAAATTTCGCCAATATCCCTATGAGTTTGAAATTTACAAAGTAAACCTCGCTCCATCACATCCTCTTTAATTTCCTCCCAGTCTTGGCGGAGGGGACGACTACGCTCTCGTCCCATTTTAGCAGCATCTGCGGGAGTTTTGGCCAATCTAATTTCTTCCAGATGCTGAGTCCCCACAAATTTTTGAGCTTGGAAATAATGCTCTGAAGTTGGCCACCAGAGTCCATCAAGTTCAAAACCGTGGGGGGAAAAGTTGGAAAAACAACCATAAGGTTGTTCTGTTTCATCATAAAAGTAAATAGTCATTTCAGTTATCAGTTATCAGTTATATCATGTCCGGTTGAATAGTTATAATTAAAGCTTGTAGTTGGGCTTTAGCCCGAACTGTAGATAGGGCTAAAGCCCAACTACAAACAAAAACTTTTTGTTTGTGTCAGCGGAACGGAGTTCTGTAGCAAAAGACTTGAAATACTGAAGTTTATTTTTTTTGTCATCAATCTTTCTCCAACAAACGAAAGTGTAAAATCCCCCATTGCATATATCCTTGTTCGTAACGTTCGATCCAAGGTTGAATGCTATTTAAAGTTTTATCGACAAATTCCGTTGAAGTCAATTTTACTACTTCATTGTACCTTTTTTGTACTTCTTCCCCAAAACGTCGATAATGGATCGGCACATTTTGGGAAAGGTCAATAAAATCTAATTCCTCAAAACTTAACTCTTTTGCCGTCTGACTGTAAAAAAGGTAAGACCCCATATCACTAATTCCCAGACGGTCAAAAGCAGGTTGCAATACTCCTGGGGGACAAGTTTCGCTTTGCATGGGGTCGGTAAAAATAAATTCGCCCCCTGGTTTTAATATTCTCTTGATTTCTTGGAAAACTAGACGGCGATCGCCACTATGCAGAATTGCATCCTGAGACCAAACAATATCAAAGGAGTTGTCTGGATAGGGAATATTCTCAAAGCTTCCTTGAGTCACTTTTACCAAGCGGTCTAAGTTTTGTTCTTGATTAAGTTCCCTATTACGTTGATTTTGCAACTCACTTAAATTCAGGCAGCAGACAGAACAACCATAAGTTTTCGCCAAATACCGAGCTGCCCCTCCATATCCAGCTCCCAGGTCAATAACTCGTGAATTTTGGTCTATTTTTTCCAGAGTTTTGGCAATGGTTTCGACAGTACGCAGGGAAGCATCGTGAATTGCTTCATCTGGTTGGGTGTAGATGCCATAGTGAATATGTTCCCCTCCCCAGATGGCAGCGTACAATTTGTCAGTTTCGGTACTATCATAATATTGTTTGGCAATTTTTACTGCTTCTGTCATTATACTTTCCATTGTAATTGTATCGGTACGAGAGCGTAACTCAACTACAAATTCTCCTCAGTTGTCAAACCATTAAACAAACGAGAAAACCTAGCAACATTCACTGAAATTGGTATTAGGTTGTTGGGTTGCGATATCCGCTGAACCCAACCTATGACTCAGATTAACTCATCATCATCAATGCACCAATTCGATCGCTTGCTTCGTCAAAGTCTCAGCACTCAAACCATTAAAAGCCATTACTTGACTAGCACTAGAGGCGGTGTCAACCTACAACTAGGACTTCAGGCTTATTATCGTCGATCCATTCCAACAATACATTACGTTGAGTATCTATGTCAATAATTATTCGGTAAAAACCATTAAGTATATCTACCACAACTAATCCAGTAGAGCGATCGCCAATCACATAAGGTTGTGTGTCAATAGATAAAGCAGCTTGAACGGTTGCTAAGGCAGTATCAGGAGTAGCTAGAGTTGTTGTCATGATAATTTTTTAGTAATTATTGTTTAATACTTTAATCATTTAATTTACCAAATTGCTTCTAGTAGCGTGTCTAGCTTGAAAATGTGGGTAAAGAGCGAGTCAATGAAAACCTCTCCCCCGACCCCTCTCCTGCAAGGAGATGGGAGCATTTCTCCCCCAACGCTAGCAGGGAAGGGGGTTGGGGGGTTAGGTTTTATATCATGTCCGCTTAATTAATGATCAAAAAATTTTTCCTCCCAAACCTTCTTTCTTCCTCCTGACTCCTGACTCCTGACTCTTGACTCCTCCCTAATTATTGATCGGTGTTCATCCGGACATGATATTACCCACAGTTTGAGTCTAGACGAACTTCTAGATTGATTGAAATCCTGGTAATACATTTGTCATTTTGAAGGCAGTGGGATTTTTATCTTAATGTTTGCAGAAGACCTGCACCATAGCGCACTCTCGCTGTCGAGATGAATGCTAATCAATATTGTGGTTTTACACTGAATATGTTAGAGTGTGAACGTCAACTCAGCAAGCACTAAATGGTCGAGAAAACATATCAATTTAGGTTGTACCCAACTCCAGAGCAGGAAAATCTGTTGCGGATAAATTTAGGCCGTGTTTGCTGGCGAAAGCTCCCCTACTTATAACCACAAATATTAGGAGAACCTCAATGAATATAAACATGAAGCATTACGTATCTTCACTTATAAAACGATTTACGTCAAGAACTTTCCCTAGGCAAAAATGGTTGTGGAAACTAAAAAAAAAATACCTCTTGTCCTCATTGTTATTTTGTTTGGAGTATCTATCCTCATAAGTTGTAAAACTACCCTACTACCCTTGCGAGTTGCTGTTAATTTGTGGCCTGGGTTTGAAACCCTTTACCTCGCAAGAAGCTTAGGATATTATGACAATACTCCAATCAAACTTCTTGATTTTCCTTCTGGTACTGAACAAGTAAGAGTTTATCGAAATAATAATCTGGAAAGTGCTGCTATATCACTGGATGAGGCATTAGAATTAGCAACTACTAATCCAGATGTAAGGATTATAACGGTGATAGACTTTTCTGAAGGAGGAGATGTAATTTTAGCAAAACCAGAGATTCCCAATCTTCAAGCATTAAAAGATAAGCGAGTAGGTGTAGAAGCTAATGCTTTAGGGGCATATATTATTACCCGTGCTTTAGAAAAAGCGGGAATGACAATGGAAGATATTAAAGTTGTTTCTTTGGGACTTTCAGAACACGAGCGAGCATTTAAAGATGGAATTATTGATGCAGTTGTTACTTTCGGTCCTGCTCGTACTAAACTGTTAGCATTCGGAGCAAAAGAAATATTTAATAGTTCTCAAATTCCGGGTGAAATTGTTGATGTTTTAATCGTTCATAAGACAGCGATCGCCAATCAATCTAAAGATGTACAGGCATTGGTAGATGGACAATTTAAAGCACTTAATTATCTGGCACAAAATCCCCAAGATAGTGCCCGTCGGGTTGCTCCTCGCACTCAGGTGACACCAGAGGAATTTTTAGAATCAATTAAGGGATTACGCAGACCAAGTTTACAAGAAAATCAACAACTTTTAGAACGAGAGAATCCTGCATTACTCAAAACGACTCAACGGTTAATTGATGTAATGGTTGCTAACAAACTATTATCAAAATCTCTCGATCCAATGACCTTATTTGACGATCGCTTTGTCAAAGCAGCAGAACTTTAACGAGTCTTCGGCTAGAAGTCAGGAGTTCAATAATGGATAATGGATAATGAATAATTACCTCTCCCTAAAAGGGAGAGGATTGACTAAAATGAAAAAATTTATTTTTTTCCCCTTTCAATGGGAGGCTTTAAACCTGAATTATCTAATTATTTAATTGTTTAATTATTAATTATTTCGGTAATAAATATTCTTGCTCGGCATCAACAACTTCTGTACTCCTGGGTGGAAGCTATCGGGTAAAACATCCCCGCCGTCTGCACGGCGTCTTCAATTGGTTGGGGTTGAATTCCCACAAACGATTCCTATCTCCTATCTCCTGTCTCCTGTCTCCTGTCTCCTGTCTCCTTCTTCAATGATTTTCTTACTAAATTTTTAAGTAAAATGAAACAGTTTCCCTTTTCTTTGCGGTTTTCAATTCCAGCCATTCTACTGATATTTGGTACGATATTGGTGGGAAGAAATATTCAGCAAGAAACGTCAAATTCTTTTCAACGAGTTGAGGAAAATGTTAGTGGGAATGCAAGATTTGCGGGGGAACAAATTTCAGGAATGTTGGAATATCTATATCGTCGAGGCAACATAGAGCAAGCTGAAATTGCTATTAGTAAGATGCAAACTGATGTCAATCTTAGTTTAGCTCTTTTATACGATCGAGAAAATCGTGTTCTTCTGGCAACCCAGTATGAATTGCGAAATCGCTCCCTTCAACAAACCCCGGCAGCAAAGAATGAGGGCGCATTTACACAAGTTCGAGAAAATCTATCAGGACAAATTATCCTATCAGAAGACAAACAAAAAATTTGGGCAATTTATCCAGTTCCCCTACCAATAACCCCTGGAAAACTACGTCCTTCTAAAGTAGGGATTCTTTGGTTAGCTTATGATATATCACGTCTGAAACAACGAGCATTTAGAGATGCTTTATATGGCTCCCTAAGCTCTACAATTGGCTTAGGTGGATTTTGTATTTTACTCTGGTTCTTCTTTGAAAAAACTCTGACCAGACGAGCAGAGCAAATTGTAGAATTTAGTAAAAAAATTGCCCAAGGAGAACTTAATCAACGGCTGAATATTCAAGGTTCTGATGAGTTAGCTCAAATTGCCTCAGCATTTAACAAAATGGCAAATTGGATCCAAACAAATACCGAAGCATTACAAGCTAGTGAAACTGCTCTTCAAGAAGCAAATGAAACTTTAGAAGAACGAGTCAAAGAGCGTACGATCGCTTTAAGTCAACAAAAAAATAAGCTAGAGGAAACCCTCCATAAACTTCAACAAACTCAAGCGCAGTTAGTTCAGCAAGAGAAGATGTCAAGCTTGGGACAATTAGTAGCAGGTGTTGCCCATGAGATTAATAATCCCATCAACTTTATTCATGGTAATATTGTTCATGTAGAGCAATACACTCAGGATTTACTTGATTTTGTTGAATTAGTGCAGCAATGTTATCCTAATCCTAGCTCAGAAATAGAAGATTGGGCAGATGAAGTTGAGTTTGAATTTTTACAAGAAGATTTACCCAAAACTATCAATTCAATCAAAATAGGAACAAAGCGAGTTCGTGACATTGTTCTTTCCCTGCGTAACTTTTCTCGCTTAGATGAAGCAGAATTAAAAAAAGTTGAACTTCATGATGGAATTGAAAGTACCCTATTGATTTTACAAAGTCGTCTCAAACAAAAATTAGCTATTCAGGTCGTAAAAAATTACAGTGATTTACCTCTGATAGAATGTTATCCGGGACAACTAAATCAAGTATTTATGAATATTTTAGCCAATGCTATTGATGCTTTGGAAACCAGTGAGGGTGAAAATCAAGCAAGACAAATCACTATCCATACATCACGAGTCGATGAGAAATGGGTGAAAATTGCGATCGCCGATAATGGTTGTGGAATTTCACCTTCAATTCAAAACCAAATATTTAATCCCTTTTTTACAACAAAACCTGTTGGTAAAGGAACAGGTATGGGAATGGCAATTAGTTACCAAATTATTACAGAAAGACATGGTGGTCAATTAACTTGTTCTTCAACAGTAGGAACAGGTACAGAATTTACAATACAAATTCCCATTCAACAACAAGCTTTCATTAATGGATAATGGATAATGGATAATTACCTATTGGAAATATAATTTTTTTAAATCAGGACTTACGCAAAGGTAGCATAAAAGTTTATGATTAAAAATCATTGATGATAAACGGACAAAAACTCTATGACACAAAGCAAATATTCCGAAGCAGATACAGAGGCATACTATGATAGTCAAGATAGCCGTTATCAAAAGGTTTGGGACTTAGAAGGAAGTGTACATTGGGGCCATTTTGAGGACTTAAATGAGGCCAAAGCTGAAAATTTTCTTGTAGCTTGTCAACACTGGAATGAATATATGTTTTCCCAAAGTGGAATAACAAAAGATTCTCGGGTACTAGACATTGGTTGTG
>JAAUYL010071893.1_pt1 | contig 52902 bp, 64 predicted proteins | sample 7278011 | NCBI WGS metagenome assembly JAAUYL01 (sample SAMN14350225, study PRJNA611818) | marine sediment metagenome | isolation source: surface marine sediment (1.8m) | place: French Polynesia: Moorea | collected 2018-08
ACCAGAAAATCATGTTTTCCCGAGGGGAACCCGGGGGTAAACATGAGATTTCTGGTCTCGGGTGCCTCAAATCTGAAGGCGAGGTTGTTGCTTAGGCTTTTACAGCCCAGAATTAAGGTTTGATCGGTATTTTAATCTTCGAGGGCTGTAAAGTGTGGGATCGCCCTATGGGCGATCTCTCACTTTAAAGCTGAGAATGTTTAAAATTATTAAGTATTTATTGACTGTTACTTTGAGAGCATATAATGGGTACAGACAGACCATAACGGTAATGTAAGTAGCGAAAGTGAGACTTCGGGATTTTTGAGCACCGGTTTTATTTTCGCCAATAATGATTCATGTTGGTTAGTGTTGTCTTGGCCAAGATCTTCCTCTTGACCAAAGATTTCCAAGCAATTGCTGAAATGTAATTTCTGTGAAATTCGAACGTGGAGCGCCAAAGCAACGCTTCAAAAAAGTTGCGCGTGAAACGGTTCCTTTTCGAAGTCTCAATACGACAATTAGTTCATGGAACATCGCTGTCGAGTCAAAAGGTGTCCAAACATTTTTTTTTTGAAACAAAAAAATGCATTTATCAACGTAAAAGTGATGTGAAACTACAGCATTATTCTTCAAATCAATATTTTTTTGTGAAAACTTATAGTACCTAATTAGTAAGTAAGTGCTAATTTCTACCAATAAATCTACATGTTTGGATATTTACTAAAACACTGAAATAGTTAATGTTAACATTTTATCATTACAACACGAAAATATTCAATGTTAACATTTTATCATCAAAAAGTGAAAGCAGAATGAAAATCCAGTGATTTCAACTCGTGGTTTGAAGGAGAAATATTTTATTGATTTGATATTAAACCGTAACAAATAGATTTGCAACATCAATACTATACTGCTTTTTCACGATTTTTGTCATCGATTCACATTCATTTCAGACGATGGCGGCATATCTCAGCGAAATATGGAAGAAAATCACAGACTACAGTGTACGAGAGGTCACTTTGGGTATAACCATAAAGCAATTACTTAATTAAATAATTAATTTGAATTTGAGGTCTGGTTTCAGATGGTTGGGAGTCGATGGCTCCAAGGATAGACGACATCAGTAATGCCGGGAGATTTTTCCTGGTCGTCTACAATACCAGTACAACCATTTCGGCAGCCTATGCCACCTTCATCGTTCTTGCCATATCATTTGCTCTCGCTGCCATCTTCGGTCTCTTGTACTACGGGATCGCCAGTTCCGCTTCTGGTGGAGGTAAAAACTTGTGAAAAAATTTTAAAAATATTTTAGTAGAAAATAAATGTCGTGACTGACTTGGTTTCGCTGAAGGGCAATTCTCGTTTCTTTCTCTTAAAAGGCGCAAAATCATCCCGACTCTCCAGACACATTTTCCCATAAAAACCGCCTTGTCAATTTCACAAGAAAAATGAATTTCTTTTGGCTTTTTTCTGCGGTTGCCACCTTTGAAATCCTGTTTTATTTTCAGGTTTCACATTTGGAAGGCGAAAACGATCTAATGACGAGTCAGACGAAGAGCTGGAGCGAAGGCTCCTCTTAAACATCCTGGAGATCCTTGGCCGAGAGGGTCTTCCCATTGGGATGTTAAACTCCATACAAGACACAGACAAAAATGACATCAACTGGTGCAGCTTGCAAAACCACTTGTGCAAGGTGTTCTCTGATACGAATATCATTCTTGAAGAGCAACTGAAGAGCACTTTGCTAGCCGCAGGGTATGCAAAATAAATAATTTATTTTTAATCAAGCACGATTTCACGAACTTTTTGATTGCAGAAAATTGCGGGACATTGGCAACACAGAATTGAAATTGCTCGTCGACGCAGCAAAAATGGGACAGGAATTTGAGAATGAATCTCTCTGTGAAGCAAATTTCGGCGGCGGACTCAAGTGTGAAAAGGGCTGAAAATAAAAAAAAATCAAGAAATAAAATATGTCCACAGAAAGGGGGACAAATTGTCAACCATATGGTCAAGCAACAATATTTTTCAAAATGAAACGTTATGTGCAATAAAAATATTCTTAAAAGTATTTTATAAAGGAAAGTTAATAAAAATGTACAATTTTTTAATGAAATCTAGTGTTATCAATTGCTTAAAAAATATTTACTGTGGACCCCACTAAAATAACACCATGTTGGTAAATACTATCAGTTTTTTTTGTTTTAACAATTTTCCTCTAATAAAATACCTATAGATTATTATCTATGTAGGTATAGTTATATTTAGTTCGAGTCTATATAAATATGGTTCTATATATTGGCTATATTACAAATATTTTTTCCCAGAGGTGGCATGGGATGGGACCGAATATCTGCGTTTTCACAGATAAATATTTTACTTATTACTTACTCATACAACAGGTATGCGTATGATTCACTTGAGAACCCCACTGGCCAACTGGAGTTTGCGCTCGATCAGTGCAGACTTGTAAGTGCGCAAGTGGTAGTGGGATCACCGAGAGACCCACTGAAAACACCTGTCTTCTTCTAATATATCCAGGTATGGAGTTGCTCACTTCGCTCCTCCTGGCGCAAGGTGGCCGTTTCTCACTTGGCTGGCTCGGCTGCCTGTCGTAGCTCTGGTGCCGCCGCCGTAAAAAATGTGGAATTTTTACAAGAGAGTCTAGAGTTTAACATTTTGGTGTGGCCGGTTAGAAAGATTTGGGAAAATCAAAAATATTGGAAAAGAATCACCAGTTTCCCGAAGAAATATGAGGAAGTGGACGAAGCCCTAGAAATGCCGGAGTGATTTTGACAGATTCCCGTGACATTTCTGACGAAGATGAGATTATTTTTTATCAACAAAAACAATTAGCTGATAAGTGAACAGTGATTAGTTTAAGATCTTGCTGACTCCTTCGTCCCGAAGGCCTTGGCCAAGATGCCGTTCCCAAAGCTGAGGCTCAAGAAGTCCAAGCAGCAGTACAATGTCGCCTCCAAGTCGATGTATGTGATCACGGTGGAGTTGTTGGACAACAACCAGCTCGAGTGCACCTTGACGGCGGAGAGTACAGGTATGCATCATAGCGTCATAAAAAACTCGTGAAATTGACATGTTTGTCAAAACAAATCACCTCCCGCTCACCCTGATTTATTCAACTCTCCCTCCCACTCCAGGTCGCGATTGTATGGACAATGTCTGTCGCCGGGTCAACCTCCAGCAGCCGGATCTGTTCGGGCTCAAGTTTTACTCCCGGAGGCCCTACCCCAAATACCGATGGGTTGATTTGGATCGGCCACTGAAAAAACAGCTAGACAAATATGCCCAGAGCTCGACGGGACCCCTCCACCTGGGGGTGATGTTTTACGTTCATGACGTCTCACTTCTTGAAGACGAAGTCACGCGATTCCACTATTTCATGCAGCTCAAATATGACGTCCTCGATGGAAAACTAAGGTAAACACATCAAATATATTCACTCTTCAGTTTTGACAAGTGACTTACCAAACATGAAGATATTTCAAGAGCACTTGACGAAAACGGGATTCTTCATTTATTTGCAGATGCAATTATGAGCAGGCTATAGTCCTGGCCAGCTACTCCCTCCAGGCTGAATCGGGTGACCACGACCCCGAGCGGCACACCCTGGAGATCCTCCAGGACATGCCCCTGCTGCCAAAGACAATGATGTCCCAGTTGTCCGAGGAGAGGTTTGGTGAGTCAAACACGTTATGTTCCGTGACATATTATGTGATTTTTTGCCTATTTTCCAGCTGCCCTCACGGACGCCATCATAGCTCAGCATTCCAGCTTAAGAGGGATCGCCAGACAACTGGCCGAAGTCTACTACATTGTCGGAGCGCAACAGCTCGACGGCTACGGTCAAGAGTGTTTCCTGGCTCGGGACGATCGCGGGACGGAGGTCCTGATCGGGGCCAGCCTGACCGGCATCGTGATCCGGAAAGGCCAGAGCACGCAGTTCTTCAAGTGGAACGACATCACCAACCTGGTCAACCACAAGAGGTACTTCGGCGTCGAGTGCCAGAACTACGAGTGCAGCGTCCAGTTCATCCTCGACGAGGCCGACTCCGCCAAATACGTCTGGAAGATGTGTAAGTCCGGATTTGGCAAGATTGTCCAAGATGCTGATGCTTATCTTGAGATTGTTGATGTTTTCAGGTGTCCTCCAGCACACGTTCTACAAGTTGCACGCCAGTGCCACGGAGACCATGAGCGAGCTCAACATCACGCTAGAGCACCAGCCCTCCTTCCCGATGTCCGGCGGAGGCCCCACCAACAACCACAACAGCAATCACAACTTCATGGTGGACGACGACGAGGCCGCCGCCGCGGCCTCCAACCGCCACCAAGTGAGCTTACAACAACAACAACAACAGCAGCCAAAGCTGAGACCGGCCGTGTCGAATCACAGCGTGCACAAGGCTTCGAACTTTGTCCAGGACGACATGGTCCTGATCAACAACGCGAGGAGCAACAATCTCTTGTCACAGCAGGCATCCTTGAGCGCGGCGAGGTCCGTGAATGATCTTGATCAACTTCCACTTCCTCCCTCCTTCGACATCGCGTCCGCCGCCGCAAACACTCTTCCAGCTTACAGAGCCGCCCCGGACTACGAGACGGCGATGAGGAACAAGATGAAGATTGCTCAACAACAACAACAACTGCAACAGCACCAACATCTTTGGCAGCAGACAATCAGTCCTGGAGGAGGTGGTGGCCAAGGCCAACCCTCCAAGATCATCACAGACGTCCTCCCAACCTCGAACAATGCTCAACCACTCCAAGAAGATTTCAACCTCCATCTGGCCAATGCACAACAGAATCTCCAACAGCAACAACAGCAACAGCAACAGCAGCAGCCTCCACCCCCGTCATATCAGCAGCACCACCCGGCCTCGTCCATGTACTCGACGTCGACGCCGGAGCTCAATCGGATCAACCTGACCTATCACCAGCAGCCATACCAAATGTCTCAGCAACAACAACAGCAGCAACAGCAGCAGCAGCAAGTACCAACCCAGGACCAGATCCTGGTCGAGCTCCAGAAGCTCAACTTGTACAAGCCGCCCCCTCCCTACCCTGGGTTGACTTCCAATGGCCAGCATATGCACAATCACCAGATCAATGCAGGAGGACCCCAGAATCGCATGATTTCGTCGACCTCGACACCCGATTTGGCCTCGAGCAACATCCTCGCGGCCTTGAATGCAACGCACACAGGGGTACTACCCGGAACCGGAAGTAGTGGAGTGCCAGCAACCGGAAGTCAGGCGGGTGTGGTGTTGGGCGGCTCGTCGCCCGACCTCGTCTCCCGAAAGAACCTGGGCCTGGCGGCGGCCAACGACAGAGGTACCCTGCACAAGACCATGGAGAACCTGCACCAGTTCATGGACAACCACCACCAGGACGAAGTCGTGGATGGCTACGGAGGCTTCTCTCAGCAGGTAAACAATTACTAACGATTTTATTCATGAGGGGAGGGGAGCTCAAAATATAGTTGCCTTATCGCACTCATTCTAAAATACATGGGTCGTAAAATAACGTGGCGGCGATGACTGTGCTATCCAATTAAAACAATAAAAAAGTTGTGAAAATGTGATTCATCATGCGTGAGCATTTTGTGCATTTTTCAGGTGTTGGCCGCAGCCTCGAGTCATACCCAAAAGTACTCCAATTCCTCCATCAGCAAGAGTGGCAGCATTGGAAGCACCGAGCCGATATATCAGAATCAGGCTGAGCTCCGGGAACAGCTCAAGCTCTTGGACAAGAGCCAACGCGAGCCCATCTACCAGAACCTGCCCGCCCACGAGAAACTCCTGGTCCACCAGCACAATCACAGCAATCATAGCAACCACAACAACGTCATTGACAAGGCCACGCCGACGATCCCGACCCTAAGCGGGGACGAGGACGAGATCGAGGCCGAGACTGCGTCCTCGACGTCGACCTCGAAGATCAAGGGCCACGTGTCCAGGGTGGCTATCACCAACTCGAGGGAGGATCTGAGTCGTCAAGATCAATTGCTAGCTGCAGCTCCGGCAGAAACTGCCGCCGACACGTCCGTCATCGACAACCGGAAGAAGTCCGTGACCAAGATCAACATCGTGGCGACAAGTCCGGACTCCAAGAAGGAGATGCCCAACCTCGCCGGCATCCAGATGAGCTCGTCCGTGACACCGACGGGGCGTCATGATCACCACCACCATGATCAGTTTACGAACAACAAAGAGCAGATCAAGCCGGATGAACAGGTGTTGTCACCGAAACCAACAGCTGCTACGACTTCGGAAACATCAACAGCTCCCGTTAAATCAGGTGTGACCAAATTAAAGGAAAAGACCAAAAGCAGTCCGCCCAAGAAGCCAGCCCGGAACAAGCTCAACAGTCAGAGCGTGGAGAACATCGCGTCGCTCGGCCACTCGCTCGAGGACGACGACGGGATCAGCGTCGACTTGTCCGTGACCTCGGGCCAGCTCACCCCGTCGGCGGCCTCCACCTCGTCCAAGTCGAACACGATCAACAACACCCCGAGGACGCCCAGCTCGAAACCTAGGGCGGGAAGGAAGCGGTGGGCGTTCAATTTCGGCGGCAGCAAGACCGGCAGCCTCAAGAGCCTGAAGTCGGTCAAGTCGTCGGGCGGTGACGACGACGAGGACACGAACAAGAAGGAGTCCTCCTTGAACAAGTTCGGTCCGATGATGTTGGCCACCCTGCATGGGCTGACCAGGAGCCGGCCGGACTTGCTCACGGAATCGATGGCAACCTACTCGACCTTCGCTGCGCCTTCCAGGATGCCGAAGGACGAGATCGGGGCCCACCTGGAGGCCAAGCTTGCTGAGGGCGAGGTGTTGCGGGAGTTCGAACAGATCCCGAAGAAGAAGCTCCCGACCGGGGTGACCTACGAGCAGCTATTCAGGACGGCCACCCTGGCGGAAAACGTGCCCCTGAACAGGTTCAAGGATGTCCTCCCGTATGATGAGAACCGAGTCAAGTTGGCCGCCGGGGACAAGGACAACCGGAATGGCTACATCAACGCCAGCCACGTCTCAGCGACAGTCGGTGATCAGCAACGATTCTACATCGCTGCCCAGGGTCCACTTCCACATACGGTCGCCCATTTTTGGCAGGTAAGAAAGTCATGCCTAAGAACAAATAAAAATGCCTGATTTCACGACTTTTTTGAAAAATAATTTTACAAACAATATTTATAAAATCTGTAGATATTTTTGCTCCAAATTATCGATGAGAGTAGTTTAACACCTTCACTCTAAAAACATAAAATATACATCTACATTTTTAGTGGATTTTCGCTCCTGCCTGATTTCACAACTTTTTTGAAAAATGTTTTTCCCCAAAAATCGTGAAATATTATACTACGGTCTCGAATTATTAATGAGATCAATTTCACTCCCTTAAAACATTTTTGTCTTGACTGATTTCACAACTTTTTTCTTTATTGTAGATGGTTCTTCAATGTGATGTCCACCTGATTGTCATGCTCACCGAAACGTCCCACGACTCGAGCACCACGGCCAGCATCCCGTATTGGCCGACAAAGTCCGGCGCCACCGTCGAGGTCGGCAACGGCTTCAAGATCACCAACATGAGCTCGACCTCCTACGACGAGTCGTACAAGACGACCACGCTCAAGCTGGTCCATGGTCCATCTCAGAGGACGAGGACATTGTGGCACCTCCAGTACACGGATTGGGGCGAGGCCGGCTGCCCAACGGACGTCAAGGCTTTCCTTAGCTTCCTCGACCAGATCTCGGGGTTGCGGAACCACATCACGACGAACGCCGTCGAGGTCATGGGGGTGGGCCGGAACAAGAACCCGCCCGTCCTGGTCCACTGCTCGGCGGGGGTCGGGCGCACTGGGGTTGCCATTCTGACCGACATCCTGTTGTACTGCGTCGACCACAACGTCGACATCGACATCCCGAAGATGCTGACGCACTTGAGGCAGCAGCGGATGCTGATGGTCCAGACGGTGGCTCAGTACAAATTCGTCCACACTGCCCTGATCAACTACTTGAAGCAATCTAGATTAATCTGAAATTTCGCGATCTGAAATTGTTAAAAAATGCTTCCCATGCTTTTTGTGATATGCGACTATCTATTTACACTCTTAATTAATTAATATTTTAATTTCAATTTATGTTGAAAAGACACTAGGCAATAAAATAAAGAACTTTGACAAACTTTGATAATTCTTCAGCGCAGGATAAAAAAGGGATTGTATTTTCTCATTGGTAATAGCATAATAACATACTTTAGATTGATTTGAATGTTTTAACGTAATTATAAGATATTCTTTTCTCTTTCTAACAATTTGATTATAATTTATTCTTGTAGAAGTCGATATCGTAAAGCATTTTTGAATAATTCTGTGTTCTGTTCTTAAGATTTCGAGGACGCGACGGCCTCGGCAGCCTCGAGATTCCGCGATCGAATCTTCTGACGGTAGTGGTACTCCCGGAGGTACTGGTGAAGCGTCTTCGGCAAGGGCAACTGGGCCACGTCATTGTAGTTCGAGTTATCACAGATCACGCTCCTGGCCAAGCTCTGGAGCGAAAATGGCGACTTCCTCATCACCGGGTACAGGAGCATCGGCTCGAAAAACATGCAGGACGATGGGTCCTTGTAGTGGTCGAGAAGTCCTCGGACTGTACTAGCCGCGTGCACCCCTGGATCGTGGCTATCAAAACTAAATTTGTGGCCGTACTCTTCGATTCTGGCGTGCAACGATCTAAAAATATAGCTGGTTAACTCTGTCCTTTCTAAATGTAATCGATTTATGCCTTACCTAGAATATCGTCGGAACGAGACCGAGAAGACATACTCGTCTTGAGCGGAATCCCGGAGCAAGAAGCTGCCCTCGGGCTTGTTGGCCAGCAGGGCCTCTGCCTCGTAGCGGTCCATCTTGCCCCAGTAGAACGGGCAATTGGCGATCTCCGTTTGACCAGGAATCAAGTAGTTGACATAATCAACCTGTGTGGCAAAAACCATGACTCATTTCTTTCCCATTCGCGAAATTCTTTATCAGGTCTTTTGTTCTTACCTGGAAATTTGCCAATGGCTGCGCAGTTTGATCTGACAATGAAGAGTCCGTTTTCTTCTGAGAGGCTTGGCGTCTGGTTGAATTGGTTTGCTCCAAGGAGAGCTGTTGAATCCTTGGAGGCGACGACGAGGAGGACGAGCTGTTCCTGTTCTCGGCCATGGCGGCGTCGCTGTTGTCGTTGTTGCTCAAGTTGCTTGTGCTGTTGGACGTCGACACGGAATATCTGACACAGACACAACCCTTCCCGGGAATGGAATCGGTCGTCGATGACGAGGCTAGGGTCGAACTGAGGCGGCTTTTCGATTCTGTTTTATTGTTTTTGGATCCCGTCAAAAACAGTGCGTCTTCTCCCGAGCTCGAAGATTTGACGGCGCAGCTCAAGTCAACCGATCGTCGCCGACGGCCAAGCAGGGATGGAAACGGTTTTGTGGCTTTGGACAAAAGACTCCTCAGAGACTTGATCACGGCTCCTCTCGGCCTTTGAGGATAAGGCTGCTCTTCAATTAAATCACTGGAATTCTCTACGAAGTTGGCGTCCGTCTTGGAAGAAGATGCTTGAGATACGATCGCGTCGTCGCTGCTGTTGCTCCCGCCGCCACTCCTCTGATCATCCAGGGACATTCTCTGGCACCAGTAAAGTACACAACCACGCTCCTCAAGTCAAGTCGAGTCGAGCTGGAGATGCGATGGCGATGCGCACCCCTCACACCAAACCAAAGCTTATGGAATCTATAGATGCGTTCAAGCGGAGTGTGTGGCAAACTTCCGAGCACTCGACGACCACGGCGACGCTATAATCGTGATGGTGATGACGCGCAAGCAACGGGAAAAGAGGAGTCGATTCCGTGGAACAGCGTGAACAAGAAGTACAACTTCGTGTTTTAATGAATGCGAACTCGCGAAGCACTATGGGCCTGAAATGCGCCTGGCCGGCTAGGCCTAGCCTGTCAAACGGGCCGGTCGGGCAGATGGCATTTCAAGGATAAACACGGAGAGGTTGCGTGACTACAAAAACACTAGAGTTGCGGCGAAAAAATCTGTGAAATCGCAGAAAAATATGGTCATCATTATTCATGATTCAGTCAAGTTATAGGATATTTCTCGAGTCAATAAGAAATTGTGTTTTGACAATTGTAAATATGACTTTTAACGGGGTCGGCATTCAAGTGATTTTTGTGTTGCTTTGACATTTTTCTAAACAAAAACTTTGGCAAGTTTCATCACAGTCATCATCATATTTAATGGAGGATATTAAGTTATTCGTTATTATCTTGGACTTGGACTGCATGCTAAGTCACCCTTGCAAGTCGGGATCCTGGCATGGCCCAAATGCGAGGACAATCCAGCACCAATGCGCAGTTTTCTGAGATATCTGGAAAGAATTTTTGAGTGTTGAATACTTAGAGTAACCTCCCAAAATCTTTATTCTTACTTGTTTCTGATTTCCGTGGTCGTTCTTGGACGAATCGGGTTGGCGGCTTCCGCCTTCAACCTGGCGGCCTCTCGCTCCTTCTCCTTTTCAGCTTTGTCATAGGCTTCCCTCTGGTCGACGGACATGTTAAGATACCCCGTTTGAGAAATATCAATTAACCAAATGATGATCGTGCAAATCAGGCCAACGACGAGCCAGAAGATGAAGAACAGCTCGAGCCAAATGTAGCCGTGATGGTCCACGATGAGTCCTGCCAGCATTGTGATCAGGGCCAGGCCGGCATTCTGGATAGCCTGCATGAGACCTGAAATCAAACAATCAAAATGAACTGAAGCTCAGGTTTTTTTATTAGATTGTTACCATAAGCAGTTCCGAGTTGGTATTCGGGGATGATCAGGGCGGCGATCGGCCACAAGGCGCTGGCCAACAAGCTGTAACTCAATCCCATGACCACGATCGGGATGTACGGGTTCATGAAGCTGAAGGCGAGGGTGATGTGGCACACCATCGTGAATACGACCGACACGAAGACATAGGTGATGTTTCTGCCAGTCTTGTCGATCAGGAGTCCAAGGAGGGGCGAGGCAGGGGCCGACAGCAAGTATATCAATCCTGAACAGAAACGAATCGAATAACTTCACAATGTGTTTGATTAACACATTACCAGGCAATTGACCGATCGCGAAAAAAAAGAACTAAATCCCGATCCCGATCTTTGCCTAAAAAACGATCTAGATCCCGATCTCGATCCCGCTCAAAAAAGTGATCGGGTAAAAGATCAGATCCCGATCCCGATCGTTGCTGTAGTTGATAATTATGACAGAATCTCACAACCAAACAAGAGCTAGGGGTGTAACCCCATAGGGATCTAGATATTTAACAATTTGAAATTGCTAATTTTGTCCATTCTTTGCTCCACTCTCAAACTTTTTACACATCTGAAGCAAAATTGTTTTTAAAGGCGGAGTCTAACTGTCAACAATCTTGTTTTGTTATCCTGTCACTCTAAAAATGGGATCGGGATCGATTTTGCAATATGAAAATAAGATCTGGTAAAAAGATCCCGATCTTTGGATGGGAACTGCCGATCGTACCTATCGCCAAAAAAGTGATCTCGATCGTGATCTTTTGCGATTCGATCGTCAATACCCTGCACATTACCATTAATAAAATTGGCGTTTGAAGCGGTGAAGTCAAACTTCTTGATGAAGAACACTTGGCCCAAGGATATGAAGGGAAAAATGGCAACGTAGTAAGCCAAGCAGACAATGCTCAACAGCCAGAAGGAGGGCGGGAAGTCCCGGATATCACTGAGCTTGACCTTCAATGACATTGACATTGATTATATTGAATCCTGTGATCGTTTTCTGTCACTATGCATGCTTACCACTTCTCCAGTGCCAATTGCTTCTTTTCTCAACAGTCTCTCCGCTCTCTTGTCCATCGCACCCAGAACGAGGGCGCAGATGAAGCTCATAATACACGTTGATCCTAGAAGCAGGAATGGTTTTATTATAATGCTGTGTTTCACCCGCGATCTTGCCACTCGATTTACCTGCAATTAACAGGGTGTATCCTAGGGCAGTGTGGCCCTCAGCCCACTGTGCGATATTCTTGTACAGTGGCTCCATTAGCAGGAAGTTGACAGTCGATCCAACTCGAGCAATGCTGAGCTGGAACCCGAAGACCATGTTGAGCTCTTTCCCCTTGAACCAGGACACAGCGTACGTGTTCTGCGCCACGGCCAAGGACTCGCCCCCAATCCCGAAAACGAATCGTCCCACTTGCATCATGGGGAAGTTGTCGACGACAGCACCAAAAGCAAAGACAAGTTGACCTAAAAAAAACAAATGCTCTTTTCTCCTGGATTCTACAGTTCAATCTCATTTCAAACCTAATATAATGAAGGTGGCGAAAATAATTGTGCCCAGGCGGATGCCGAAGATGCTGTCCATGAGGTAGCCCCCGACGATCGGCAAGACAACATTGGGCCAGGAGTACCAAGCGTACAAATTCGCAAACTGGTAGGTGCTGACATGCATGGAATCCTTGATTTCTTTCTGCAAACAAAATAATTATGAAAATTGAATTATTTTTCTCGAGAACAATTGTTTACCTGAAGTGCTCCAGGATTGTCGAAGCAAAAGTAGGACCCAAACCCCAAGAGGCACATGAGGATCAGAGCGATGAGACGGTGGCAAAACGATCGCGGATGGCAAAAACAGGATCCTGCACAGCCCGTCAACCCAAGGTCGTCCTCGTTCTCTGCAATCGTCGGTGGGATTGACGTTGACACTCGGTCTGAATTTTGTTGTGACGACGGGCCAGCCTCTGGCTCCAGCATGGCTCTGTTTCGGATCAGGGTGGTCGGCTCCGAGTCGGAGACTTTGCGGTTTCTCCGCGGAACATTACGCCGTCGCTCTTGATCTGGCGGCAGTAGCCGAGCCGTATCGTCGACGCGTTGTATTGAATTTAGATCCTCCATTTTGTTATTTATCACTTAGAATTGCTTTTTCACTCTCTACAAAGTCTCATGGCAGTTTGCACTCGGCTAATATGTTGTTCCCTTGGAAACTGTGTCAGCATTGGATTGGCGTGACTTTTTTAGTTTCTGGAAGAAGTTCGAAAACTTGCTTGACGGCTTGTTACTTCATCACGAACACTGATGACACTCGACTTGGCGCACACCAGTCTCTTCTCTTCTTCTGCTCGTGAATGACCGTTTGGCCCGAATTTCTGCTAACTAATTGTTCAACTTTTTACGGAGTAAATCAAGATGATTAGTTGGAGGGGGAGGGTGTTAACACTTGCAAAGACAAAGAGCAGAACGGATGTGGTGTGGTGCCTCTGTATGGAATTTCTTGCTTGGGGGCGTTCTCAATCTTGAAGCACTTTTTTGCGCACAACAATTTCAGCCAGGATTCTTCTATTCTTTTTCGTCTGGCGTCTCAAAATCATTGATCAAATAACTTATGGTTAAGCCAGAACTGATTGATTCAATTTCCAGGCCAGGATATGGAGTCTGACATGGGAAAAGGAAAGGAGGATAAAAATCTGACAAATGTCAAAAGTACGTTGAGATTTTCAGACGAATTTCATTTTGTAAACAAAAGCGATTGTAATCTAAGCGCGCGAAAATTCAAACGTCAATTTATGCATGTAACTCAGAAATTCCATTTTCCATGTACTCTCGCAGTATATTTTGGATTATATTTAAACGTTCAAAATTTAATAATCTAATCTTAGCACATGTTAATCCTGTGATATTAATAGCAAAATGGAGAGAATTACATAGATACGGAAATGATTTTCAGTCACTGTCATCCTCTTCCGACTCGATCACAATTTCTTCTTGCTCTGGCTTGGGATCGCCAGTCTCACTCACATTATCATCGCTGCCATCGTCAAGATCTTTTTCTTGGCCATTTTCCTCCTCCAGATCCTCTGAAAGGCCGGCGTCATCCTGTTCCTGGTCTTGTCCCTCCTCCTCCTCCTCCTCATCTTCGTCCTTGCCGTCGCTCTCGACATCAGAGTTGTCAACCTCTTCAGGCTGTTCTTTGGTCTCCTCCTGTTTGACTGCGAACTCATTGAATACTTGGTTCAATCTCAAGTCGGCCTCCTTCGCTCTCACATCCAGCTTGTGTTTGAGGTCGTCGTCCTTCTTGGCAGGATCTTCCTCGTCTTGGCCGTCGGGCAAGTAGGAGTCCAGGTGATCCTCGACGTCGGCGATTCGTCGGCTTTTCAATGCTTTGCCGACTTCTGTGAAGGCATTTCTGGCCTCGAATTGAAGCTCGTCGTCGTTTACGGCCAAGTTCTTCTCCTCATACACAACCTTGTGGATCGTCAGGATGTCGTGGTAGTCGGGAAAGCGTTTCTCTTTGTTTACAATCTTCCCGATTCTGGCGTTGATCTCTGGAAATCGACTCGTTTCTGTCTTGAACACTTTGTCACAGCGTCGCCCAAGGGATGGATTTAGTTGTTGGAGCTGCTGGATCTTTGCGTGGATTTTGACTGCTTTTCTTTTGTAACGCTCAACCAGGATGTAGGGCGAACATTCGTCTTCGAGTTCATCCAAAGACAGTTCTTTTTCCTCTAGCTTTTTGATTTCCTTCTCACAGTTCCTTAGAGCATCGTCCAACTTTTTCAAATGTCGTTTGCGTTTCGCAGCTTTTCGATCCGATTCGGCATCAGAATCATTTGGTGGTTTCGATGAGGAAGAAGAGCTGACGGAAGGACCGTGGGTACCACTGTCGCCATTTTGCTTTGGTGGATTTTCTTGAGCATTGGCTGCAGCTCCTGGGCGCGGCTGGTACCGTTTGAATTCTTCCAGGACATCGTTGATCAACGGCCAGTTCACAGTGAGAATATTTCGTTCAGTTTCGTCGTTCAATCGTTTTAGCTTCTTGATTAACGGCTTGAGAACAATCCTCTTGGCCACAGATTTGAGCGGAGCCATCCTCTTCTCAAACTTTTGGCTGACCTTCTTTTTCTCGACGTCCGTCGCCGCCAAGGACGCCTGGAGATTCCCCATAAACTCATTCATGAGGTTTTGGAGCGCCAAAAATTCTGGAGGGAGTGGCTCATGCTGTTCTTGCATTTGATGTCCGTTTTTGGCTTCGGGTTTGATGTTTTCGTCTTCGTCCAAGGAGACGAGCTCAGGTACTGTCAGTTTTGGAGTGAAAGACGACATGGCCTTCCTGGCGGTTTTCTTTACTTTCAGCCCGTTGGGGGTGAACTTTCCGTTGTCCTGACCATGATCGACCAGGCCGTTGGTTGGTGGCTCATCTGTTTTGGTCACAGATTCGGTTTTGACCTAAGGATTACGTCAAATTCTAAGTACAACGCAAGATTGACAAATGACTTGAAACTACCTTTTTCGCCGGGCTTGGGACATTGGAGTCGTCATCGCTTAGGGTGATGACCTCCTGCTCGTCCATGTTGGTGGTTTCCGTGACAGCAATGGAGATTTGGGACAATTTTGACGGTGAAAAAAATATCTAACTTAATTTGGAATTTCGCAATTTTTCAAAGACGTCAAAACTCGCCAACCTCGCCATCGCCAAATTCAAGGTATACCTTGGCCAAATTCAAAACAAAAAATAAGCGCGGCGTTACCAGATAAAGTTGGACAAAAACCAGCACATCCACAATTCCTCCTTGGACAATCTCTCTAGCCCAGGAAACATGGAAAAATATTTAAAACATATCAGTGTATTTTAAAGGCCTTTATTATTTACCTTACAAAGGTAGTATGTATGTAAATACACAGAGCATAAAAATCCTTTGTTTTATGATCACTTTAATGTAGATATTTAGATTTCAGTAAAGCACCTGCGGTGGTCTTGGTCATATCTCAGCACAGTAATATACGAAAATATCTCTGCATATTTTTTCATGGATTGCCAGCGTTTGGATCTGGCAGCTTGACAGGGGTAAATGTGGTGTTGGTGACGAACTCTTTGATGCTCATCCTTTCAGTCTCGTCCAGGCCGTGGTCTTCGTTGTACTTGATTTCCAGGGAGGTCAACTTTTTCAGGCCCGTTTTCATCTGTCCCTTAAAAAATTGCATAACGGATGTATGGCCCACAAACAGGCAGAGGTGCTCAAGATTGACGCATTTTCCAAGGAGGAACTTGAGGGCTGTGACAACATGCTGCTCGTTTGACGAGTCGATATGGAGCTGGAGCTCTCGGACAGAAGTTGCAGGTGGATTGAGGCTGCTTTCTGGCAAGGTCCATTGGTCTTCAACTGGGTCCATGATTGTGCACATGATTCTCAGCTCGGCAAGATGCTTGACCGTCTTGAACATTGCCTCCGTCCAAGCCATCAGCTGATCAATCGGGACCTGGGCCAATCCCAGAGCGTAGAATCTCAGGGAAAAGAACGCCAGCTGCAGCAAAAATGTCAACTATAAAACTGGACAAGACATTTTAGAATCGATGGTTTTTACCGTTCTTACGTTAGGCCAGAGGCTCCAGCAGTTCAAGAAGAACGTGTTGTCAGCGTTGACATGGACGGGCGACAACTCCAACGAGAGCAGATCCGACTTGGGAGCTGGCAAGAAGTTTGGCATGACGCACCAGAACCGTACGTTCAAGAGCTTCAACGTGGTCATCTTGGACATGGCCGTCCAGAAGTCAAGGGAGTAGGACATGTTGAGCGAGGTTAATTTTGAGCACTGCGACAGTAGGCTCCAGTCGGGCGGTGTCTTGGTGTAGTCCAGGACAGCCAGGTCTTCCAACGTTGACGCCATGGCGGACAAGATCAGGGTGATCACGTCCCCCGTCACTTTGCTAAGTCGGATTGTCTTGAGCTGCTTGTTGTTCTCGAAAAGGGGCTCAAGCTGACCGGCCGTCCATGGCATGTGGCTCATGTAGTCATACAAATCTATGACCTGGAGTGAGTTGAGGCTGATCAAGCCACCCATCAGGGTTGGAGCTGGGAACCCGAACGGACGGTTGCAAGTGTTGACTTCGAACGACTTCAAGCAGCGCAGGTTTCTCAGGTTTTCAAATAGTGGATGGCCTTTCTGTCCGATCATTTTCAGACGGATTTTCAAATTGACAATGTTCACATGGAGTTCAAGGACGCCCTTGGCAAACTGCAAGTCCTTGCTGTCGGTGACCTCCAACTCGGCGGTCTTTATCACGCTCGGCGATCGCGACACCGCCAACAACTTTTTGCAGACCAGGGCAACGTTGCCATGGAGCTCCGTGATCCCAAGTTGTCGAAATATCTTGAACAGAATCTCCTCCGGTAAATCCAGGATTCCTTTGCCATCATTTTCCGCCGGTCCTCGCTGTCGTTTCAATGGCGGCGAATCTTTAGTCTCGTTGTCATCCACTTCCATCGCTTCTGCTGCAGACATCTTGACCAATTATGTGTCGAGGCTGTCACTGTTAGACAGAAGTACAGACAGGTAAAAATTCGAAATTCTTCACTTTCACATCATTTTTGAAAGTTGTTTTGAAAATTGAATGGCAGCGCTACCAGATGGTTTTACCGAAAAATCTAAATAGCGCCAAATATCGAATTCGCAAAGGACAAAGTGATATCTTTGTCTATCTAAGTATGTTTGGTGAATACATGGTATGACAACCTGACGTCACATAAGTTAGCGTCCGAGCGACCGCTCCCCTTCGAAGCAAAAAGTGCTTTCTCTTTTGCAACCATTGCGCAGAATCCCTTCGCTGCCTGTAGGGTCCTTATTCCTTGTACTAAAATAGAGCAGCTGCCGAAGGAAAGGATTCCAATTCTGAGGATTTTTTTTCTTTCATGATGTCCGACCTCAAGAACAGCAACAACGGCAATGGGCCCGACCCCGCCAACAACGACCTGATCTACCGCAAGATCGACCCGAGTGTCTCGCCGCCCAACGCGAACCTGAACAACCACAGCAACAACATGCTGGAAAAGGGGGACGCTCCAAAGGTGATAACGAAATATAAATGATTCATGTTTGGCTCAATTTCACGAGTTTTTTTGTGATAGGGTTCGGATACCAGCGAAACAAATTCGCTCCCGCCCACCCACAATATGGGCCTCAACAATGCCTACCGAGATCACATCTACTCGTCATCACCCGATGATACCGCCGAGGACACCATGGACGAGCTCGAGGCCGAGGACAAGTTCATCGAGATCACCGTGTCCGAGCCCCACAAGGTTGGCGAGGGCATCAGCTCCTTCATGGCGTACAAGGTGCGCACCCGGACCAACTTGGCCAAGTTGTTCAGGCACCAGGACTTCAGCGTGACGCGTCGATTCAGCGACTTCCTCGGCCTCCACGAGAAGTTGTGCGAGAAGCACTCCCACCGGGGCAGGATCATCCCGCCGGCCCCGGAGAAGAGCCTGGTCGGGACCACGAAGGTCAAGATGACCTCGAACTCGACCTCGTTCGACGCGGGCGACGAGAACATCGGCGGTCAGATTGTGATTGGAAGAGCTGCGACCGGAGGTGGAGGTGGTGTTGGCGGAGTGACAGCATTGGCAGCTCAGGAGCGGAGCAGCGAAAAAGAGTTCATCGCACGACGTCGGGCCGGCCTCGAGAGGTTCGTCAACCGGGTGGCGCAGCATCCGGTTTTGCGAAAAGACTCATGCTTCGTGGAATTCCTGGAGTCCTCCCGAGATTTGCCAAGGGCAACCTCGACGTCCGCCCTCTCGTCGGCCTCGGTGTTCAGGCTGCTCGGCCGCGTCGGCGACACCGTCAACAAGATGACCTACAAGATGGAGGAGACGGATCCTTGGTAAGAAATCATCTTTAATAAAATATCAACACTTGAAAAATATGGTTTTCCATAGGTATGAGGACAAACTGGTCCAGCTGGAGGCTCTCGAGACTCAACTGAAAAAGCTCTATGCATTGACGGAGGCCTTGGCCACCTGCCGCCGGGATCTGGCGATCGCGACGGGCTCGTTCGCGGCCACTGCGGCCTCGTTGTCAACCTCGGAGGAGGCGCAGTCCTTGTCGCGGGCGATGAGCCATCTTGCCAAGGTCGAGGAGAAGGTCGAGGCCGTTCATCACAAGCAGGCCGACGCCGACCAGATCTACCTGTTCGAGCTCATGAAGGACTACGTGTCCCTAATGGGTGCCGTCCGAGACGCCCTTGGGGAACGGCACAAGGCCTTCCAAGCTTGGCAGCACGCGCAGTCGATGGTCCTGAAGAAGAAGGAGACCAGGGCCAGGTTGGAGATGGGCGGCAAGGCCGACAAGATCCCGGCGGCCTCGGAGGAAGTCAGGGAGTGGGAATCCCGGCTGGAGGAGGGGCAGGCCAACTTCAACAAGATCTCCGACGTCATCAAGGTCGAGATCGACTTCTTCGAGCGCTACCGCGTCAAGGATTTCAAGATCGCCATCATCCAGTATATGGAGGTCCTGGCTGAGTGCCAGCTCCAGCTAGCCCACCATTGGGAAGCCTTCCTGCCCGAGGCCAAAAACGTTATGGTTTGAGCAAAAGAATAATAATTTGAAAAAAACCTCGTGAAAATGATGCGGTCTTTTAACTTCTCTCTACCCCCAAAAAATTTTGTACACTCGACTATAATTAATTGATCTATGTGATAAAAACGCAATTACTTAACTCATTAAGTCATTATGTACTACTAAAATTGTCATTGAATAAAAGACTAGCAGTCAAAAGTTGGGTTTAAAATGTCCAAATTATTTTTTTATTACGCTTGAAGGTACAACAAAATTTCTGTACGTACTGTGTGTCTGTGTAGCGATGTATCTCTTGGAATTCTACAGTATTAACATTTTGCATTTGGGAATTTTGATTCTTCTTCAGAAAGGTATTCTACGTAAATATCTCTAGTATCATCTCTATCTTTTTATACACGAGGAAAAAGCTTCAGGGTGTTTGTTACTGTTTTTCGGATTTCATAACAAATCAAGACGTATTGCTATTGCACGACATGGTCATCTGGCGGACTTTTGACATGACCGTAGTAAGGATTTCGGCCAGGACTTTGGGATGGCTGTTGGTGATGTTCGTCCACTCGGCGGTCTCGGACACCTTGACGAAGTTGGAGGTCACGAAGTCGACGACGACATCCTTGAGGTGGCTCGCCTCGTGGAGGTGGGCCAGGATCAGGGCCTCGGCCGCGTTGGCGACGTCGAGGTTTTTGCAGATGGCCTCCTCGCAGAGGAACTTCAACTTTGGAATGTTGTACTTGTCTGCCGCTCGTAGGAGGCTCGAGGCCAGCTCGGCCAGGCTGGCCTCGTCGACTTTGTCCGTGTACATGAACTTGATCAGCTGCTCCAGGGTCGCCGCGTCCGTGTCCTCAATTTCGACTCTATTCGTCTGACCCTCCTTGGTTTCGTTGTGGGAGAACATGGCTTTAAATACGTCGGATCGCGTCGACAAGATCACTTTGTGACAAGGAAAGGTTCGGGACTCGCAGATCAGGGTCACATCCGCCATGTCGGCATAGTCTGGTGACAGGCAGGCCGCTCCCAAAGAGGATCCTGCAAAAGCAAATATTTGATTCAAAAGCTCAAATTCCAACATCGTCCTTCTTACCTAATTCTGGATACTCGGGTGGCGTGGACTGCTCGATCTTGATTTTCTTGCCCATGGTGTTGCGATCGGAGTGGTAGATCTCGAGGTTGCAGACGATGGTGAGGCGGCCGCCGGGAAGCAGCTCACCGGCCTTCTCTTGCAGCTTGGCCTTGGAGAAGGCCTTGCCGTAGCCCCACGAGTTCTGGTCGGGGCTGAACTTTTTGAACGTGTTGCCGATGCGCCCCCAGCAAGTGTTGTCCGCTTTGAGAACGCTGAAGTCGTACTTGACTTCAAGGTCTCCTTGTCTTCTTGATGTTAGAAACACTGCCACGTAATCACTGTTGTCCTCGCCTTCCTCGCCGTTGGGAAACACTTCCAACTGGAACATCAACTCCTGCGTCTTGCCCTGCTGAGTCTCGACGGGCACCCCGAAAATTGGAGAGCAGAGGCTGTCGCCGACCTCGGTGCAATTGGCTCTTCTAAGAAAATCATCAATTGTCCACTGATGTCTTCCTTTGACTTTATACTGCTCTGTCCTGCTCCAGGTCTCGGCCACCGGGGGCTCGGCCGAGTCAACGTCCGACTTTCGTTTTCGCGACATGTTGCTGTTCGAGTTTCGATTCTGCAAAAAAGGGAAAAGAAACAATAAGTAAGTTTAGGTTTTTTAGTGTCCAATTGAATTGTGCAAAACAATCTTTCTTTAATAGACATATTATAACTCGATCTTGACTCTCTCACAATCGTAATTATTTTAGTGTCCTCAGCCAGCTTGATCACGGATCACTGGAAACCGTCGTTGTAGTTTTCGATGAGCATCTCGATCGTGTGCCAGTGACTCGACTCCGCCCAGGCGAAGATCTTCTCGTTCTTGCCATCACGGATGGCCTCGAGGAGAGGCTGAAGCTCCTGGTCCAGGGGGTGCACAGTCTGGGTGCCCAGGTAGACGAGCAGGTGGAAATCCCGAAAGAAGTCGGGCATGTTGACAAAGTTGCGCCGGTGGTTGGCCAGGGCGGCAAAGTCCTGGAGGTGGCCCTCCATCGGCCGGTTCTCGACCGGGAACCCCATGGTGAAGGTCTGGACGGGCTCCAATGGGGTGGCGACGGGCAGGTCGATTAGCAGGTACTCGACGGGCAATGGCCTCGCCAGCTTGGTCACCTCGTTGCCGTACTTGTCCTTCTCCTTGAAGAACACGTCGGGGACGTACTTCTTGGCCGAGGACTCGACGACGTAGCCCAACTCGGGGGCGTCTTTGGTTGGCACCAGAACCCCCTCCCGCACGAGGGCCATGCACTGGTTGGAGACCTGGTAGCCCTCCATGTTGATCTCCTTGTCCGAGTTGCCGGTGATGATCACGGTCGTGAACTTGGAGCCGTGCTTGCCGCTCGGCGAGATCTTGCAGGCGTTGGGGAACTTGTTCTGAAAGTATCCGGCAGTGATGCACTCCTGGGCGCTCAGGAAGTGGCTGTCGATGTTGCGGAAGTGCTTCACGTTGCCGCTGGCGTCGCTCAGCAGGTCGGAGAAGATCCAGCCGACCCGGGACAGGCCCAGAGACTTGGCGATCTCCTCCACCCTGGCCTCGCTGTCGTCGGGTACCAGCCTGACGGTGTCTCGGGTGCACTCCTGGGGCGGCTCGTAGATGGCGACGACGACGGCCTTGATCCCGAGTGGCACTTGAGCGTAGCGTTCGTATCTGCCATACAGAAATCCCATTCGCTGAGCACCTGTCGCGCGCCAATAGGCTAGGAAGTTGTCCACAATCTGCGGGTTCTCAAACTCGATGTTGTCGACGTGGCGGTAGACTTGTCTGTTCAACGTGAGCGAGGATGGCTGACAAGCCGAGCAAATAGACTCCGGCCACGGTGGATGGGTGGTGCAGCCTGGCTTGATCTTGAGGTTGATGTCCTCCAGGACGGCGAACTTGGTCTCCCGCGTGAGCTTCTTCAAGTAGGAGTGGAACGCGATGAACTTGATCCCGTTGTCGCGGAGGTACTCCGGGTCGTACGGCTCCCTGGGCGCGCAATAGATACAGGCCTGATTCGAGGTGTGGTTGCATCGGGACGTCTTCTTCTGCGGTATCATCCCATCCAACTTGGAGAGCTCAACATCAACGGGATCTTCTATCACGGAGGCCAGGGAGGACTTGAGAGCAGCGAACGACGAGGTTGACGGCACCGACTTGATAGAGCTGAGCGACGTCGACGAGCCTGAGTTGGAGATGTTGCCGTTGTTCGGGGCCTCGTCCATGTCCTCGGTGACGAACCGGGTCCCCGCCTTGGGCGTCACGTAGATCACGTCGCCGTTCTTCAGTTTCAAACTCGACACGGTGCTCGACCGGGTGAAGCGAATTTCGTCTGCAGGCCGACCGTTCTTGTCCCGTTTGACAACGAAGTCCTCCTCAGTGTTCAACAAGGACTTGATCTGGCCCTTGAGCGTCGTCCCGGACGCCGTGTTGTTGATCTGGAGCCGCTTTCGGCCCTCCGACGAGCGGACGCCGATCGTGATTGTGTTTCGAGACATTTTGCTTTGTTTATTCTGTTGTGTCGTGGGATTTCCTTCAACCAGCAGCACCTTCCAGGGTTTCTGGTTGCTCCTCAAAACTTGGAGCAAGATGGCCTCCTTCTCGGTCGTAGGTTCGGTTTTCTTGACCTCAATTCGAAGGCGGTGAAAGCGAACTCTTGAGACGAGTCCAAATTTTTTATCCAGTCATTTTTTGACAATGACAAACAAACTTTGTGCAAAATGATGTCACAATTTTTCTTGGCAACAGACCAAAGTCGAGCCAGACTTTTCGATTAAACCAGCTGTTCCTTAAAGAGCAAAACCGCGTCAAAAGTCATTTTAAATGCAAGGTCCTAAACAAAAACGCAAATTAAAATTAAAACCGGTTAATTCATTGCAATTTAACCCGTCTTTTTTAAATGAATGACATGTAGATGAAGAGGATTCGCCTTAAACAATACCTACAGCTACAATCAAAACAAAGCTGACTGGCCAAGTTTGCGAGGTTGCCAGAAGCGAATTAGTGAAAGTAGTCAAAATATTCAACTTTCCGGTCGGGTCACGGCAGTATTAAAACACGAGACTTTTAATGTGTATATTTTATCAACTCCATAGTTAAAAGAACTAAAAGAATTTATTTGGTTGTTTCTTGCTGCTCGAACTTGGGGTACTTGGCCACCACATCATTCCAGGACATCCTGTCCAAGGCCAGTGACCTCACCACAGTTGGGATCTCATCCACGGGCATCCTCACTTGCAGCATTGAGTCCCTCTCCCTCAGGGTGGCTGTGTGGGGCTCCTTAAGGCTGTCAAAATCGACACATACACCATATGGAATGGCAACCTCGTCAGTCCTGGCATATCTTCGCCCAATTGCACCTGCACAAATAACAATTGTATACATTGATGTTGTTAGCAAGTAAACATGAGGGCTTACCAGAACTGTCGTCAACCTTATGACTGACCTCGGCCTCTGTCAATGCCTTGGATATCTGTTTCACCAGTGGCATGAAGTCTGGGTTGTTGGACAAGGGCAGCACAGAGCACTTCAGGGGAGCTATTGAGGCTGGCAGAGAAAAGTAGGTCCTCTGCTCTGATCCTTCCCTGATCTTGAAGTTGTGCTCAAAGATGGCGTACATGATTCTTCCAATGCCAAATGAGGGCTCAACGACAGAGGGGACAAACTTTTCCACATGAACAGTTTTTGTGGCTCTCTTTACAGCGACCATGTCCTTCAAACAGATAACCATAAAAACACCTCACCGTGATAAATCAAACTTGATAGTACCTTCTTGATGATCACACCATCAGTGAGCTGAAATTCTCCCTTGGCCTCCAAATCGGACTCATACTTTGTGATGTCCTCCACGCTGAGGTTGGAAAGCTGATCGATGATGGACTTGGCTTCCTTCTTGAATGCCTTGCCCATAGGGCCTTTGTTTGCCTGCATCTCGACCACATCGACTGTTTTGGGTTCTTTGAGAGGCTTTTCAGCACACAGTGACACACCTAAGAGAATTAACATTAGCCACACATTGTTAATGACTTGTCCAAAAAACTTACCAGTTGCCTTAGAGTGCTGGTTGAGGTCAAAGGCTGAGCGGTCAGCACAGCCAACACATTCAACCCAGCCATAAGATGTAAGTAGCTCTGCATCCCAACAATCACAAGCATAATGAGCCATTTCATTGGCCATGTGCTGCCTGAACCTCAACCTTCTTGGATCCGTGCCCATCTTGACCAAGAACTTTTGGATTCGTGCCATGAAGTAGCCTAAGGTTTGATTGGCAACAGTGCCTTCAGCAACAGCTTTGCCAATGGTAGTCTTGAATGTTGACTTGCCCTCCATTTGGCAGCAGGCAGAGTAGAGACTGACCTCTGTGTCAGCAACCGAGTCAAACTTGGGATGCTCCTTGTTCAGAGGATCACAGAAGTGCTCAATCTCTGCCATGGTGAATTCTCTCACCCGGATCAGACCAGACCTGGGTGAGATCTCATTCCTAAAGGCATTTCCTATCTGGGCTGCAGCAAATGGCAGCTTGCCCTGATTGAACTCAATGAGCCTCTTGAAGTTCACAAAGATGCCTGAAAAAAGTCAATTAAAGAAAAAAAATCTATTTGCAATTAAAATACAAAATTACCTTGAGCAGTTTCTGGACGTAAGAACCCCTTTAATAGTCCAGTTGGACCAATCATGGTTTGGAACATCAAATTAAACTCCATAGGCTCGGTGAGGTCATTGCCAGTCAAGGGGGATTTCATGTCAAATTCCCTCATGACTGCTGCCATTTCCCCTTTGTTCATGCCCTCCAGCTTGACCTCAAGGTCATCACATCGGGCCTTCGTCTCAGCACTGGTCTTTTTGTCAGCCTTGACCTTTTCAAGATGGGCTTTGATTAAGTGGTCCAACCGAAAACACTCTCCATTCTTCATATCCTTGACCATGAGATCAGCAAACTTGTCCACATGACCAGAGGCCTTCAGCACTGGCTCAGGAGTCAACATGGTGCAGTCCACCTCCAGCATCTGCTCCTCCAGGATGAAGAAAGATCTCCAGGCATTGATGAGGTTGGCTTTCATCGCACAACCCATGGGACCAAAGTCATATTGGCCAGAGACTCCACCGTAAATTGCGAAGGACTGGTCATAGAAAAAACGCCTTTTGAGCAAGTCCTCCATTTTTGCGCGATCGAAGAAAGCTTCAGCAGGCCTAGAAAGAAGCAGTTCATTAACCGCATATAGAAAGTAGAAACTCAAGAGTCAAGACCATCCTTATTACCTAAGTGACAGTTCCTTGTCTTCTAGCGCTTTTTTGCGCACCTTGAGCTCAGCAACCGCCTTCTTGACATCGATTTCTGGCTTGCCCTCAGCTTTCATTTGACGCACCAGATCACCCTGCTCTTTGACTAGAGCTCGCAGAGGAGCCAAGGCCTCTTCAGCTTCAGGAGGGAGAGCCATGATAACGTTGGTCAACTTTAAATTCCGCTTGTCAGTTTTGGTTTTGGAGCCCCAAGAAGGCGACGAGTACTGTTCCACGTGGCAAAAAACTGCCGGCCGGAAAAGGGAGTGTTCTGAGCGCACCACAGATGAAAGTCGATATAATGACAGCAGAGGCTTCAAGATCATTCCTTGTCACCAGAGCATTAGGCAAGGACTTCACATTCGGGCTGTGGCAGTAGACAACGTCACCTAGACATTTGAATTTGATTTTTTTTTCACTTTTCTTTATTTCTGACGAAAAATAAACAGAAGTCAAAAACTACAGAGTTGCCAGATATTTTGAAGGACAAATAATATTTATTTAAAAACTCGTGAAATTCGGCCAGGCAAAAATTAATTTTAAAAAGGCGGAAAAGTTGGAAAAGCCGAAAGCTAAAAGGTCTAATTCTAAACCTTGGTAAAATTTAAGGACTAATCAAAAAGTTCTTGGAATCCCATTTCTAGCATGGAAAAGCACGAGGAGAGATACGACGCCACCATGACGGGACCCTGCAACAGACTCGTCGACAAATGCATACCGAAGCGATTCTGCGGCTTCCTCAGCCTCCACAACGCCCTGATCATCTTGTCCGTGATCGGATTCATCCACGCTGTCGTCGATCTAGGCGTCTCGTTTGCGGAATTCGGCGTCCACTGGCTCAAGAAGCTCTACTTCTGCGAGGCCATAATATTGGCCGCGACCTGCATTGTCGCCTTCCTCTCTACGATCGCGAGGAACGCCATCGGCTTGGGCATTTCGAGCGGGATGTTCGCCGTCCTGACCGTGATCGCCTTGACGAAGCTCGTCCGCCATTGTTTCTGCTTCGGCGGCTATCCTGGAAAGGGTGACCATGATTTCGGAATCGAGGTCTCCTACGACCTCTACCCGCAAGGTCACGTCTACCACGTCTACTGGACCTGCCCCATCATTGTCGTCTACAGCGTCCTCGGTGTCGTCAGTGTCTCCGTGGCCGGCTTCGTCAGTTTCGCCTTCATATGGAACATCATCTACCACCCAACCGAGGTTGAAACTTTTATTTCCGCGCGGGGAATTGTCCACTCTGGTAACACTTCTGATGTAAACAAACAAAGTCAACAAGAAAAACAAGAAGAAAATCAAACTGAAAAAGTGTGAAAAATTTCGAAGTTCCTTGGAAATTCTCGGTGATTGTCATAACTATCAAGCATGTTTAAGACGTTAATAAAGAGCTCCTTGGTCAGGAGAGTTGCAAATCAGAGCCACAGTTGTCCGCGGTCCGTGATTTCATCTAGAACTTTAACAACAACGACAGAGGATGATGTCGAAGATGTGACGAAGCCGGCATTCTCTGCATATTACAGAACAAAAGAGTCAAATGCTGCCAAACACGATCAAAGTCATCTCGGTCGGTTGTACACGGTAAGCCCAAAGTCTCCTCCTTGGCGAATATTTTTATTGTCATTCTCAAACAAACAGGTAAAACTGGAAGACTTTGAATTCGTCGGTTTCCGCCTGGAAGAGGATGGCAAGCAAACCTTGTTTCCAAAAGACTTCTACGACCGCAACCAGATCCTGATGGAGCAGACGCTCATGGTGAGGCGGCCAGCCTTGGAGATCTTCCAATACTTGCGTCAAGTCGACTGGCAGGAGCAAAACAACCTGAGATTCGTGCTGTGGGGCAAGCCGGGTTGCGGCAAGTCGGTTACCCTTAGTCATGTGGCGCATTTCGCATTGGCCAGCAACTACATCGTCCTGAACTTCCACAAGTTCAAGGAGTGGTTCACGAACTATCGCGAGGCTGTCCCGTCAGAGCACACCAAAGGCCAGTATGATTTTCCTGTCGAAGCTCTTGCCACTCTGCGTGAGTTCTACCACCACAACAAGGACAAGATGGAGGGCATGAAGGCTCACAACCTCTACAAATGGTCTTTGAAGTAAGGCAGCCACTCTTTTAAGCTCAAAATCATGTTAATTACTCTATGCTTCAAATTAGGGAGACAACTCCAGAGGGCACCCCGCTGGCCGAGATGGTCAAGTTTGGCATCGATCGTCCGAGGTTCTCCGCCGACTGCCTCAACGTCCTCATGAAGGAGTTGAAATTGAACTGCCAAAACGGGCTTTGCAAGCACCCTGTCATGACCATCCTAGACGGGATCAACACTATTTTCGAGGAGCGGACCGGCGTGAGCAAAGTTCTGCCACGTCGACCTCCGTCGAAAAAGTTGAGGAACGAATACATCGAACAGTCCTGCACCCCCGACGAGCTTAGCGCTGTCGTAGCTCTCAAGAAGTTGATCAAGTAAGAAACCAAAAAAGAGCATTTGGATGATTATGTTCAATTTGCTTTTGTCAGGGATGACTGGCCGAATTCATGCTTGGTGACGACTGCCGATAGGAGTCACTCCTTGGCATTGGGGCATCGTGATCCGTCAGGTCCAAGGCACATCTGGTGGAGAAGGAAGCAGGTTAACATGAGGCCGGACACCAAGTTAGACACGCCCTTCGCCGTCCTCGGCGATGTCGGCTGGCACCACCTCGACCCCTTTGTTCCCATCGAGGTTCCAGCCTTCAATCCTGGAGAGCTGGACACCATGATCGACTTCTACGTGGACAAGAGGTGAGTTTGAAGATGTTCACCAAGACTGCCTTTAACATTTGATTCCTTGATTTTCAGGTATATCAAAGAGGCTGGAAGCACGGACATGGGACGACGGGAAATTCACTTCATAAGCGGAAGAAACCCGAGAGATTTCATGAACTTTAGCTCTCTTTGGTGATCTCACAAATAAAACTGCTCGACTTATGGGATTTTCCATATTTATTCAATAACGCAGAAAGAAGTCGGATTTCGTTTAGTTGTAGCCGTAACTGCTGATGACCTTCTGGTACTTTTCAATCCTCTTGGCAACCTTGGGGTCCTTCTTGACCTGAGCCTTGATGTTCTCGACGGCGGTCTTCTTCTTGTAGTAGGCTTCGGACTTGACCCTCCGCTTGGCCTCCAGGGTGGCGACAACATCCTGGTATTTCCACCCGACCTCGTGAGACAGCCTTCCCAAGGAGCAGAACTGAAACAAGAAAAAAACGTTGAAAAATATTTCAAAAAAGGTTTAAAGATGGCCTCTGTTGGCAAACGCGATCTCAGGATGATAACGCATTTGTGGTTTCATGTTTAGTTTCAAGTTAGTGTCAAAGTTGTCATCAGAGGGGTTAGTTTTGTTATGGCTTTTTCACTGTTGTTGGATTTTCACTCACTTTGCGACCGGGCTTCAACCGGAGGACTTTCAATGCTGACGGGACGACCATCTTCTTCTTCTTGTCATAGGGAGCGGGAACACCCTCGAAGGTCTGGAGCCTCTTGAGCGCGTCCTTTCCGCGCTCGGTTTTGTGTGGCACCATACCCCTGACCGTCCGCCAGAAGATCTTTCCGGGAGCACGGAAGTGGAATGGGCCGCGGGTGGGCTTGACGTTGCAGCGCTTCCTCAAGAAGTCGAGGTACTTGAGCTTGTTCCTGTAGAAGTTGCCGCTCATGTTGATCCCCTCGCACCTGACGATGACGACCTTGTTGCCGTTGAGGATGAATTTGGCGACGATGGAGGCGAGGCGGCCGATGAGGTGGCCCCTGCCATCGATCACTACCGGCTATAAAGCAAAATTAAACGACATTTAGAATCGCTGTTTCTCACTCTTTTATACTGAAATTGTTGCAGATTGTTAACAGTAACTGAGGTCACTGCTTAAAATTGTCTTTGAACGTGAAAAGGGTCAAACAATTGCGTCAAGAACTTCTGAAACTTCATTGACATTTGCCGTTTTCACTGTGGAACTATGATCAATGTTATCGACGTTTTCTTGCAAGCTCGGCTCTTTGACACTGATTTGAACGACGCTCCTAGTCTTGCAGATCGCAACGGAGCCATTGAAGGCCTTCTTAAAAAGTTAAACTTGGTATCAATGGTGAAAACTTACTTTCGAGCTGAATCCAGGCATTGTGATCCGAAAAACACGAAATTCGAAGAGAAGGAAGGAAGCGGAAGTCGACAGCTGAAATAACAAAAACAAACGCTCAGCATTTGCACCTTTTGCTGATTGAATCTAGATTTTGACAAAATTAAAATTATTTTAACCTAAACCAAAACCTTAACTTCATTCCATATATTTTAGACCTTAATTATACACACAATTCATTATTTTGTTCATTTTAATTTACATTTGACTTTTTATACTGGCAAAACAATAGTAGCAGGAAAAAAATGCTGAGCGCTTTTGAAGTAAAAATATGCTTAATAAATAATTGTACTTGTACCACTTGATGTGTTCGATTCCTTTTGCAGGCTTTTATTCGTCTAAAACTTTAATATTGAATTGATCTTGTATGCTACATTCTTGTTTCTTAAAACAGTACATAAAATGTAGATATCTGGACATGCGTAGCAACTTAGCAAGTTAAAGGATATTGTGGCACCCGTATATTAATTTTCTACATTAAGTTTCAGAGCAGGCAACATGGCTGATGTTCATGTAGAATCCTCTGGTCGTGCCAGAGTCGTCGGACTTGAACGAGATCACATATGGAGGGTTGTCCAAGACGATCTCTTTGTCTGAATTTTGCCCGCACATGTGCTCGCCATTCGCTCCAACTTGGACATAGTCCTGGTGGCAAAAACTGGACTCCTCCACGATGAAGTCGGTCAGTTTGATTTTCAGCTGGCAGTAGTCGTTCGCCTTCTTGTCGGGGATGATCACGGTGCACTTGGTGTTATCGGGGTAGTCGCGAGGGTAATTGGGTGAGGTCAAGACATATTTGTCCTCATCGCCTTCGACTTCATAAAGTGGACAAATGTTGGTTTCATCAATGATGTCATTGGTGGTGGGCTCATCCTTCGTCTCAATTTTCCTTGGAGAAATGTTAGGGTAGTAGAGGGGCGGCGATTGTGGAACCCCGTAACCGGAAGTAGGAGGGGATGGCCTCGACGGCCTCGGGGGATTGTAAGAGGGTTTACCAAAGGGCGGCCTTGGCCGTCCTCCATTGAATGGAGGTCGCACAGCTCCGAGTCCGAAGTTCTTCGGCAGACGGAAAGCTCGGAAGGCGCTCCTGATCAAGTTGGCCTTGGCATTGAGCAAGCTCCTGAAAGGTGCCAAGAAATTCTTCGGTCTACGATTGTTATTGTACGTTGGTTTCGAGGGGTGATTGTAGCTTGGCTTGAATGGTGGTCTTGATCCTGATCCTGATCCAGGAGCTCCATAAGTGCTGCCAACAACTTGGCGACCGCGTCCTGGTCGAGGTCGTCGGCTGAAGTTGAACCCGAGTCCTCCTCCAAAATTATTGAATTTTCCTGGGTTAAACGGAGGCCGGCCGGTTTGAAGAGGTGGGAGCGGTGGCACAACAAAATTCAAGGGTGGACTTTGCGCTCCCAGACTCGGACTCAGGGGTGCCCCGTAGGAGTCGATGCTGGGGTCGTTGACGTTGTTGTTGTTGTTCTGGTTGAAGTTAGGCCTTCTGCCTGTTGTGATGATGGTCGAAGTTGTTCCAACAGAGATTGGAGAAGTGGTCAAACTTGGCTCCGGGACTTGGACTTGGACTCCATAAGATCCTGATGGGGGTGCATTGGATAAAACTGGGGAGCAAGGGACCTGACTGGCCGTGATGGAGAACCCCGGGCCCCGGAGGCCGTTGTTGGTCTTGAAGATCAGGTTGGCAGAGGCGAGTCCCGACGAGATAGGGTAGAGGACAGTACCCGATTGCCTGCCGCAAATCTTCTGACCGTTGATTTCCAAGTAGTCCTCGGAGCAGCCGAAGGATCTTTGCAATGCAAAGTCATTGAAATCAACCTGGAGGAAGCAGATGTCAGTCCTGGTGAACTGGATGGTGTACCGGCAGTGGTCGTTGTCCAGGTACTCGTTGGGGTAGTTGGGGCTGGTCAGGGTCACGGGGTTTGAGGTCAGGTAGGTCTTGGAACAATAGGTGGGTCGGCTACTTCCGGTTGAAGGGGACTGCAAGAATGGATTGTTGTTTTTAATACTGGGAGCTCCATAACCAGATCCTGGAGAGGGTAGGAACGGATTGCTATTATCAATACTGGGAGCCCCATATCCCGATTCTGGAGGGGTGTAACTTCCGCCTCCGTCCCCAATGGAGGCTGGAGGTGGCTGATATGTTGGCAGTACAACGGACGAAGAACAGGAAGATGATGGCTCTGGTTTAGGAGTTGTTGTGGTTGGGGTCTCGGGAAATTCAGGCAAAGTTGGAACCGTTGCTGTAGTTGTAGGGGTTGTTGTGGTTGTTGAAGTTGTTGATCTGGTTGTAGTCGTCTCCTCCGTGACGGTTGTGGTGGCTGTCGTCCCCTCAGTTGTCCTCCCTGGAGGGGGGGTCGGGCTTGGTGTTTCACAAGGCAATTGCTAAATGAAACAAATGTGAAATTGCACAAGATTTTGTAAATTAAATCAAGTACCTTGACAACAATGCTGTATCCAACGTCACCGCCGCTTCCATCAAGTCCGCTGTGAAAGACGAATCGTTTTAATTTTCGCATTTCTAACAACCGAATTCCCGTGAAAACGCCGCAGTATCGCTGACTCTTGGCCAAGCCTTGCATATCTTCATCTATGATTTCGAGATAATCTCCGTCCTCGGGACAGTTGCCGACCGTCGCCGACGACTCGACCTTGAACTCGTCGAACCTCAGCTCCAGCGAGCAGATGTTGGCGTTGGCCGGATAGACCACCGTGGTGCACATGACGCCTTCAGGGTAACCCCGCGGGTAGTTGGGGGATTGCAGCACGAACTCCTCCTCGTTGTAGACCTTGTTGCAGTTGTTGGCACCGTTGTCGTTATAGTCATACTCAGAGGAGCTACTGTAATCTTCTTTCTTAATTGCCACATTTTCGTCATCCTCGAATTCTAGAAGACCAATCTTTGCATCATTGCCATCAAGGTCAATATTTTCCGGTTCAATCTGTTGATCCTCCTCGCAACCAATTTGGCGGACAGTAACGTTGTAGCTTAATTACAGAATTATTTTAATTATTTAATTACGCTTGATACAAAAACTGATGTACTTACAAATCTGATCCTGTAAACTTGAAAATGGCCTCTTTAACCTCGGGTGGAAACTCTAGCTCTTTTTTATTTCCGGTTTGTATTCCACAGATCCTCTCCTCGGTCTCGCCAATTTCAATGAGGAGGAGTCCACCGGAAGTGCTGCACCCGTCAGGACTTCCGGTTTCCTCGGCGCCCTCGGGATCCTTTTGGATGGCCCTAATCTCGTTGCCCACCAAAGTGGTGTCAAAGTTGAACTCGTTGAAGGTCAGCTCAAGCTTGCAAATCCCGGAGATTTCTTTCGTGACCAAAAACTCGCACCTGAGCGTGAATCAAGCATATTTACCAATGCCATATAAAATATATATTTTTTCTACCTTGAAAAATCCTCTGGCTTGACGATCGTGAACATGGTCAGTGAAAAGGTGGCTTTGCATTGTTCGTCATTGGCATTTTGTTCTTGTCTTACTGGTCTATAAGAATCTTCGACAAGACGGTGAGCCCAAAATGGCCGGCGATGCTGGACATTTTCTCCATGAGCAACAGTACTTAACCACAAAACAAATCCCAGGACCAACGTCTTCATCCTGACCAGCAGGCATGAGCGTATCAACTGCGTCCATTTCACGAGAAATCTTTTGAGCGGGGAGGATAGGAAATGACTAAAAACGAATTGATAAGCAAACTTCTGTGTTATACCAGTCCAATATATGGTTGAGCTGGTATGCCGGATCGCACTAAACAAACACTGACTAATCTTTAACCGAAAATCTTTTTTTCGGAACACCTTGAAATACTTATGTCCTGTTAATCTGTTACCTTGACCACTTCCCTCGCCACCCCGAAAAAATCATATCATTGGTTAACATCCTGCCGAGCTTCCTGTCTTTTTATTTTCCAGCATTGTTTTCACATTTGCAATCTTGGCACTTTTTTGGATCTGGAGCCGGTTCTTTGTGATTGGGAGTCCAGGGACCCAGGCTCTGGTTGGCATAGAAATCCATGGGGTATTTTTCGTTCGACCAATTGGCATCGTCCAGGACGACCGAGGCTTCATATGGAGTTAATAGGGGTTTGCTAAACGCGTACCCCCAGTCGATGGACAACCTTGGACAGGCGATCTGGACCCAGGCATCGACCTGGTCGTCCATCAGGGCCAACTTCTGGGGGAAGATCTCGGATAAGAGCAGGATGACGACGGCTTTGCCAGACTTCTTGAGTCGCTCCTCCAGCCTCTCCAGGATCTTCACGTTGCCCTGACGCCCCAGGGTGCCCAAGATCACCCCCCAGGTCCGACCCTCCCTGGCCAGTTGGATGTGTCGGTTGCGGTTCTTCAGCATCAACTCGTGATCGTAGTACTCCCTGGTGAACTCTTTGCTGTAGGGGTCATACCGGTAGGCCTTGAGATCGGGGTTGGCAATCATGGCCGACTCGAGGTGGAAGCGTCCGTCGCCCAAGTAGATCAGGACGTCGGCATTCTTGATAGTGGGCGACGTGCAGCCCAGGATTTCTCCAGGAGACAAGGGCTTAGCTTGTGGGACTGTCACTGACAAGCCTTCATGACTTTCTTTCAACTCCTCGGCGATCAATTGCAATGTGGCTGCAAACTGAATGGTACTGACTAATGCAAGCCTTGGAAGATTCTCTGGTTGGACATCTGGAAAGATGATCATGATTTTTAAAAATTCTCTAAGTCTTTTTTTGATTGAGGACTTTTTTACCTTTAATAAAGTTGAAGTTAACTGTCTCCAGGAAGTGTTTCGGGTCGATTTTGATGTCGACGAACACGTAGAGCATTTTTAGTCCCGACGTTCGATCTATGGGAACGAGGCAACTGTGTCCATAATGTACCAAGAGTTCCACACCTGCAATAATCATGATCATGATCATACTTCTTGAATCCCTTCTGCTGGTATTGGTTTACCTAATGCTCTAGCAGAAAAGTCGTCCACGCAGCAAGCTCCATAGGTTACGTCGGCCATTATAACGCACTCTGCTCCCGTATGTTTTCCGATGATATCAGCGATGGTCGTCGCGTACAGGGTCAGCCCCTCGGGCAACTGCAAAGCGACTCTCTTCGCTTCCAAAGACCGAATCCGCCAGATCGTCTTGGGAATTTCGAAATTGTAGTTGGACGGCAGCACCATCATATCTTGAGCAAGCACAGGATCGTTCAAGATTTCATCCGGGATCCGACTGCTGATGACCTTCTTGGGGTTCTTGCCAAACGTCTTCCGCTTCGGATTCGCCTTGACAACCATCGGACCGGCGACCTCGGAGGCCATCTAAAAATGATGAAAATAAAAGAGTCAAGTCTGGTTTTAATTTTTAAAATACACACAATTGATTTTATTGTTGAAATACACTGAATTCATGATAGTTTTTGTCTGACCATGCGCGATAGAAATCGAGTTTCTTTATGACAGTCTTGATCTGTTTTCTGTTGGGTTTGGAATTCGTTTCATGCAGAGCAGCGTTGAAAACGGCAATCAAGTCGCTCAGGGATGCGCTTATGTAGAGGTTGGCTTCGAGATCCTCTCCAGGACCGCGGACAATGTCAAAGACATCCTTTTTCACGAGATCACAAAAGTCCCGTCCGACTTTGATTGTCTGATCTTGATTGGCATTCATTGATGCGCTTTCCAGAGCCAAATCGGCGTTGGCAAAGTTTTCGCTCTTGCTGAGATTTTTCGATAGCTTCAAGCACAGATCCACGAATTTTAAAGAGTCCTCGTCTTCAACATTTCTGTTGCAGAAGCGATATGCGAAAGCGTAGGCAAACAAGACGTTGATCAGGTTGAATTTGACAAGGGGAGAAGAGTTTTGCGGCAGCACGACATCTTTGGATATTGGCTCAATCTTGGGAAGTTCAGGACTCAATGAAGTCATTGGATCATCGCCGATGACATCTATGACAAGCTCTCTCTGTCGATAAAACTGCCACCAAAACTTGGTTCCTTTTTCATTATCGGGAACCAACGTTGCGATTTCGCCAGACTGGAGCATTCGCTTAAAGTCAGCCCGCTCCTCTTCGGTCAACTTGGACCAGATCTGATCACTGTTGTCCAGGTCGACATCTTGCAATCTTGCAGCCAATGAATCCTCGTCATCAGAATCTTGATCACTTTGGTCTTCAAAATCTTCTTGACGCTGCTGCTCTGCGTTTCTCATGAGAATGTCTTCAATCTTGGCATTGCTCGTGTTTGCTCCAGCACTTGCCTGGATTTCACTTACAACACAGTCTTTGTAGAATGATTCGGCACATTTTGAATGTTGGCCAGATTGGTAGCAGGCCAACCCGCAATAGGGCAGGTTGCAGCGAGGACAAGTGTAACTTGCCTCTTTAGTCTTACAAAACTGGCACGTCATTTTGTTGGGGACTTTACTTTCCCAATTTCTGCACGGTCCATTCCTGTTGGCAAAGAGGACAACGGTTGTTCTGTTTGATCCATAGGCTCATGCAGCACTGGTGGAAGCTATGGTTGCACTCGCCCCAGACGACGACGCAATCTTTGGAGGCAGAGGATGACCTTGAGTCATGCTTCGATTCGGCCTGGCATCTTAAGCAGGCATCCATGACCTGAAAACGAATGGAGTTTTAGCTTCCAGGATCAAGGACTTGGACAAAACGGACTTTTTACCTGAACTCGGCAAATCGCGCAGGTGTCGCACTCGACGTCCCAGCTCCACATGGCCACGGCATTCCATTTCTTCAGAGAAAACAGTCGGCCAGAATCGTCGTTGTTGGAACCGGGCTTGTCTTGCGCCGCCATGTTGAAACACAACGGGCAAAGAACTTGTTCAGGCGGTTTTCGATTCTGGGGAACAGTTTGGCCAACTTCAATTCAACGGAAATGTGGTCTTGAGCTCTCAAAGAATAATTTATCCAGGATCAAATCTTGGAAAACGTCGTCGTGATTTTCTGAATTTTGTTTTGATCTTTTTTCAGAGTGAGGCACCGAAAGCAAGTCGGTCGAATTTGTCGAAAATTATTATGAGAGCTAAACATTTTAAACATGGATCTGACAATGACTATCAAGCTAAAATGTTAAAAAACGTTGATTAAATTGTTCGTTTTTGTTGAAAATAAGCTTTAAATTGTGATTTCCTTCCATTTTTTTGGTAGACATTTGCTTTAAAACTTTGATAAACGTCCGTCACTGTTGACATTGCGTTATGTAAAAAAGGATATCTGATGACCTAAACAGATCCTTTATGCCTAACGCGCACAATAACAACAACCGCTTTTTTAAACTTTGCGTCTTTCTTTCTTTTCTTTCTTTGAGTTTTTTTCTCGCCGTCTGAAAAAGTGTTGGTTGAGGCCTGGTTTGAGCTTCAAGATGGCCAAGACGGGCGAGCAGAAAGTGAGTGCGGGCTGGAAAAAGAGAGTCAAGATCGAGTATGCGAGGCTGCGACAGCAGAAGAAATTCCGCCACCAGGACGACATCCGCGTAGCCTGGCGGGCTAACAGGGTGGCGATGCAGGCTGGCCACATCAAGAAGGAGGAGGAACTCGAGAAGCCTCTCGAGAATGAGGCCACCAAGGAAGTCCTCGGCTACCGTGCCAAGCCGATTTGGTAAGTCTTAGAAAACCATATCGAAGCAAACAGCACATAGCAACCATTTTTGAAATTCCAGGGTTTGCTCCGAAGACCCGCCCTCGCACTCCCAGTTTATCCGACGTGCCGAGACAAGAGACACAGAGGGAAAGATTCAGTCCATTCCGATGAAGATCATTAACGCCGTCAACCCGATCCCGACAATGTACTCTTGGGCGCCGTTGCAACAGAACTTTATGGTCGAAGACGAGACTGTGCTCCACAACATTCCTTACATGGGCGACGAGGTCCTCGACCAGGACGGCACCTTCATCGAGGAGCTTATCAAGAATTACGATGGCAAGGTCCACGGCGAAAGAGAGGGCGGTTTCATAGACGACGAGCTGTTTCGGGATCTGGTCAACGCTCTGAACAAGCACGAGGACTCCATCGACGGGAGCGACGTCGAGGGCGCTGCCGGTGACGATCAGGACTCCAAGAGGTGAGAGTTTGAAACTGGAAAAATGGAACCTTAGCCAACACTTGTTATTTTCAGTGATTCCAAGAAAGAGATCGCTTCTGAGGAGGTCACCAAAGAGTCCACGGCTTCCAAGTCCAACCTCCTCCCGCCAATAAAGATCTTTAACGCGATCGCCAGCGTGTTTCCGGACAAAGGCACTCCCGAAGAGCTGTGCGACAAGTATATTGAACTCTCGGAAGATAAAGCTATAGTCCCCAAGGAGTGCACACCCAACATCGACAGCAAGGAGGCCGAGTCCGTGCCTCACGCCAAGACGATGCACTCGTTCCACACTCTCTTCTGCAGGTGAAGAAAATTAAGCCGATTAAAAAAACTCGTGAAACCTTATGATTTTTTCAGACGCTGTTTCAAGTACGACTGCTTTTTGCATCGACTCCAATCCAACCATCCCGGTCCTTCTGCCAAAAGGAGGGGTCCCGAGTTGAAGACCAGCTCCGAGCCCTGCGGCCCTGATTGTTTCCAGCTTCTGGAGGAAGTAAAAAACAACCGAAAACGAGCGGCTGCTGAAGAGGACTCGAGCAGCAACGCGGCTGGAGGCCCGAGCAAGATCAAGAAAAATTCCTCCGTAGATTCAGGGAACGAAGCCAGCTCTGAAGATTCCAACGACTCGACGACCAGATCTAGTTTGCCGGGAGGTAACGGAAACGGAAATGGCAAAGATGGGGCTGGAACTTCCAGCAAGAAGTCTGGCACGCACTCTGGCTACTCGTCCAGCTCCGAGTCCACCAGGAGGAACTCATTCTCAGGCCTGGACTTCAAAGGACTCAAAGGTGGGAATGGTAGCAAGTCTGGCAACGGCGGCAACAGCAACAGCGAAAAGAGGAGAGATTCTCAGAGCCAACAGGGTTTGCAAAACAAAGACAACAAGGACCCCAACTCGGCAACGGAGAGCACGCCCAAGATCGACTCGAGCTTGGCCAGATCTCTGAACCCGTTCAAGGAGGACGATCCTGAAAACTCTGTCTGGACGGGTGCCGAGCAGTCCATGTTTCGTGTTCTGGTTAGGGTATTCCTGCAAAATTACTGCGCCATCGCTCAGGCCCTGATTACGAAAACATGCCGCCAGGTAAAGACTACCTCCCAGATCCAATAGCCATCAATGTCGTGAATGTTCTCTGCCTTAGGTTTACGAGTTTGCTCAGAAGGACTCGATTGACACTGCCCTCGCCGAGAGCATCAGGGAGTTCACGCCTCCCAAGAAGAAGAAGAAAAAGAAGCACAGCCAATGGTTGAACCACTGCCGTAAGACCCAGCTCAAGGACAGCACTTCCGGTGGGAGCGGAAACAGCAACATCGTCTACAACTACATTCCCTGCGACCATCCCGACCGCCCTTGTGACTCGAGCTGCAACTGTATCCAGAGCTCCTACTTTTGCGAAAAGTACTGCCAATGCAGCAGTGACTGCCAGAACCGGTTTCCAGGGTATGGATTCAAGCAAAGAAATCAAGATTAGCCTTTCAACAATGATTTTTGGATTTCAGATGTCGCTGCAAAGCGCAATGCAACACTAAGCAGTGTCCCTGCTTCTTGGCCGTCCGTGAGTGCGATCCAGACTTGTGCACCAAATGTGGAGCTGACCAGTACGACGTCACCAAGATCACGTGCAGGTAAATACATAGGTTAATCCAAATCCAATGACATTGACACTTCCGGTTTCTAGGAATGTCTGTGTCCAGCGAGGTCTGGGCAAAAGGTTGCTCATGGCACCCTCGGACGTGGCGGGCTGGGGTATCTTCATCCGGGATTTTGCCGCCAAGAATGAGTTTATCAGCGAATATTGCGGAGAAGTCATCAGCCAGGAGGAGGCCGACCGCCGTGGCAAGGTCTACGACAAGTACATGTGCTCCTTCCTGTTCAACCTGAACAACGAGTTCGTCGTGGACGCGACGCGCAAGGGGAACAAGATCCGCTTCGCCAACCACAGCATCAACCCCAACTGCTACGCCAAGGTCCTGAAGGTCAACGGCGATCACAGGTACAATTCTTAATCCTGCATAAAACCAGAATGACATTGATGTGGTTCTTGTCTTTGTTCCAGGATTGGAATTTTCGCCAAGCGAAACATCCAACCAGGAGACGAGCTCTTCTTTGATTACCGCTACGGTCCTACGGAGCAACTCCGATTCGTCGGCATCGAGCGAGAAATGGAATTCTTGTAAATGAAATAATACTTATTGGGCATTTTTCACAGATTCAATAAAAATGCAAGTGTACAATTTTGTATTTTTTTCATGTCACACATGATAATTAGAGACTTAATTGCACAGTACTGTATTTGAGATTCTGGGAGTGGAGGGTGGATCCGAAATCTTAATATAAGATCACAGCGGATGCTAAGGCCAATAGTGTAAATATGCTGAACAAAGGCTGTCGTTGATTTGAACTGGATGTTATGAAGGGCCTCTGAAAGACGTCGCATTCGGAGATGAAGATCTGGGCGTCGAGCTTCGCCAGAAGCGGGTCCAGGAGCGTTCGCGTTGTCTCCAAGATGACCTCGGCATACTCTGCTCTGTCTTTTCTCTTCACACACCGGTTGATCATAGGAATCAAGCAGGACTCCTTGACATCTTCCAAGGCCTCGCAAGTTCTTAACAGCACCTGGGATCTCCCCTTCCCAACAAGAGCGCTTTCCTGGAAAAACCACCTTGACCAATCATTGAAACTTGGAACAAGTTAAGCTTACCAAAATGTCCAAGGTGCAGGTTTTGAATAGTTTGGCGTTCTCGATCCGCTCGGAGACGGAGCACATTTCACCAGCCAACTTCTGTGGAAGGTCGGGCTCTTTTTCGTAGAGACACTCGAGTTCATTCGAGACCTCGAAGGCGGACTTGTCCCTCATCTTGAGCTTGAACATGGTGGCGTTGGCCATTTCCAGAGCCACCCTTCTTTCAACTTGCAGCTCTCGAGTTGTGTAGCAATCCTGAAATGAAAACCATATTTTTTGTTTACCTCTAATCGCAAAGTGGGGACACACACACCTCAGCACATGTACGACTACTGTTTAGCTTTTTTTACATATTTGGTTACTAAAAGATTAATATGATTTGGATTTGAGATACTACTCACGTCTAAACTCTGCTTGTCAAAGCAGTCGTTGAAAATGTGCTTGATTATTGAACACTTTTGGAGACGGAGATGCCGTAACTTGCTTAGACAATATGCCATATCAAGTGTTGCCTGCTTAGCTTTATCTATATCACAATGGAAGCACCTAGCGCCATCTAGCGAGGAAAATATCACCATAAACACAAGGAAAACACGTTCCATTTTCAGGCCCATCTCTTTGCCAATTGTACTTATTGAAGCAGCATTGACTTTCTGGCGGCCTGGCTTCTCTCTTAAGCCAAATCAAAACAAACCTCAAGTCTATAAAGTACTTCTACACTAAGTATACTACCGCCCGATTCGTTTCAAGCAAAAATACCCTCGGGTGAAAAAATGAGAAGTACCAAAACACCCGGCCCGGGCAGCGTCCATATTTCCCGGAAATCCAATAAATAAATAGTTAATAATAATTTTTCTGCGAAATGGCGTCGACCGCGAAATCAACATCAGCATGATTTCACAGATTTTTTGAAAAATATTTTTTCCGGGAAAATGTCATCTAAATATGATCCTAATATCTGTTGTGGTGTTCTAGCTTGAGATAATAGTGCTTATATGAGTGAAGAAATACAATGCGCTGCAATCGATTCTACTTACTATACTTTTTTGTTACATTTTTACCTGCCGAAAAAAGTTACCCGGCCCCGCAAATTAAGAGAACCGCAGCTCCCAAAAATGTTTCAATGTACCCAAAAATATGTAGGTTGCCCACATACATACTTTCTAGGGAGGAGGAGGAGGAGAAGCATTTGAAAACCCATTATTCGAGTACTTACTGATTTCCTGTTGGCTGTTCTGTTACCTTGCAAAATTGCGTGATTCATGAAACGAGAAAAAAAACCTCAAAAAATGCTACAAAAACGTGGATAATTATGGGGTAATGACATGCTTATTATTATTTTTTTCGTGAAATTGTGGATGCCAAAAATATCCTTAGCAAAAAAGCATGAAAAACGCCCATCTGATTAAAATCTCCAAAAATGTAGAAATGTAAGAAACCCATAATTAATCAAGATAATGATCAAAGATTGAAAATGTGGCCATTTCAAAGTTTTATTGCAAATTGTAATTAATGAGCATTAAAGAATAGTGGGTTATAAAGAATTCTTTTTATATTGCAGAATTCATATTTCGCTTTGATTGGCAATTCTCTTTAAGCGACAAAAAGATTAGGGGCATACAGTTTTTGATTGTCCATGATGGTGTTTTGTCTTCTTCTGGTTATGGCTAACTTTTTAGCCTTTGGAAGTTGTCAGCAACCAGCATCGATTTATGGCAACGAAACTTTGTTCGTCAAGGATGATCGGCAAACAGTTGGTCATTGGAATGATTCCGTGTATTCATTACCAGCCGCCGACTCCGCCTCCAGCCGGATTGAGTGTGCATCACTCTGTCTCCAGGGTTGGTTTTTCAATGACAGCCAATGCAACGCGTTTGTTTTCGACAAGCCAACCACAACCTGCTCCCTGGCCAATCTGGCTTTTCTGGAGGATCACCAACAAGGATTAACCTATCAGGTACAAAATGTCAATGTCAAAGTGGACCAACATATGATGAATTTATTTGCCTTGCAGGAGTTTCACGTTAATTTTCAAGCTCTGTCAACCATAAGAAGGGAGTGCTATGGTCAAACTGATTGTTGCACACCAGACAATCAATGTCAGTTGAATAGAGGTGATTGTAATACCGAAGAAGATTGTCAAGGTCATGGTGCGATTTGTGGCACCAAGAATTGCCTGACCATTACAGGAAATGCAGGTTTATTCAATTTCCGGTATTGTAACTTGTTTTCATGATACCTTATTAAGGAGGGGAATGGGACTCTGCTGATGATTGCTGTGAGAGAAGATGCACTCCTGAACATCCCTGTCCTTTGGGTGATGGAGACTGCAAAGCGGACAATGATTGTCAGGACACGACATTCCTCTTCTGTGCAACCACAAATGGAATCTGCTATAATGACACCATTTTTCCAACTGACCAGTTCCCTAACAACACTAATGACACGTATACCATTTATAACCGTATCCAAGATGCAGTTTTAATTTGGTTTTTTTTAGCTACACCTCATATGATGATTGTTGTACGAGGTTGTGCTATCCATTTGATCCTTGCCCAGATGGTCAAACCGGATGTTTGGTTCATGCTGATTGTTTGCCGGGATTGGATTGCAATCCTAGTGGAACAAATGGAATTTGCTCTGATGTCAACGAGTGCAATTGGTCCCCACCTGTTTGTGGCAGTGATGCCACCTGCACAAATACAATTGGTTCTTACACTTGCGCTTGCAACTCAGGCAAGTACATTATTGGTCTGTATAAGATCTATTTTATGTTTTTCTGTCCTTTACTAGGCTATGAGGATCATGTTGACAATGTTGGTTGTTCTGACATAAATGAGTGCAGCACTAATCCACCAATTTGTGGATCTGACGCCACCTGTGCCAACTTTCCTGGGACTTACAATTGCACCTGCAACACAGGTTTTATCTGAAATATGTTCAGCAAAAAGAAATAATAACGGTTACTGGTTCCTTTCAGGGTATGAAAACTTTGTGGCTGGATCTGGTTGTTCGGATATCAATGAATGCACAGACACTCCTGGTCTTTGTGGGGCTAATGCTGATTGCGACAATGATCCTGGCGACTATAATTGTCACTGTCACAATGGTTTTGAAAACCACGTGGCTGGAGTTGGATGCAGCGATGTTGATGAATGTACTTCCGGTTACAATTGGCAAGCAAACAAGTGTGGGTTTGACGGAGATCCAATCTGTGTCAATACTTTGGGCAGCTATGATTGTGAATGTCCAGATGGCTATTACTTTGATCTTAATGATGGATGCTACGACATAAGTAAAAAACGAATGTTCAATACTTTGTCATCAAATTAAATGTTTCGTTTTCAGACGAATGCTCTTCTGGTTACAATGGAGTTGCATATTGTGGATCTTATGCTGACTGTGTCAATACAGCTGGGAATTTCACATGCACTTGCGATTCTGGATATGAAAATCATGTTCCAAACACAGGTTGCAGTGACATTGATGAGTGCGCCACCAATCATGGAGATTGCGGAGATGTGGTTAGCACGATTTGTACCAACTATAATGGTTACCGCCAATGCTCTTGCTCTTCTGGATTTACTGGCCTCAATACAGGTGATTATCCTGTCAAGCATGATTGACATTCGTTGGATTCCGTTTTTAGGAGTTGGATGTTCGGACATTGATGAGTGTGCAGATGGAACTGCCATTTGTGGAGCCAGTACACTGTGCGTCAACACACCTGGAAGTTACACCTGCACTTCCTGTTCTGGGGCCTCTTTCTGCCCGACAATCACCAACTCCTATTGCTACCAGACAACCCAAAACGCGGACCTGACCTGGAATTATGTTTGCAGGTGTAACAACGGCTACGTCAGGAACATCCATGGCTCCAATACTTGCGGTTCTAATCCTTGTGGGAGCTACTGTTAGTATTCCAAATTCATTTATACGTAGAGAACCTGTCCTGATCTATATTTTTAGCACTGTGTGACTACTCTTGGGTGACGAGCCGACGTCTCACCTATCGCTACTCGCTTTACTCAAAAAGCTACTCGACAACTTCAACCAATCTGGCTTTATATGCTTCTTCTTGTGAGTCCTATTGCCGAGGGACTTCCTTGACCTACCGAAGGCAAATGACTCACATTGAAATGAGGAGAACAAGGTAAGTCTCTTCATCAAAACCGGAAGTGGTTGACATAAACTTAATTACTCTTTCTTAGCACATATCATTACTGCTACTGCTCAAGATTGACCAACCCAAGCTCTTCAAATCCTTATAGTCCTTTGCAAACAACCTACTCCACTTCCTACAGATACACCATTGTTTACAATGAAGGCAAGTATCTTTAAAAAATAATACTGGCAAATCTTAATTTGTTATTTTACACTGTTAGACTTGGAATGGACTGAAACTGGCTGAAGGAGAAGATACTTTACCGTAAATCACAATGACAAGACAGAAATAAATATTTCACAATCGATCTGTCCACTTCAGAGTCTTGAACTTGACTTGGTCATCCTGGTCCAGGAAGGAGATCATGACGGTTTTCTTGACCGTCGTTCCCAACCTCGACATGGCGACGAGGTCCCTCTGGCCAATGGCCTCGATATCTTCCGTACTCCTGATGTTCTCCTTGCAGATCACGACGAACTTGGCATGGTACCTGAGGGGGTCTCCGGGATAGGCCAAGAAATCACAGCCGAACTTGTCGCCCAGGGTCAAGTAAAACCCTTCTGTCCAGAGTTTGTGAAATGTTTTCATCTTGCAACTGTTTCGCTCCACATTGCACTCGAGCTCCCAGTCGATATTTTCAAAGTCTTCTTCCTTGTACCAAGGATGCTCTGGCGAGAAACAAATATTTCATTTTGATTGTTCAAGATCATGAAAGTTATCCTGGATTACCTGTTCGGGTCTGGATGAGGGCATGGTGCTCCTGGATGGGCTTGATCTTTGCCAGTTCCTGCTCAATGATCTTGTCGGCAAATTCAGGATCGTCAACATCTGGCTCGTCTTCGGGAATGACGTCCCGCTTTTTCGATTCGATTTGTTTTCTTTTGCCTTCGACAATGACATCTTTCATACGATGAACTTCGGCGATGCGTTCAGCTTTGAAGGCTTCCACTTGTTCCTGGAAATTCATCGCCTTGGCCAACTCGTACTTGTCCTTCGTCTCGCTGTCGACAGGTTTAGCGGGATCAGAGACCCTAACCAACTTGGCCACTTTTATCTCGACCAGGACGTTTATCTCTTCCGGTATCAGGGCCAGCGGCACACCGTTCAAGCTGACTTGTCGAGGAGCTTTGGCAAGACCACCGATCAGATTCCCAACAATTCTGTAGTCCTCTCGCAACGTCTTGATATCTAGAAATGACCAAAAATGTTGAAACTCAACCAGAAAAAAGTCGTGAAATTGGACGAAGAAAGGGTTGTTCATATTTGTCCAAATAAAAATTAAAAATTTTCACGAGTGTTTGCAAGGAACATAATTTATTTCACAGCTTGCATTTATGAGGAGATCGCGAAAATGGCACAGCATCACGGATATTGTGAATCTTGAGCATGTACTGAATTAGCCGCTCGAATCCGAGGCCGAACCCACCACAAGGAGCCGCTCCTTGCCGTCGAAGATCCAGATACCAGCCGAGGCTGTCCATGTTGATGCTCTTCTCTTCCATCTGGGACTTGAGGACATCGTAGTCTGCCTCTCTCAGGGTCCCGCCACAAATCTCGCCGACGTCAGGAAACAAGAGATCGCTGGCCTCGACGAGGCCGGCCTCCGTAGCCGATCGGCGACTGTAAAAGGCCTTGCAATTTTCTGGCCAATCGACTACAAAAACGGGGACGCCATTGCAAAACTCTTCGGTCAGATAGAGCTCGTGTTCTTTTCCCAGATTTTGACCTCGGATCGGTTTGACTTGGAATTTCTTTTTCTTCTTCGAGGTAGTCGATTCCAAAGCATCCATGGCCTCGCTGTACGACATGACAACAAAGTTTTCCTTGACGATCCGCTCAATATGACCAAGATCATCGCCACTGACACCTTTGGTCTTGCCCTTCTGCTTCAACGAAGACAGTTGCAGGTAGTTCTTGATGTCGGCCAAGTTGGAGGACAACACTGACTCGAACACGTGCTTGATCATCGACTCCTGGATGGCCAAGAGGTCGGGCATCTTGTCGAGGAAGGCTACCTCGGCCTCGATCATGGAGAACTCGGCCAGATGACGCCGGGTTCTGCCCATCTCCGCCCGGAAAGCTGGGCTGAATGTGTAAACTTTTGCGATTCCATTGCAGATTGCTTCGAGATGGAGCTGACCCGAGACTGTGAGGAACACATTCTGGTCGAAATACACTTCACTGTCTTCTTGCTTCGCGTCTTGTTTTCTCATTGAATCCACGATCTTTGGATTGGCCGGTTGAACCATGAACACTTCTCCCGCTCCCTCGCAATCACTCGAAGTCAAGATGGGAGTCTGGATCTGGACGTAGCCATTTTGGTGGAAGAAATCATGAAAAGCTCGAGTCAGCCCACTGCGGATCCGCAACATGGAAGCGAAGTCGTTCAGCTTCGCCCTGAACTCGGGGTGGCTACGTGGGTGCTCTTCGTCGTAGCGTTTACGAGGCTGGAAGGGGTAGCTGTCGACGTCAACGCCATTGACCACTTGGATTCGGTCGGCCTTCAATTCGAATTCTTGGCCTGGATGATCACTCTTCTCTAGGAGACCTTGCGCGATGACGGCCGCATGATATGAAGCTCCTCCTTCTGGTAGAGCGTCTGTTTCGGCAACAACTTGTAGCTTGCTTGGACCGCTGATGCCGTCATCGAGGTCGAGAAATGTGTTGACCTTTTGACCTCGGGACGATTTGACCCAGCCTTTCACAGTCACTTTTTGTCCGACATACTTTTCGCTCAACACTTGACCAATGATGGGAATTGATTTGCTTGAACAACAACGACTATGGCCAGCACGGGCAAAAAGCCTGAACTGTGTTCTTCCATGACAAAGAATATGGTTGGCCATGATCACAATCACTTCTTCAATTTAGTCTGCAAGTTCGGGTCGCGAAAAATGAAACCCCGACCTAGGAGTTAGCAAAATGGCTCACCTTCGACGTTCCACACAAGGCCGCGGCTGTTATCTTGAGACATCCAGATTCGAATCATGATGATGCTGGAGGTTGTCTTGAACAGAGACCATGACAAAATTGTAAAATTAATTTTCTATTAATTAATCCTTGATTTTTCCGGCGTTTTCAATTTTTTTCAGATTTCTTCTGCTTTTGTTTGTAAACAAAATGACGAAAAGTAAACAAGAAATTCAAATCGGCCCGCGAAGCCGTCAAATCTAAGATCTTTAAAGGCTAGATAAAATACATTTTATTTGATTTTTGTGTAAAAAGGTCTTGACTTTGGCATCATAGTTTAGGTTCACAGCTTCTTGTACAATCGTTGCGTTATAATTTCAGTCATTGATTCAATAAAAAAAGTTAAAATCCCTGATGTGAGCAAGGGTCGTTATTGTTGGAACTGCCACCGCCACCACTTCCTTTCCCTGCGACAGGTTGATCAGGAGCATCGTCGATGACGATGTCAACAGGGTTGTCAAGCTCCCTTGTCACCATGGGTGAAGTGTTTCCAGGACCAAAGGTCTTTTCATTGATGTTAACCTTCTTGACCACCTCAACCCTCGTGGTTTTGTCCTTCAAAATCTTGTCTGTACGATTGGAATCATTCTGTATGATGATCGCCTTCTCTTTCGAACTCTGATTTCGAAGAGGCGCACGCTGATTCTGGGCAGGAGTGACCTCTTGATACAGTGCAGAGTTGGTGAAGTGCAGCTTTCTCACTGGAAAAGCTTCATCCACTGAAAAACAGAGACATTTGATTTTTCCAACTGTATGTAAATCACAATTCTATCACTGATCAAATCACCTGTGTTCTTCAGAGGGCTGGCTTCCAACTCGGGCACCTCGCCGTTCTCGTTCAGCTTGTCGTCATCCTTGGCGTCGTAGTTGAGGCCGAGGCCGACCACCGTCAGGCCTTGATCCTGCTGGCCTTGGAGGTTGCTGAAGTTTCGACCCCCGGCGGCCGCTGGGGCCAGGTTCGAGTGGCTGTTCTTGAACGGCGGCCCGAGTCGATCCCGTCTTGACCACCGTCGGGGTGGTGGAACATTGTTGTTATTGTTGAAGGCCTCGTTCTCGAATCGGACAACATTGCTGGAGGAACTGCTCTTGCCACCTCTTTGATGAAATGAAACTGCTCCAGGATCGTTTTTGAAATGGTGTCGTCGGATGTTGCAGCCGCACCTAGGATCGTCGCAATGCGAGCCGTCATGGATAAAACGGGATGATCGCCGGCGATCTTTGACGTCGCGCTTCGACAATTTGTCCGCGCAAAACTTGCCAATCACGGAGCACACGAAGGTTGTCAACGCCACCATGATCACGATGATGACCAGGACCAACGGATCACTGACCTCCATCTTGGCCAACGTGAACGTCAAGACTTCTTGATTTGATTCAAACTTTGTTTACATTTTTTGTTTTTGTACAAAACAAGACTGAAAGCAATACAGCTTTATTTTCATTTCAATAATATAAATCCGACAAGAACAACACAGCTGCACGGCGAACTCGAGTTTGAACTAAAATATTTTATTCTGCTTTCTAAATTGGTCTCTTGGGTGTATCACAGCATAATTTCATTATTGGCGTTTTTAACATGCTAACATTCGTAACGCATTTCAATATTTCATTATTTTGTTCGTTCGGTTTTTCTGAAGAATTGTTTACCGATAAAAAACATCGATAGTTAATCTATCTTTTTTTTAAGCTTACATAATTTATCATGCAAAGTTTGATTTTGTCAAAATGTCTAAAAAAATGGCGGTCACTGTTACCTCGCGAGGACTAGAAGATTTGTTCAGCTTGATCATGATCCATGGGCTCTGTCTTCACGACAATTTCGTCGACGCCAGACACGTCGATTATTTCGAGGTTGGCAAGATCAACGACGTTGACAACGTCCAAGAGGACATCGGTCACCACCTCACCATCATCCACTTTCTCCTCCTTCACTTGTTTCACTTGGTTGTCCTGGACAGGCACAGGGTCCTCAGATTTCTCCAGGTCGTTGATTGTCATGGACTCTTGGGGGATCGTGATGACCTCGTAGTCGACCTTGAAATGCTTCAATTCTCGCTTTAAGATGTCGGACAACGTGAACTGGCGGTTGTACTCCCAGTGAATCTGGAAAAAGACAAGTAGAGTTTCTCTAACATCAATCCATCCAGTGTGATCTTTACCAGAGGCCCTTTGTAATAGGGCAGTTTTCTCGTGTCAGCAACCATTTGACCGGCATTTTCCCCAGGTGTCATGAAGGTGATGTCCATCCCGGGAAACTTGTTCGGCCTCGGCGGAATCCCGAAAACGGATTTTCCTGGACAAAAAATCTGTGTTATTTGCAGTTTTTATTTTCCAGATATTTAGTTACCGTAGTCAAAGTAAAAGTGTTTCGGACGGTAGTCGGGCAAGCTCATGATAGCCGAGTAGGAGATGGCATCGCCCTCTGGGTCAGGGCCGCAATACCGGAACGCCGCCGTCCTCGGCTTGTTCAGGACCGTGTCGATGTATATCTTCTCCAAGATTGGGTCCGGGAGGTTCTCCAGCACTGCAAAGGCCAAACATCAAAACAAATTTAAAGCTGCAGATGGACATTTTCTGATTTTTCTCACCGTTAGTCACGCTGTACAGGCGGTTGGTCTTTGATTTCAGCTGGGCGGGCGTCAGGTTCGACCCGTGGATGACTTTCGCAGCAAACTCCATTGTCACCGTTTTTGGCTATCAAAATGTGAAACTACTTTTCTTAGAGATAAAAAAACTCAAGTTCTTTACCTCGTCCAAGACCATGAACAACATGATCAACTTCTGGATGACGGTCGGCAACTTGGGGCTCTTTGTTCCGTGAACGGGATCGGGTACTTGCGAAGGCTCAACGCCGGTCATCATTTCAGCTCCATCGTCTCCGAGTCCGACTTGAGAAAGCAACGTGTCCATCGTCGTCCTGTTCTTCGCATAAGCCTTGGCGATTTCCTGAAATCGAAAAAAATCGTAAATAGCAAACTAAAAGTACTATTTAGAAATAGAATCGTGTTGGACTTCCCTTCTTCTTCAATGCATTCACGGCGTCAGGCATTCCAAGAATTCGACCGATATTCTTTAAGAATTGCAACGTGTTCTCCAGGTGAGCGAATCCGTTCCATCGGTAAAAGCCTTTCCCAATCTGGACATAAATGTTCAGCGATCAGAAGGGCTGACATAAGAATTAAATTGCTCACAAAGCTTACCTTGGTGACGAGGAGAAGAGCCTCCAAGACGTGAAAAACTTCGTAAACCAATGGCTTGCTGGTACTGAATTTGAGAGTCACTTGATCCATCGTCATTTCCCAGACTTCTCCTGGCTGGACTTCCTTAGGCAGCATCTTGACAATTTGATGAGTCAGGAAGCCGATGCCCCTCCCCTTCCTCGGCGCACGGTTGATGGCTTCTTGCCATTCCAACGATTTGTCATCATCTGGCTCACTTGCGGGCTCCATCTCGGATTTTTCATCTGTCAAGTTTGTTTCAGTGTCAAAATTCAAATTAAAATATTGATTTTTATCTGCTTTCTAAATTCGACTTTCAAAAAATTAAAAATGGACGCGACGACTAAAAACTTGCTTGTTGTTATTAAGATGTCACAGTAAATCTGATCGCGCGGGTAGAAATATAAATATTTCAGTCTTGTTTAAAATTTTTTCGCTTAGCGCGTCTAAAAACTATTCTGTTATTGTTGTTTCTGTAAAATAATTGTTTTGTAGCGGAATCATTTTATTTTTCGTCTTGTTTTATTGTCTCTATTTCCGGTCATTTTCGCCGCAACTTTTTTCGTCGATATCACGCAGCCTCCCTATTAGAATTTCATTTTAGAATGTTAAAAATCAAGCATTTTCCATTTATTCTCCATAATTTGTTGCAGGTTAGGAGCAAAAAAATATTCCCGTTATTATTGATCAAACTAGAGCGGAGCACTTCCTCTCGGCTGGTGGTGGCCTAGAGCCTCTACTTGGTCATAAGAAATAATAAGGCCAGTAAAAGTAAAACAAGTTTGTCTTCCACAAATCTGAGTCCAAAACCTGAGAGATAGCATGGAGGGGCCCCAGAGAAAGCCGACTCCCATGGGACTCCGTTGCCGTTTGGTTAAATCATGCGCAGCCAAAAAAATCCGTGAGGTTGCCATGGCGACGGCCTCAGCCAGAATGCGTGCAAGGACATTTGTACCTACAAAAGCAGTTACTTAAAAGAAAACTATCTGTTCGGCCATTTTGAATCATGGGAAACTGCTGCCACACCGGGAATCCGTTCAACCCCGGAGAGGTTCTGGATCGGGTGATCGCCAACGCCGAACCGCCATGCGACCTCTACGAGTTGTCCAACTTCAAGAAGGGCGGCTTGCTCATCGAGCAGTTCAGCAAGAACGGCTCCAAGGGGGTAAACATTAAGCTCCTTTACTATTAACATTTGGCTCTTATTTTGGCTCAAATGCTTCTCTAGGTCGAAGTTTTTATGAGGAACCGTCTCGGCCACATGATGTACAATCACGGTCATGGAGAGTTTATCACTCGAACGGAATACTTACGATGGAAATTTCGCAATAATATGAAGGTAATTAGCCTATTAGATGACAGTAATTAGTTGTTAGATGTTTCGGTGTGCTTCTTCGGTGTGATTTCTATGTATCCCATATTTTTTAGGATCCGGTAAGGAGAGCGACTTGACTGACTTAAAAAAGATCTGATCATATTTTGATTTGAAACAGCAAAACGATGATCAAATTGCTTTGAATTGCGAATTAAAAACTCAAATAATTAACATGCAAAAAATTGTCGAGAGCAAAGCATGAATCATCCATAATTTCCTCGTCATTCGCTTGAAACTCAAACCATTTTGAGACAACAAACCTTGAAACATCAGGGGTCGCTCTATAAAAGCCAATTAAAGTCAATTAATTGTCCAATTAATTTATGACTAATGCTTTAGGTCCACGTGGGCGACAATGACAAGATGACCAAACATGATCCCCTGTCATCGTGGGAAGATCACGAAGCCTGCTGGAGGATGCAGTACAGGGGATCCTTAGGTGAGTCCAGGATGTACT